>Ga0207667_10007280_pt1 | contig 13342 bp, 14 predicted proteins | sample KBSCornC52_FD_184301 | JGI IMG/M metagenome (GOLD analysis project Ga0207667, IMG submission 184301) | Corn rhizosphere microbial communities from Kellogg Biological Station, Michigan, USA - KBS Corn C5-2 (SPAdes) (version 2) | ecosystem: Host-associated > Plants > Roots > Rhizosphere > Soil ...
TCGCCGCGATCTTGGTCAGCGTGTTCTTCACCACGGCATAGCTCGCGTGCTCACGGATGTTGCCGCGCAGCTGCTTCAGCTGCGCCACCGTGAGGCCGCGGTACTCGGTGAGCACGACCGCGTTCGAGTTGCGGAACAAATCCGTCAGCTCGGCGACCGTTGCTTCCTTGTTCGCCATGGCGCTCTTTCCTGGTTGATATTCATGGATGCGGCCGCCGACATACCGCCTGCGTTAAACACAGAAGCTCCGGCGCTAAGCGCACGGAGCTGAATACCTGAAGCCGCTTCTCAACGGCACCTCAAGAACTGCTTCACACACCTGCGCGGGATTTGCTCTGCTGCGTTCTCACGAACTCAGCAGACACCAGCGGTCTACGGCCTCGATAAGAGTACGTGACGTTGCCGATCCCTGCAAACCGGCTCAGGAGGCGTCGGGCTCGGGTCCGGCAGGAGGCTTCGGCGTGCGCGGGCGGGGCGGCTGCTTCGGCGCAGGCGGTTTGGACGCCGGCGGCTTCGAGACCGCCTGTCGGGACACCGGGGGCTTCGATGATGCGGGCTTGGCCGCACCGGACGTGGTCGGGGTGCGGCCACTCGGTCGGGGCCCCGCCGGCTTGGTCGCGGTCGACTTGGGCGTGGCCGACTTGGTGGTGGCCGGATTGGGCGTGGCCGCCTGGGTGGCGGGCTCGACCGCGGCCGGCTTGGTCACGGCAGGCTCGACCGCGGCCGCCTCGGCGCCCGGCGTGGCATCCACGGGCGTCTTCTTCGTCGCCCGCCGCCTGCGCGGCAGCAGCAGCGCGACCACGATGATGATCACGATCAGCCCCACGATGCCGATCGCGAGCGCCAGACCGGTGTTCGGCTCGCTCGTCGCGATCGGCGCCGGGCTGGCCGAGGCGAGCTTCAACGAGCCGACCGGAACCGGGCCTGTCAAGCCCGACCTGCCGGCGACCAGCGGCGTGACCGTGCCGTCGGCGAGCGCCAGCCAGGCTCCGGTCGCCGTGTCGCGCACGAGGGCTGCCGTCGGCGGCACCGTGGTCAGAGCGGTGCCGAGTTCGGCAGACGGGGCGAACTCGGCCAGCTCGGCGGCGACGGTCTGCGGATTGATCCAGATCGTGGCGAGGCCGACCGAGGTGCCGCCGATCGTGATGGGCACCACCCAGTTGTTGGTCAGTTGCACCGGGTGATCCGTCGCGTGATTGGCGAGCCGCTCGGCTGTCCACTCGTAGACCCGGCTGATCGGACCCGCTTTGGTGGTGTCGTCGAACTTGATGCCCGCCGTGCCCGACGCATTCGGTCCGTACACGTCGTTCAGCCGGGCGACCATCGCTCCGCTGGTCACGTAGGCGGTGACCTCGGCGGGAACGGAGCCCAGACTCGCGGATGCCGCTGCCGCAGGCACCAGCGCCAGCCCGACCGCCCCGGCCGCCAGCGCGATCACCGCAGCGAGCGCGCCCAGGGCGCGCCGTCGTGCGCCACGACGGGGAGCGGATGAACCGATCATTGCGTGTCGACTCTCGGGTGGGAATCAGGGGGCGCTGCCATCCAATCACTCGATCGGCGCGAGAGACGGCAGGCGCAGCGGAATGCGCACGACGAACCGCGTGTCGCCCGGGCGGCTCTCGACGCTCACGGCACCGTTGTGCGCCTCGACCACTGCGGCGACGATCGCCAAGCCGAGACCCGTGCTTCCCGTGGCGCGCGAACGGGATCCGTCACCGCGTGCGAAGCGCTCGAACAGCACGGGGAGCAGGCCGGGAGAGATGCCCGGTCCGTCATCCTGCACCGAGATGAGCGCGTCACCGCCCTCGACGACCAGCGTCGTCGTCACGTGAGTGCCCGGGGGCGTGTGCGCTCGGGCGTTCGCGAGGAGGTTCGCGATGACCTGGTGCAGGCGTCCGCCGTCACCGGTCACGATCACCGAGGTGTCCGGGGTGTGCAGCTGCCAGTCGTGATCGGGGGCGGCCGCGTGGGCGTCGCTCACGGCATCCACCACCAGCGGCACCAGATCCACCTCGCCGAGCACGAGCTCGCGGCCGGCATCCAGGCGGGCGAGCAGCAGCAGGTCCTCGACAAGCGAGGTCATCCGGATCGACTCGGACTCGATGCGCGCCAGCGAGCGCACCACGTCATCCGGCAATTCGTGGCCGCCGCGCCTGGTGAGCTCTGAGTAGCCGCGGATCGAGGCGAGCGGCGTGCGCAGCTCGTGACTCGCGTCGGCGACGAATTGGCGCACCTTGTCTTCGCTGGCCTGGCGTGCGAGCAGTGCGCCCTCGACGTGCCCGAGCAGGCGATTGAGCGCGGCGCCCACCTGACCGACCTCGGTGTGCGGGTCGGTGTCCGCATCCGGAACCCGTTCGGCGAGGCTGACTTCACCCTTGGCCAGCTCGAGTTCTGAGACGCGCGTCGCGGTGGCCGCTACGCGCCCGAGGGGGCGCAGGGCGAGCCGCACCACGATGGTTCCTGCGATGGCTGCGGCGATCAGGGCCGCAAGGGTCACCAGCCCGAAGATCAGCAACAGGTTGTTCGTGGTGGTGTTGACCTCGGCAAGCGACTGCCCGACGACGACGTGCGTCCCGTCCGCGAGCATCCGGGATGCGACGCGGTACGAGCCGAGGGAACCGCCGAGGTCGATCGTCTGCGCCTCACGGCCGATCGTGGGGAGCGCGAGAAGCGCGTGCAGCTCTGCGGTCGTCAGCTGGACCGCCGTTCCGTCTTCGGCGACCGCGTATCCCGCGGTCTGACCGCCGGCCGAGAGCAGGAACAGGCTTCCGAACCGGCGCGGCCCGAACCCGCCCGTCCCGTCGGGGGGTGCCCCGCTTCCGATGCCGCCATCCGCCGAGAACCCGACAGACGCCACCACCTGCTGATCGAGGCGATTGAGCAGATTCTGCCGAAGCACCAGCGCGCTCGCGCCGCCGATCACCACGCTGACGACGGCGAGCAGCACGACGATGCCCAGCACGAGGCGCCGCTGCAGCGACCAGCGGGCGGGGTTCAGCAAGGTCGGCACGACTCATCATCCCGCCGTCGGCCTATGGAATCCCTATGGACCCCATCGGAACCGGCCTAGACCTCGCCGCGCCAACTGAACTGCGGTTCGTAGCCGAGCAGCCGTCGCGCCTTGTCGATCGAGAGCAGCGTCTCGTGCTCGCCGAGCTCCTTGGTGACGGGGACACCGGGAAAGACCTCGGCGGCCAACGACGCGCTCGACCGCGACATCACGGTGTCGGCATTCGCGATGATGAAGGTCTCGTAACCAGGGCCGCGGGTTTCAAGCGCCTTCTGCACGGCCTGGCCGGCATCCCGAACGTCGATGTAGGCCCAGAGGTTCCACCTGCGCAGCATCGGATCGGCGTCGAACGCCGGGAAGCCGTCGTATTCGCTGCCGTCCATGACGTTCGAGAAGCGCAGGCCGGTGACGCTCAGCTCGGGATCCCAGCGGCAGAGCTCGATCGCCATCGTCTCTTCGAGGTGCTTGACCAGCGAGTACGTCGAGTTCGGCCGCGCGGAGTACTCCTCGTCGACCGGCATGTACGGCGGCGGCACATCGAACGGAAGGCCGAGCACCGTCTCGCTGGAGGCGTGGATGATCCGCCGGATGCCTGCCTTTCGGCAGGCCTCGAACACGTTGTACGACGACAGCATGTTGTTGTGGAAGGTGGCCACATTGCTCAGCAGCCCGGGCGCGGGGATCGCGGCGAGGTGCACGACCGCATCCAGACCCTCGTAGACATCGTCGACCCCGGTGAGCGCGTCGGCGACCTGGCCGTAGTCGGTCAGGTCGACCTCGACGAACCCCGGGCCGCGCGCCGGTCCGCCAGGCGCGGGCGACCGATCGAGGTTGAACACCTCGTGCCCGGCAGCGCGCAGCACGGCGATCACGCCGCGTCCGAGCTTGCCGCTTCCGCCGGTGACCGCGATCCGCATCGACTTCGTCATTCCGTCCACGCTAGCGCGGGCGAGCAGCCTCAGCTCGCGGGCTTGATCAGGTAGCCGACCCCGCGCACGGTGTGGATCATCGGTGCGGCATCCGTGTCGATCTTCTTGCGCAGGTACGAGATGTAGATCTCGACGATGCTCGAGCGGCCGCCGAAGTCGTAACTCCAGACGCGGTCGAGGATCTGCGACTTGCTCAGCACGCGCCGCGGGTTGCGCATCAGGTAGCGCAGCAACTCGAACTCGGTCGCGGTCAACTCGATCGGAGTGCCCGCTCGCGAGACCTCATAGCTCTCCTCGTTGAGCAGCAGGTCGCCGACCCGCAGCTCGGGGTCGACCGCGTCGCTGACGATCCGCGACGAGCGGCGGATCAACCCGCGCAGTCTGGCCACCACCTCTTCGAGGCTGAAGGGCTTGGTCACGTAGTCGTCACCGCCTGCCGTGAGCCCTGAGATCCGGTCGTCGACCGAGTCCTTCGCGGTGAGGAACAGCACGGGGATGTCCAGGCCGTCTGCTCGCAGGCGATGCAGCACCTCGAGGCCGTCGAGATCGGGCAGCATGACGTCGAGCACGATCACGTCCGGCTTGAATTGCCGGGCAAGAGAGAGCGCCTGCTGGCCCGCCGTTGCGGTGCGAACGTCCCACCCCTCGTACCGGAGGGCCATCTGAAGCAGGTCTCCGAGCGAGACTTCGTCGTCGACCACCAGGGCTCGCACCGGCGAGCCATCGATGCGGGTGAGCTTGGCGGGCGGCGCCGTCTGCGGAGATGTCACGGCTCTATCAAGCGCTCGGTTCCTATGAGGAGTCTGTGAGGCGCATCAGCGCCTGCCGACCATGCCTCATGGGCGGTGCCTCAGTGGCAGTGCCTCAGTGGCAGTGCGTCAGTGGCGGTGTCTCAGTGGCGGTGTCTCAGTGGCGGTGCGAGTGACGCGGAACCCGACCGCGGCCGTGGCCCCCGACGACCAGGCCGACGAGCCCGAACATGGCGGCAAGCCCCAGGATGATCATGGTCGGCACGGGCGCCAGACCGGAACCGCTGGTGGTCTGCTGCACTGCGTGAACGAGGTGCGTTGCCGTTGCGCCGAGATTCTCCAGCTGATTCATTCTTCGCCCCCACGATGTGCTCCCGTGCCTGTCGGCGCGGTGTCTGTCAGTTGAAAGGAGGACCGGTTTTGTCCCCCACATGAAACGGTACGGCGTTGTCCCCCTGAATGCCGACACTCGTTCGGGGGGATGGTCTGCCCCACTCCGGGGGACGCGTTTCAGGGCACGACCCGTGCGACACGGCGCCCCGCACCGCCAACGACGCCGGCTGGCCGCACAATGGTGCGGTGACCGTCGTGCAGCCCACCCTCTCCCTCTGGGATGCGCCGCCGAGCCGGTACACCGACCGGATCGTCGCCGACGCGACGGATCGCATGACCTGGCTCAAGGCCCGGGCCCGCGGCGTGACGGCCACCGACGTCGCCCGCCTCTCCGGCCCGAAGGCGCTGCGCGCTCTCGCCATCGAGAAGCTGCTCGGCACCGGATTCGGCGGCAACGCGTTCACCGCGCACGGCCGGTTGCGCGAGCCCGAGATCGCGCACTGGGCGCGCCGGGTCTACGGGATGCAGCCGAGCAGCGCCCTGTTCCATGCAGACAGCCGGCCCGAGCACCTGGCGACGCCCGACGGCCTGCGCGAGCGCGGCGCACGGCTCGAGCTGTGCGAGATCAAGACCACGAACACGGCGTGGAGGAGCATCCCCCGCCACTATCTGCGTCAGGTCTGGTGGCAGCAGTACGTGCTAGGCGCCGACCGCACGCTCGTCGTCTGGGAGCAGCACGACGCCTTCGTACCCGTCGGCGTGGAGCCCGAGTGCCGGTGGGTCGACCGGGACGACAACGAGATCCACAGGCTCATCGGGCTCGCCGATCAGCTTCTCGACGCCATGCAGCGCTGACCCCGCCGCGAGCGACGCCCCGAACACCACCACCCAGGCCAGGCCGATCGTCGTCGCGACCAACTCGAACCGGCTGCCGATCACCACCTCGAAGTGGAGCAGCGACATCAGCCCCCCGGCCAGCGAAATCGCGGCGACGGCGATCGCGGCGACGAGCGAGAAGCGCGCGAGCGCCGGGTGCCCCACCGCGAAGGCGCACTGCAGGATCGCCCAGCTCGCCGCAGCGAACGCCAGCACCGCGGCCAGGGTGTGCACGAAGTCCTGCAGGGTGAAGGTCGCGCCCACCGGGAGCGGGCAGCCGGAGGTGCAGGTCACCTGCGAATCGACCAGGAAGAAGGCGCTGGCGACCGCGAGCGAGATGGACGGTGTCCACCAGCGCAGAATCCGCGCGCGCGAGCGGATGCCGCGGCCGGCCGAGGCGATCAGCGCCCCTCCGGCCACGATGAGCAGCAGCACGACCTGGAAGACCTTCGCCGTCGGCATGCCGACCGCGCCGAGCTCGCTGACGTAGACGTCATAGGGCACGCTCAGCCGGGTGATCCAGAGCGTCACCAGGGCGGCGGCCATGCAGAGGGTGCCGGTGGTGGCGACGACGCGATCGATCACGGTGGCAACGGGTGGATGCGCGACTCAGGCCGCGGCCGCGCGCAACGGCCAGCGCTCGCCTCGGCGTGAGATCCAGATGACCCCGGCACCGGTGCCGATGATGACCCCGGCGATCAGGATCACGTAGAACAGCACCGACCAGTAGCCCTCGGGTGAGAGCGAGGGGTCGAGGAACGGATAGGGGTACCAGGTCGGCTTCTTGGCCACATCGTTGTACGCGAGCGGACCCCGGATGAGCGTGTACACGGCCCAGATGATGGGGAACGCGACGATGACCCGGAGCTCCCTGAAGTCCACGCGGCGCCGACCAGGAGCGAAGAACCAGTCGAGAATGATGAGCAGGGGCGCCACCACATGCAGGACCTCGTTCGACCACGGCAGCGTCGTGCCCTGGGGCAGTTCGATCCCGCGCAGCAGCAGGTTGTAGACGATGAAGGTCACGACCATGTAGCTGGTGACGCTGGCCCGCAGGATGGCGAACCAGCGCGGATCATCGACCCCGCGGATCAGCAGCACGGCGCCGATCGCGAAGACCACGACGGCGCCGACGTTGGAGTCGATCGTGAAGAAGCTGAAGAAGTTGACGAACGCCGTCGACCGGTTCTCGATGCCGAGGTTCGTCCAGTTGTTGAAGGTCGTGATGAGCTGGCCGACCATGGCCGCGGTTCCGGCGATCACGCCCGCGATCCGGATGACGATGAACAGAACGCGCACGACGATCCCCTCTTCGGCGCGCCTGCGCCCCGCTGGAATGCTAGCGGCTGAAGGTTTGCACCACGGAGATGCAGCCGTAACACCGGCGAATCATTCCCGTCGTTTACTTGTATAGAGACGGGGAGGCTGAGGATGACCACAATGCGTGCCATGACGATGTCAGGCGCCGGTGGCCCAGAGGTGCTCTCGATGTCCGAGATCGACCGACCGGTGCGCATCGGCTCAGAAGTGCTCGTCAAGGTGCTGGCGGCCGGCGTCAACCCGATCGACGCCAAGACCCGCGCGGGCCGCGGGCCGTTCGCGGCCATCGGCAGCTTTCCTGCCGTGCTCGGCAACGACTTCAGCGGCGTCGTCGTCGAGGCGCCATACGCCGCCCATCCGCTCCAACCCGGCACAGAGGTCTACGGCATGACGCCCGTGCCGCGCTTCAGCGGCGCCTACGCGGAGTATCTGAGCGTGCCCGGGCTCAGCGTCATCCCGAAGCCGTCGACGCTGTCGCACATCGAGGCCGCCGGGGTTCCCGTCGCCGCCCTCACGGCGTGGGGCATGGTGGTCGACACGGCGAAGGCTCATGAGGGGCAGCGGATGCTGATCCACGCCGGCGCGGGCGGGGTCGGCCACTTCGCGGTGCAGTTCGCCGCCTATTTCGGAGCCCACGTCATCGCCACCGGATCGTCGCGCAACACGAGTTGGCTGCGCGAACTCGGCGCGTCGGAGGTCATCGACTACTCGACGACCCGCTTCGAGGATGCCGCGCGAGACATCGACGCGGTGATCGATCTGATCGGCAACGTGAAGGACGACACGGCCAGCCGCTCGCTGTCCGTGCTGCGGCCAGGCGGGATCATCGTCAACGGCCCCAGCGGCAGCTGGCCGACGATGACCGAGGAGGCCGCAGCCGCCGGGGTGCGCGCCACCGGATTCCAGGTCTCACCCGACGGCTCGACCCTGGCGATCATCTCGCGGTTGCTCGACTCGGGAGATGTGCGCGTGCACGTCGATCAGGTCTTCGACCTGGCGGACGCCGCCGAGGCCCACCGCGTGATCGAACAGGGGCACACGCGCGGCAAGCTCGTGCTGAGGGTGAGCGAGGGCTAGGGCGTGTCTGCCGCGAGGCGTGTCCGGCAGCGCCAGGCGGTTGTGCGGCGGGCAGGCATAGGCTGACAGCCAGCCGCCTATCGAAAGTGAGGTCGGCCATGACGCAGAGCGCCCGCCCCCCGACGAAGAAGCGATCATCGACACCCTCGGGTGACTCGGACTCGACGCTCCGCGGCTACTACGAGCGGATGTCCCTCGTGCGTGCCTTCGAACTGCGCGCAGCCGAGATGTATGCCCGAGCGAAGATCGGCGGATACTGCCACCTGAATCTCGGGGAGGAAGCGAGCGTCGTCGGCCTGATGGCGGCTCTCGAGTCGCGCGACTACCTGTTCACCACCTACCGCGACCACGGGTACGCGATCGTGCGGGGCATGAACCCCGATGCCGTGATGGCGGAGCTCTTCGGCAAGTCGACCGGCGTGGTGGGCGGCCGCGGCGGATCGATGCACATGTTCGATCCCGAGGTGCGGATGCTCGGCGGCTACGGCATCGTCGGCGGCCAGCTCCCGCCTGCCACCGGGGCGGCGTTCGCCATCCACTACCGCAGGGCGGCGGGCCCGGAGTCGGAAGCGGTCATGTGCCTGCTCGGCGACGGCACCACGAACATCGGCGCGTTTCACGAGTCACTGAACCTGGCCGCCCTGTGGAACCTCCCCATCGTCTACGTGATCATCAACAACGGCCTCGGGATGGGCACGACGGTCGAGAGGGCATCGGCGGAGCCCGATCTCTACAAGCGGGGCAGCGCGTACCGGATCCCCGGGGTGCGCGTCGACGGCGACGATCCGATCGCGGTGCGCGACGCCGCCCGTGCGGCTCTCGAGCGCGCGCGGGTGGAGCGCCGCCCCAGCATCGTCGAGGCGACGAGTCTTCGATTGAAGGGTCATTCCGTGGTCGACCCGGCGCGCTACCGTTCGGCGGAGGACACCGCAGAGGCGCAGCAGGCCGACCCGGTGCCGGCGTTCCGCGCGCGGCTCATCACGGCCGGGGTGTTCGACCGTGCCGGTGCCGACAGGATCGATGCCGCATCCGAGGCGCGGGTCGATCAGGCGGTCGCGTTCGCAGACTCCAGCCCCGACCCCGCGGTCGACCAGCTCTTCGCCGACGTCTACGCGACCGAGGTGCCGAACGCGCCCTCTGCGTTCCCGGGCGACCGGGTGGTGGCACTGACATGACGCAGGAACGCACGGAATCCACCGAACCCATGGAAGCCGCCGAATCGACCGGACCGACCGGATCCCGGGTCATCACCTACCGGCAGGCCCTCAACGAGACCCTGCGCGCCGAACTCATCCGCGACGAGAACGTGTTCCTCATCGGCGAAGAGATCGGTGTCTTCCAGGGCTCGTACAAGATCACGGCCGGCCTGCTGGAGGAGTTCGGACCGAAGCGCGTCGTCGATACCCCGATCGAAGAGGAGGGGTTCGTCGGGATCGCCATCGGCTCGGCCATGCTCGGACTGCGGCCGGTCGTCGAGATCATGACGATCAACTTCAGCCTCATCGCGATCGACCAGATCGTCAACAACGCGGCCAAGATGCGCTCCATGTTCGGCGGTCAGGTCTCGGTGCCCCTCGTGATCCGGATGCCGGGAGGAGGCGGGCAGCAGCTCGCCGCGAGCCACTCGCAGAACATCGAGGTCTGGTACGCGCACATCCCGGGGCTGAAGGTGGTCGCGCCATCCAGCCCCGCCGACGCGAAGGCGCTGCTCACCGCGGCGATCCGAGACGACGATCCGGTCATCTTCATCGAGAACCTCGGACTCTACAGCCTGAAGGGCGAGGTGCCCGATGGCGAGCAGGTCGCCGAGATCGGCCGTGCCGCCGTGCTCCGTGAGGGCACCGATCTCACCATCATCAGCTACTCGCGCGGGGTGGTCACCGCGCTCGAGGTGGCCGCGCTGTTCGAGCAGGAGGGCGTATCGATCGAGGTGGTCGACTTGCGCAGCCTGCGCCCGCTCGATCGGGATGCCATCGTCGCCAGCGCGAAGAAGACCAGCAGGGCGGTGGTCTTCGAAGACGATCTGCTGAGCTACGGCATCGGCGCCGAGATCTCGGCGACGATCAGCGAAGGCGCCTTCGACTATCTGGATGCCCCCGTGCGCCGGGTCGCCGCCGCCGAGGTCCCCCTGCCGTACTCGAAGCCGCTCGAGTCGGCCGCCCTTCCGAGTGCCGCCACGCTCAGCAAGGTCGTGCGCGAGGTGCTCGACGACACTCGATTTGCGCGGTAGGAGCTCACGATGTCCGAAGTTGTCATGCCCCGCCTCTCAGACACGATGGAGGAGGGCGAGGTCGCGCGCTGGCTGAAGAACGTCGGGGATCCGGTGAAGCGCGGCGACGTGCTCGCCGAGATCGAGACCGACAAGGCGACCATGGACCTCGAGGCCTTCGAGGACGGCATCCTGGAGCAGCACCTCGTCGAGGCCGGGACCGTGGTGCCGATCGGCGCGCCGCTGGCCATCATCGGCGACGGCAGCGGAGCCAAGCCGGCGGCGGCGAAGCCGACCGGGAATGAGTCGGCCCCAGAGGCGCCTGCGTCCGACGAGGCGCCGGATGCCGGGGAGGCGACCGCCGTCGCCGCGGGCCCTGCGTCGCCGTCGGCATCGGCCGCCGCATCCACGCCGCCGGTCGCCCATCAGGTCGAGGGCCGCCTGCGCGCCTCGCCCCTGGCCCGGATGGTCGCCCATGAGCATGGCCTCGACATCGACGACATCGTCGGCACCGGGCCGCAGGGTCGCGTGGTGCGCGCCGATGTCGAGGAGGCGATTGCGCACGGGTCGTCGTCCACGTCGTCCGCGGCGCTGACGCCTGCGTCCGGGGGGCCGGCAGCCGCCGGGTCGGTGCCCGCCGTTCGTCCGGTCGCCGCATCCGCAGACGACGAAGAGATCCCGATCAGCAACATTCGCAAGGTGACCGCGCGCCGCCTCACCGAGAGTCAGGCGGTCCCGCACTTCTTCCTGACCGCCGTGGTCGACGCCGAGAAGCTCATCGCCATGCGCGCCGAGGCGAACGCAGCACTCGAGGCGCAGGGCGCGAAGCTGAGTCTCAACGACTTCCTGGTCGCGGCGGCGGCCATCGCGCTTCGCGAGCATCCGGATGCCAACTCCTCATGGGGCGGCGACCGGCTGCTTCGGCACGCGCACGTCAACATCGGGATCGCCGTCGCCACCGACTCCGGACTCCTCGTGCCCGTGGTCGCCGACGCCGATCGCCTGACGCTTGTGCAGATCGCGCAGAGCACGGCCGCGCTCGCGGCGAAGGCGCGGGAGGGCAAACTCGCTCCTGCCGACATGTCGGGCGGCACCTTCACGATCAGCAACCTCGGGATGTTCGGCATCGATCAGTTCACGGCGGTGATCAACCCGCCCGAGGCGGCGATCCTCGCCGTCGGAGCCGCCCTGCCCGTTCCGGTACTGCGCAACGGAGAGCTCGTCGAGGTGCCGAAGATGAGCGTCACGCTCACCGTCGACCACCGGGTGCTCGACGGGGCGACCGCCGCGGCGTTCCTGCGAAGCCTGACGGCGATCCTCGAACAACCGCTGCGCCTGGTGCTGTGAGTCCGAGCCGATCGGCCGATTCACTCGGTCCGTTCGAGCCCCGAGGCCCGCAACTCGGCATCCGTCCACCCGGCATCGATCGCCTGCTGTCGAGCGAGTGAGATCGCTCGATCGTTGAACGCGCTCACGTGAGCCTGCACCCGCTCCCGCCGATCGTCGTAGTCCTCGCCGTGGAGACCGAAGACGGGGCGCCGCAGGCGGTACCGCTGCTGCGCGTCGTCGTCGTCATCCAGAACGGTGGCCAGTCGCTGGCCGGCGAGCCCCCGAGGTGCGGCGTCGAATCTCACCTCCGCCCTCGTGCGGCGCGCGGCGTCCCGAAGCTCGACGGTCGAATCACTGGTCTTCTCGTCCATGCGTCACCCTTTCGGCGACCGAACGGCCGCGCCGGTGTTCTGGGTCGACGGTACCCCCGGGTGCGCAGCGAGGGGCCCCGCCGAAGCGGAGCCCCTCGCTGGAAGCGTGCTCGGAGGAGTTATCCGAGCGCGGCGACGTCCAGCGGGACGCCGGGACCGAACGTTGTCGACAGGGTCGCCTTCTGGATGTAGCGGCCCTTCGACGAGTTCGGCTTGGCGCGCTGGATCTCGTCGAGAGCGGCGCGGAAGTTCTCGTCGAGCTGCTCCTTGGTGAATCCGGCCTTGCCGATGACGAAGTGCACGTTGTTGTGCTTGTCGACGCGGAACTCGATCTTGCCGCCCTTGATGTCCGAGACGGCCTTGGCCGTGTCGGGGGTGACCGTTCCGGTCTTCGGGTTGGGCATGAGGCCGCGCGGGCCGAGCACCTTGCCGAGTCGACCGACCTGGCCCATGAGCTCGGGCGTCGAGACGGCCGCGTCGAACGCGGTGTAGCCGCCTGCGACCTTCTCGATGAGCTCGGCGCCGCCGACCTCGTCAGCGCCGGCCGCGATGGCCGCCTCGGCCGCGGGGCCGGTCGCGAAGACGATGACGCGGGCGACCTTGCCGGTGCCGTGCGGGAGGATGACGGTGCCGCGCACCATCTGGTCGGCCTTGCGCGAGTCGACGCCGAGCTTCATCGCGACCTCGACGGTCGAGTCGAACTTCTTCGACCCGGTCTCACGGACGACGCTGACGGCCTCGGTGGGCTCGTAGAACTTGCCGGGCTCGATCTTCTCGGCGGCGGCGCGGTATGCCTTGGACTTGGGTGCCATGATTACGCCTCCACCGTGATCCCCATCGACCGGGCAGTGCCGGCGATGATCTTCATGGCGGCCTCGACGTCGTTGGCGTTGAGGTCCACCTGCTTCTGCTCGGCGATGGCGCGCACCTGGTCGCGCGTGAGCTTGGCGACCTTGACGGTGTGCGGGGTCGACGACCCCTTCTGCACACCGGCGGCCTTCTTGATGAGCTCGGCGGCCGGCGGGGTCTTGAGGATGAACGTGAACGAACGGTCTTCGTACACGGTGATCTCGACCGGGATGACGTTGCCGCGCTGCGACTCGGTCGCCGCGTTGTACGCCTTGCAGAACTCCATGATG
>Ga0207667_10007286_pt1 | contig 13332 bp, 10 predicted proteins | sample KBSCornC52_FD_184301 | JGI IMG/M metagenome (GOLD analysis project Ga0207667, IMG submission 184301) | Corn rhizosphere microbial communities from Kellogg Biological Station, Michigan, USA - KBS Corn C5-2 (SPAdes) (version 2) | ecosystem: Host-associated > Plants > Roots > Rhizosphere > Soil ...
GGCATGCGGCAAAAGGACATCCCGGCATATTTGCGCGAGCACCGGATCAGGCCTTCTGGTCTAAGCAGTCTGGAGAAGCGGCTTAACCAGATCCGCGAAGCGCTAAGCTGTACGAACAACGAGCAGTTGGTAGCTTATTGTAAAGAAAAGGGTCTGGTATAGACGGGAAGTAAGAAAATTTGCCATTTTACGGTTTGCCGTAAGGTCGACTATAGTTACCTACGTAAGTTTGATGCATGGAGCTGGGAAGGTTGTCGGAGCGCCATGCGAGAGAATCATAAAGATTCAAACCCCTAAACCTTTTTATTATGAAATCACTGATTCTTGTCCTCCTGCTTAGCGCCGGCGCCAGGTGCGCCCCTACCAATGTTTATATCTGTGATAGCTCTAATGCGACGCGGTATCATCTGGTGAAGAATTGTCGCGGGCTGAGCAATTGCAGCCACCGGATCATTACGGTGACGCTGGAGGAAGCGAAGAGGAGGAATTTGACGTTGTGTAAGTGGGAGAGGTGAGATTGTAGCAGCCCAAAAACGCGGTAGAAAGCTGGCTACAGTTTATTCATTAACCTAAATAAATTGATATTTATGGCGGCAGCATTTATTGAACACAGACCACATGCATCCACTGAGCATGTTCCTATTTCCCATTATGTAGTAATCGTCAACGGAAGTGAGGTCGGTGGAAATTTTTCGACTCAAGGTGCGGCAAAGGACTACGCTTGCAAAAAAGGTTACAGACCTGTGCACGTAGCAAGACAGCGACACCTCCAAGACAGAGCGCAGCCTGCACATTGGCGAGTGGATCCTTGTTAATAAAGTCAAAATTGTTAAACACTATATGAAAGTACGGCATTCCCTTTGGCTGGGACTTTTTATAGTCTCCTGCAAAATGACGCCGGTGAAGAAGGCACAGTGGCTCATCGACAGTGCGGTCAAGGTATCTTTGCACGATTACAAAAGCTATGAGCCTGTCGTGTTTGGCAAATTGGATACGGCTTATTCAAAAGTCGAGGACAACCCCGAGTTAAAGGACCTCCAGGAGGCATTTGATAAAGCGAACAGAGACGGAGAAAGCGAACTAGAGGAAGCCAAAATTTATGCCGGGTCTTATTATACGAGAGATGAGGCTGAGTACCATAACAGGCTTGCAAAGATCGATTTGGTCAGGATGATAGGAGTGCAGACTCGCATGGACAGTTTGAAAAGGACCTTTGTCCCCATTGTGACAGGCTGGAAAATGGAACACAGCTACCGGGCAAAGAGCCTGGGCGGGAATTTCGGCATTCATCATTATATGTATTATTTCGACCCGGGTCTTTCCACGATACTGAAGTATGAAGATGTTGGAGAAAAGCAATAAAAGCTGGCTTACCTTGGATTTTAATAAACTTAGAAATTATGAACATGACAATCGGTGGGCTGATCGCTATAGTTTTCGTGGCCGCGGCCATCGGATGGCTGTTTTGCTTGCTTTTGAACCGGGCACGGCATGTTGGAGCGATAGGCAGGTTGCAGAAAGAGGCAGCGGGGGATCTGGCGCAGTCCCAGAAGGAGCTGGAGCTGGTTAGGGCTACGGCCGGGGAACAACTACAGGGTCTTAGACGTGATGTCGATCGGTTGCAAGACGAGAAAATCGCCGTTTCGAATGGGTTGACCATGAGGATGGGTGAGATCGCGGAGTTGCAGAGGAGCTTAGCGACTGCGACCGCCAATGCGACGGCGGCGAACGAGGCGACTACTGGCAAGGTGGAGGAGTTGAAAGTCGTTCGGGAGGAATTGGCCGGGGCGAGGCAAGAATTGATGCGGTCGGGGCAGTCGCTGGCGCAGGCACTGGCGGACAATCGAGCGCTTGAGGGAAGGCTAAAGACGCAGGTAGAGGAGGTCGATCAGCTTCAAAAGCGGTTCGCGACGGAATTCGAGAACATGGCAAATCGCATCCTGGACAACAAGACGCAGAAGTTTACAGACTTGAACAAAACCAATTTGGAGGCGGTCCTTGGACCGCTGGGCAAACAGATCATCGAGTTTAGGGAACAGGTGAGTAAGGTATACCAGGACGAATCGAAGGAGCGGTTTTCTTTGGGAGAACGCGTGAAGGAATTGAAGGAACTGAATGTGATGCTTGGGCAGGAGGCGAGAAATCTGGCGAATGCGCTTCGAAATGAAGCCAAGACGCAAGGACGTTGGGGCGAGGTCATTCTCGAGACCATACTGGAAAGATCGGGGTTGAGAAAGGGTGAGGAATATTTCATGGAGCATCAGTTGTATGGTTCGGATGGACAACCGCTGCGGGCGGAGGCCAGGGGGACAAAGATGCGGCCGGATGCGGTAGTGAAATACCCGGATAGCCGCCATGTGATCATCGATTCGAAGGTTTCGCTGACCGCCTTTGTCCGGGCAACCGAGGCGGACGATCCGACGGTCATTCAGATGGAGTTGGGGGCGCATTTGCAGTCCGTGAAGAGCCATATAGTCGAGCTGCAAAGCAAGGCGTATGACGATTATGAAAAGACACTCGATTTTGTCATGATGTTCATTCCAAGTGAGGCAGCATATGTAGCGGCAATAGAAAGAGAGCCGGATATATGGCAATTTGCGTATGAGCGTCGCATTCTGTTGATAAACCCGACAAACCTGATCGTTTGTTTGAAATTGATCGTCGATCTCTGGAAACGCGAATATCAGAACCGGAATTCACAGGCGATCGCCGAGCGGGGGGGTAAACTCTATGATAAGTTTGCAGGGTTTGTCGGGAAGTTGCAATCGGTGGGAAAATCGTTGGATAGCGCCCGAACGACTTATGATGAGGCATTCCGGCAGTTGAGTACCGGGCGGGATAATCTGGTGGCGCAGGCAAACAAGCTGAAGAACCTGGGGGTGAAGACGGGAGGCGGGTTGCCTGAGGATATGGTGGCGGGTGCGTTGACGGAAGATGAGGGGGGCTTGCCGGGTCCGGAAGAGCCGTCGCTGTCGTGAGGATCGGAATGGGGAATCTAATGCTGGAGGATTTTCAAACCACCGGCCGTTTATTTCTTGTATGTTTGTCGGCATAGGTGACAAGTAATCGAACCTTTTATTTCTTCTGGGCTGATAAGCCATGCCACTTGTTCGTCAGTATCAGGTACGCGTAGCCCCCGGATCGAATAAGGCATCAATTTAGCTATAACAACTGTTTTAGTTCCTCGATCATCATTTTCAAAGGAATAGCAGTTACTTCTTTTGATATTCGAAAACGCTCCGTTCCCGCGTAGACAAAGTAGCGGTGGGTTGCGTTGACGTCCTCGCAACCAATTAAAAACCCTTTGCTTGCGGATGGTGACATAGATCGTTTGATTTCTATGGCGATCATTTTTTTATTTCCTGCTTCAATCACTAAGTCAATCTCAGCTCCTGCGGATGTCCGGTAAAAATGGGGAGAAACCCATGATGGTAAATCCCCTAGTAGGTTTTCGATTACAAACCCTTCCCAGCTACCGCCAACAGCAGGATGTCCCAATAAATCATCATAGTCTTTTATTTTTAGCAGAGTGTGAGTGAGACCGCTGTCCCGAATATACACTTTCGGCGCCCTGACCAGTCTTTTTCCAGCATTTGAGGCCCAGGGCTGCAGCTTACGAACTAAAAAAAGGTCTTCCAATAGATCAATATAGCGTCCTACGGCTGGCACACTAGCTCCTAATCCTCCCGCAAGTCGACTCACATTTAGAAGTCCTCCCTGAATATGGGCCAGCATCGTCCATAGTTGCCGTAAAGTTGAGGCGGGTATCCGCGACCCAAATTGTGGAACATCTCTTTCCAGATACGTACTGATAAATACTTGCCTCCAAGTGAAGCTACTATTGCCATCGATAGAAAGAAAGCTATTGGGAAAGCCACCCCTTAACCAGAGGTCATCAAATCGGCTTGCATCAATTTCGGTAGGTTTTAGTCCTGTAAGCGTGGCATATGAAATCCTTCCTGCCAGACTTTCTGAAGACTGTTGAAGGAGATCAAGTGAAGCAGAGCCTAATATCAAGAATTGGCCCACTCTGTGACCCGCTCGTCTACGTCGATCAATTACTCCGCGGAGTACGGCAAAGATATCCGGGCTTCTTTGGACTTCATCGAGAATAATAGGACGATCCTTATGTTCTTCAAAGAAAAATTCCGGTTCTTTTAATTTGTCCAGATCAGTTGGCGACTCCAGGTCCAAATAAACGGGTTCAGGGCTGATAGACTGCGCAATTTGAAGGGCCAGGGTAGTCTTGCCTATTTGTCGAGGCCCCAAAATACCCACAGCCGGAAATTGCTGCATGGCCTCCATGATACTTGCTTCTAGCTCTCTCTTAATCATCCTTGCAAATTTAACGATTATCGTTTAATTTACAGGGTATAGCCGGTTGGTTATTAATTGTGGCTAATAATCAATTGTTTAGCTGCTTCAAAAATTCGCTTTTACCTTACAGAATGGCATGGAGTCTTTAGCTCGTGATCAACGTGAGTAGGCGTATTAGGTGTTCGATAGAAGTCTCGTCAGCTCCACTAATGTTGGATGACCACTTTCGTCCCCACGGGCGCGATGCTGTACAACTCATCCATGTCCTCATTCTTTAACGAAACACATCCGTTGGTCCACATCTGATAGCCATCTACCGCGATATCATCATGCGGCCACGTCCCGTGTATGGCGATACCGTCGCCGATCGTTGCGGATCGGGGGATAAGACCAGAAGCTTTGCGCTTGTTGAATTTCGCTATATCGGCCGTTGTAGGATAGTCCAGATCCATGATCCTGTCCCACTTTTCATGTGGTCGTTTGCTCGCGATATGAAAGGTCCCTTCGGGCGTCTTACGGTCTCCTCGCATCATTTTGTCGTCTAAAGATTTACTGCCGAACACAGCGGGGTAGGTCGCATACCAGCCGTCTTTGTCGTACACCTTGAGCTCATAGTTGCTTTTGATTACCACAATGTAGACTTCTCCTCTGCTGGGACGATTGGCGCGAAGGGCGAGACGCGGTGCGTACGGGCCGTAGTAAATACGCCTGGCGGGCGCGCTGGAGGAAGAAGGCGTAGGCGTGGTGGACGAGCCCGACGACGAAGACGTTGGACTTGCCGACGAGAGATGAAGGCTGCCACAGAAGGAAAATTGACTGAGTATCAATAGGGTACAAAAAACCCTCCAGCTAAGTCGCATGACAGAGGTTTTATCCTTTTTTAACGAGACAGGGCCCCAGATTATTTCGATGTGTAAAACTATTTCGAACTGTATAAACGCTTGTTTTTCGGAGGCTTCTTTATTGCCTCCAAAAAACAAAAAAAACCCGCCGGGTCGGGCGGGCTGGTTCATTCTCTGTTAAGGGGCAGAGGGTATGCGCAGGGTTTTCATAGGTTTGGAAGCGGCTTCCAGGACATGGATCTACGGTTTCGGCAGGGCTTTTTGGACGTTGGATCTTAGCTACGGCACTTTTGCTTTTGACCACACAAAGATGCGGCGGGTTTCGGGGTAGGCAATAGAATTCTACGGCTCATTTGTGCCTTTGATCAGGAAACTTAGCAGGGGTTAGGGACAAGCACTTAGGGTCGAGTAGAGTCCGAAGGCCGGGGTCGTAGATTTACGAATACTCACCGGATCGGCTTGTAATCTTTGAAAAGGTTCACTTTCGTTGATTCAACAAGGCTTCGGTAGGCGGCCCATTTGCCCTCGAAGAATGCATTGATCTTTTGAAGGGCGTCGGCTATTGCCTTTTCCGCATTCGCAACCATTGTCTCTTCCTGCGTGCCCGGCAGTGCCATTTTGCTTCCGATGGATTGCTCGGCCTCCCGAAGTTGGGACATCACCGTTACATCGAATGGATTTCTTGCCAATCCCTGCCGATCGGAGGTTTTACCATTGATGAAATCCCGGATCGATTTAATTTCATCCTGCATTTTGGTCGTCATCTTCCTCAGGGAATCGGCATCTTTCCCTTCAATGCCGCGCAATTCGGTTTGAAGTTTTGTGCAAACTTCTTCCGACTCCGTCAGTCGGTCCATTCCTTCGGTTAGTCGGTCAACGGATTTTCTTAAGCGTTCGTATAGGGCTCTTTGCGCCGACCTGATCTCATTTCGATTGCCCAACCTCGGATCATCCTTTACCGTTACAAGAGTCGAATCGGACGTCCCGGCATAAGTGATCACGAGTTTATAAGTGCCGGGAAATACGAGTAAACCTCCCGGTTCCTGGGCAGTGGATGGCAGTTTTGGCGATCCCGGTTGACGAAAGCCTTTTTCTTCCATTCCCCAATACTGACGATTGAAGCCGCTGTCAACACCCCATTGCAAGGATCTGATCAATTCATTTTTATCGTTATAGATCCTCACCCTGACGCTGTCGCCTCTTTTGCCTGCGCCGGGTATCCCTTGTCCGAGTCCTGCTCCGCCAAAGCCACCAGCCCTTCGACGGCCGCCACCCTGTTGTTCTTCGGGAGCCGGGTTTGGTTGAGGTTGCCGGTTATCCTCCTTTGCCTTTTGTCCCTTCGGTTTATTGATGAAAAAGGAGACTTCGGCTCCGCGTCGCCTGTTCTCGGCCTCATACAAACCGTCCACGCTCCATTCATAACCTGTAGCGGTCCTGAACTGCGCCTGATATGCGTCGGGCGCCGGAAAAATGTTAATGGGGCTTGTGATGGCCATTCCTTTATCGGCTGCCAGTTTTCTGAACGGACGTATATCGTCGAATACCCATAGCGATCTTCCGAATGTCGCGACCACCAGATCGGCCTCTCTTTCCTGTATGGCCATATCGTATGTGGAAACGGAAGGGTAACCATTTTTCCATTGCTGAAAAGTCGATCCGTTGTCAAAGCTTATCCACAGGCCGTTCTCCGTGCCGACAAAGATCAGATTGGGCTCGACAGGATCCTCGATCATACAAAGCGCGTAACCTCTAACCTTGGTTTCATCCACCATCCTTTTCCAGGTTTTGCCATAATCGGTCGTGCGGAACAGGTAGGGTTTGAAATCGCCACGGCGATAATCGTTGGCCACGACAAATGCCTCGCCTGCATTGTATCGGGATGCCGTTATCTGGGGTATCCAGCAACCCAAGGGCATGCCCGGGATCTTGCCGCGGAAGTTCTCCCATGTCTTGCCGCCGTCCCTTGTCAATTGCACGTTACCATCATCTGTTCCCGCCCAAATGGTCCCCTGTTCCTTTGCCGAGGGGGAAATAGTAATGATCGTGCAATGCGTTTCCGCGCCGGTAATGTCCAATGTCAGGCCGCCTGTCGTCTGAAATGCTTTGATCTCTGTCGTATCGTTGGTCGTCAGATCGGGTGAGATGATTTCCCAGCTGACCCCTTTGTTCGCGCTCTTATGCAGGAACTGGCTGCCGAGATAAATTGTCTTTTTGTCGAATGGGTCCTGCGCCATCGCCGTATTCCAGTTGAATCGCAGCATCAGTTTAGGATCCAGGGGCGGCGGTTTTATGAACCAGCTCTCCCCTGTTTTCCAGTTGCGGCGATCGATATTCCCTCCCTGGCTTTCGCTGTATACCCAGCTGGCGTCTTCTGCATCCGGCATTACATCGAACCCGTCACCGCTGCCGATATTATCCCAATAATCATTTCTGATCCCGCCATTGATCCAGGTATAGGCGGGGCCGTGCCAACTGCCGTTATCCTGCATGCCCCCCATTACATGATAGGGCATCTCATTGTCCGTATTGATATGATAGAATTGACCTACGGGGATCTTGTCGTCAAAGGTCCAGTTCCTGCCCCGGTCATGCGTAATGCCGATGCCGCCGTCATTCCCTTCAATCATGAAGCTGCCGTTCTTCGGATGTATCCACCAGGCATGATGATCCGGATGAATACCCGAATAAGGGATCAATGTAACGAATGTTTTACCGCCGTCTTCGCTTACTTCCACCTGATCGTGGATGTTGTAGATACGGTTCTCATTTTGCGGATCGACGCGTATATCCTGGAAATAAAAAGGACGGTTCGTCACCACTTTGGGATCATTCGTAACAAGCTGCCATTTAGCGCCGCCGTCGTCGCTTTTATACAAGCCATTTTTTGTTGCTTCCACCATGGCATATACACGGCTTGGCTGGTTGGTTGCGAATGCCAGACCGATCTTTCCATAATCGCCTTCGGGCAGACCATCGTCCTTGCCTAATTTTTTCCAGTTCTTACCTCCATCGATGGTCAAATACAAACCGCTGCCGGGGCCGCCACTCTTGAAATCCCATGGCGTACGGCGGTGTTGCCACATGCTTGCCAGCAGGCGGTTGGGATTGGATGGGTCCATCACCAGATCGGAGCAGCCGGATGTGTCATTGGTGTATAAAATTTTCGTCCAGGTATCGCCGCCATCCGTTGTTTTGAAAACTCCTCTTTCCGGATGTATCCCATATGGGTTTCCAATGGCAGCGACATAAACCGTATTGGGATTGACCGGATCGATGATGATGCGATGAATATTCCTTGTATTCTCCAATCCCATTCTTTTCCAGGTTTTGCCCGCATCCATACTTTTAAATATGCCTTCGCCGATATTGACGGAGTTCCTGGGATTTCCTTCACCTGTCCCAACCCAAACGATATTCGGATTGGATTGCTGAATGGCAACGGTGCCTATGTTCTGTGTTGGCTGTTCATCGAAAACCGGCGTCCATGTACTGCCGCTGTTCTCCGTTTTCCACACACCGCCCGATGCCGAGCCGAGATAAATGATATTGGGATTGTCCAGGACGACATCGATGGTGGTGATCCGGCCACTCATGCCGGCAGGGCCGATGTTGCGTGGCTTCAGGTCTTTAAACTGTTCGAGGCTGACTTTTTGTGCGGTTGCAAACAGACAAACGAAGGCGCTGCATATGCATAGCAGGGTTAGTTTTCTCATTGAGCGTGAGGTTTAGATCGTTTAAAACTATCAAAAAATATCACCCGGATCACTTTTAGCGCCAATTTTAGCGCAATTACTTGTAAATGAGATGTTTGTGTGGTAATGATCCGGGTTGTCAGTGGCAGAGGTTTTGCATCGGTGTTATTGCATGCTCTCACTCACTAACTTAAAATGATAATTTATGAAATCGAAGATTCACGAACGCCCTGGAAAATCAATTATGGGCGTGAGTAAAAAGACAAACATCATTAAGCTGGCAGTACTTCCGATGATATTGGCAGGCATGTTTTTACCGCGGGTATTGAAGGCGCAGGATGAAACTCAGGAGAGAATAATCAAAGACAGCAAAAGCGCGAAAGCGTCCTTCCTTAAGACAGATCCGTCCATGGAAAATCTGTTTAAGCATTCCGCCGGCTATGTAATATTCCCGAATGTAGGCAAGGGTGCGGCAGGCTTAGGCGCAGCTGCGGGCAAGGGAGCGGTAAATGAAAAGGGAGTCGTCGTTGGTACCGCCCAGATGAACCAGGTAACTGTCGGCGCACAGGCAGGAGGACAGGCATACCGGGAAATCATCTTTTTTGAAAACCAGGATGCTTTGGACCGCTTCATGCACAACAAAATTGAATTTAGCGGACAGGCTTCGGCCATAGCTGCGAAGGCGGGTGCATCTGCCAATGCTAACTACAGGGATGGCGTAGTTGTATTTTCACAGGAAAAGGGTGGATTAATGCTGGAGGCTTCCCTGGGTGGACAAAAGTTCACGTATAAGCCTTTGAAATAGGTGCGGGGCGTTCGAACGAACTCGGTATGGCTCAATGAGCCTCAGGCCGCTGGTCTTCAGCGGCTTTTTTGTAGATGGGCCGGCGGTCGCGGTGTGGCAGTAAAAGGACGATAGTTTTCCCATTGCCACGGAATCGTTACGTCAGCCAGCTGTCCGAAGAGTTTTTGGAAAATGCTTTCTCCATTATCGCTGTTTGTCATAACGATCACTGCTGCATGTTGCTGCGGAAGACACAGCGCAAAGTGCCCCCATCCATCGTCGTGTCCTTCCTTAAAGCACGCCTTTCCGTAAGGCGTCAGGAACAGGCCCCATCCCAATCCATATGAAAGCCGGATAGCTTGGTTGTCCCGGGTCGTTGCCGTGTCGAGGGAGGGAAACTGTCTACGTGAGAAAATGCTCACCTGCGGCGTCAGCATCTGCTGCATGGCCGTGGCCGAAAGTCCCTCCCCACGCAGGACCGCAGCGAAAAAGCGACCAAGATCGCCAATGGTGGTCTCCATTGATCCTGCCGCATTGGGTTTCGTCCTCTTTTTATTGGGGATCGTATCTCCCTTCGCGAGATGCCCGACGGCATAGTCGTTTTCAAAAGATGGTTGCCAAACGTAGCTCGTCCGCGTCATGCCAAGTGGCTTAAAGACATTTTCTTCCGCTAATGTCTCCAAAGACCTTCCGGTGATCGTCTCGATCACAAACTGCAGAAGGGTCAGCCCCTCGCCCGAGTAGGCATAACGCTGACCCGGCGTGAAAAAGAACCCGAGCTTCGCACCGCCCTTCGGGTTGAACCACCGCCAGTTCGGAAATCCGGTGGTATGATCCAGGCAATGTCTGCCGGTCAACAACTTCCAGCGATCGTCGCCTGCCAGATCCTTATAGTTGTCATATTCCGGCAACGGGCGCGGGAGATATCGAAACAAGGGCTTATCGAGATCGATGATCCCCTGATCAACCAGGCGCATAACCAGGTAGGCAAATACAACCTTGGATAAGGAGGCGCCATAAAAACAAGTGGCTGTATCGTTATGCTGTCGCAACGGCTTGTTCCTGTATCCATACGCCTGCACATAAACGGGCCGGTTATCCTGGATCATCGCGAGGCAAAGACCCGTGACCCCGGCAGTATCCATCAGTTGTTGGACCGTCCTATCGATGTCCGATGTCCTCATCCGCCTGCCGTCGGGCCGCATGATCGTCGTTTGACCTGCAGCGGATATGCCGGTTGCCAGCATTAGAAAAGGGATAAGCAGCTGTTTCATGGAAGGTTTGTCAATGAAGGGTGATAGGTGCCGTTAATTGCTCCAGGTGTTATCCTTTTCATTCGCATCCATAAATATTCCGCCGTCGAGCGTCAGGGATTTTACGGTTTTGCCCGTTTTTATTTTTACAGCCGTTTCCTTTTGATCATGCTCCCAGACTTTTGGCGTCTGGTGAAATCTTTCGGTCGTGCCGTCGTCAAATGTGGCAACCACGTCGAAAGGAACGGCGAATCCCCCGATGTTCCTGACGGACAGGCTATATCCTTTTCCGGCTTTGTCCACTTTGGCCAGGTCGAGGTCGATATAACCGGGCGTAAAGAACCAGTTATAGAAAAACCAGTTCAGGTCCTTTCCCGATCCCTTGCTCATCGAATAGAAATAATCCCAGGGGATCGGATGTTTGCCGTTCCAGCTATCCATGTAATTGTGAAGCGCCTTGCCGAACAGTTTGTCGCCGAGCAGATCCTTTAACGCCAGATAGCTCAGGGACGGCTTGCCATAGGCATTATTGCCGGCACCGAATGTAACCTCGGGGCTCGGGGTAATGATAGGATTCTCTTTGTCGTGCGGGCCGTGGATCCAGCGGGCGACCCGAAAAGATTTATAAAACTCATCTGCCGCCGCCTGGCCCTTTTCGGAAATACCGATCAGGTATTCAAAAGTCGTGGCCCACCCCTCATCCATAAAGGCGTAACGGCTTTCATTCGTTCCCATATAAAACGGGAAGTACGTATGCGCCTGCTCGTGGTCCTGCACCAGCTCGGCAAAACCCAGGTCGGGGGCGTGGCTGTCGTTCATCATCATGGGGTATTCCATATCGGCGAATCCCTGGAATGCGTTCGATTTGGGATAGGGATAGGCAACTCCCGGCCAGTTGTTCGAAAACCAGGCCAGGGAATACCGGCCAAACTGGACTGAATGATGGAAGTCCTGCGATGCGTCGGGAAATGCGGCCTGCATACTGACGCGACGCTGTGTCTTGTTATCGACGACGACACTCGCGGCATCCCAGTCGTAATGATCGCTGATGCCCAACGCGACATCACTTACGTTGGTGGCTGTCCATTTCCAGGTGTTGGCGGCATTTTGCGCGGTAACTTTCTTGTCGGCGAGGCCCTGCGGGGTGGCGATGTGTATCGTCGAATCGCTGGTCATCGATTCCTCCAAACGGGCAGCAGTACCGGGCAGCAGCACCCCGGCAGCGTCGACCAATGTGCCGGTTGCCCAGACAATGAAATTGTCGGGTACGGTTACGTCCAGCTCATAGTCATTAAAATCGTTGTAAAATTCCAGCGAACCCGTATGCGGCTGGGTGTCCCAACCCTTGTAATCATCGTATACCGAAACCCGGGGATAGAAATAAGCGATGTAGAAACTGGTGGAATCGATCACGCCTTCGCGCCCGTGTCTTTTCGAGAGATTGTAATGCCAGTCGATGGCGAGCTTTATCGAATCATGGGGCAGCAACGGTGCGGGCAGATCGACCATTTGATTGGTGGTAACGGCTTTATCGTTATCCCACGGTACATTGACGCCGTTGATCACCATCCTGTCGACTTTGATCCCGGCGGCCGTGTCGGAGGACACTCCGCGACCTGCGCCGCGGTGAACATTTTCGATCAATTTCATGTTCAGGCTCTTCAGCGTGTCGGGACTATTGTTGAAGTAGGAGATCTGCTCGGAGCCGGTCAGGAGTGTGTTTGGCGGCATAACCGTCAAAGAAATATAATAGCGTCCGTGATTTTCCCAGTAGTTCTTTCCGGGCTTGCCGGTCAATGAACGCGTGCCGTTATCATAGGCCTTTTGTATCTCGGGAGGCATCGTGAGTGTTTGCGCACCTGCGTGGGATAAAAAAGCCAGGAGGATTAAAGCGAGGAAAGTAAGTGGTTTTGACATGCCGGGTGTTTTGTTGAGAAATTACCGGGTAAATGTATTGAAATTCCCGCGGAGTGATTTAGTATTTGCCTACCTGGCCTTTCACATTGTCGAATAATTTTTTCGAATCGAAGGCGACGCCTTTTTTGAAAACCCACCGCACCCGGCGGATATTCGTGATGTCGCGGGATATATCGCCGTCGACGACGACGAGATCGGCGCGTTTGCCGACCTGGATCGAACCGATCTTGTCTTCCGGGCGACACCGACAACCGGAAAAAGAACATGCGCAGGCTTTCGGGAAACATGCTTAAAGTTAATGCTAATGGGGCAGAAGGAAGCCGACGATCTTAGGAGCCGCTGACGGCGGGAGCGGGGGGCCGCGGGGGTTTTTGACCGCTCTGTCCGTGTTCTAGCAGCCGTAACAGCCGGTCCGTCTGGGGAAGGATGAGGATGCGCGTTGCGTGGCTGATCGGACGGGCCGTCGTATCGCCGGAGTCCGTCACGGGCCAATCGGTTTTACCGGCCGCAGTCATCCTGGCCGGCGA
>Ga0207667_10007287_pt1 | contig 13331 bp, 11 predicted proteins | sample KBSCornC52_FD_184301 | JGI IMG/M metagenome (GOLD analysis project Ga0207667, IMG submission 184301) | Corn rhizosphere microbial communities from Kellogg Biological Station, Michigan, USA - KBS Corn C5-2 (SPAdes) (version 2) | ecosystem: Host-associated > Plants > Roots > Rhizosphere > Soil ...
GATTGCCTGTCGCGTGATCCGCACCGCGCGGATGATGGGCATCGAGACGGTCGCGGTCTATTCCGACGCCGACGCACGTGCCCCGCATGTCGAGATGGCGGACGAGAAGGTGCGGCTGGGTCCCCCGCCCGCGGCGCAATCCTATCTGCTGGCTGAGGCGATCCTGCTCGCGTGCAAGGAAACGGGCGCGGAGGCGGTGCATCCCGGTTACGGCTTCTTGTCCGAGCGCGAGAGCTTCGCGCAATTGCTGGCCGACAACGACATCGCCTTCATCGGACCGCCCGCCAAGGCGATCGCCGCGATGGGCGACAAGATCCAATCCAAGAAGCTGGCGCAGGCGGCGGGCGTGTCGGTCGTGCCGGGCTTCATCGGCGAGATCCGTGACACCGATCATGCGGTCGAGATCGCAGGCGGCATCGGCTATCCGGTGATGATGAAGGCCTCGGCCGGCGGCGGAGGCAAGGGCATGCGGCTCGCTTGGTCCGAACAGGATGTGCGCGAGGGTTTCGAAGCGACCAAGCGCGAGGGGCTGGCCAGCTTCGGGGATGACCGGGTCTTCATCGAGAAGTTTGTCGAAAGCCCGCGTCATATCGAGATCCAACTGCTCGGCGACCAGCATGGCAACATCGTCTATCTCGGCGAGCGCGAATGTTCGGTGCAGCGCCGCCACCAGAAAGTGGTCGAGGAAGCGCCGTCTCCCTTCGTCACGCCCGAGATGCGCAAGGCGATGGGCGAGCAGGCGGTCAAGCTGGCGGCGGCGGTGGGCTATTACAGCGCGGGCACGGTCGAATTCATCGCCGGCGCCGACCGCAGCTTCTACTTCCTGGAAATGAACACCCGGCTCCAGGTCGAGCATCCGGTCACCGAATATGTAACGGGGCTCGATCTGGTCGAGCAGATGATCCGCGTCGCCAATGGTGAAAAGCTGACCTTCGGCCAGAAGGACGTGCAGCTCAAGGGCTGGGCGGTCGAGAGCCGCGTCTACGCCGAGGATCCCTACCGCGGCTTCCTGCCCTCGACTGGACGGTTGGCCCGCTACCGTCCTCCGGCCGCGACTGCCAACGTCCGCGTCGACGATGGCGTGGTCGAGGGATCGGACATCTCGATGTTCTACGATCCCATGATCGCCAAGCTCGTCACCTATGGCGATACGCGCGAGGAGGCGATCGATACGCAGATCGCCGCGCTCGATCGGTTCGAGATCGACGGCATCGGCCATAATATCGACTTCCTGTCCGCGTTGATGCAGCATCCGCGCTTCCGCGCGGGCGCGCTGACGACGGGCTTCATCGCCGAAGAATATCCCGAGGGCTTCCACGGCGCGCCGGTACCGGACGAACTCACCGCCAAGCTGTCGGCGGTCGCGGGCATCATCGCCTGCGCGGAGGCTGAACGGGCCGCCTCGATCGACGGGCGCCTGAACGGCCGCGTGCCGACCAATTGCGAATGGGTCGTGTCGATGGACGGCGCCGAGCATCGCGTGACGGTCGAGGACGAGACGGTGGTCGTCGATGGCAAGGCGCTGGTCGTGGATGCACCGTATCTCCCCGGTCAGCGCCTGATCGAGGCCGAGATTGACGGCGAACCGCTGTCGATGCGCCTCAGCCGCACGCGCGCCGGCTGGAGACTGACCACGCGCGGGCGCAGTCACGACCTGCGCCTGCTCGCGCCGCACGTGGCCGATCTGGCGCACCATATGATCGAGAAGGTCCCGCCGGACCTGTCCCGTTTCCTGCTCTGCCCGATGCCGGGCCTCCTGACCGCGCTCCACGTCAAGCAGGGCGACAAGGTCGAGGCCGGCCAGCCGCTCGCGGTGGTTGAAGCGATGAAGATGGAGAATATCCTGCGTGCCGAGAAGTCCGGAACGGTGGCGAAGGTCGACGCCACACCCGGCGACAGCCTCGCCGTCGACGCCGTGATCCTGGAGTTCGAGTAGCATTCGGTGACGGGACACGGCATAGGCAGTTTCAAACGATACTAGTTTGAGGATCCAATGACGGCCGAACCCCTCGATTTCGCATTGGGCGAGATGGCGGATGCGATCCGCGACACCACCGCGCGCTTCGCCGCCGATCGGATCGCGCCACTCGCCAAGCGGGTCGACGAGGAGGATTGGTTCCCGGTCGAGTTATGGCCGGAAATGGGCGCGCTCGGCCTGCACGGCATCACCGTCGCGGAGGAATTTGGCGGTCTGGGGCTCGGCTATCTCGAGCATGTGATCGCAGTCGAGGAGGTCAGCCGGGCGTCCGCCTCGGTCGGCCTGTCCTATGGCGCGCACTCGAACCTGTGCGTCAATCAGATCCACCGCTGGGGCAATGCCGATCAGAAGAGCAAATATCTGCCCAAGCTGATCTCCGGCGAGCATATCGGCAGCCTCGCCATGTCCGAGGCCGGCGCCGGCTCCGACGTCGTCTCGATGAAGATGCGCGCCGACAAGGTCGATCGCGGCTTCCGCCTCAATGGCACCAAATTCTGGATCACCAACGCGGCCTATGCCGAGACGTTGGTGGTCTATGCCAAGACCACGCCTGAAGCGGGGTCGAAGGGCATCACCGCCTTCCTGATCGAGAAGGGCATGCCCGGCTTCGCGATCGGGCAGAAGATCGACAAGATGGGCATGCGCGGCTCACCCACGGCGGAACTGGTGTTCAACGACTGCTTCGTTCCCGAAGAAAATGTGCTCGGCCCGCTTGACGGTGGTGTGAAAGTGTTGATGTCGGGGCTCGATTACGAGCGCGTCGTCCTTTCGGGCACGCAGCTCGGCATCATGCAGGCCTGCATCGACGTGGTTCTGCCCTACCTCCAGGAGCGCAAGCAGTTTGGGAAGCCGATCGGCTCCTTCCAGCTGATGCAGGCCAAGGTCGCCGACATGTATGTCGCGCTCAACTCGGCACGGGCTTATTCTTATGCGGTGGCGCGGGCCTGCGATGCGGGCAAGACCACGCGCTTCGACGCGGCGGGCGCGATCCTGCTGGCGAGCGAGAATGCGGTGAAGGTCGCCAACGAGGCGATCCAGGCGCTGGGAGGGGCGGGCTACACCAAGGATTGGCCGGTCGAACGTTATTATCGCGACGCGAAGTTGCTCGACATCGGCGCGGGCACCAACGAAGTGCGGCGGATGCTGATCGGCCGCGAATTGCTGGGGATATGAGGGTCTTTGTCCGTCATGCCGGACTTGTTCCGGCATCCACCCCTCCACGAGCGTTATCCCTTGTGGCCCAGTGGGCCCCGGGACAAGCCCGGGGTGACGGAGGTAATTTGTGACCGTCATCACTTCCCTCATCGACCCATCCTCGGAAACCTACCGCACCAACGCCGCGCACAATCGTGCGCTTGCAGCCGATCTGCGCGCCAAGGTTGCCCAAGCCGCGCTCGGAGGCTCCGAAGCCTCCCGCGAACGCCACGTCTCGCGCGGCAAGCTGCTGCCACGCGATCGCGTCACCCGATTGCTCGATCCCGCCTCGCCCTTCCTCGAGATCGGCCAGCTCGCCGCCAACGGCCTCTATGGCGACGAAGTGCCCGGCGCGGGCATGATCGCCGGCATCGGCCGCGTCTCCGGCCGCGAGGTGATGATCGTCGCCAATGACAGCACCGTCAAAGGCGGCACTTATTATCCGCTGACGGTGAAGAAGCACCTCCGCGCGCAGGAGATCGCGCAGGAGAGCCGGCTCCCCTGCATCTATCTGGTCGACAGCGGCGGCGCCAACCTGCCGCATCAGGCCGAGGTTTTCCCCGACCGCGACCATTTCGGGCGGATATTCTTCAACCAGGCCAATATGTCGGCCTTGGGCATTCCCCAGATCGCGAGCGTGATGGGAAGCTGCACCGCGGGCGGCGCCTACGTGCCCGCCATGTCTGACGAGAGCGTGATCGTGCGCGGGCAGGGGACGATCTTCCTTGCCGGCCCGCCTTTGGTGAAGGCTGCGACCGGCGAGGTGATTTCGGCCGAGGAACTGGGCGGGGCCGATACGCACGGCCGCAAGTCGGGCGTGGTCGATCATATCGCCGAGAATGACGAACATGCGCTCACCATCGTGCGTGACATTGTCGCCACTTTGGGGCGTCCACAAGATTGCGGGATCGATCTCGCCGAGCCGCGTCCGCCCAAATATGACGCGGAGGAATTGTACGGCATCGTGCCGACCGACGTGCGTGCGCCTTATGACGTGCACGAGGTGATCGCGCGGATCGTCGACGGATCCGAGCTCCACGAGTTCAAGGCCAATTACGGCACGACTTTGGTGTGCGGCTTCGCGCGGATCTGGGGCATTCCGGTCGCGATCCTCGCCAATAACGGCGTGCTCTTCAGCGAGAGCGCGCAGAAGGGCGCGCATTTCATCGAACTCGCCTGCCAGCGCCGTATCCCGCTTCTCTTTCTCCAGAATATTTCCGGCTTCATGGTCGGTGGTAAATATGAGGCGGAAGGTATTGCGAAACATGGCGCAAAGCTGGTGACGGCGGTCGCCACAGCGTCGGTGCCCAAGATCACAGTGCTGATCGGCGGCAGCTTCGGCGCGGGCAATTACGGCATGTGCGGCCGCGCCTACGGTCCGCGCTTCCTCTTCACCTGGCCCAATGCCCGGATCAGCGTGATGGGCGGCGAACAGGCGGCCTCGGTGCTCGCCACCGTGCACCGCGATGCCGATACATGGACGCCGGAGCAGGCCGAGGCCTTCAAGGCGCCGATCCGCCAGAAATATGAGGATGAGGGCAATCCTTATTACGCCACGGCACGCTTGTGGGACGACGGGGTGATCGATCCCATCCAGACCCGCGACGTGCTGGGCCTCGCTTTCGCCGCCACGCTGAACGCGCCGATCCCGGATCGGGCGCAGTTCGGTGTCTTCAGGATGTGATATGAGGGATCGTCTCTATCTCCTTGAGAATCAATTCGATGATCCAGATCTTCCGGGACGAAGCTTCTATTGCCGCGACTGCATCACGCTGAACGGCATACTGACGGCCTTTCCGGAACGAGGTAAGGGTCTGGAGATCATCCGGGTTGCGCATCCGCGTCCGCGCGAGGCGGTGATCGACGCGATCGGCCCTGACAACCAATGGCTACCGGTGCTGGTATTCGGCGATCGGGGCGGCGCCGAATATGCTGACGGCGAATATCGCGGAACGATCTTCGTCAGCGAGATGCCACGCCTCCTGCACGCTCTTCATGTTCGTCACAATTTCCCGGAGGCACATCCGTGATCCTTGCTCTGCTCCTCGCCGCCGAAACGGCCAAGCTGCCCAAATGGAATCCGCTGCCGATGGATGGCAGTGCGGAGGCTGCGGTGATGGTGCCGATCACCGGGCTGTTCGCCGGTCTGGAGGCGCGCGATTCCGCCAAGATCCTTGCGCAGACGAGACCCGATGGCGGCGCAAACGTGGTGTCCGAAAAGCCGGACGGCACACGTTCGATCCGCCACATGAACTGGGCTGACTTCGCTGGCGGTATCAAGCCGGGCCCGGAGCATTATCGGGAGAAGCTCATCGACCCGGCGGTCGAGATCGATGGCGATATTGCGATGGTCTGGGGGCGGTACGTCTTCACGATCGACGACAAGGTCCACCATTGCGGCGTCGATCATTTCGACCTGATCCGCGAAAACGGCGCCTGGAAGGTGCTGAACGTCACCTGGTCTTCCCGGACAACGGGATGCGAAGGCTGAGCGTGATCCAATCCCTCCTCATCGCCAACCGCGGCGAGATCGCGCGCCGGATCATGCGCACCGCGCGGGGCATGGGCATCCGCACGATCGCGGTCCATTCGGACGTGGATGCCGACATGCCCTTCGTGCGCGAGGCGGATGAGGCCGTGTGTATCGGGCCTGCGCCCGCGCGCGAAAGCTATCTCGACCAGGCGAATATCCTCGCTGCTGCCAAACAGACCGGTGCCGAGGCGATCCATCCCGGTTACGGCTTCCTTTCCGAAAATGCCGATTTCGCCGAGGCGGTGATTGCCGCCGGTCTGATCTGGGTCGGCGCGCCGCCCGCGTCCATCCGGGCGATGGGGCTCAAGGACGCCGCCAAGGCCCTGATGGCGAAAGCGGGTGTACCAGTCACGCCCGGTTATCTCGGCGAGGACCAGTCACCCGAGACACTCGGCAAGGAAGCCGACAAGATCGGTTATCCCGTGCTGATCAAGGCCGTCGCGGGCGGCGGCGGCAAGGGCATGCGTCGCGTCGATCGGGCGGAAGACTTTGCCGATGCGCTCTCCTCATGCCGGCGTGAGGCGACCTCCGCCTTTGGCGACGATCGCGTGCTGATCGAGAAATATGTCCTCAATCCGCGCCATATCGAGGTGCAGATCTTCGGCGACACCCACGGCAATGTCGTCCACCTGTTCGAGCGCGATTGCTCGCTCCAGCGGCGCCACCAGAAGGTGATCGAGGAAGCCCCCGCGCCAGGCATGGACGAAACCACACGCGAAGCGATCTGCGCGGCGGCGGTCAAGGCGGCCAAAGCGGTCGATTATGTCGGCGCGGGCACGATCGAGTTCATCGCCGATGCCTCCGACGGCCTACGCGCGGATCGCATCTGGTTCATGGAGATGAACACCCGGCTCCAGGTCGAGCATCCGGTCACCGAGGAGATTACGGGGCAGGATCTGGTCGAATGGCAGCTGCGAGTGGCTTCAGGTGAGCCCTTGCCCGCGAGGCAGAAGGAGTTGAAAATCCACGGCCACGCAATCGAGGCGCGGCTCTATGCCGAGGATCCCGCGCGCGACTTCATGCCGTCGATCGGCGCGATCGACTATCTCCGCCTGTCCGACGAGGTTCGCATCGAAAGCGGCGTCGAGGAGGGTGGGCAGGTCTCCTCTTTCTATGATCCCATGATCGCCAAGCTGATCGCGCATGCGGCCACCCGCGACGACGCGGCGGATATGCTCGGAGACGCATGCCGTGCGGTGAAATGCGAACCGGTTCGGACCAACGCCTGGTTCCTCGCGCGCCTGCTCGATATCGAGCCGTTCCGCGCGGGCACGATGACCACCAACACCATTGCCGAACTGGGCGAAACTCTTTTGGAAGCGCCCGCGCCGAGCGACGATCTGCTCCAGGTCGCCGCCGACCACGCCATATTCCATGAGCGGTTCGTGCGCGGTCGGGCGGGGGCTCCGGCCTTCGATCGTTTTGCAGGCCTCCTCGGCTTCCGCCTCAATGCCGAGCCGGACATGCGCGTTCGCCTCGACGTCAACGGCCACGCGACGGAGGTCGACTATGATTTCCTCGGCGAGCGACCCTATTGGGATGACGAGGCGGGCTGGACCCAGATCGGCCAGGAAACCACCTTGTTCGAAGATGGCGCCGCCTATTTGACCGCGCCCCATACCGTGCGTGGCCGCGCGAACGGCGGCAGCTCGGACGGCGCGCTGACCGCGCCTATGCCTGGTCGCATCGTCTCGGTGGAGGTCTCGGAAGGCGCTTCGGTCAAAGCCGGCCAGAAGCTGGTCGTGATCGAGGCGATGAAGATGGAACAGGGGCTCGTCGCGCCTTTCGACGGCGTGGTCGCCGAATTGAAGGCCACCGCAGGCGCTCAGGTGAGCGAAGGTACGTTGCTCGTTCGCATCGAGAAGCCGGACGCGTGAGTGGCCTGCTGATCCGCGATGCCCAACTGCCCGACGTCGTTGACGTAGTCGCGTTACTGGCGGACGACGATAAAGGGCGCGCGCGTGAGGACACAGACACCGACGCGCTCGACCGTGGCTATTATGAGGCCTTCGCCGCAATTACGGCCGATCCCAATCAAAGACTGCTTGTCGCCGAACAGGATAGCGCGATCGTCGGGACCTTTCAGCTGAGCTTCCTGCCGGGACTATCGTTTCGCGGGGCGTGGCGCGGTCAGATCGAGGCGGTGCGCATCGCGAGCCACCTGCGCGGGCAGGGGCTGGGTCGCGAGCTGATCCTGTGGGCGCTCGATCGCTGCCGAGAGCGCGGTTGCCGCTTGGTGCAGCTCACTACCTATAAGAGCCGCGACCGCGCGCATGCTTTCTACGAGCGGCTGGGCTTCGAACCCAGCCATGTCGGCATGAAGCTCCACCTTGGCTCATCCGACGTGTAGGGGAGAGGCATGGCTGGCCGATATTATGACGAATGGCAGGTAGGCGACCGGATCGAACATCCGATCCGCCGCACCGTGACCGAAACCGACAATCTGCTCTTCTCGACGCTCACGCATAATCCGCAGCCGCTGCACATCGACGCCGAAGCGGCAAAGGCGAGCGAGTTCGGGCAGATCCTCGTCAACGGCACCTTCACCTTCGCCCTGATGATCGGCCTGTCGGTGGCGGAGACGACGCTTGGTACGCTCGTCGCCAATCTCGGTTACGACAAGGTCGTCATGCCCAAGCCCGTATTCCTGGGCGACACGCTTCGCATCGAAAGCGAGGTGGTCGAGCTTCGGCCGAGCAAGTCGCGCCCCGAATCGGGCATCGTCACGTTCGAGCATCGTGCGATCAACCAGCGCGACGAGCTGGTCTGTTCGTGCCTGCGCATGGCGCTGCTCAAGGGCAAGGGAGCCAGCTGATGCGGCTGCGATCGCTGCTGTTCGTGCCGGGAGACCGGCCCGACCGGATGGAGAAAGCGTTGGCGGCGGGCGCCGACGGGCTGATCCTCGATCTTGAGGATTCGGTCGCCGAGGCGCGGAAAAGCGAAGCGCGCGATGCGGTCGTGGCTTTCCTCAACCGTCCCGAGCGGACGGTGCCGCTGCTGGTGCGCGTCAACCCGCTGCGGAGCGCGCACATCGACGCCGATCTCGTCGCGACAACCGCGGCCCGCGCCGACGCGATCATGTTGCCAAAGGCCGAAGGCGCCAAGAGCATCCTCGCTTTGTCCACCTGGACCGGGCTGCCGATCCTGCCGATCGCGACCGAGACGCCGGCGGCGATTTTCGCGCTCGGCACCTATGGCGAAGTCGCCGACCGTCTGCTCGGTCTGACCTGGGGCGCGGAGGATCTGCCCGCCGCGATCGGCGCCACCGCCGCGCGCGAGGTGGACGGCCGCTACACCGCCCCGATCGAGATGGCACGTTCGCTCGCCTTGATGGGCGCGCATGCGGCGGGCGTGCCCGCGATCGAGACCGTCTATCCCGATTTCCGCGACCTCGACGGGCTTGCCGCTTATGCAGCGCGTGGCGCTCGTGACGGTTTTACCGGCATGATGGCGATCCACCCCGATCAGGTTGCGGTGATCAACCGCGCCTTCACGCCCAATGCGGCCGAAATCGCGGCGGCGCGCGCGATCGTCGACGCCTTTGCGGCCGATCCGCAGGCAGGCGTGCTCGTGGTCGAGGGCAAGATGGTCGACGCCCCGCATCTGGCGCAGGCGCGCCGTTTGATCGAGCGGGCAGGGGAGCAGGCATGAGTTACCAGACATTGATCGATGCCGCCGATCTCGCGCGGCTGATCGAGCAAGGCGACGTGCTGGTCTGCGATTGCAGGTTCGATCTCAACGATCCCGAGGCAGGGCGGCGCGACTATCGCGCCGGGCATATCCCCGGCGCGGTCTATGTCGACCTGGAGCAGGATCTGTCGGCACCTCCAAGCGGCACCAACGGCCGCCATCCCTTGCCCGATCGCACCACCTTCGCGGCGCGCATGGCCGAACTGGGCGTGACCCGGACCGGCCTGGTCGTCGCCTATGACACGGTCGGCGGCTATTATGCGTCGCGCCTGTGGTGGATGCTGCGCTGGGCCGGACATGGCCAGGTTGCGGTGCTGGACGGCGGGCTTGAAGCCTGGGTGCAGTCGGGCAGAACCCTGGAGCAAGGCGACAGGCACGCGCCCGCAGGCGATTTCCAGCCGTCTGCCGAGCCGCGAATGCCGGTTACCGAGGTTGACGGGATCGAAACCAATCTAGCCGGGGGCGAGCTGCTCGTGGTCGATGCCCGAACGGCCGAGCGCTTCGCCGGCGCGCCGCATCCGCTCGATGTCGCGTCGGGCCACATTCCCGGTGCAAGCAATCGCTTCTGGCAGAACAATCTGACGCCCGAAGGCCGCTTCAAGCCTGCCGAAGCGCTTGCCGTGGAGTTCAGGCAGCTGCTCGGCGAACGCGAGCCCGACACGACCGTGCATCAATGCGGATCGGGCGTGACCGCCACGCATAATCTGCTTGCGATGGAAGTGGCCGGTCTCGGCGGTTCACGCCTCTATCCCGGCTCATGGAGCGAGTGGACCAGCGATCCCAAGAGGCCGATCGCGAAGGGTTAGAGCGGCTGCGGGATTATGCCCCCGTTCGCCCTGAGCTTGTCGAAGGGCTGCCCTTCTTCTCAAGAAAAGGACAGGGCTTCGACAAGCTCAGCCCGAACGGTCTGATTTCTCGCTTACCGCACTAGGCCGGTAGGGCCGCCCGCTCCGCAAGACTCCACGCCTTGCGCCCATCGGCCTGTACGGCCTCGTGATTCTGGTAGATCCACCACAGGGTATCGACGATCTCGCTCCGCAGCGGCGTCGCCGCGTCGCCGAACATCACGTTACCCACATCGATCGCGAGCGCCTGCTCGCTCAGCGCGACGCGCAGCGCATCGTCCCCGATCACGCGTAAAGCCGCGGCGACATAGTCGTCCTCGTTCGTCGCGATCAGCCATTCGGGCATGCCGAGCCGGCGCAGCAGCATCGCGTCGGTGCGGCCGTGGGGCTCGGGGCAGTCCATCGCCACAACGGGCAACCCCTGGCGCAGCGAATCGATCACGCTGTGCAGCCCGCCGAACGGGAAGGGGCTCAGGTTGAGGTCGCAGGCGGAGATCAGCCCGATATAGCGATCGTAGGACAGAGTGCCGTGCACGCGCGCTCCGGGAAGGATTCGCTGAATGGTGCGGCTGAGCGCGCTCAGCTCCAGCCCATTGGCGTTGGGCAGGAAATGGAATTCGATCGGCCGTTTCGCCCCCGCGCGGATCCTGCCCAGCGTGGCGATGAAGCCGGGATTGAGCTTGAGCGCGTTGCTGGGCAGCACGATGCGCAGCGGGTTCGGCGCCGGGCGGATTTCAGGCGCCGGCGGCGTGAAGCCGGGCATCCGCTCGAATATCAGGCTGTCGTCGGGCACGGTCAGCACCGTCTCGCCGAACAGGCCGGGGTCGGAAACATACCCTTCCTCGAGCAGATAATAATCGATCGGATCGCAGAAGCTGGAGGCCGAATGGCCGAGCGCGGTCAGCTGGATCGGGGCCAGCCGGAGATTGGCGAAAAGCGGTCCCCAATGTCGCATGCCGACGCTGGGATAGAACAGGATGTCGGGCGCCGCATCGATCATCATCCGATGGATCTTTTGCAGATATCCGCGCTCGCCACGTTCGAACGTCAGCACCGCGTCGAACAGCGCGCGGACATGGTCGTCCACTTCCTTGAGTTCGGTCAGCAGCACCAGTTCGAAACGCGTGCGCAGCTGGCGCAGATATTGGCCGAAATAGCGATACTGGACATGCCGCGAATGCATGATCTCGGACGCGAACAGAATGCGCGGCCGCGGCTTGAGCACGCGCTCGCGCGGCAACGGCCGGTTGCCCAGGCCCCAGCCACGCGCCATGCCCTTCAGCGCCTCGTTGAACAGCGTCTTGATCGCATGCTTGTTGGATGTGCCGGCATAGCTGCACAGCATCCAGGCCGACGTGATCAGCACGAGATGGTCGGGCGAAAGGGGCCAGTCGGCGGGAGGCATCGACGCGGCATGATCGAGCAATTGATCGCGTCGCGCCTGGCCGCGCTGCGTCATCACCGGCTTGGTCGCGATCAGGTGCGCCAGCGTCTGCTGCGCCGCGCGCGGCGATAATGTGTCGAGGAAATCGGGCGGCCAGGACAAGTCCGAATCGAGCGAGAGCAAAGGCAGGCGTCGCGCCAGCAAGTCCGATGAGATACTCTCCGGCGACAGGGCACGCAGGATGAAGTCCGTGCCTTCGAAACCCGTCGCCTGGAACAGCCGCCTGAGGTCGCCGACCACGAAGCTCATCCGGTCATAATGATCCGGACCGATCTCGACGGTCGGGTCGGCCATCACGGCCGATATCGCGGAGGCAAGCCGCAGCAGCCGCGCGTCGGGAATGACGGCGCCCACCGCCGCATTGTCCGCGACTCTCCCGGTGGCGAGGTCGAGAAGTATCTCGGCGAGCAGGTCCACGCGGTTCGGCGCGCGGCTGTAAACCGCGCGCTCGAAGGTTGCCAGGTCGGTCATGGCGCCGCTCTTTGACCGGATTTACCTGCGAGGGAAGGGCCTCAGGCGAAAAGCTTCGCCCAGGCCCGCTTCGGGCGATCCTTCCAATGGCCGCGATGATAGGCGTCCGATGCCAGCAGCGGGACGACCGAGCCGGCCTCCGCGAACACCATCTGCTCGATCGCTGTATTCACTTTGCCCCAGCTTGCCGCTTCCTGCAGCGTCGAGGAGGAGCAGGCGCCGTCGCGCACGTCGGCCACCGTGATCTGCACGGCATATTTATGCACTTCGACATCGTCATGACCGAGGATTTCGGCGCAGACGACCGTGTCCTGCACGAAATTCTTGGGCACGCCGCCGCCGATCATGAGCAGCCCGGTAACGCCCGCCTTGATCTTGATGTCGGTCAGTTCGCGGAAGTCGGCGATCGAATCGATCGTCAGATAGGGCTTGCCCGCCTTCATCGCATCGACCTGATGCTTGACCAGGCCGAAACCGGCCGAGGAATCGGTGAAGGCCGGGCAGAAGATCGGCACGTCATGCTCGTAGGCGAGCTTGACCAGGCTGTTCTCCTTCTTGCCATGCTCGACCAGATACTTGCCCATCTCGCGGATGAAAGCGCGCGACGAATAGGCTTTGGGCTCCAGCGTCTCCGCGATCTCGAAGATCGTGTGATCGACGTGCTGCAGCTCTTCCTCGTCGATATAGGTATCGTAAATGCGATCGATCAGCAGCGAGCGCAGCGTATCGTCATCAGGGATTTCAAGCGCTTGATAGTGCTTGTGGCCAAGCCCTTCGAAGAAATCCATGTCGACGATCGAGGCGCCGGTGGCGATGATGCCGTCGACCATGTTGGAACGGACCAGCTCGGCATAAGCGTCCATGCAGCCGCCGGCCGAGGTCGAGCCCGCAATCACCAGGAATATGGTGCAATCCTTGTCGGCCAGCATCTGGTTGTAGATGCCGGTCGCGCGCGCCAGGTCGCGGCTGGTGAAGCTCATCTTGCCCATCGCGTCGATGATCGGCCGCGCGTCGTAGCTGCGGATATCGATATGCTCGACCGTGGTGGAGAGAAGCTCCGCCTTGCGCGTGTCGTTGATCTGGGTGTCGGTCATGGGAAGGCTCCCGGTTTCTTCATGTGCCGGCGTCGTTAAAGGGGACGCGGAAACCCAAAAGCGAAGGCCGGGCGGGGTTAGC
>Ga0207667_10007292_pt1 | contig 13323 bp, 11 predicted proteins | sample KBSCornC52_FD_184301 | JGI IMG/M metagenome (GOLD analysis project Ga0207667, IMG submission 184301) | Corn rhizosphere microbial communities from Kellogg Biological Station, Michigan, USA - KBS Corn C5-2 (SPAdes) (version 2) | ecosystem: Host-associated > Plants > Roots > Rhizosphere > Soil ...
CGCTTGGTATCCGGACCCCCAGATGGCCGGCCGGGTGCGCTGGTGGGATGGAACGAGTTGGACAGAACACGTCTCGGTTCCGGCCAATCCGATGCAGGCCGACCAGGTCGCGATCGAGGCGGCCGTCCCGCAGATCGCCGAGGCCGATGCGGCGCTTGCCGCCGCCGATGCCGAGCACGCCGCCGCCGATCAAGGAGCCCGGCCGGGCTTCATCGGACGGCATGCCGCCGGCGAGAATCCGGCGCCGCGCCAGGCGCCCCGGGTTCCGCCGATCCGCCCGCGCGAGCGCACCGCCGCCGTGGGCGAGCAGCTGCTGTCGGCCTGATCGGTCCGAACATCACCGGGTCCCCGAACGGGGGACTCGGTTCGCTGACGTGCGCCCCCTACTGTGGGGCCAGGAAACGTTGATGGGGGGAAACGTGTCCACTGCTTCGTCGACGCCGGCTGGAGGCTGGTACGCCGATCCGTTGGACGCATCGCTGCTGCGCTGGTGGGATGGTGCCACCTGGACCAAGCAGACGATGCCGGCGGAGCCTGCCCTCGGCACGAGCGCAGACGTCAAGCCCGCGCTGGCGGCCGTGCCCCCGTTGCTCACCGCTGTGCCCAACCCGGCCACCCCGCGCATCGACGAGCCGTATGTTCCGCCGAACTCGGTGTTCAGGATCGCCGAGACGGCCGGCGCCGAAGACTACGTTCCCGAGTGGTCGGGTCTCGCCGACATCTCGCCAGAGGTCGCGCTGAGCGGAGTCCCGGTGCAGCTCGCGCTGACTTCGACACCCACCGAGCCCCCGATCCCGGTATCGGTGGATGCCTTCCCGTCCCTCCGTGGCGAGGAGCCGACCGCCAAGCCGAAGGAGCCGGTCTGGAAGGTGGAGGCGCCGCTCGCTGCGCCCGTCGACCAGTTGTTCCCGGTCGCCGGCGCGCCGAGCGTTTCTGCCGCTGTCTTCCCGGAGGCGCCGGCGGCGTTCGCCACCCCGACCGCCGCTGCCCCGCCGCCTGCCGCGCCCGCGCCCGCCGCGCCCCCGCCTGCCGCACCCGTGGTGGCGCTCGGCGCGCCGATCTCGCCCCATCCGCCGAGCGGGGCACTCTCGCCCGACGTCTTCCCGGTCTCGGCGCCCGTCGCTCCGGTGGCCCAGGCGGCTCCGGCGCCGGTCGCTCCGGCTGCGGTGCCGCTGCCCGCCGGCGACTCCTTCCCGGGAATCGTGCCGACGGCGCCCGCCGCATTCGCACAGGCACTGCCGGCGCCGCCGGCAGCCGCGCCGACCATGTACGCCGAACCCCCGGCACCCGCACCGCAGGCATCGGCTCCGGCCGTGTACGCCGAGCCCGTCGTGTACTCCGGGCCGCCGGCGGTCGAGCTCGGAACCAATCCGGTCGCACCGCCCGAGTTCCAGCCCTTCGCGGCGAGCACTCCCGGGGCGACCTACGTTCCGCTCGCTCCGCGGCCGATCCCTCAGCCGCTGCAGCTCGGCGCGCCGACCGCTCCCGCAACGCCCTCCGAGCTGGTCCCGGCCATGCCGTACGTCGGGCCAGCCGGTCCGGCCGCTCCGGCCGCACCCGCCGAGTACTGGCCCACCCAGGGGGCGCCGACTCCGGGCGTGCAGTACCAGCCGGATCCCGGAAACTACGTCCCGTTCGATCCGAACTCCGTGCACCTGGAGCCGGTGCCGATGATCCCGTTCAGCTCGCGGGATCCCTACAACTCGGCCAGCACCGCGCGGCCCGGCATGCGCGCGTACGGTGCGGCTCCGGTGGGACCGACCGGCTCCACCTGGACCGGCGGGCTGGCGTTCATGCTCCTGGCGCCGCTGATCTCGACCGCCGCCTTCTTCGTCTGGACCCAGCTGACTCCGCTCACCCAGCTCTCGGCCGATTCGGTGGGCTGGCTGCCGTTCGCGCTCTTCGGCATCAGCCTGCTCGGCCTCGCGTCGGCGCAGATCGACAGAAGCGCGCTGGCACGCCGCGGATACTTCGACCTGGCCTCGCCCTTCTGGGTGCTGCTCATCCCGCCGCTGATCTACTTGATCGTGCGCGCGTTGCGCCTGCGCGGTCAGGGCAAGGGCGCGGGCGCGGCGATCGGTCTGTGGGTCCTGTCGTACGTCGCGGGCTATGCCCTGGCGATCCTGGTCGCGTTCGGGTGGTTGTCCGCTCCGACTCCCCAACGGGTGGCGTACGTCGAGTCCACGCTGCAGCAGGAGTTGGCGACGCAGCAGCACATCACCGCGACGGTCTCCTGCCCGGCGGTCACCAGCTTCGCGCCCGAATCGACGTTCAACTGCACCGTGACGACCCAGCAGGGCGCGTCGCTGCTGTTCCGCGTCACGATGAAGGACTGGTCGGGCGGCTTCACGGCCCAGCCGGTGGTCTCCAGCACCTCCTGACGCGGGCGCGGTGTCGCCGGCATCCCTAGGCTTGCTGGTGATGCGAGTCCTTCTGATCCGGCACGGGCAGACGCCCGCGAACGTCCGCGGCGAGCTCGACACCGCCGCGCCCGGTCCGGCGTTGACCGACCTGGGCAGGGCGCAGGCGGCCGCCGTTCCGGATGCCCTGGCCGCCGAGCGGATCGACGGCATCTACGCGTCGCGGCTGGTCCGCACGCAGCAGACGGCCGCACCGCTGGCGCGCGTCCGAGGCGAGATGCACCGCGTGGTCCTGCCCGGCGTCCATGAGATCGAGGCCGGCGACCTCGAGGGGCGCACCGACGAGACGGCCGTACGCGCCTACCTCGACGCCGTCTGGGCCTGGGCCGCCGGCGAACTGGACGTGCGCATGCCGGGCGGCGGCGACGGCCACGAGTTCTACGGGCGCTTCGACGCCGACCTGGCCCGCGTCGCCGCCGAGCACGACCCGGATGCCACGGTCGCCGTGTTCAGCCACGGTGCGGCGATCCGCGTGTGGACCGCCGCGCGCGCGACCAACATCCCGCGCGACCTGCCCGGACGCCGGCACCTCGACAACACCGGGGTCGTCGCCCTGACCGGTTCACCGCGCGACGGCTGGCTCCTCACGCACTGGGCGGGCGAGCCGATCGGCGGAACCGCGTTGAACGACCCGACGGCCGATGATGTAACGGGTGAGCCGCTGGTTGAGTAGCGCCGCAGGCGCGTATCGAAACCGAAGTAACCCGGCGGGTTTCGACACGCCGCTTCGCGGCTGCTCAACCGGCAAGGGCGGGCTACTTGCCCTTCAGGTCCTTCCGCAGGATCTTGCCGGCCGATGACTTCGGCACCGCGTCGATGAACGACACCGCGCGCACCTTCTTGTGCGGCGCGACCTGCGAGCCGACGAACTGCATCACGGCCTCCGCGTCGAGTTCCGACCCGTCTTTCAGCACGACGAACGCCTTGGGGATCTCGCCGGCCTCCTCGTCGAGCGCGGCCACCACCGCGGCATCCGCGATCTCGGGATGCGTCAGCAGCAGCGCCTCGAGCTCGGCAGGCGCCACCTGGTAGCCCTTGTACTTGATCAGCTCTTTGAGTCGGTCCACGATCTGGAACGACCCGTCGTGGTTCACCAGCGCGATGTCTCCGGTGTGCAGGAACCCGTCGTCGTCGATGGTCTCGTGCGTTGCGGCATCCTGACCCAGATAGCCGAGCATCACATTGGGCCCGCGCACCCAGAGCTCGCCGGCCTCGCTGGCGCCCTCGGCGGGCATCTCGATCTCGGCTCCGGTCTCGGTGTTGATCAGCTTGCACTCGATGTTGGCGATCGGGAATCCGATGGTGCCGCGCGAGAGGTCGTCGCGGTCGGGCGGGATCACGTGCGACACCGGGCTGAGCTCGCTCATGCCGTAGCCCTGCTGCATGTGCACCCCGAGCCGCTCGGTGACCGCGACCGCCAACGCCTCAGACAGCGGCGCGGCGCCGCTCATCATGCCGCGGATCGTCGACAGGTCGTACTGGTCGACGATCGGGTGCTTGGCCAGAGCCACGGCGACCGGCGGGGCGATGAAGGCGAAGGTGCTCTTCTGATCCTGGATCACCTGCAAGAACTGGGGCAGATCGAAGCGCGGCAGCGTGATCAGCGACGCCCGGCGGTAGAACGCGAGGTTCAGCAGCACGGTCATGCCGTAGATGTGGAAGAACGGCAGGAACGCCATGATCCGGTCGTCGGCCGTGGCGTCGAGCACCGGCTTGCACTGCACCACGTTGGCGACCAGGTTGGTGTGGCTGAGCTGCACGCCCTTGGCGAATCCGGTGGTGCCCGAGGAGTACGGGATGACCGCCACCTGGGTCGCCGGGTCGAAGCTCACCTCGGGCGGGGTCGCGCCCTCGCCGAGCAGGTCGCGCAGGCCGCTGTAGCCCTCGAAGCCGTCGAGCACGACGATCTTGTCGTCGGGGATGCCGGCGGCCGAGGCGGCCGCGCTGGCGACCGGCAGCAGCACGCTCACCGTGAATAGGAACTTCGCCTTGGAGTCCTGGAGCTGGCGCCCCATCTCTTCAGGGGTGTACAGCGCGTTGACGGTCGTGGCGGTCGCCCCCGAACGCAGGATGCCGTGGAACACCGTCGCGAAGGCCGGCACGTTGGGCGAGTGCAGGGCCACCACATCGCCCATACCGAGCCCGCGGGCGGCGAGCGCGCCGGCCAGCAGGTCGATCTGCGCCTTGAGGGCGCCGTACGCGGTCTCGGCGCCGCTCGGCCCGTCGATCAGGGCGACCCGGGCCGCGTCCTCGGGGCTGAGATCCTTGAACAGGAAGTCGTAGACGCTGACCTTCGGAATGACCTCGTCGGGATACGGGCTTGAGAACATGCGATCTCCTTTGATCGGTTCTCTGAATCCTATGCACCCTGGGCGGTCGAGTAGCGGCGAAGCCGCGTATCGAGACCGCGTCTATTCGGGCGTCGCCTCGGTGAGGAACACGCGCTTGTACGAACGTCCGTCCGGCAGCGTGACCGTCTCGGCGCGCAGCTTGCCGCGTGAGACCCGGAGGTAGATAGCCTGAGCCGTCACCCCGAGCTGCTTGGCCGCCTCGGCCACCGAGAGTCCCGGCAGGTCGGTGGGCTTGCTGCTCGGGCGCTCGCTCCGCTTGCGACCCGCCTCGTGGCGCGCCGCGATCTCGGCGTCATCGCCCTGCCACCGCCATCGGGATGCCGCCGGGCTGAGCTGTGCGGCCTGCGCCACGTCGCTCCAACTCGCGCCGGCCTCGAGGGCGGCCCGCACGGCGCGGAGCGCGGCGGGATCGGCGTCGAGCGCGGCCGACGCGGTGCGGAGTGCGCGGAGGCGTTCGACGGGATTCGCGGCGTCATCCGCATCGAGAGCAAGAAGCTGCTCGAGGGCCGCACGGGTCCGTGGCGTGAGGTGCGTCACTGAGCCGTCGCGACTTCGTCAGCGGTCCCGAGCCGGCCCAGTGCGTGCTTGCTCGCCATGATGCCCGTGCCCTCTCCACCGCCGTGTGGTCGGAGTCGGCGAGGCGGTGGCGCCGACGGCTCACCGACGACGCTAGGCAGCGGTCGGGCCGGGGGGATGAGGCTTTGGTCCCGCGGGGTTCAGTCGGCCTGGAACCACGGCGGGTAGACCGCCACCTTGGGAGCCGCTCCCCCGACGTCAGCGAGCAGCTGCCGCACCTGGTCGCGCACCGGCTCGTTGGCGACGCCCACGAGGGTGATGGCCGAGAAGGGAACGGGAGCGGCGGCCAGCAGCTCGGCATCCAGAAGTTCGGGGTCGAGCGCGAAGGTCGCGCGCAACAGGGCCGTGCCGTCGTCGCCGGCGGCGAAGCGCGTGGCGGGGGCCGCGGCATCCCCGTTGGCGAAGATCACGTCAGGGCCGACCGCGCCGGCGGAGGTGACCAGGATCACGAACTCGAGCGGATTCGCCGTGCGCGCCGCGTCGCTCCAGTGCACCCCGGCCGCCCCGCTGCGCAGCTCGTTCCAGCGGCTGGCGTTCGGGCTGAGCTGGAAGGGAACCCGGTCGGCGACGGTGCCGCCGGTGGCGAGCTCGACGCTGCGGCGCAACTCGCGCGTCGTGGAGGAGCTGACGTCGACCTCGGGCGCGGCATCCGAGCGGATCGCCTCGTCGATCACGATCGCCTCGAGGTTGCGCAGGTGCGTCACGTGGTAGACCCGCTGCGTGTTGAGCAGCATCGTCGGACGGGCGCTGGTGCGCTTGGGCTGCGGGCGCGGTGTGGTTGCGACGCCCGCTCCACTTCGGGATGCTGCGGGGCGACGAGCCGTCGTGGTCGCCGCGCGCCGCACCGGCTCAGGAGCCTGTCGCGGGAAGCAGATGTCGCACAGCCCGTCTTCGAAGCCGTGGATGCACTCTGCCAAAGGGTCTTCCTTACGTTGCCGGAAGGTTCCAGGTTACGCGCTCAAGGCCTCCGCCGCGGCGTCGGCCGCAACACGGACGACTCTGATGATGTTGGCTGCGATGTAGGCAGGCCCATCGTGCTCCCAGTATCGGTAGACCGCCCAGCCTGCGTCCCTCAACTGCCGGTCTGTTTCGCGGTCACGCTCCATATTCCCACCCAGCTTCGGGCCCCAATAGTCGGAATTCGTCTTCGGGGGCTTGGAGTGGAGTTCACATCCATGCCAGAAGCAGCCATCAATGAAGAACACCAGCCTGAGTCGAGTAAAGACGAGGTCGGCGCGTCGGCGCTTGTTCACGCCAGGAGCAAAGTCGACGCGGTACCGCAAGCCCTCAGCGAAGACGATCCGCCGAACTGCAAGTTCCGGGGACGTATCGCGGCGTCGGTTGCCGCGCATGGAGCGCGCAACTGCTGGGCTGCTGGCCCACGAAACGTCACCCATCCTCCCAAGATACGTTGGCGAGCCCTGTTCCACACTTCAGCCGACGTGCTCGCCCACCTTCGGCAAGCCGGGAGCCGGGACCAGAGGATCGCCGGGCTCAGAGACACGCCAGAGCGAGCCATCAAGCTCGACGAAGTAGGGATCCGCATCGGTCGCTGGCGCAACCCGGACACTGACGAACTCGCCTGGCTGCGGCACATCTATGTTCAACCCTCGGGCGATTTCTTGATGCACGGCGTAGTCGCCGCCCGGGATCAAGATTCCTTCCGGTGCCAGTGCACTTCGTGCACCGCCGTTCGCCCTGACACGCTTCATGTAATCGTCCTGCTGCGCCACTGTCGCAACCGCATTTCGGCCGATGCGCCGGAGAGTAGCCGTCCTGAACAGCTCGTTCACCCGTTGCTGACCAGACCTCCCGGAGAACACTCGTTGGCGCTCTTCCGGATCGAGTTGCAGAAGCACATTTGGCGCCATGGGCGAGCCTCGAAACATCCAATAGATCGAGTGACGTCCGTCTTCGTTGAGCCCCGTCTTCCCATCGCGGTTCACTCCTCCCCGCAAGTAGGAGGGCAGAGCCCGTACGATCCCCACTGCCCATTCGGAGTTTGCATCGTCCGCGCTACACAGAAGGAGGAGTTCGCCGAAGCATTCCGGTGGCAGCATCCAACCGCCCATCCGGAATGAGTACTTGCAATCGATGTCGTACCCGCCGACTTGATAGTCGAGCTTCACGCCGTCCTGAATCAGGTCGGTGAACTGACGCCGCAAGTTGATCTCGACGAGAGTGCCGAAATGAGTCTTCTCGGTCTTATAGAGCTGATCCCATGCATACCGACCGGTGTGCTGCCCGTCATACAGCTGATCGAAGGTCTGGCGGAAGACTCCAGCCAACCGAGCCTCGAGATCACGGGTCTTGGCGAATGCGGTGACGACTGCGTCCAGCCCCTCGTCCCCTGACCCGACCTCTTCCGGCACGGACCCAAAGTAGCGGTTATGCGGCGTTAAGCGTCCGCAGGGACGAAACTGCGCCCAGCGCTGTTGCAATCGCACGCCCGACGCCGGTGGCGACGGGCGGCGGGAATGCATTTCCAATCTGCCTGTAGACCGAAGTCTTGCGCCCGACAAACTTCCAAGACGGATCGAAGCCCTGGATCCGCGCGACCATCTCGTTGGTCAGTTTGGGGATGAAGTCCAAGGGCGCATTGCTGTCAGGTGCCTCGTCGGCGATTCCGCGGCCATCTACGCTGAGCTGCAGCCATGCACTGCGAGCGCGTGTCGGCCCCAGGTCGGCTCCACCATGTTTCTTAGAACCCCCGACGATCGTAGGGGCGATTCCGTTCGCGCGGCGCGCCCAAGCCTCAGCGCCCTGCCAACCGTTTGCCGCCATCAGGGTTCTCAGTGTTTCCCCAACGACCGGAGGGGTTGGTACTGCCCCCGGCCATTCAAACTTCTTGAACTGGCGAGACTTCATGGCGACGAGGATGAACCGGGGACGGAGCTGAGGGACTCCGAACTCGGAGCTGTACAGAAGCTGCCAGCTCGTGGCATAACCCATCGATTCCAGCTCCGAAAGAATCGATGCCCGATAGGTCGCGAAGCGTGCAGAGGCCAATCCCTTGACGTTCTCGAGCATGACCGCGGCCGGCCGCGCCTCCCGAACCAAGCGGAGGGCCTCGGGGAATAAGTCGCGCTCATCCGAAGGGCCCAACTGCTTGCCTGCGACGCTGAAGGGCGGACACGGGACTCCGCCTGCGATGAGATCTATCCCGCGGAACTCACGCCCGTTGATGTTGCGCACATCATCCGTGCGGACATCCCACTGCGGTCGATTCGCACGAAGCGTCTGAGCCGCGTCGACGTCGATCTCGACCGCGAGCGAGTGGCCGAACCCTGCTCGTTCGAGACCCGAAGATTGCCCGCCGGCTCCAGCGCAGATCTCCAGAACACTCAGGTCGTTCGACACCACTCTTCGTCCCCATCCTGTCGTTGGTCTAATCCTCTCGGCTTCTGCCGACATTGCCCGTCTCGACTCGCGCGTCACCGCATTTGCCCCTGAGCGCGACGGCAGTGTGCAGTCGGAGGTACGGTTTGGCCATGTCGAACGATCCCCCTGAGCCGGGCTCTTCCGCGCTGGCGAAGCTTGGACTCGACCCGGCGCATCGGATCATCTACGACTTTCTCTGGCACCGACGGGACAACCCGCCGAGCATGGTCGAGATCGGACGATACGTAGCCGAGGCCGCAGGCGAGGATCAATCCCAAACAGGGCGGCGCGTCCGCGATCTGTACGACCGATTCGACATACAGAAGATCAGTCATGGGAAGCGCCCCCTGTACAAGCTCGTCGGCGTCCTATCCGCCCCACGTCGATCTACTGGTGGCATTTCGGAACGCGTGAGAGCCGTGGTGCTTGCGCCCAAGAGGTGCGCGCAGTGTGGGCGCACTCCGATGGGAGACGGCATCAAGCTGGAGGTTGACCACATCATCCCGCGCAACTGGGGCGGATCGGACGACATCTCCAACCTTCAGCCTCTTTGCGAAGCATGCAACCGAGGAAAGAAGGACCTGTATTCGGATTTTGATCCGGACGCGGACCGAATTCGGGTGGCCGTCACGCTCCCCGAGCCCCACAAGAGGATCGGAGAGACGCTGCGCGCCTTCTATCCCAGTCCCGCGCCGTCCGATGTCCTTGCCGTGGTCGCGTCTGCAATTTCATTTCAAGAAGATTGGCAGAAGCGGCTTCGGGAGCTGCGGTCAATCGGTTGGAACTACACGGTGAAACGCGAAACAGTCTTTGGCCGCGTCAAGACCTTCTACACCCTCTCGCAATGGGCTCCGTGGCCCGATGGGCCCGTGCGAAAGGCGATTGACAAAGCCGAGAAGCAAGCGAAGCAGGCGAAGCAGGCGAAGAAAGCTGAGCGCGACGCTGGGTCCTAGTTGGAGCGCTGTTGGATCACGCCCCCTGGGACCTACTCCCGTTTCCGGTACGAGTAGAACCCCTCCCCCGTCGCCACCCCGAGTTTGCCCTTGTCGATGTACTCCTCTTTGAGCAGCTTCGCGAAGGCCTGCGACTTCGGGCGCGGGTCGGCGAGCGCCACGTTGTACGGCGTCATCAGGCCGATCACGTCGTAGATCTGGAACGGGCCCGAGGGCGATCCTGTCGCAATGCGCCAGGTCTTGTCGATGGTCTCGGGGTCGGCGATTCCGTCGACGAGCAGCTCGCCTGCGGCGTTCAAGAAGGGCACGAGCAACGAGTTCAGCACGTAGCCGGCCTTCTCTTTCTTGATCTCGATCGGCACCATTCCCATGTCACGGGCGAACTCGACGACGGTGTCGTAGACGGCGGGCGAGGTCGACTCCGTTCCCATCACCTCGCCGACGTTGAACTTCCAGATCTCGTTGGCGAAGTGCAAGGCGAGCAAGCGGTCGGGGCGGCCGGTGGCATCCATCAGCTTGCTGGGCAGGAGGGTCGACGAGTTGGTGGCGAAGATCGTCTTCTCGGGGGCGACCGCGCCAAGACGCGCGTAGAGGTCGCGCTTCAGCTCGAGCTGCTCGGGCACAGCCTCGATCACCAGGTCGGCGTCCTTCGCCGCGTGGGACAGGTCGGCGGTGTAGCGCAGCCGCCCCAGCGCGGCCTCGGCCTTCCCGCCCGCCGAACCCTGGAAGTCTTCGCGGATGTAGCGATCAGCCAGCTTGCGGAAGCGCACCTTGGCAGCCTCCAACGCCGCGTCGTCGACATCCCAGGCCACCACGTCGAAGCCGCTGAACGCGGTCTGGAACGCGATCTGCGAACCCAGCACGCCGGTGCCCAGCACGGTGATGTTGCTCAGACGGGTCATGTCAATGCCTCCATGGTCGGGCCTCCTAGTACCAGACGCTCAACCACGGGGCGCGGTCGACGCGCAGCAGCGCATCGGCGACCGACGCCGAGCCGGGACGCAGCTCGGTGATGCGTCCGGCCGCCACCAGAGTCGCCACCGAGACGCCGCCCAGGTAGATCGCGGCGAGCTCGTTGGCGGTCATCGAAAGGGCGGGCACGTCATCCGGGACCTTGTCGAGCTGGGTGACGGTCGCGCGGTTGGTGGTTTCGACGGGCTCAACCACCACGTTCCAGATGCCCGCCGCGAAGCCGAGCGAGTCAGTCACCTCGAACACGATCGACCCGGCCGCCGAATATCCACGCGCCTCGTAGACGGCGGGCACGTCGAGCACGCGGAGGTATTGGTGCTCCCAGACGTCGACGTGCGCCGCGCGGAAGTCGCCGAGGAGCCACCGCATGGGCTCCTCGGGGCGTCGCAGGTGCGCCTTCAGTTCGATGGTGAGGTCGAGTTCGAGCAGGAAGCGCCAGAGGGCGAGGTCGGCGTCCGCGGTCTCGGCGTCGAGCCGTGCGACCGTGACCGAGTGCTGGGTGAAGTCGTCGTCGCCGCCGGTCAGCCGGAACAGGGCCAACCCGCGCGTGACCCCACCGGCGTCGACGTAGCGTGCCGCACGCAGACTCTTGGTGCGCTCGGAGTCGGGTTGATCTGCACCGACCAACTGATCCCAGCGCAGCGGCCAGACGTCGATCTCGCCCGGGCTGGCCAGGCGCACCCGGTCGAACAGGGCCGGCACCTGCTCGCGGTACTCGGCGACGCTGAGGTACTCGACGCGACCGCCGTCAGCCGAGCCGGATGCTGCGGGGCCCGACCACCGCACCCGGCGGGTGTCGATCGTCCAGTCCGATGCGTACGCCGCGGCGGCGAAGCCGAAGCGCCCGTAGATGGTGGACTCCGACACCGTCAGCATCGCCATCGGCACCCCGAGCGCGGCGGCCGTGCGCAGCTCGCCCTCGAGCAGGTTGCGCGCGATGCCCCGGCGCCGGTGCGTGGCGGCGACTGTGACCGAGCTGATCGCCCACGAGGGCATAGTGCGGGGATGCTCGGCCGTGCTCCCCGGCAGCGTCAGCTGCCCCGGCCACGAGTTGACGGTCGCGATCGGCCAGCCGGCAACCTCCGACGCGGAGCCGGGGGCCGCGTCGGCGGCACCGGCAGCAGCGAGTCGGTCGTCGTACACGCCGATCGTGCGCCGGTATCCGATGCCCGCGGCGGTGCGCTTCACCTGCTCGTCGCTGCGGCTCGCCTGCAGAAAGCCGCGGTCATCCGCGTGCAGCCAGGCGCCGAACGCGGCCTCGTCGGCGGTATCGACCACCGCGTAGCGCAGACCCTGCTCGGCCAGCCTGGCTGCCGAGGTGGTGTCTGCGGGGGCGGTCTGGAATCCGGATGCGGCGCTGTCGGCGGCGATGTCGGTCACTCCCCCAGCGTATGGGCAGCAACCGGCACGCGGGTGGTCGGCCGAGGGGGTGGGCGGCGCTCGAACCGGTGCGCGGCCGGCCGCCCGCTCAGCGCGGGTTGCGGCTGCGCGCCGCCGCCCACAACGCGCCTTGCACCTGCAGGGCGAGGTCGCGCAGCAGCGACGCCTCGGCGGTGCTGAAGCGCCGCGGCTTGGTGTCGACGACGCACAGCGCGCCGACTCGCACACCGCCCGGCGCCTCCAGCGGATAGCCCGCGTAGAACCTCACGTGCTCGTCGCCGACCACCCACGGATGCGAGGCGAACCGCGCATCCTTGCTCGCGTCTTCGACGACGAACAGCCGCGACTTGGCGATCGTGGTGTTGCAGAACGCGTCGACCCGCGGCATGTCGTCGGAGCTCACCGATACGGCCGACTTGATCCACTGCCTGTCGTGATCGAGGAAGGTCACGGATGCCCCGGAGGCGCCGAGCAAATCGCGCGCCATCTGAGTGATGCGATCCACATTTTCGTCGCTGCCGGTGCCGATCACCCCGAGCGCGTCGAGCGCGTCCTGGCGCTCCTGCTCGGAATGCGCGTCGGCAGGATTCGCCGCGTGCAACTCGGGATCGAGACTCCGCGCGATGATCGGGGCGATCGCGTCGGCGAAGAGCTCGTACACCTCGATCGACCCGGGGCGGACGAAGTGCCCAGGATCCGCCGGGTTGACCGGCACGAACTCCGCGCCGGGCACGGCCGCGACAAGACGCCGCGACTCGTCGTTCAGCACAGCGGCATGCCGGAGGATGATGCGCTTGAGCACCGGTCGGAGGTCGGTGTACCGGGTGAAGTCGGGGACGGCCACCACGAAGACCTGAGGCACCCGGGACGCCGCCTGGAGCAGACGTCGCATGTCGCGCCGCCAGTCCCGCGCGTTGGTCAGGCCCACCGCATCGCGGATTCCCAGCACGAGGATGATCGCGTCGAATCGGCTCATGTCGTAGTCGCCGATCAGCTCGGCGGCCTGACGAACGGTCAGGGTCGTGGCGCCGCCCAGTTCGAGGTCGACACCGCGCCTGGTCAGCGGCGACAGCCGTCGGGCGAGCTGACCGCCGAGTCCGAGTTCATTGGACGTGACCCCCAGCCCGCGCACCGTGCCCGAACCGATCAGCAGCAGACGGTCGGCGTCGGGCCCGACGGCGTGGACGACCGGCGCATCGTGCGGGATCGGCAGCTCGCCGAATCGCGACAGCGCGCTGTTGAATGCGGCCTCGAGGGCGCGACCGAACACGAAGGCTACGGGGCCCCTCA
>Ga0207667_10007295_pt1 | contig 13321 bp, 10 predicted proteins | sample KBSCornC52_FD_184301 | JGI IMG/M metagenome (GOLD analysis project Ga0207667, IMG submission 184301) | Corn rhizosphere microbial communities from Kellogg Biological Station, Michigan, USA - KBS Corn C5-2 (SPAdes) (version 2) | ecosystem: Host-associated > Plants > Roots > Rhizosphere > Soil ...
GGGTCATCTTGGTGGTGTCGTCGGCGTAGGGGAATAGCGCGCCCTGGATCATGGCCATGTTGCTATCAGCGTTGACCCAGCCGTTGGTGGGCGTGATTGGAATACCCGAGGGCAACGTCCCGCCGCCGCCACTGCCGCCAGTCGCGCCCGTGCTGCCGCCGCTGCCGCCCGTCGTGCCGGTGGTGCCGGCGACCGCAACCGGACCGCCGCCGTCACTGCTGCTACAGCCCACAGCGTTGACCGCTGCAGCGAACACCGAGAGACCCAAAACCAAACGAATTCCCGACTTCATATTTTAACCTTAGCGGAGCAGTCCTGTGCTTTCAAGGCCTGGTCGACAAAAACTGGAACCAGTTGCCGGACGCTCCGCTGGTTTGCTGAGACCGGTTCCAGGTATGACTTTCGAGTCGCTCTTGTGGATCATTTGCGCGGTGCGCGTCAATGCGCGTCCACGTAAAAGTCGGTGGTTTGCAGGTTCGTGACCGGACCGTTCCAGATCTCGTAGCCAGTGGCAACGGCGAGGATGTGATCGCCGGGTAGATTGTATCCACGCGAAATTGCGTCGTGATACACGTCCAGAACGTTGAACTCGAGCTGGGGAACGTCCGAGCCTTCTTTGGCCACGTAGTTCACGATTGGGTGGCCATTCACGTTGCCGGTCCAGATCGTCCAGGTACCGGGGAGGCCCGGTACCGTGACGTTTGCTAGCGTTCCCGCGCCCGCCGGTTGCTGTCCTGGTGGATCTCGTAGCCACACCATCAGGTAGGCCGACAAGCTCGTGCCGTTGCCCAGCCAGATATCCCAGGCTGCATTGTACTGGCCGTTATTGCCATTGGATTTCCAGGCCCAACCCGTGTTGAGCTTGGAAAGCGACGAGATGGTCGCGGGCAACCCGCATGGCATCGATTGCTTCGGGGGAATCGAGTATTGCCCGCAGAACATGGTCGGGTAACCAGCGGGCGAATAATCCGAGCCCTGTGTACCGCTGAGCGACGCTACCGTGACGGACGTGCCGTTCCAGGTGATGTGGTGGCTTTGCCAGCCGGTGCCCCAGCCGTTGGCGATGAACTTGTAATTTACGCCATTACGCAGCACGTCACTTTCGGCATACCGCTCCGTGGTATCCCCGGCGCCCTGGTAATCCCCGTGGCCGAGCATGTCGCCCGTCGTCCCCGAGCCAGCTGTGGCGCCGCTGCCGCCATTGCTACCACCTGCATTGCCGCTGCCACCGGTACTGGTGCTTCCGCCGCCGCCGCTGCCGCCGACCGTGATCGGGTTGCAGCCGGGTACGCCCTGCTTCGGCGTTTCTAGATGGGTGACGTAGTCCGCTTTGCCGTCACCGTTGCAATCCAGCGAGTCGTAGGTGCCATCACAGTCGGTGTCTAGCCCGGCACACATCATGCCGTTGAAGATGATTTCAGGCCCGTCGGGCTTGCCGTCGTGGTTGAGGTCGATCGAGTCCACGAAACCGTCGTGATTTGCGTCCACGACGCTGCCTAAATCATCGGCGACGCCGTCTTTATTCTTGTCGAGTCCGGTGCTCGACGAGGAGCAGGCGATGGCGAGCGTGAAGGACAGGGTGGAGGCGAGGCACGTAAGCGTAATGTGTCTATTCATGGTTTGGATTCGGTTTCTGGAACCGATCTCAGGTCGGCAGTGTAGACGGCGAAAGCGTGATCCGCACGCAAGTAAATGGGCTCTCCGCCATCATTACATGGGGCACTGCTGCTTGGTACCCGCACAGCCGAAACAGCGGGCGCAAAAAACAATTTCGGGTTGGGGACCGCAACCTGCTGCTCCTGCGCGCATAGCTCCTCGGTCCCGCGTGAGGCGTCGCATTCGCCGTAATACTGCGTCTAGCGAGGGAACCGCAACCTCGGGCGCGGAAAGGAAATCGGCTTTACGCGGCGGGGGTTCGAACCCGCGGGCAGCGGTCATCATGGTGGGTGCGTTTGCCGACCGCGAGCTCTACGACGAGCACGGAGGTTCTGAGCCACGGTAAAGATCCGTCAGCGGCAATTTCGGGACTCAGGTTAGTCGAGCGCAGGCGTCCCTACATCGGCATGCGCACCTACAGTTCACCGATCGCGATCGCACGCAGCACACCACACCCTCGAGATCGGAGGGGCACGGTCGCCGCTCACTCGGCGGGCGCGCTTATCGCAGCGCTCGACAGCGCGGAGGTGGGCAGCGCCATTCTCCTCAGAATGCCTAGCTTTTGGCTCGAATTGTTCTGGCTCGGGCCGCTTCGATGCTCCGCTCGAGCGGCGGTGCTAGCCTTGTGCACGTTGGCGACTCTGGGCGATTTCGATTTTCAGGCCTTCGTGCGGGAGCGCGCGGGTCGCCGGCCTGGGCACGATCTGGGGAGCGAGCACGGCTATGCCTACGTCTCCGACCGCAATACGCGGGCCACGTTCGAGCGCGTGAAGCCGATCGAGCTCGCGGTCGCCGCTGCGGTGCGCACGTTCAAAAACGTCGGCAAGGCGGAGCTCTTGGGCCACGCGGTGAAGATCGGCCCGCGCCAGTTTCCGCGCGTGCACGCGCTCGCCGAGCGCTGCGCCGAGACGCTCGGCATCCCGGTGCCCACGGTGTACGTGGTCAGCAATCCGCACCTGAACGCGGCTACCTACGGCACGAACGAGGATGCGTTCATCCTCGTCAACTCCGCGCTCATGGATCACTTTTCGGACGCCGAGCTGTTGAGCGTGATTGGTCATGAGTGCGGCCACATTCACAATAACCACGTGGTGTATCTGACCGCGCTGCACTACTTGACCAACGTGGCCGGCATCTTCGTGCGCAATTTGGCGGTGCCCGCGTTGCTCACGCTGCGCGCCTGGTCGCGCCGGGCGGAGATCACGTGCGATCGCGCGGGCGCTCTGTGCACGGGTGGGCTCGAGCCGTCACTGCGCGCGCTGACCAAGCTCGCGCTCGGTTCGCAGAAGCTGTACGAAGAGCTCAATATCGAAGCCTTCCTCGAGCAGCATCAAGAGGCCAAGCACAGCATCGGCCGCTTCGGTGAGGTTTTTTCCAGTCACCCGTGGCTACCGAAGCGCGTGCTCGCGCTGCAGACGTTCGCCGAGAGCGAGCTATTTCGACGGCACGCCGGGCTCGGCTCGGGTGGTCTCAGCATGAGTGAGGTCGACGAGCGCGTGCACGGCTTCATCAAGGTCGTCGGTTAGGGCCGTGGTCGAGCTCGCTCTCAGCGCGACGGCCCCGCTCGAAAGCGAGCTGGCCAATGCGCTCGGCCGCCTCAAAGCGGACGTGCACGCGGATTGTCTCGATTTTTGCCGCGAAGTCGGCTTCCGCTTACCGGCCGCGCTCGAGGCGGCCACGGTCTCCGAAATCCGCCAGCACTTGGGCGCATTTCTCGAGCACACGTTTCGCACTTGGGCCGAACGCGAGACTGACGAGCTGCGCGTGGCGCTCTCGACCCTCTCCGAGCGCGTGCTGGCCACCGCACAGCAAGCGAGCGCGGCTGAAGCCGGCGAACGCCGCGCAAGCGCCGGCCCCGATTCACGCCTCATGCGCCCCGCGCTGGAGGTGAGCACGTTCGCGCTCGACGCGAGCGTGGTCGCAAGCCTGGCGATCGGCATCGGTGCGCTGTTCGCGAACGTGGCGGTGGGCGGCTTGTTCCTGCTCGCAGCGCCCACGCTCGCGACGCTCGGGCGTGAGCACGGCGAACGCGCGCTCAGGCGACGAGCCGCCGAATCGGCGATGAAGGCGGTCGAGGACGCGACGCGCGATCTGAGCGCAGAGCTTGCCCGCGTGATCGATGAATTCGGGCGCCGGATCGCGCCGAGCGGCGTCGCGTCGGTCTAACGACGGCTTTCGGACCGCGACGCCGAAGGCTGCGCCGCCGAGCAACGGAGCGCGTGACCATCAAAACCCAAAAGGCGGCTGGTTTCGCGTTTGGTTTGGGGGCGTGGGCGGGTTGCGGTGCTGTTGAAAACGCGGTCGTCGCGGGCAAGCGCGCCGGGTCCACCGCGCGGGCGCGGGCGGCACAAAAAGCCGCAAAGCGTTCACGCAGCGCGGGCCGAGTCTTGTAAAGTCCCGGCCGTGAACGACTCCCACCACGACCATACTCAGTCACTCGCGCGCGGCGGCCGGCTCCCGGACGCCATCGACGCCGCCATGGAGCGCCTCAACACCAGCGTCGATATCGACTGGCAATTGTGGCGCGAAGACATCTCAGGCTCGATCGCGCACGCCGAAGGCCTAGCGCGCGCCGGTGTGATCAGCGAAGAGGAAGCGCTGGCCATCGTCACCGGGCTCCAGCAAATCAAAGGCGAGATCGAGCGCGACGAGTTCGTCTGGGATCGCAAAAAAGAAGACGTGCACATGAACATCGAGGCGCGGCTGCGAGAAATCGCGGGCCCGGTCGGTGGCAAGCTGCACACCGGCCGCTCGAGGAACGATCAAATCGCCACGGATTTGCGGCTCTGGACGCGGCGGCGCTGTGAAGAAACGCTGCTCGCGATCGACGAACTCGCGAAGGCGATCGTCGACCGCGCTGCCTCCGAGATCGACGTGTTGATGCCGGCGTACACGCATTTGCAGCGCGCACAACCGAGCCGCTTGTCGCATCATTTGCTGGCCTGGCAGGAGCTTTTGTGGCGCGATCGTGGGCGGCTCGCGGACGCCATGGCGCGCTTGAACGAGTCGCCGCTCGGCGCGGGTGCGGTCGCGGGCAGCGGCTTTCCGCTCGATCGCGAAGGGGTGGCGCGCGCGCTCGGCTTCGAGCAGCCGATGCGCAATTCGATCGACGCCACGGGCAGCCGCGATTTCTTGATGGAAGTAAGCTCGGCGCTCGCCATCTTGGGCGTCCACTTGTCGCGCATCGGCGAAGAGATCGTGCTCTGGTCGACGCAAGAGTTCGGTTTCATGACGCTGAGCGACGCGTTCTCGACCAGCTCGTCGATGATGCCGCAGAAGAAGAACCCGGACGTGGCCGAGCTCGTGCGCGGCAAATGCGCGCGCTTGATCGGCTGCGTGACCACCTTGCTGGTCTTGGAAAAGAGCTTGAGCTTCGGCTACGGCCGCGATTTGCAGGAAGACAAGCGGCCCATTTTCGACGCCTTCGAGTGCGCGCTGGTCAGCGTGCATGCCCTCACGGGTGCGATCGCGACCGCCACCTTTCACGGGCAGCGCATGCAGGCGGCGCTCGCCACCGGCCACCTGTGCGCCACCGATTTGGCGGATTTTCTGGTGCAACGCGGGCTGCCCTTCCGCGACGCGCACCACGTGGTGGGCGCGCTGGTGCGCGAGGCAGAGACGCGCGGCGTGCAGATCGGTGAGCTTGCGCCGAGCGTGCTCCTGAGCGCGCACCCCGCACTCACGGGGCCCGAGCTCGCGCTGGCGCTCGATCCGCGCGCGGCGGTCGAGCGCCGCTCACTCATCGGCGGTCCGGCGAAGAGCCGCGTGCTCTCCGCCATCGACGATGCGCGGGCGCGCTGGCCGAGCGATCACTGACTGGCACCGCCGGCGCCAGCGTCGCTGCTGGCGCCGGCGTCACTGCTCGCGCCGGCCGCGCTCGCGCCGCCCTGACCTCCGGAGTCTCCACCTGCGCCGCCCTTGCCGGCGTCCGGGTTGCCGCCCGGCTCGTACGGATACGCGAGCAGCGCGGCTTTCACCGCGTCGCCCTGCCCCGTTGGAGTGTGTGACCAATCGGAGATCAATGCGGGGAACTTGCAGCCCGACGGAAACCAAGCCCAGGCCGTCCAAGAGATCTTGCGCTCGTCCGCGAACTTGAACAGATCCTGATCCCACTGACCGGTGCAATTGTCGGACGTGTCGCCGAATTCAGTCGCGATCACGGGCGCGATGTCGCGCGTGGCCAAATAGCCGAACGCGCCTTGCCAGCGCGCTTGCGGATCTTGCGGCTTATACGGGTGCGTCGCGTAAATGATGTTGTAGCCCTTGATCGGCGAGCCAGCGACTCCGCTGAGATCGAATGCCCAGCTCAACCCGCCGGCGATCACCAGATTATTCGCGCCTGCCGCGCGCACGGTGTCGTACAGCTCCTGCATGCCGACGACTTGGTAGCCGCCGACCATGCCGCCGCTCAGCCACACGCCCCAGCTGATGTCGTGCGGTTCGTTGTAGAGCTCGAAGATGACGTGCCCGTCGTCCTTGTACTTGCCGGCGAGCTCGCTCCAAAATTGTTTGGAGTTCACGTCCGCCATTTGCTGTTGATTGGCGGTGCCGGTTACGCCTTGCTTGCCGCCGGACATCGGCACGCTCAAATCACCGCGGTCGGACCAATGTAGATCGAAGATCACGTCCAGGCCTGCTGCCTCCGCGTACTCTACGACGTGATCGACGATCTCGTGATATTGCGGGTAGTACTGCGCGGCGCCCGAGAGCCAAAAATCTTGATTGAGCGCGACGCGCACCACGTTGGCGTGCCACTCGCCCATGGCGTTGAAATCTTCAGGCGTGATGTTTTCACCGTAGCCCCACTCGAGCGACGGGCGCGCCACGCCGTGAAACAGGTGCGGCGTGCCGTCAGCCGTACACACGGTCGTGCCGTTCGTGTAGTAGCCGCCGGGCGCGATGGGCGGCGCGCTGTCGACCGCGCAACCTCGGAGTGCGCCAGCCTCATTGTTTTGCGAGTCTGTGCCCGAGCTTTGGCCGTTATCACAGCCCGACAACAGAACTAGACCGAGAACACCCGTCACGAGGCTGCGAAACATGCCCCGGCAGATTAGCTTTCCCTGCAGATACGGCCAATCGATCCTGCTCAGCTTTTGCTCAATCGTGCTCAAGTGCAAAGATGTGAGTGATTTGCGCGGTGCACGCCGGTTTTTCCGGGCACTTGGCGCGCCTTTCCGGGGAGCTTCGTCAGAAGCGAAAGCCCATTGGCTTTTCCTGCCCGGCGTAAACGAGCGTTGTTTTGCTCTGCGCTGCGGGCCGGTCGAACACGCCGGCACGCCACAGCACGAGGCCGGTCGCGACCACGCCGGCTGCGAGCGCGGTGTAGGTGCCCCAGCGCGGCCAACCGTGCTCGGCCGCAGCAGCGCCGGAAGCGCGACTCGGAACGTATTGAAAGACGACGACCTTGCCGCACATTTCGCGTTCGCACAGGGCGACGTCGATGCCACCGCCGGGGCGGCCGCGGGCGAGCAGATAGCTCGCGCAGCGGGCATGCGCGGCGGGCACGGCGCGCCCGCCTTCGAAGCGGCCAGCCCCGATATCGTCTGGGCTACACGGGGGCGTCGCGGGCACCGGCAGTCGAATCGCGTGCTCGCTTTCGCCGATGGTAACGAAGCCTGCCCAAAGCAAGCGGCCATTCCGCGCGACGCGCACGTGGTGCTCGCCGGCAGCTACCGTCAGCTCGGTGCCCGTGCGCACGCCGTCCCACGCCAGCGCGTCGCCGGGCTCCGTCCCGAAAACGCTCAATGTCTGAAGCGGCGGCGCCTCGAGCTCGGCGCTTTCGGCGTGGTCGGAGAACGGTGTGACGCGCGGTCCTTCGAGCACCGCTGCGCGCTTTTGCAACGCCCGCGCTGCGCTCTCGCCGTCCGGAGCGCTGCTTTCGACCTCGGCCGTGAGCTCGAGCCGCTCGGCCATCAGCCACGCCGCCTGGGGTAGCTCCGGATGCTCTCGAAGCAGGAGCTCGGCGTGCTCGAGCGCCGACAAGGCCCGGCTTTGCTCGAGCGATGCCGTCGCATTGCGCGCTTCTTCGAGCAAGACCTCGATCTGCGCGACCACGTCGGGGGCGTAGCCGGCCGCCCGAAAGGGCGCCGCGTTCGCGCGCGGTGCCTCGAGCCGGAGTAGGCGAGCCTGCGCAAACCCGTCCAAATCGGCTCGATATGCCGGAGTTATCGCGGAGACTGAAAGCCAGACGAGAGCGGCCGTTTGGCTCATGAATGACGCATGATAGGCTAGAGTTTGCGAATTTGCCCCCAAAACATGAGACCTAGCATGCAAGGCTCAGCGCAGAAGACGACCCGAGGTCCCGGTGCAGCTTGATTTCGTGAACCGCGAGCTCACGATCAAGCTCGTTTATTACGGTCCCGCGTTGAGCGGAAAGACGACGAACCTACAAGCACTCCACAAAGCGGCGGAGCCCGGGGCGAGCGGACGGCTGATGACGCTCGAAACCAAGGACGACCGCACGCTGTTCTTCGATCTGTTGCCGCTCACCTTTCGCGGTCAGGGCGGCTTGGCCGTGCGGCTGAAGGTGTTCACCGTTCCCGGGCAGGTGATTCACGCCTCCACGCGGCGCCTCGTCGTGCAAGGCGCCGACGGGATCGCGTTCATCGCTGATTCGCGCTCGAACGAGACGCAGCACAACACCGAATCTTTCATGGACTTGAGAGAAAATCTCAAGCAACACGGCCTCACGCTGAAGCAGATGCCGTTGATCATCCAGTTCAACAAGCGCGATTTGCCGGACGTGCGCAGCGACGCTGAAATCGCCGAGCTCGCAGCCAAGGGCCGCGAGCCCGTGTATCTGGCCGTGGCGACGCGCGGTATCGGCGTGGTCGAGAGCATGATCGGGCTCCTGCACTTGACCTGGAGCGCGCTCGACGCCGAGCACGACTTGAACAAGAAATTCGGCTTCGATTCGGCCGCGTTCCTGGCGCAGGTCGCAAAGAAGCTGGGCAATTCGCAGCCCATCGCCCAGATCTTGCAAGCCTGCGTGGGCGGCGCGCTCGACGTGCTTCGGCCCGAGGGGTGCGAATGATCCCGCCGCCCGCCGCCGCCAAATCCTTCGACGAACTGACGCTCGGCCACGGCGTCAGCCTCGAAGATTTGATCGATCGCGACGCGCTCGACGAGATGGTCAAGAGCTTCCACGAGCTGTTCGCCGTGCCACTTCGCATTTTCAGCGACGAAGGCAAACTGCTTGCCGACACCGCCCAGCAAATCCCGCTCTATGCCTTTCTGAGCTCGGTCAAAGCCGGGCGCACGGCGCTGCAGGACGTGGCGGGCAAGGTCAAGAACCTCGAGCTGAGCGAGGCAGGTTCGGCCAGCTTTCCCTGCGCGACCGGAGAAAACTACTTCGTGTCGGCAATCGCTTACGACGGCAAGAACATCGGGCGCATGATCCTCGGCCCGTTCATTTCTGCTGCGCTGAGCGAGCCGCCGGAGGCCTTACTCGCCCTGGACTCGGGCCTCGATCCGGCGCGCTTGCGCGAGCTATTTCGAACCATTCCGCGCGCGGAAGAGGACGCAGTGGTCAAGCTCGCGCGCCACCTCGGGCGCACGCTCGACCTGCTTTTGTTCAGCGGGCATCGCGCGCTGCTCACGAGCAACATGCACCTGGCCAGCGTGCGCGAGAGCTTTCGCGAGCTCGAGGACAAGAACGAAAAGTTGCAAACGGCCTTCGATCGCTTGAAGGAGCTCGATCGGCTGAAGAGCAATTTCTTGGCCACCGTGTCCCACGAGCTGAGGACCCCGCTCACCTCGATCATCGGCTATAGCGAGATGTTGGTCGAGGGCTTGGCCGGCGAAATGACCGCCGAGCAGCACGAGTTCGTGCAGACGATCCGCGACAAGGGCGAGCAGCTGTTACAGCTGATCAAAGGCCTGCTCGATCTGTCGAAGCTCGAGAGCGGCACGATGAGCTTGCGCAAGAGCCAGGCCGACGTGCTCAGCGTGCTGCGCGACGTGGCCATGACGGTGACGCCCGCGGCGCGCAAAAAAGAGGTGGAAATCGCGGTCGAGGTCGAAAACGGCCTGCCCTTGATCTGGGCCGATGCCGAGCGCCTGCGGCAAGTCTTTTTGAATCTGACCGAGAACGCGATCAAGTTCACGCCGCCGAGCGGCCGCGTCACCTTGTCCGCCAAGCTCACTTCGGTCGACGCGGCGCACCCGGAAGACGCCGGTGGCCTCGTGATCTTGAGCGCGCGGCGCACGGCGATCGAGTTCCGCGTGGCCGACACCGGCATCGGCATCCCGGAAGGCGAGCGCAGCCGCGTATTCGACGCATTCTATCAGGTCGATTCGAGCTCCACGCGCGAGGCGGGCGGCACGGGCCTCGGCCTGTCGATCGTGCGTCGCTTGGTCGACGGTCACGACGGCACGGTCCGCATCGTCGACAACGAGCCGCGCGGCACGGTGTTCATCGTCACCATCCCCGTGAAGCGCGCCACGATCGGCTGAGCCTCGAGCCAGCGCGTCGAAGCCGCCGCCAGGCGCGAGCTCGCCCAGACTCGTGTAGGCTTTCCGGCGCCATGCCTCGCCCCCGACCGCTCGGCGAATTTGCGGCCATCGCCCGGCTGCAGCAGATTTTTGATGGTCACCGAACACGGCACCGGGCGGCCCAGCCTTCGGCGTCGCGGTCCGAAGCGCGCTCAGCGGTCGAGCTCGGCATCGGCGATGACGCGGCCGTCCTGAAGCTGAAAGCGCGCTTCGTCTGGACGGTCGACACCTCGGTCGAGCACGTACACTTCGAGCGCCATTGGCTCTCGCTCGGCGACATCGGTTGGCGCAGCTTCCAGGCGGCAGCGAGCGACGTCTGCGCGATGGCTGGAGTGCCCACGGCCGCGCTCTCGAGCGTGATTTTTCCGCGCGGCTTTTCCGCGCGCGAGCTGAGCGAGCTCGCACGCGGTCAGCGCGACGCGGCGCGCGCGCTCGGCTGCCGGATCATCGGCGGCAACTTGGCGCGCGGCGCCGAGCTCAGCGTGACCACGACCGTGATCGGCGAGGCGACTCGGCCCATTTTGCGCTCGGGGGCAAAGCTCGGAGACGAACTCTGGCTGTGCGGCGAGCTCGGCTTGGCTGCCGCCGGCCTGCGCTGGTTGCAACGCGGCGCGAGCGCGCGCTCGGCCGCGGCACGGCGCGCGCTCGCGGCTTTCCGGCGGCCACGCGCCGAGCTCGCCGCCGGCCTTTCATTGCAGCGCCGCGCCCACGCGCTGATCGACGTCTCGGACGGGCTGTGTGGCGACGCCGCGCACTTGGCTCACGAAAGTGGCGTGCGCGTCGTGCTCTCCACCCCGCTCGTCGAGGCCGCGCTGAGCCCGGCCTTGCGCGCGCTCGCGCCCGAGCTCGGCGTGCCGGCGCTGGAGCTCGCGCTTTACGGCGGCGAGGACTACGCGCTGCTCGCCGCAGGCCCGCGCCGCGCTCGCCCCAAAGGCGCGCGCGTCATCGGCTTCATCGCGGCCGGGGAGGGGGTCTGGCTGAGCTCGACACTGCCGGGCAGCCAGGGCCCGAGCGCGAACGCCGGGCCGCCGCTCGTCCGCGCCCGGATCGGCTTCGAGCATGCGCTGGGCGCGGGTGGACGAAGCGTGCGCCCCGTGCGACGCTAAAGCTCCGGACGATTTGCCGATCTCGACCGCTCAGTCCGAACATCTCGGGATGTAGGGTGCGATCTCACGTGCTAATTCCCCTGGTTTTCCTGGCTTTGGCCTGTTCGGCTCGCGGCACCCGTGCGCCCGATGGCGGCCCCAGCTACGACCCGGCTCTGATCACGGTGCCGTTCCTGGTGGACGATCACTTCGTTCCGAGTGGCTGCATCGGGGATTGCTCGACCAGCGTCGCGCTCGACGAGGAATGTCAGGGTGGCCGTGCAGCAGCGGACGCACAGGGCCGCTGCCATCATTTTACGTACACGGCGAGCGCAGGCGCGCTCGGCTGGGCGGGCGTGCTCTGGCAAACCGTCGAACAGAACTGGGGCGCCGAGCCCGGCCGCGACGTGGCACCCGGTGCGACCGCCGTGCATTTCTACGCCAAGTCCAGCGGCCCCGCTCAGCCGCTGACGATCCTGATCGGCGGCGTGAACGCGGCGGATGGCGGCAAGTCGTGCACGAGCGACGACCACTGCGCGAGCCGCGCTTGCGAACACAGCACTTGCAGCGAGCCGCACCACGACACGCTCAGCCTCTCGCAGGCCCTGCCGATCCCGAGCGGCGTTTGGCAACCGGTGACGATTCCGCTCAGCGGCATGAGCTACGCCCCCGAGGTCATGAGCGGCTTTGGCTGGACCGCGGTCATGGCGCCTGGCCAGCAGACGATCGAGTTCTGCCTCGATGACCTCAGGTGGGAATGAGGCGCCCGCCGCCTCGGCTCGCGCGCGCGGCGCTGTGCGCGCTCTCTAGCCTGCTTTCGACGTGTCATCCGGAAGATGCAAACGTGGGCGGTGACTTTCGCTGCCCCGAAGGCGCCGAGGCCGCGTGCTTTTTCTATGACCGGGGGCTCCACGCGCAGTCGCTCACGGAGCAAGCTCGGCTGCGCGCTTTGTTCGATGTCGAAACAGACGCGGACCCCGATAAAGCGCCGAGCATCGCCTATCCGCTCGATGAAACGATCGAGCCGCGCAACCTGTACGATCTGGACATTCAGTGGCGTCGGCCGCGGCTCGAGCAAACGCTGTTTCGGATCCGTGTTCAGAGCCCGAAGCTGCCGTATGGACATTACGACCTATACACGCAGTGTTTTCCGGCGAACGGCGGCTGTCACTACGGCGTGCCCGACAACGAACCAAACCTCGAGTGGGCGACCCACGTCGTCACGCCCTTGGTCGGATCGGAGGCCGTGCTCACGGTCGCCGCCAGTGATGGCAAAGGCGGGCCGATCGCGGTGTCTGCGCCCGTTCACCTGAGCTTCAGCTGGGCGCTGGTGCCCGGTGGTCTGTACTATTGGTCGGCGCATCCACCGAACGCGCCGCCGGGCAGCCCTGATCAAGGCACCACCTATCGCCTTGCGCTCGGTGCGCGCAGCGCCGCACCTTTCATCCGTCCCGGCCAAGAGAACCCGAACAAATGCGAGGGCTGCCACGCGGTGAGCGGAGACGGCAGCAAGATCGCCTTCACCGCCACCGACGATCTGGATCCGGAGGGCACGATCAAATCCGAACAAGCGGGCAGCTTCATTTCGAAGGACACGACCAATCCGAGCGGCCCGCCCGATGTCCCCGCTGCCGACAAAGACAGCGCGATGATCGCGCTCGACCATCAGGGCAAGCTCGCGATCGTCGGGCACATGGCTGAGCTCGAGCTGCGCACGCTCCGGACCGGCGAAAAGCAAGCCATCGACGCAGCGCTGCTCGGCGACGAAGGTCACGGCTATTTCCCCGAATTTTCGCCGGACAGCCGGCACATCGTGGTCACGCTCTCCGATCACCCGGACTCACCTTGGGCGGTCACCACCGGCTCGATCGCGACGCTCGATTTCGACCCGGACACCGAGCGCTTCTCGCCGGCCAAGCTGTTAGTGCCGATGACCGATCAGGAGTTCTACTTTTATCCGAGCTGGTCGCCCGACAACCAATGGATCGTGTTTGCGGCCGCGCCGCGCGGCTTGGATCTGAGCCGTTGCCTCGCGCTCGGCGACCCAATGCTGGCGGGCTGCACCGGTTGCGTGTGTGATAGCGCTC
>Ga0207667_10007299_pt1 | contig 13320 bp, 12 predicted proteins | sample KBSCornC52_FD_184301 | JGI IMG/M metagenome (GOLD analysis project Ga0207667, IMG submission 184301) | Corn rhizosphere microbial communities from Kellogg Biological Station, Michigan, USA - KBS Corn C5-2 (SPAdes) (version 2) | ecosystem: Host-associated > Plants > Roots > Rhizosphere > Soil ...
AGAAGGTATCAGCTTTTCGATACCCACAATGGCGATGTGTATTTTAGGGAATGTAGTACATAGGCGGGCATTTCCCTCGTTTTCGCTAATAGCGATACTACCAGTATCAGCCAGTAGAAAATTGGCTCCGGTAATGCCAATATCGGCTTGCAGATATTTATCGCGCAGTAATTCACGTGCTTTAAGGGTAAGCTGCTCCGGAGTAGCATCAATAGGGGTGCCGAAACGTTCATGAAATAGTTTGGCTATATCCTCTTTACTGAGGTGCATGGCCGGGGTAACTATATGGTATGGCTTTTGCCCCAGGAGCTGTACAATGTATTCCCCAAGGTCAGTTTCTAATGATTCTACCTGGTTACTTTCCAGGAACTCATTTAAATGAATTTCCTCGGTAACCATTGATTTTGATTTTACCACTGTTTTGGCATTGGCTTTCCGGATAATACTCAATATCTCGCGATTGGCTTCTTCGGCATCATTGGCCCAGATCACCTTGCCGCCACGTTTTTGAAAGTTAGCTTCAAACTCCGGTAAAAACTTATCCAGATTTTCCATTACTTTCCATTTGATCACATGCCCTTTGCGTTTGGCATTGTCAAGGTTAGTAATGCGGGAAAGACCGCGCTCAACAGCAGTGCTGTATTTATCAATGTTATTATTGATAATACGGCGGTGATCAACATCAAAGGCCTTCTCTTCAGAGGCTACCAAAAACTCTTCCGCAGTGCTTCCCATATATGCGAATTTAGTTTTTTTTTATATTGATTGATTATTGAGTGGTTGATTAAGTTTTTAACATAACAAAAAGAGACGCAAACATGCGTCTCTTTTTCAGAGTTTTATATAATTGATTATCCAAAATGCACTACCTGGTCTCTTCGGATATTTTGCCGTCTACAAAAGGGCGTTTATCACGGTTGGCTAGTTCCCAGCCCGTATAAAATACCAGTTGCGCGCGTTTGGCCAGCAGCGGGAAGTTGATCTTGCTTACTTCATCGCCAGGCTGATGATAATCTGCATGCACACCGTTAAAATAAAAAATAATGGGTACGCCATGTTTGGCAAAGTTATAATGATCACTGCAATAGTAAAACCGGTTTGGATCATTTGGATCATCATATTTATAATCTAAATGCAGCTTGGTGTAAGTATTATTGGCATTCTCTCCAACTTCATGCAGTTCTTTACTCAGCATAGATGACCCTATAGCATAAACATAATTAGCTGAATCGGGTTTGCCAATATACTCTTCACCCACACGACCTATCATATCAATGTTGAGGTCGGTAATGGTGTTAGCCAATGGGAAAACCGGGTGCTCAGAATAGTACTCAGATCCTAATAAGCCTTTTTCTTCCCCCACATTACCTAAAAACAAGATACTGCGGCGTGGGCCGTGCCCGTCTTTTTTAGCTTGTGAAAATGCACGGGCAATTTCCAATATCCCGGTAGTGCCTGAGCCATCATCATCGGCACCGTTATTTACTTTATCCTTAGCATTTTGATCAGGGTTTAAACCGATGTGATCATAGTGTGCCGAAAATACCAGTACCTCATCTTTAAGATCGGTACCCGGCATATAACCCAGTACATCAACTGCTTTTACATCCTTCTTTTCGGTATGATAATTTAGTACGATATCGGTATTTGCAGTTACCGCCGGTGTGGTTTTGGCGGCCGATTGTGCCTTTAACTGTTCATAGGTTATACCGGTTGTTTTTAACAACTCATCTGCCAGGCTGGTAGTGATATTGAATACCGGCGCATTTGGATTTAACGATGCTGAGTTTTCTTTTTTGATAGTTAAACGCGCACTTGCTATACTGTTACCAAAGCGGCTCAGTGCGGCAGCGATGCCAGGGTTAGCTGCAAGTATGGCTAAAGGTTTTTTGCTCTGCAGGTTTTTAACAATTTTGGTACGGGCGGCCGTCATGCGATAGCTTGTGTTGGGGGTAGAGCCGGCTTCCGGTTTATCTTCATTTATCCAAAGCAGTATTTTCCCGGTCAAATCGATAGCGCTTATTTCGCTGTCGGTTCCGTAACCCACGAATACGATTTGATTAGCGGTTAAGTTTTTATCAGGATAAGTTCCGGTAAGGTAGAAGTCTTTTCCATAGGAGAATGCTTTTCCGTTTACAGTAAAATCGGTTACCTGCAACAGGTTTTGTGTAAGCGGAACATCCAAAAAGTATGATCCATTTACCGGAGCCTGCAATCCTAACCTTTTAAATTCAGCTGCGATATAATTGGCTGCTTTCTCGGCGCCAGGCTTGCCGGTTTCGCGGCCTTCAAACGCGTCTGATGCTATTATGCTCAGGTGCTTTTTGGCGTCATCAGCAGTGATCAGCTTGGCATATTTTATAATGGTTGGATTTTGCTGGGCGCAGGCATTTAAAGCAAATGCCGACGAAATAGTCCACAGGTATATTTTTTTCATGTTTGTTTATTAAAGGTTCATAGTCAATGGTTCATAGATCATGGTAAAATGAGGCGCGACTTATTCCTTTTAGCTTTCGCCTTTACCTTAATTAACAGGCAATTTTACCCACGCGTGTGGCATGGCGGCCGCCTTCAAAATCTGTACTTAGAAAGGTTGCTACAATTTTTTCGGCCTCATCGATGCTGATAAAGCGGGCTGGGATGCATACAATATTGGCATTATTATGTTTACGGGCCAGCTCTGCCAGTTCAACAGTCCAGCAAATGGCCGCGCGGATACCCTGATGTTTATTGGCTGTAATGGCTACACCGTTGGCGCTACCACAAACCAGTATTCCCAGGTCAAATTCGCCGCTTTCAACGGCTGAGGCAACGGGGTGGGCAAAGTCGGGGTAATCTGCCGAGGCGTTGGAGTAGGTGCCGAAATCCTTTAGTTCGGCTGCTGGTACGGTTTCCAGTAAAGCTTGTTTATAATCAAAGCCGGCATGGTCGGCACCAATGGCAATCTTTAGCCCTTCTTTCATCAGTTAAATAAGTATTAAGTTAATGTACAAATGTGCAAATTATTTAGATGTGCAAATGTGCAAATTTCACATATGTAGATAGCTGCCTATAAAGACGTCATGGGGGTGGGCATTATCCTTAAAAAGCCAGACCATTTGCTTAAAAAGTGGGTTTACATGGTTTACACTTTTTGGAGTTAGTTTATTTTTATGTCATTTATAATCAATTAGTTATGATTGTTTTACCATGAAAAAACGGTTTACAGTGTAAACCATGATTTTAAATAAAAAAAGCGGCTACTTAGTGGCCGCTTTTTTTATTTATTGTACGTATATCTTATTTACGACATCACTTCTTCGTGGCGTTTTATTTTTCTTTTTTCAACCAAACCAGCTACTACGATACTTACTTCATACAATACAAATAGCGGAATACTTACTACGGTCATGGTTAACATATCAGGTGTTGGTGTTACCACGGCCGCAATGATCAGGATAATCACGATAGCATACCTGCGTGTTTCACGCATAAATTTAGGCGTTAAAATACCCAGGTTTGATAATATGTAAACCAATATCGGCAATTGAAAAACCACACCGGTTGCCAATGTTAGGGTAGCAACTGATGATATGTAGGAATCAATAGAGAATAAATTCTTAATTTGATCACTTACCGTATAGCTTGATAAAAAGTTAATGGACATGGGGGTAATGACGTAGTACCCAAACATCACACCCAGGAAAAACAGCATACAGGCATAAAAAACAAATCCGGTAGCGGCTTTACGTTCTTTTTCGTGAAGGGCAGGTTTTATAAACCGCCAGATCTCCCAGATGAGGTAGGGGATACCCAAAGTAATACCTATCAGGAGCGCTGAATTGATCTGGAGGGTAAACTGCCCGGCCATTTCGGTATTGATCAGTTGAATATTGATCTTATCAATGCAAAACCCAGAGCGATGCAAAGCTGCTCCGATTTCACAAAGCATACGATAGGTCCAGAAGGTTGTCTTGGCCGGCCCCATGATCACATTAGCAAAAATCCAGTCGTAAAAGTAAAATACTACAGCGGTAAATATTACAATGGCTATTGATGCCCTTACCAAATGCCACCTCAGCGCTTCCAAATGATCGAAGAAAGACATTTCTGCCTCCATCGTTTTGCCTTTGTCTTTGATGGCTTTAATTAATTTGTTATCGCTCATGGTTTAAATACCGCTGTATCAACGCTATTGTGCTAAGTACGTTTAATTATATGAAGATAGTTTGAATTTATTTTAAAATTCAAAGGTTTCCATAAACTTGGTGGTGAAGTTACCCGCACGGAAGTTAGGATCCTGCAATAATTTAAGATGGAATGGTATAGTTGTTTTTACACCTTCTATCACAAATTCACTTAATGCTCTCTCCATTGTGCTCAATGCTTCATCACGGGTTTGTGCTACGCAAATCACCTTGGCTATCATCGAATCATAGTTTGGCGGGATCACATAACCGGTGTACACATGCGTATCTATACGCACGCCATGACCACCCGGTGAATGGAAATTGGTGATTTTTCCCGGTGAGGGACGGAAGCCGTTAAACGGATCTTCGGCATTGATACGGCACTCGATGGCATGCATGGTTGGCTCGTAGTTTTTACCGGAAATAGGGATACCAGCGGCAACTTTTATTTGCTCCTTAATCAGGTCAAAGTTGATCACCTCTTCGGTAACCGGGTGTTCCACCTGGATACGGGTGTTCATTTCCATGAAGTAGAAGTTACGGTCTTTATCAACCAAAAACTCTACAGTACCTGCACCTTCGTATTTAACAGCTTTGGCGCCTTTTATAGCCGCATCGCCCATTTTTTTACGAAGCTTTTCGGTCATGAACGGAGAAGGTGATTCTTCCACCAGTTTCTGGTGACGACGTTGAATAGAACAATCGCGCTCAGAAAGGTGACATACCTTGCCATATTGATCGCCCACTACCTGTATCTCGATGTGGCGCGGATCCTGTACATATTTCTCCAGATAAAGGCCATCGTTGCCAAAAGCAGCACCAGACTCGGCACGGGCCGAATCCCAGGCGTTTTCAAATTCTTCGTCTTTCCAAACAATGCGCATACCACGGCCACCACCACCTGCAGTAGCTTTTAATATAACAGGATAACCTATTTTGTTAGATATAGCGATACCTTGTTTTACATCGGTAAGCAAACCTTCTGATCCGGGAACAATAGGTACACCGGCCTTTTTCATGGTTTCTTTTGCTGATGCCTTATCACCCATTTTATTGATCTGATCGGCAGTAGCACCAATGAATTTGATACCGTAATCGGCACAGATAGACGAAAACTTAGCGTTTTCAGACAAAAAGCCGTAGCCAGGATGTATGGCATCCGCATTAGTAAGCTCGGCAGCTGAAATGATATTAGGAATACTTAAGTAAGAATCGCGGCTTGGTGGCGGACCTATACAAACGGCCTCATCAGCAAAACGCACATGAAGGCTATCACGGTCGGCAGTTGAATATACAGCTACGGTTTTTATACCCATCTCTTTACAAGTACGGATAATACGTAAGGCAATCTCACCCCGGTTAGCTATTAATATTTTTTTAAACATCTTTTTTGTAAGGATTACACTGATTGTTTTATGATCACACCGATTATTTGTAAAAGATTACGCCGATTATTCAAGGATTACACTGATCGATTTTTAATAATCAATCGGTCTAATCACCGTCTATCGGTGAAATCAATTTATAATCGGTGTAATCTACTAAATAGGTTCTACTAAAAATAAAGGCTGATCGTACTCAACCGGCGAAGCATTGTCAACCAATACTTTAACGATACGACCTGAAATTTCAGACTCGATCTCGTTGAAAAGTTTCATGGCTTCGATGATACAAACAACAGTGCCTGTTTTTATTTCATCACCAACGTTTACAAATAATGGTTTATCTGGACTGGCTGAACGGTAAAAAGTGCCAATCATTGGAGATTTGATAGTAAGATACTTGGAAGTATCAGCAGCAGCCGGAACTGCCGGAGCTGCGGCCTCTGCCACTGGTGCAACGGGAGCTACCGGTAATGCAGCAGGCGCGGTTTGTGCCGGGATGCTTGCATGAATAACCTGCGGCTGAACCTCGTTGGTTTTTATGGTGATCTTAAAATCTTTTTGCTCAATTGACACTTCGTTTACGCCTGATTTTGAAACAAAACGAATAAGGTCCTGAATTTGTTTAATATCCATACTTTGGGATTGAGTGGTTTTGGATAAAGTTTATTATCTAAGTTATATGATAATGTGCAAACTGGCAATATGCAAATATGCAGACTGCAAATGTGCAAATGTTTTTTATGATTTGGCTATAAATTAAGTAACATATTAAAATGAACAGATGTTTTATTTTTCTGTATGTACACTTAATAGGCCCATTTTAAATAAACAGAGCCCCAGGTAAAGCCACCGCCAAATGCCGCAAGAATAAGATTATCGCCTTTTTTGAACTTGCTCTCCCACTCCCACAAACATAATGGTATTGTTCCATTAGTAGTGTTGCCATAACGTTCAATATTGATGATCACTTTATCGGCACTTAAACCGGTGCGGCTGGCTGTAGCATCAATGATGCGTTTATTGGCCTGATGAGGTACCAACCAGGCAACATCATCGGCACCAAGGCCATTGCGTTCCATTACTTCATGAGCTACATCGGCCATGTTGGTTACCGCGAATTTAAATACTGCCGGACCTTCCTGGTATGCGAAATGCTCACGGGCTTCCACCGTTTCATGAGTTGCCGGTTTTACAGAGCCTCCGGCTTTTTGGTGTAAATACTGGGCACCGGCGCCATCACTTTTCAGGATAGAATCGATAACGCCATAGCCTTCGGTATTAGGCTCAAGCAACACCGCGCCGCAGCCATCACCAAAAATAATGCAGGTAGCACGATCCTGGTAATTTACTATCGACGACATTTTATCGCCGCCTATTACCAGTACCTTTTTATGCTTACCGTTTTCAATAAACTGGGCGCCTGTGGTAAGGCCAAATATAAAACCAGAGCAGGCAGCCTGAAGGTCGAAACCCCATGCGTTCACCGCGCCAATTTTGTTGGCCAGGATGTTTGCTGTTGCCGGGAACGGCATATCGGGCGTAGTTGTGCAAAAAATAATAAGGTCAATTTCCTCAGCGCTTATGCCTCGTTTTTTTAACAAGCCATTAACCGCGGGAACTGCCATATCAGATGTACCCAAGCCTTCGCCTTTAAGTATACGGCGCTCTTTAATGCCTGTACGGCTTACAATCCACTCATCATTGGTATCAACCAGCGTTTCAAGCTCCTGGTTGGTTAGGATATAGTCGGGAACGTAACCATGTACAGCAGTAATAGCAGCATGAATTTTACTCATCTTTTATTTTTTTACTGAAAAGCTTGTTTAATTTTGTCCACCAGTTTGCTCTCAATCATGTTTTTTGATAAAAGGATCATGTTTTTGATAGCTTCGGGACTCGAAATGCCATGGCCTACAATTACCGGGGCGTTTACACCCAGGATAGGGCTGCCACCGTATTGCTCATAATTGAACCGGTCAAAAAACTCGTCATTAAGCTGTTTCTTTCGTGTTATCACATAAAACGATTCGGCAAGCTTTAATATTACATTACCGGTAAAGCCATCGCATACATAAACATCGGCAGTTTCACTAAACAGGTCGCGTCCTTCAACGTTACCTACAAAGTTAAACAGGGATGTTTCTTTCATTAAGGGGTAGGTGGCCTGACTTAGGATATTACCTTTTTCTTCTTCTTCGCCAATGTTCATTAAGGCCACACGCGGATTGGTGATATCATATACCGACTGTGCGAGCAAGCTGCCCAACACACCAAACTGCACCAGAACGTCTGGCTTGCAATCGGCATTGGCGCCTACATCCAACAAAATACCCAAACCTCCTTTAAGTTTGGGTACAATAGTGGTCATAGCCGGACGAATAACGCCGGGAATGGTTTTTACGCTGAACATGGCACCAACAAGCATGGCACCTGTATTACCAGCCGAAGAAAAAGCTTGTATTTCTCCCTCTTTAAGCAATTGAAAACCAACCGAAATACTGGAGTCCGGTTTTTGAACAATGGCTTTTGTAGGGTGTTCGCCCATACCTATCACTTCGGTTGTGTGTACAAACTCAAAGTGATCGGGGCTCACATTGTTTTCCTGAAGAATAGTGGCAGCAATCTCTTTATCACCAATAAGCACCAGTTTTTGGTCGGCAGATAAAGCCTTATAAGCTTCGATTGCCCCTAAAACGGCTGCTTTGGGAGCAAAATCACCGCCCATAATATCTAAGCCAATCTTCATTTTCAGAAAATTAAACTTATGCTACTGCTGCTTTCTCTATCAGTAATTTACCGTTGTAGTAAACGTTACCATCAACAGTATAAGCTCTGTGCGGTAAGTGAATAGCACCGGTAGTTTGGCAGGTAGTTAAAGTTGGAGCTTCAGCTTTGTAGTGTGTTCTACGCTTATCTCTTCTTGATTTGGATATTTTACGTTTTGGATGTGGCATGATCCTGTTATTTGTTATTTATTTATTTTCCTGAGTACATCCCACCGTGGGTCTGTTTGCTCATTTTGTCCGTCAGTTCCCGAAAGGTTGTTTAACTTTTCGAGCATCTCTTTATCACAATAAGAGGTGTTACCCTCATCGCCGCATGCCGATATAAATGGCATGGCAACATTTATGTATTCATATATTAACCCTGCTATATTGATCTCATGATCATTTTTACTCAGGGTGATGATCTCATCATCTTCGTCAATCACCTCGTCGCTAAACTTAGCTATCTGCTGTTCGGTTATATCCAACGGTTGCGGATATTGGGCCAAACACCTGTCGCAAGCGGTATTAACGGTTCCGCTGATATGAAAATTCAGTATCAGCATTGTTTCCTGTTTGTCCAACTCTACCTGGCACTGCAGGTTAGCCTTTTTTACCAGCGAGTAATCAAACTCGTCAAAAAAAGCATCGTCAACAGCGTATTCAAACTGGTGTTTTCCCAGTTTAAGCCCTGTAAAAGGAATCGAATATGTTCTAAGCGATTTCAATGAGCAACAATTAGCCCGCAAATGTAGGGAAAAATACCATAACTGGAAACTGTTTTTTTAATTTGGTTTTAGGCCTGATAAAACGCTAACGGTTAAAGGTAAAGATAATACTTTAATATACAATGCCAATTATCAAAAACAAGGCATTATATAAACCGAATACCATTTCGGTATTTGAAAATAAACAACCCGTATTTGGCGTTATGCCCGTTGTTTTAACGTTTTATTGAGCCGATATTTAGTATCCAAAAGGAGATGGTTCTTATTTGATCAGGCTTTTATCATGAAGTGGGATGCGTATGCAAAGCAGCTTGCAAACTGTCTTAAGGGTTTTATTAGGTAGGGTATTTTTACCTGTAAGAAACAGGTTTACTTCTTCGTCACTGCCAATAATAAATGTTAGATGAGAGGGATTCATTTCGAGCATTTCCATTTTAAGCTTAATGACATCTAAAAGAGCAAGCTGGGGCAACTCAATATTGGTAGCTTCGTGATGCCTGATGAATGGTAGCAGTGAAGCCAACTCGTCAAATTCAGGCGTTCCGGGCTGCGCATCAAATAAGGCGATCGCTTTGTTCAAAACGTTTTCGTATTCGGCTTGAGTTTTCAGGTCGAGTTCGCTGGCTACATAACCTTCAATTGGTGATAGGAATATTTCAGTGGCTTTGCCTTGAGGAACATCGGTACGATGAACAATTCTATCTTCTGATTCTTTCTTAGAACGACGTGTCGAGGCGGGCGTTGTAATTGTTACAGAAGTTGTAACGAGGTCGGGATATTTGATTCTTAACTTTTCAATCTTCGCGTTCTCATATTCGATTCGAGCTTTTTCGGTACCTATCCACACCATATAACCGGTTTTAAGCCATTGATTAAATTTAAATTCGATCCAATAATCGCCCCGGCCTAGACCAAACCATCCGTTAAGTATTCCTACTATAGGCTGGTTTTCATTATTATTTGATTCCCAGTAAGGAAACTCTTTAATCCAGGTTAAAAAAGCAGTTTGGGCTTCGGGATGTTGCGCAATATAATCGGCTATTTTATTTTTGGTGATGAGATACATATAACCAAGATAAGGAGCTTAAAGTACAAAGCCTAATGCTAAAAGCTCCCTTTCGCCTTTTACCTTTATCCTTTCACCTATCCTTTCACCCTTAACTATATTTTGAGCCGGATATTGATCTTATCCAGCAGACCGGTGAGCCAGACCATTACAAAAGCGAATATGATACATTTGATCAATCCGCCGGTTCCCTGACTCAGATACTCCGGATAGCCAAGGTTGCTCATTTCATACATAGGATAAAACAGGAAGGGCACAATATAACAGGTAAATGTATTGGTGCCAGCCGGTTCAATGATCTTGAACCAGTTGTACTTATGTTTAAAGTCAACCACGTAAATAAAAATGGCGTACATCACCAAACTGATACCCGTACAAATGAGCACCCATGAAGGGGTATCGCGGGCTTTGGAAATACCACCACTAAAGTAGCGCACAATAAAGCCCATATTAAACATGATGATAGCGATCATCACGAGGGCGGCCCATAACAGTTTAAGCTCGTTATTAGCCTTAAGTCGCATATATAGTACCGATACAAACACCCCGGCCATGGTAAAGGCCTGCATGGCCCCGTTGCCGGCTATCCATACATATTTTTGCAGTGGGGCCAGGAAGTTAAGAAAGCCAAAGTGAAAATCGATGTTAAAGAACATGAAGAATATCCATGCCGCCGCCTGGATCCATAAGTATCCGCCTGAGTAATAGTATATAAGTGCGCAAAGCAGGTAAGCCCAACCTATCAGCCCCAGGATGCCCCACCAGGTAAAATGCAGCCAGGTATGGCCCGGGTCGCTGGTTTTATAGAGTATGGACATGGCCAGGAGCAAGGCAATGCCAAAGCCTTGACATATATACCGTTTGAGGTTGGAGGTATCTTTACTGTAATCTAAAAATATAAAAAAGAAACTGAAAGTAACCAGGCTTTCCCAAACAGGCTTGGGCAGCAGCGTTGTAACTTCATTATAGGTTTCCATATTGGCATGATAAAAGCCAATAAACACCAGCGCGAAAGATCGTGTTGCAATGCGCCACAACAGTTTATAATCGCCTTTTTTAAGCCTGTTCTGAAACGCAAACGGTATAGATAAACCAACAATAAATAAAAACGCAGGGAAAATAGTATCGGCCATTCCTAAGGCATCAACATTTTCTCCAGCATGTTTGAGCCAGTTTGGTGTATTTGGAATACCGTCGAGGTCGTTCACAAATATCATCAGGAACATTGTTACCGCGCGGAAAGCATCAATGGATCGGACTCGACTAAAAAAATCATTCATTAAAGTGGTAAATGCGATAACTAAGCAAATGTTTTAATCTAACGTTAATTAAATTGAAACATTACTATTACAGAGCGGATTTTAATCCCTGTCGCGGCTCAGTTTTGTAAATACCAATGGATTTTCATTCAGCTCCAGGGTTTCGCGGCGATGTTTCACAATATGTATAGCGGTGAACAGCGCTTCGCGAAATGATATTTCCGAAGCCTGGTTTTTACCAGCTATGTCGTAAGCGGTACCATGATCGGGCGAGGTGCGTACAAAATTTAAACCTGCAGTAAAATTAACTCCTGATTCAAATGCTATTTGCTTAAAAGGAATAAGTCCCTGGTCGTGATACATAGCCAGTACGGCATCAAATTGCAAATAGGTTCCGTTGGCAAAAAAACCATCAGCAGAGTATGGCCCAAAGGCCATGATATCATTGTTGCGGGCCTCTTCAATGGCCGGGATGATCACTTCTTTTTCCTCGTTGCCAATCAGTCCGTTATCGCTGGCATGGGGGTTAAGGCCCAGTACCGCGATCTTTGGTTTGCGGATCCAGAAATCATTTTGCAGGCTGTGATTCATCAGTTTAAGCTTGGCCAGTATTTTTTCGCCGGTAATACTTTCAGATACTTTACTAATAGGAATATGCCCGGTTACAACGCCAACACGCAGGGTATCACTTACCAAAAACATCAGTGATTCGGCGGCACCATCACGCTGCTGTAAATATTCGGTATGACCCGGAAAATTAAACTGCTCGCTTTGTATATTATCCTTATTGATAGGTGCGGTGATCAGGGCGTCGATATACCCCTCTTTCAGATCAAAAGTAGCGCGTTCTAAAGAGATAAAGGCGTATTTGCCTCCGGCCTCGGTAACCTGGCCCATTTCAATTTTTACATCCTCTTCCCAGCAATTGATCATGTTGGGTTTTTTAGGTTGCGATTGTGACGGATCGTTAATAACATGAAAGTTAAGCTCACTAACCTGGGTTGCACGGCGGTGGAATGAGGCTACCTTGGTATGTCCGTAAACAATGGGGGTACAATAATCGTAAATGCGGGCATCCGCCAGGGTTTTAATAATTATTTCTAATCCAATGCCATTTACATCACCTATGCTTATCCCTACTTTAATTTTTTCGCTCATGTTATTATGTATGATTACACTGATTATTACAAGATTTCACCGATTTTGAGGTGATTTCACTGATATTGATCTGTGATTGTTTTTATTAATAATTTGTGGCTCAGGCATTACCTTTTGCCCTTAACCTTTCAGCTTTTACCTGATTTTTTTACTGCAAATAAAAGATTTTAAGCTTATAGTTCCTGAATAAAGCACAAATATGCCTTAATTTGCTCAAATATTTGATTAATAATGACGTTGGTAAGGGCAAAAAAACATTTAGGGCAACACTTTCTTACTGATAAAAATATCGCTGCCAAAATTGTGGACAGTTTGAAACCTGATGGCCGTTATAACCATGTGCTGGAAGTTGGCCCGGGTATGGGTATCCTGTCCGACTTTTTATTGCAGAAGCCGGAGTATGAGGTATCTCTGATCGATATTGATGAGGAATCATACCAGTACCTGCAAAAAAAATACCCCCAACTGGGCAGCCGCCTCATCAATGCCGACTTTTTGGAGATGGATTTTAAAGCGGTATTCAACGGTCCCCTGGCTATTATTGGGAATTTCCCCTATAATATTTCCTCGCAGATACTGTTTAAAGTGCTCGACAACCGCCAGCAGGTGGTTGAGGTAGTTGGCATGTTCCAGAAGGAAGTAGCCGAACGCTGCAGCGCCAAAGCCGGGAGCAAAGAATACGGCATCCTGAGCGTGTTTTTACAGGCCTATTACAAGGTAGAGTATTTATTTACCGTAAAGGCCGGTGTGTTTAACCCGCCACCCAAGGTGCTTTCGGCAGTGATTAGGC
>Ga0207667_10007302_pt1 | contig 13314 bp, 10 predicted proteins | sample KBSCornC52_FD_184301 | JGI IMG/M metagenome (GOLD analysis project Ga0207667, IMG submission 184301) | Corn rhizosphere microbial communities from Kellogg Biological Station, Michigan, USA - KBS Corn C5-2 (SPAdes) (version 2) | ecosystem: Host-associated > Plants > Roots > Rhizosphere > Soil ...
GTGCCGTACGTCGATCGATCATCGACACACCGACGAAAGGCACGAAAATGGAATTCCTGTTCCTGGTCTGCACCGATTCGACCGCTCCCGAGTACCGGGCCGAGGAGGACAACATCGAGGAATGGTGGGATGAGGTGGTCCGCCGCGGCATGACGCTCGCCGGCGATCGGCTCCGGCCCCCTGCCGATGCGACGACCGTGCGCGTGCGCGATGGTGCCCTCGCGGTCACCGACGGTCCCTTCGTCGAGACGAAGGACTACATCGCGGGATTCGACCTGCTGAGATGCGCGGACCTCGACGATGCGATCGACATCGCCTCGCGGCATCCGATGGCGCGTTTCGGTCAGATCGAGATCCGCCCGGTCTGGCCGCTCGGCCCGGAGGTGGCCGCCGGCGACTCGGCGGGCGACTCGGCGGGTAACGCGGCGGGGAATGCAGCGGAGCCGGCCCAGGCGTGACGGCGGCTCGAGACGATGCGATCGTCCGCGCCCTGCGCGCGGCCGCGGCGGAGGAGTCCGCGCGCATCGTCTCGACCGTGGTCCGCATCACCGACGACTGGGACCTCGCCGAGGACTGCCTGCAAGACGCCTTCGCCCGCGCGCTGGCGACCTGGCCGGTCGACGGCATCCCGAACAGTCCGGGCGCCTGGCTGACGACCGTCGCCAAGAACCGGGCGATCGACCAGCTGCGGCGCGCGGCGGCGGAGCGACGGGCGGCGCGGGGCGCGGGCGTCGAGCGCGAGTTGGAGCTGCTGGCGGAGGAGGGGGAGCAGGTGGAGGAGCGCTCGCAGGCTCACGACCGGCTGGCGCTGCTGTTCACCTGCTGCCACCCCGCCCTCGCGGCCGACGCCCGGGTCGCCCTGGCGCTGCGGACCGTGGTCGGGATGTCGGTCCCAGAGATCGCGCGCGCCTTCCTGGTCAGCGAATCGACCATGGAGAAGCGGCTGGTTCGCGCGCGCGCCCGGATCAAGAACGCCGGCATCCCGTTCCGCGTCCCGCCCGCCGAACTCTGGCCCGAGCGGATGCCCGCCGTGCTAGCCGTTCTCTACCTGCTGTTCGGCGAGGGCTACTCGTCCACCGAGTCGGAGCAGTTCGTGCGCGACCCGATCGCGCGTGAAGCGATCCGGCTGCAGCAGCTGCTGCTGGCGGCGAATGCCGACGCCTCCGCCGCGCCCGACCCCGAGGTCGCCGGACTGCTGGCGCTCATGCTGTTCCAGCACGCGCGCCGTCGCGCGCGGTCGACCCCCGCGGGCGACATCGTCGTGCTCGAGGAGCAGGACAGGGCGCTCTGGGATGCCGGCGACATCGCCGAGGGCCTCGTCGCCCTGGACCGCGCCACCCGGCTGCTCGTCGAGGCGGACGCGCAGCCGGGACCGTACTACCTCCAAGCCGCCATCGCGTCGCGTCATGCCATCGCCGTCGCCTATGCGGACACCGACTTCGAGCGCATCGTGTCGCTCTACGAGCTGCTGGCCGCGACGGCCCCCTCGCCGGTCGTCGAGCTGAATCGTGCGGTCGCCATCGCGATGGCGAGGGGACCGGCGGCGGGGCTCGAACTGGTCGAGCAGCTGAGCGCTGGGGGCGAGCTCGACAGCTACTACTTGCTGCACGCCACCCGCGCCGACCTGCTGCGCCGTCGGGGGCTCCCGGGAGACGCCCTGCCGCACTACCAGCGCGCGCACGACCTCGCGCCCTCGCCGGCGGAGCGCCGGTATCTGAGGTCGCGGATGGCGCAGCTCCGCGACGAGATCGGGCGGGCGCCGGAGGCTCCCAACCCCTGATCTCGCCCGGAATCACGGGCATCTGCTGTGGTAAAATGGTCGTTCTGCGGAAGGGATCCCCATGCTTTTCGAGGTCGGCGAAACCGTCGTATACCCCCACCACGGTGCGGCAACCATCACCGAGGTCAAGAAGCGCATCATCAAGGGCGAAGAGAAGGTCTACCTCAAGCTCAACGTCACGCAGGGCGACCTCACCATCGAAGTACCGGCCGACAATGTCGATCTGGTGGGCGTCCGCGACGTGATCGGCAAAGAGGGGCTCGACCAGGTGTTCGAGGTACTGCGCGCGCCGTTCACCGAAGAGCCGACCAACTGGAGCCGGCGCTACAAGGCCAACCTCGAGAAGCTCGCATCGGGCGACGTGATCAAGGTCTCCGAGGTGGTGCGCGATCTCTGGCGTCGTGATCAGGACCGCGGGCTGTCAGCCGGCGAGAAGCGCATGCTGGCCAAGGCGCGCCAGATCCTGACCTCCGAACTCGCGCTCGCCGAGAAGACCGACGAAGAGAAGGCATCGACCCTGCTCGACGAGGTCCTTGCCTCCTAGCCGTCAATCTGGCGGCCGGCCCGGTCGTCGCCGGTAGCCTCTTTCACATGGGGCATCGAGTCGCGATCGTGGTCGTCGCCGCCGGCACAGGCAGCCGTCTCGGTCACGCCGAGCCGAAGGCGTTCGTCGAATTGCGCGGGATGACCATCCTGGAGCGCGCGCTGCGCGGCGTGTTCGAGTCGGCGGAGCCGGCGCAGGTGATCATCGTCGCACCGAAGGGCCGGATGGCCGCGGCGCGCCGCATCGTCGAGATCGCGGCGGGCGCCGCATCCGGTGATGCCGTGGTGGTGGCGGGCGGCCCGTCGCGGCAGGCCTCGGTGGCGGCGGGTCTCGCCGCGCTCGACGCGGATGCCGAGGTCGTGCTCGTGCACGACGCGGCGCGCGCGCTCGCGCCGGCCCAGCTCTTCGACCGGGTGGTCCGGGCGGTCGGCCCCGGCACCGGGGTGATCCCGGCACTGCCGGTCACCGACACCCTGAAGCGGATCGACGTGACGGAATTCGTGGTCGAGACCGTCGACCGCAGCGAGCTCGTGCACGTGCAGACGCCGCAGGGGTTTCCCCGAGCCGAGCTGGTGGCCGCCTACGGGTCCGCGGATCGCGAGTACACCGACGACGCGGCGCTGTTCAGTGCGGGCGGGCACGCGGTGGCGGTCGTCGAGGGGGAACCGCGCGCGTTCAAGATCACCACCCCGTGGGACCTGGGCCGGGCCGAGCACCTGCTCGGGTCGAGCGGCAACGCGGGGCTGCGCACCGGGATCGGTCTCGACGTCCACGCCTTCGACGACGGCAGCCCGCTCTGGCTCGGCGGGCTGTACTGGCCGGATGAGCCGGGACTGGCCGGTCACAGCGATGGCGACGCCATCATCCATGCGATCTGCGACGCCCTGTTGTCGGCGGCCGGGCTCGGCGATCTGGGCGCGCGGTTCGGCACCGACGAGCCGCAATTCGCGGATGCCGCGAGCGAGGCCTTCTTGCGCGAGACGCTGTCGCTCGTGGCCGGCGCCGGGTTCGCCGTGGTCAACGTAGCGGTGCAGGTGGTCGCGAACCGGCCGAAGCTCTCGGTGCGCCGCGACGAGATCGAGGCGAAGCTCGGCGAGCTGGTCGGCGCTCCGGTCAGTGTCTCGGCCACGACGACGGACGGGCTCGGGTTCACCGGGCGCGGCGAGGGGATCAGCGCGCTGGCCACCGCGCTGCTCGCCAGCGAGCGGTCACACTCGTGATCACCCGCGGCGGCGCTCGCTAAACTCTCCCAGTGACCGTCCGCCTCTACGACTCCCGCGCGCAAGAGCTTCGCGACTTGCAACCGCTCGAGCCGGGCAAGATCGGCATGTACGTCTGTGGGCCGACGGTGCAGTCGTCTCCGCACATCGGGCACCTGCGCAGCGCTCTGGCGTACGACCTGTGGCGGCGCTGGTTGTCGGCGCGCGGCTACGCCGTCACCTTCGTGCGCAACGTCACCGACATCGACGACAAGATCCTGGCCAATGCGCCGGCGAGCGGTTCCGAGGAATGGTGGGCGCTGGCCTACCGGGTCGAGCTCGAGTTCACGGCGGGGTATGCGACCATCGGGATCCTGCCCCCGACCTACGAGCCGCGCGCGACGGCGAGCGTGCCGCAGATGCAGGAGCTGATCCAGCGGCTGATCGAGCGCGGGCACGCCTACGTCGCCGACGACGGTTCGGGCGATGTCTATTTCGACGTCGCGAGCTGGCCCTCCTACGGCGAGCTGACCCATCAGAAGCTCGACGACATGGTCGACTCGCCGGATGCCGCGACCCGCGGCAAGCGCGATCCGCGCGACTTCGCGCTGTGGAAGGGCGCCAAGCCCGCCGAGCCGGAGTCCGCGTCATGGGCGTCGCCGTGGGGCGACGGCCGCCCGGGCTGGCATATCGAGTGCTCGGCGATGGCGCGACGCTATCTGGGGCCCGCCTTCGACATCCACGGCGGCGGTCTCGACCTGCGCTTTCCGCACCACGAGAACGAGCTCGCCCAGTCGACGGCGAACGGCGACGCCTTCGCCAGCTACTGGGTGCACAACGGCCTGGTCAACGTCGAGGGTCAGAAGATGTCGAAGTCGCTGGGCAACTCGGTGTTCGCCTCCGAACTGCTCGCGCTCGCGCGGCCGGTGGTCGTGCGCTACTACCTGGCGAGCGCGCACTACCGCTCCAACATGGACTACTCGCGCGGCGCGCTGATCGAGGCCGAGACGGCGTTCGGACGGATCGAGGGGTTCCTCGACCGGGCATTGCGCGCGCTGGCGGGGTCGCACTTCGCCACCGTCGGCGCCCCCGTGATCCCCGAACCCTTCGCCACCGCGATGGACGACGACCTGGGCGTGCCGCAGGCGCTCGCCGTGCTGCACGACAGCGTGCGTGCCGGAAACACCGCCCTCGACGATGGCGATCTCGAGACCGCTGCGCGCTTGCGCGAAGAGGTGCTGGCGATGACCGAGGTGCTGGGTGTGAATCCGCACTCGCCGCAGTGGGCGGTGCATCAGGATGGTGCGGCCGCCGCCGCGCTCGGCAGCCTGGTCCAGCGGCTCATCGACGACCGGGCGCGCGCCCGCGAGGGCAAGGATTTCGCGGCGGCCGACCGCATCCGCGACGAACTCACCGCGGCGGGCATCGTGCTCGAGGATGCAAGCGGCTCGACCCATTGGAGCATCGCATAATGGCAAAACCAGCGCGCCCCGGAGCATCCGGCAAACCGAAGAAGAAGGGGCCGTCGGTCGGCACCGGCGGGCACAACCGCCGGGCCCTCGAGGGGAAGGGCCCGACCCCGAAGGCCGAGGACCGCAGCTGGCACGTCGCCGGCAAGCGCAAGGCCGCCAAGGAGCGGCTCGACGAGGCGCGCGAGCGGCATGGTGGGTCGAGTGCCTCCCGCGGCGGACGAACGGGAGCGGGCGGAGCCGGTGCTCCGCGCCGTCCGCAGCGGCCCAAGAGCGACGACAGCGAGATCGTCACCGGGCGCAATTCGGTCGTCGAGGCGCTGCGGGCGAAGATCCCGGCATCCACGCTGTACCTCGCGTCGCGCATCGAGATGGATGACCGGGTCAAAGAGGCGCTCTCGCTGGCGACCAAGCGCGGCCTCAACGTGCTCGAGGTGATGCGCCCCGAGCTCGACCGCTTGAGCGGCCCCGACGCGGTGCACCAGGGGATCGCGCTCAAGGTGCCCGCGTACGAATACGCCCATCCGCTCGAGTTGCTCGACACGATCATCGCCCGCGGCGAGAACCCGCTGCTGGTCGCGCTGGACGGAGTAACCGATCCGCGCAACCTGGGCGCGATCGTGCGCTCGGCCGGCGCGTTCGGCGCGCAGGGCATCATCGTGCCGCAGCGCCGCACCGTCGGCATGACGGCATCCGCTTGGAAGACCTCGGCGGGCGCGGCGGCGCGGATCCCGGTGGCGATGGCGGGCAACCTCACCAACACGCTGAAAGACCTGAAGGCGCGCGGTGTCTTCGTGCTCGGGCTGGACGGCGGCGGCAGCGTGACCCTTCCGGGGTTGCCCCTCGCAAAGGAGCCGATCGTGCTGGTCGTGGGCAACGAGGGCAAGGGCCTGTCGCGCTTGGTGACCGAAACCTGCGATGCCGTCGTGTCGATCCCGATCGAGGCGGCGACCGAGTCGCTCAACGCCGGGATCGCGGTCAGCGTGGCGCTCTACGAGATCAGCAAGCTGAGAGCAGAGAAATAGCTAGTCCGCGAATCCGATCCGCCGGTGCAGGCGCTTCATCCATTTCGGCGCCCACCACATGATGCGCTGCTGCCAGGTCATGAACGCCGGAACCAGCAGGCAGCGCACCAGGGTCGCGTCCAGCAGCACCGCGACCGCGAGCGCGGTGCCGAGTTGCTTGATCACCATCAGGTCGCCGGTGGCGAATCCGGCGAACACCACGATGATGATCGCGGCCGCCGAGGTGATGATGCGGCCGGACCGCTGGAGCCCGCTGGCGATCGCCTCGCGCGGGTCGACGCCGGCATCCACCCGCTCCTTGATGCGCGACAGGATGAACATCTCGTAGTCCATCGCCAGGCCGAAGCCGAAGGCGAAGGTCAGCAGCAGCACGAGCACGTCCACCCCGTGCACGTGGGCGGGATCGAAGTTCAGGATGCCCGCGAAATGCCCCTGCTCGAACCCCCAGACCAGCACCCCGACGCTGGCTCCGAGCGAGAGCGCTGACGCGACCAGCGCCTTAAGCGGAACGACAAGCGAACCGGTCATCAGGAACAGCAGCACGATGGTGCCGAGCGCGATGATGAGCGCCGCCCACGGCGCGCTGGCGAGCAGCGAATCCGAGAGGTCGACGGTGTGCGCGTCGATTCCGGTCACTCGCGCGGGCGTGCCGTCGTCGAAGTGCGGTCGATCGGCGCGGATCTCGTGCACCACGTCGATCCCGTCGGCGGCGGCCACGCGCACGGTCGAGGCCCAGCCGTCGCCGCGCTGGACCGGCGGGGTCACCGAGTCCACGTGCGGCAGCTTCGTCACCTGCACCGCCCACGACACGGCGTCGGCCTCGGTGGAGGCGACCAACTCCACCCGGGGGCTCGCGGCATCCGGAAAGCGATCGGCGAGGGTGTTCAAGAACTGCGACTGACTCGACGATGCGGGAATCGCGTCGATGCTGGTGTTGGCCAGGCGGAGCGTCAGCAGCGGACTGCCGACGGCGAGCAGGACCACCAGGCAGGCGAGCGTGACCAGCGCCGGATGCTTCTGCACACCGCGGGTCAGCTTCGAGAAGAATCCCTCGGCGGGCGCGATGTCGCCGAACCGGCTGATCACCCGGCCGATCCCTGGCAGGTGCGTCAGTGCTCCCGGTTTCAGCAGGCGGTCTCCCGCCAAGGAGAGCAAGGCGGGCAGCAAGGTGAGCGCGCTCAGGATCGCGATCGCGGTCACCGAGAGGGCCCCGACCCCGATGGCGCGCACGATCCGGGGCTGGAAGATCAGCAGCCCGGCGGAGGCGATCGCGAAGGTCAGGCCCGAGAACAGCACCGTGCGGCCGGCGCGATCGGCCGTGCGGCGGATCGCGAGCAACCGGATGCCTCGCCGGTCATCGGCGCTCAGGTGCCACGATTCACCCATCGCGTCGAGGGCGGCGCGGTACTCCTCGCGGAAGCGGCTGACCATCAACAGGCCGTAGTCGATCGAGAGTCCGAGGCCGACGGCGGTGATGACGTTGATCACGGTGGTGTCGATGTCGGTCAGGAAGGTGATGCCGAACAGCACGCCGAGCGAACCGATGATCGACACGATCGCGCCCACCAGCGGGATGCCGGCCGCCAGAAATCCCCCGAACACCAGCAGCATGACCACCAGGGCGATCGGCAGCGCGACGGCCTCGCCGCGTTCCAGGTCGTTCGCCGAGATCTTCAGGATCGAGTCCACCAACAGCGAGCTGCCGCCCACCAGCGCCGTGGATCCGCGGAACTCGGCCCGCAGCTGCGCCGCCGCGGTGCGCAGCTGAGCCGTGACGCGGTCGACCGTGGCAGGATCCGGATCGCCGGAACCGACTCCCGACACCGTGGCCGTGAGCAGAACGCCCCGGCCGTCCGACGAGAATGCCGGCGCGATCGCCGCCGGGCGCCCGCCGCCGGGCGTTCTCGGCAGCACGAGCGGATCGAGGTAGGCGGTGTGTGGCAGCTTCTGCAACTCGGCGCCCAGCTGGTTCGCCCAGAGCAGCAGCTTCGGGTCGTCGAGGGCGACGCCGTGTACGAGCAGGGTCACCGATTCGCTCGCCGCCGCGTGGCCGGCCAGCAGGTCGTCGGCGTGGCTGGCTTCTGCCGTGACACCGGGCGCGCCGTTCTTCAACCGCTCGAACAGGCTCTGGCCACCCGCACCGGCCAGGGCGGTGGCGACCGCGATCGCAACCAGCACCGCCCAGACCGCGAGCGAGATGAACGGATGCGCACCGACTGCGCCGCCGAGGCGCCCCAGCGGCCCGGCGCGACCCGGCTCGGTCATGCGGAGGGGCTCATACCTTCGACCGCCAGTCCAGGTCGTCGTCGGCTGCGGCCTCCGCGTCATCGGCCTCGATCACGTCGATCGGCAGGGTGATGGATGCCGTGGGCGGGGCCACGACCGTCACCTCGTCGCGCCGGTGCCGCAGCACGGTCTCGAGATAGCTGGTCAAGGCCTCGGCGAGCGGGATGTTGCGCCCCTCGTTCTGCGAGCGGTACCAGCGGTGCTCGAGCAACTGATGGAACACCTCGGCCGGCTCCAGCTTGCCGCGCAGCTCTTTGGGGATCGCGCGGATCACCGGTTCGAACACCCGCACCACCCAGTCGTGGGCGACCTGCTCCTCGTCGAGATCCTTGCGGTCGCCGGTCGCGCGGTAAGCATCCAGGTCGTTCAGCAGGCGGCGGGCCTGGTTCTCGCCGGCGTCGATGCCGGTCAGGCGCAGCAGCCGTCGGGAGTGGTGGCCGGCATCCACCACCTTGGGCTGGATGCGCACCTGGGTGCCGGTGTCGTCGGTGCGGATCGACAGCTCCTCGATGTCGAAGCCGAGCTCGTTGAGCCGCTCGACCCGGCGGTTGATCCGCCAGCGCTCGCCCTGCGGGAACGACTCGGACTCGGTGAGCTCTGTCCACAGCGTGCGGTACGCGGCGACGATCCCGTCGGCGACCGCGACCGGGTCGACGTCGTCGTCGAGGCGTCCGCCCGCCTGCAGGTCGAGCAGCTCGCCCGCGATGTTGATCCGGCCGATGTCGAGGTCGTGCTCGCGCTGGCCGTCGCTCAGGCCGGCGTCGTGCAGCTGGCCCGTCTCGGCATCCACCAGGTAGGCGGCGAAGGCTCCCGCGTCGCGGCGGAACAGCGTGTTCGACAGCGACACGTCGCCCCAGAAGAAGCCGACCACATGCAACCGGGCCAACAGAACGGCCAGCGCGTCGACCAGGCGGGTGGCGGTGTCGGGCCGCAGCGCCTGCGAGTACAGCGCCCGGTAGGGCAGCGAGAAGCGCAGGTGGCGGGTCACCAGGGCAGGAGCAAGCTCGACGCCGTCGTCGGTCGCCCGGTCGGTGATCACGGCCACCGGTTCGACGCACGGGATGTCGAGTCGTTGCAGGGTGCGCAGCAGGTCGTACTCGCGGCGGGCCAGTTCGACCGTCGTCTCTTTGATCGCCACGACGTGGCCGCCGAGGTGCACGAAGCGCACCAGGTGCCGCGAGATGCCCTTGGGCAGCGTCGCGATGGTCTCATCGGGCCACAGCTCGAGCGGCAGATTCCACGGCAGGTCGAGCAACGCGGGATCGGGCACCGCCGAGGTGATCGAGAGCGCGGATGCCATGGGTCGAGCCTAGGGCGCGGCCTGGTGTCAGGCCTTCCAGACCGTCTTCACGTTGCAGAACTCGCGGATGCCCTCGGCGGCCAGTTCGCGACCGAATCCCGAGTCCTTGATGCCCCCGAACGGAAGCTCCGGGTATGAGACGGTCATGCCGTTGATGAAGACGGCGCCGGCATCCAGCTCGCGGATGAACACCGCCTCGTCGTCGGCGTCGTTCGTCCAGACCGCCGAGCTGAGGCCGAAGGTGGTCTGGTTCGCGATCCGGATCGCCTCGTCGCGGTCGGCCACCCGGTAGAGGGAGGCCACCGGCCCGAACGCCTCCTCCATCACGATGCGCATGTCGTCGGTGAGCTCGCTCAGCAGGGTCGGCTGGTAGAACCAGCCGGGGCCGTCGACGGCGCTGCCGCCGGCCAGCACCTTCGCGCCCTTGGCCACCGCATCGTCGACCAGCTCGGCCAGATCGGACCGCCCGGACTCGGTGGCGACCGGGCCGACATCCGTCTTCTCGTCCATCGGGTCACCCACCACCAGCGCGTTCATCTTGGCGGCGAAGAGCCGCGCGAAGGCGTCGTAGATGTCGGCGTGCACCAGGAACCGCTTGGCCGCGATGCAGCTCTGCCCGTTGTTCTGCACGCGCGCCTTCACCGCGGTGGTCGCCGCGGCCTCGAGGTCGGCGCTGGGCATCACGATGAACGGGTCGGAGCCGCCGAGTTCCATCACGCTCTTCTTGATCTGCTCGCCGGCGATGGATGCCACGGAGCGCCCGGCGGCCTCCGAGCCGGTGAGCGTCACGGCCTTCACCCGGCGATCCTCGATCACGCCCTTGACCTCGCGCGAGCCGATCATCAGCGCGCGGAACGAGCCGACTGGGAATCCGCCGCGCTCGAAGATCGTGTCGAGGTAGAGCGCCGCCTGCGGCACGTTCGAGGCGTGCTTGAGCACGCCGGTGTTGCCGGCCATCAGCGCGGGCGCGGCGAAGCGGATGACCTGCCAGAACGCGTAGTTCCAGGGCATGACGGCGAGCACGACGCCCAGCGGCTGGTAGCGGGCGTAGGCGCGCGAGGCGCCGACGCTCGACGGATCGGCGAGCGGCTCATCGGCCAGGAACGACTCGGCGTTGTCGGCGTAGAAGCGCAGGTTCTTGGCGCACTTGAGCACCTCCGCCTTGGCCTGGGTCAGCGTCTTGCCCATCTCGAGCGTCAGGATGCGGGCGGTGTCATCGGCTTCCTGCTCGATCAACTCGGCGGCGGCCCGCATCCACTCGGCGCGCTGCGCGAAGGTGGTGGACTTCAGCGACTGGAACGCGGCCTCGGCCTCGCCGATCTTGCGGTCGATGGTCGCGGCGTCATCCGCCGGGAACTCCTTGACGGTCTCGCCGGTTGCCGGGTTGATGGTCGCGATGGCCATGCTGGTTTCTCCTTCTGCGTGGCTCGAGCGGGAGTTCGGCTGCGCTGGGTCCATTCTGCCGCGAGCCGGGCCGTCCGGCTGGCGCCGGACAGAACACTGCCGCGGCATCCTGAGTCGGATGCCGCGGCAGTGGTGTGCGTGACGCGAACCCTTAGGCGCTGGCCTTGGCCGTCGCGATCGGCTTCGAGAGTCGCTCACCGGTCTCGGAGTCGAAGGCGTGAACGTGCTCCGAGACGGGCGTGATGGCCACGGTCTCGCCGGCGTTCGGGTGGGTGCGGCCATCGACGCGGGCCACGATGTCGACACGGTGACCGTCGACCTCGGTGTGGCCGTAGAGGTAGCCGTCGGCGCCGAGCTCTTCGACCACGTCGACGTTGACCTGCAGGCCCTCGCCCGACTTGGCGATCCTGACGTCTTCGGGGCGCACGCCGATCGTGATCTTGCTGCCGTTGGCCTTGAGCAGGATGTCGCGCTCGACCTTGGCGACCGCCGAGCCGAACTTGACACCGCCGTCGACCACGTCGGCCGGGAACAGGTTCATCGCCGGGCTGCCGATGAAGCCGGCCACGAACACGTTGGTCGGGGCTTCGTACAGCTCGCGCGGGGTGCCCACCTGCTGCAGCACGCCATCCTTGAGCACGGCGATCCGGTCTCCCATGGTGAGGGCCTCGGTCTGGTCGTGCGTGACGTACACGGTGGTGACGCCGAGGCGGCGCTGCAGGGAGGCGATCTGGGTGCGGGTCTGCACGCGCAGCTTGGCGTCGAGGTTCGACAGCGGCTCGTCCATGAGGAACACCTGGGGCTGACGCACGATGGCGCGGCCCATCGCGACGCGCTGACGCTGACCGCCGGAGAGCGCCTTCGGCTTGCGGCCGAGGTAGGGCTCCAGGTCGAGCAGCTTGGCGGCCTCGAGCACGCGCTGGGCGCGCTGCTCCTTGTTGACGCCGGCGATCTTGAGCGCGAAGCCCATGTTCTCGGCGACCGTCATGTGCGGGTACAGCGCGTAGTTCTGGAACACCATCGCGATGTCGCGGTCCTTCGGCGGAACGTCGGTGACGTCGCGGTCGCCGATCAGGATGCGGCCCTCGTTGACCTCTTCGAGGCCGGCGAGCATGCGCAGGGTGGTCGACTTGCCACAGCCGGACGGACCGACCAGGACGAGGAACTCGCCGTCGGCGACCTGGAGATCGATCTGGTCGACGGCGGGGCGGGAGGACCCGGGATAGGTGCGGGTCGCTTTCTCAAACGTGACAGATGCCATAGCGGTACTGAACTCCTTCACCGGCAGGTACGTGCCGGACGATCCGTAGTGAATGGAAGTGGCCGTCGGTGCCGAGACATCTCGGGCCACCGGCCAGTATGGCACCCTCGACAGGGGGCCGCATCTTCGAGAGGATGGCTCGGATCGCCGACCAGCGCCAGGCAGCATCCGGTGCCCTCCCAGACTGACTGCTTAGCATCTTCGGCGGCGCTCGATTCGACCTCGCTCACGGCGAGGAGTAGTTTTGCGCCGCTTGACCACCCGAGAACGAGGATTCATGAGCGACGGCCCATTCGGCCTGCCTCCTGCAGGGGCGCCCCACGGTGCACCGCGGCCCAGGAGCGAGGTGCGCGAAGGCGCCCGCGAGCGTGCCCGCGAGTTGCGCGAGCTCCACAAGAAGCAGGACCGCACCCGTCGCCGCGTCGTCACGCTCTCGGTGGTGGGCGGCGTGCTGGTCGTGGTGGTCGTCGTCGCCTTGGTCATCCTGAACTTCGCGCAGCCCGGAGGCCGCGGCCCCCTCAACATGCTGAGCGACGGGATCAAGATCGGCACCGGCTTGAAGGCCGTGCAGACGCCGGGCCTGCCGGCCAACTCGAAGCCGGTGCCCTCGGCGACGAATCCGCCCGCGGTGATCGACATCAAGCTGTACGTCGACTACCTGTGCCCGAACTGCGGCACCTTCGAGAAGAAGAACGGCGACCAGCTGCGGGCCTGGCTGAAGACCGGCGCGGCGACGGTCGAGATCCATCCGATCGCGGTGCTGACCACCAAGTCGGCAGGAACCCAGTACTCCTTGCGCGCGGCCAACGCGGCCGCCTGCGTTGCCGAGTTCTCGCCCGACCACTTCTTCGATTTCAACGACACCTTGTTCATCGACCAGCCCAAGGAGGGCAGCGCGGGGCTCAGCGACGAGCAGATCGAGGCTCGAGCCACCCGGGTCGGCGTGACCGAGATGACGCAGGTGACCAAGTGCATGGCCGACCACCGCTTCCGCGGCTGGGTGCAGGCGGCGACCACCCGTGCGCTGAACGGTCCGATCCCCGGGG
>Ga0207667_10007304_pt1 | contig 13311 bp, 10 predicted proteins | sample KBSCornC52_FD_184301 | JGI IMG/M metagenome (GOLD analysis project Ga0207667, IMG submission 184301) | Corn rhizosphere microbial communities from Kellogg Biological Station, Michigan, USA - KBS Corn C5-2 (SPAdes) (version 2) | ecosystem: Host-associated > Plants > Roots > Rhizosphere > Soil ...
GCCCTTCTCCGACGGTCGTGTCGCCGAGGACACATTACGCGCGTTCGTCGACTGGCAAATCGCGGAAGGATCGAATGGTCTCGTCCCATGCGGAACGACCGGCGAAGTCGCGACGCTGAGCGATGACGAGCACCGGCGCGTGATCGCCACGGTCGTGGAAGTGGCGAAGGGCAGGGTTCCGGTCATCGCCGGCACCGGGACGTACGACACGGCGGCATCGATCGAGCGCACTCGCGCCGCCGCCGACGTCGGTGCCGATGCCGTCCTCGTGGTCGTGCCGTATTACAACAAGCCGAGCCAGGCGGGCCTGGTGGCGCACTTTACCGCGATTGCCGACGCCTCGCCGCTCCCGATCGTGGTCTACAACGTGCCCTCGCGGACGGTCGCGGACATCTCGGTCGAGAGCCTCGCGACGATCGCGAAGCATCCGAAGATCGCCGCCGTGAAGGATGCGACGGGCAATCTCGCGCGGGTATCCGCCCAGCGGCTCGCGTGCGGCGAGGACTTCATCCAGTTGTCGGGCAACGACGACATGGCGCTCGGGTTCAACGCCATGGGCGGTGTCGGCTGCATCTCGGTCAGCGCGAACGTCGCGCCAAAACTTTGCTCGGAATTCCAGAAGGCGACCCGCGAGGGCAGGTGGGACGACGCGCTGAAGCTCCAGGACAAGCTTTACCCGCTCCACGCGGCTCTTTTCAGCGACGCCTCGCCCGCGCCTACGAAATATGCGCTGTCGCGCATCCGCAACGATTTCCCGTCCGAAGCGCGACTTCCGATCGTCAAGGCGTCCGACGCGTCCAGGCGCGCGGTTGACGCCGCGCTCGAGCATGCCGGGTTGATCTGACCAAATATGGCCAAGCCGCTTCCGCCGCCGTTCGACAAGCAGAAGGTCGTGGCCGAGAACCGGCGGGCGCGGTTCGACTATTTCGTCGAGGAACGGTTCGAGGCGGGCATCCAGCTGACCGGCACGGAGGTGAAGTCGCTTCGCGGCGGGGAAGGCTCGATCGCGGAGAGCTATGCGACAGTCGACGGCGGCGAGGTCTGGCTGATCAACAGCCACATTCCCGAATATAGCCACGGAAACCGGCTCAACCACGAGCCGAAACGCCCGCGAAAGCTGCTGCTCAAGAATCGCGAGATCGCCAAGCTCCAGGGTGCGGTCACGCGGCAGGGACTAACGCTCGTCCCGCTTTCACTCTATTTCAACGGCCGCGGGCGAGCCAAGATCGAGCTGGCGCTCGCGCGGGGCAAGAAGGTGCATGACAAGCGCGAGACCATGAAGGAACGGGACTGGAAGCGTGAGCAGCAGCGGTTGCTCCGGCACAATGGCTGAGCCCCGCTCCGGATCGGGGCGGATGCGTTGGCTGACCCGCCATATTCCGACGCGCGACACGATTCACGAATATCGCCTGCTGCGCCCGTTCTCGCACCATCTCACGCACCCCTCGCTATGGCGAATGAGCCGCCGCTCGGTCCCCCGTGGAGTCGCTGTCGGGCTGTTCGTCGCGATCATCATGCCGTTCATGCACACGGTCATCGCCGCGCTGCTCGCAATCCCGACGCGGGCGAACGTGGCGGTCGCCGCTGTCATTACGCTCGTGGTGAACCCCCTTACGATGGGGCCGATGTATTATGCGGCCTATCACATTGGTGCCTGGGAACTGCATCATGACAGCCGTCTCGTCGACCCCGACGCGGCCGCTCAGATCTCGGGTGAGCTCAGCCGCCTGCTCTTCTGGGTGCATCACGCATCGGGGCCGATCGCGGTCGGGATCCTGACCATGGCCGTGTTCGCCGCTTCTTTGGGATATCTCGCCGCGTCGCTGGCGTGGGGATTCTGGTCGCGCACCAAATGGCGGCAGCGGCGGCAGGCGCGGAGGGTCGGTTGAGCCGGGTCGCCGTTCGTCGAAATTGCGGTTGCGTCAATTGTCGCAGGCGCGCTTGCATTCGCGCCTTGTGACTAACTAAGGATAAGTATCTGTTTGGAGGGGACTGTGATGGTCAGGTTTTTCGCGCTCGCTCTAGCTTCAACCGCGGTCGTCGCCCTTAGCCAGGTCGCCGATGTCGCGGCGATTGCGCAACCCGCATCTGCCGCGAAGCCGCAATATGGCAGCTTCGGTTTCGACACGGCCGGAATGGACAAGAGCGTCGCGCCCGGCGACGACTTCTTCGACTATGCGAACGGCACGTGGATCAAGAACACGGCCATTCCGCCGGACAAGGCCCGCTACGGCATGTTCAACGTGCTCGACGATCTGTCGAAAGAGCGTACGCGCCAGATCATCGACGAGCAGACGAAGAATCCGAACAGCAAGATCGGCAACGCCTATCTGAGCTTCATGGATCAGGCCGCGATCGAATCGAAGGGCCTGACTCCGCTCGACCCATGGCTCAACCAGATCCGCGGCCTCAAGAGCAAGGCCGGCCTGGCGAAGCTGTACGCCGACGGCGAGAAGATCGGCGTCGGTGCGCCGTTCCGAATGTTCGTCGCGCAGGATCGCAAGAACCCGAACAGCTACATCCTCTCGATGTCGCAGGGCGGCATCGGGATGCCCGACCGCGATTATTATCTCTCGGCGGATCCGAGGCAGGTCGAGACGCGGGCGAAATACGTGCAGCATCTGACGAACGTCCTGACGCTCGCCGGGGAGAAAAATGCCGCCGCGCGAGCGCAGGCGATCCTCGCTTTCGAAACGCGGATCGCGAAAGCGCAATGGGCCCGCTCCGAGAGCCGCGACGCGACCAAGACGTACAACAAGATGAGCCTCGCGCAGCTATCCAAGCTCGCTCCGGGATTCGCGTTCGCCGAGCTCGTCCATGATTCGGGCGCCCGTGCGAACCAGGTCATCGTCGCTCAGCCCAGCGCCTTCACCGGCGAAGCGGCGGCAATCGCGCACGCGCCTTTGCCGGTCCTGAAAGACCAGCTGCTCGTGCGGTCGATCGACGCTTATGCGTCCTATCTGCCCAAACGCTTCGACGACGAACGATTCAGCTTCTTCGGCACCGCCCTGAACGGGGTTCCGCAGCAGGAGGCGCGCTGGAAGCGCGGGGTCGACTTCACCGTCAACACCTTGGGCGACGACGTCAGCAGGCTCTACGTCGCGCGCTATTTCCCGCCGGCGACGAAAGCGGCCGCCGATACCTTGGTCCACAACCTGATCGCGGCAATGGACCGGCGCATCGACAAGCTCGACTGGATGAGCCCCGCGACCAAGGCGAAAGCGCACGCCAAGCTCGCCGCCTTCACGCCCCAGATCGGCTATCCGACCAGGTGGCGTGACATGAGTGGGCTGGTCATCAAGCGCGACGACCTGGTCGGGAACGCGATGCGCGCGGCAAGGTTCGAGCACGCGTATAATATCGGCAAGCTCGGCGGTCCGATCCGCCGCTGGGAGTGGGGCATGACTCCGATGGAGATCAACGCCTACTCCAACTTCGGGATGGTCGAGATCGTCTTCCCGGCCGCGATCCTGCAGCCGCCCTTCTTCGACCCGAATGCCGACGCGGCAGTAAATTACGGCGGCATCGGCGCGGTGATCGGCCACGAGATGAGCCATCAGTTCGACGACCAGGGCGCGAAATACGACCTCACCGGCAAGCTGATCGACTGGTGGACCCCGGGCGACAGCAAGGAATTCCACGCTCGGCTCGACAAATACGAGCAGCAAATCGATTCCTACGAACCGCTTCCGGGCATGCACGTGAACGGCAAGCTGACGATGGGCGAGAATGTCGCCGACCTCGCCGGCCTGACCGTTGCGCACGACGCCTACATCGCCTCGCTCCACGGTGCCCCGCCGCCAGTGATCGACGGCTTCACCGCCGACCAGCGCTTTTACCTCGGCTGGGCGCAGGTATGGCGTTGCGAAGAGCGCCCGGCGGCGCTTCGCACGCAGCTGCTCACCGACCCCCACTCGCCGTGCAAGGTGCGCTCGAGCGTCGTCCGCAACATGGATCCCTGGTATTCGGCATTCGGGGTCAAGCCTGGGCAGAAGCTGTACCTGGCGCCCGCCGATCGCGTGCGCATCTGGTAGCCTGACGCACATCTGGTAGCATGGGCGGCCAAGCCCATGCTGTACCAGGAGCTGCCCGCAATCGATTCAACGCCCATCGACGGATGGGGCCGATGGCTCGCGCCCGCCCTGATCGTCGCTGCCGCCGTTACCGCCGCGGTTCTGCTGCTCCTCGCCGGGCAGCCCCTGATCGCGGCATTGCTTTTTGTTGCCGGCCTCGGGGGTGGCGCCTTCGCCTATGTCCGGGGCGCAGCGCCCGCGGTGCCGGTTGAGCCGCTCGCTGTCGGACCGGATTACGGGCTTCTCGGATCGGCACTGGGGCTTAGTGCCGATCCCGTGACGCTGACCACTGGCGAAGGATCCGTGCTGCTCATCAACGATGCCTATCGCGACCGTTTCGGGGGCGCTCGGCCTCCGCTCGAACTCGCTGCGACCGACGATGCCCGTCGCGGGCTCGAGCTTGCCCAAACCATGGCGTGGCGCGACGGTGCGGGCTGCGTCGCCGGCATCGAAACGGACTCGGGAACGTCCCCCGTTGAGGTCGAGCGAGTGGGTGCGAACGACGAATTCCTGCTGTGGCGGTTCGTCAGGCCGGGTTCGCCCGATCCGGTGACCTCGGCGGCGAACCGGTTGCGCGGCCGGGCCGGCGATTTGCTCAGCCGCGCCGGAGTGCTTGCCGCCTTCGTTGATCCTCAGGGGAGGATCCTCGCCCACAACCGCCTGTTCGAAGCGCGGGCGCTGACCGCCGGCGAGGCAGGCGGTCAGCCGAAGTTGATCGACCTCGTCAAGGAGACGGGGGAGGAAGCCCACGTCCAGCTTACGGCCGAAGGTGAGACCGGCCGGCGGCTGCGCGCGGTGCTGGTGCCGCTGGATCCGCCCGGCCCCGCCGATTATGGCAATTTCTACCTGTTCGACAGCCCCGACACGCTGCCGATGTCGAGCTCATCGCATCTGCAAACGTTGCTGGACATGCTGCCGATCGGGCTGGCGCTCGTCGATGGCGACGGCCGCTTCCTGACCATGAACCACGCCTTCTTCCAGGCAGCGGGGATCAAAGGTTCGACCATGCCGGTCTATCCCGGCGACCTCGTCGTCAAGGACGACAAGGCGGCCGTGGCCGACGCGGTGCGGAGGAATGCGAGGGGCCCCGCCATGTCCGGCGATCTCGCCGTTCGGCTCGTGGGGCAGCCGACCGAGCCCGTGGCGTTGACGATTGCGGGCCTGCGCGGTCTCGGCGATGCCGCGGTCCTTTTGCTGCTCAAGGACAATAGCGAGGAAGCGAAGCTGAAGCGCCAGGTCGCCCAGGCGACCAAGATGCAGGTGGTGGGACAGCTCGCCGGCGGCGTAGCGCACGACTTCAACAATATCCTGACTGCGATCATCGGTCATTGCGACCTCATGCTGATGCGGCACACGCCCGGCGACATCGATTATGACGACATCCAGCAGATCAAGTCGAACTCGAACCGCGCCGCGGGGCTGACTCGTCAACTTCTCGCCTTCTCGCGCCAGCAGACGCTGCGGCCGCAGGTGCTGCAGCTTCCGGACGTCGTCTCCGAAGTATCGCACCTTCTGAAGCGCCTGCTCGGCGAGACGGTCGAGCTGGTGGTGAAGCACGGCCGCAACCTTGGGCCTATACGGGCCGACCCCGGCCAGCTGGAGCAGGTAATCATCAACCTCGCGGTCAATGCACGCGACGCGATGGTCCCCAAGGGCGGCGGAACGCTCACCATCCAGACCTATTCGGTGAATTCCAACCAGGTCGCGGAGCTGGGATCCGATATCCTTCCGATCGCCGACTATAGCGCGCTGTCCGTGACCGACACCGGGAGCGGCATCGCGCCCAATGTGCTCGGCAAGATTTTTGAGCCCTTCTTCACGACCAAGGAAGTGGGCAAGGGGACGGGGCTTGGTCTTTCGACGGTCTACGGCATCGTCAAGCAGTCCGGCGGCTTCATCTTCGCGGATTCGAAGGTCGGGGAGGGGACGCGGTTCGTGATCTACCTTCCGGTCCATCGCGAAGAAGCGGCGGCCGGTCGGTCGCGCAGGGCGCCAAAGGCGAAGAAAGACGAACTCTGGGGCAGCGGGACCGTGTTGCTGGTCGAGGACGAGCCGACTGTACGAACCGTCGCCGAGCGCGCGCTAACCAGGCACGGATACAAGGTGTTGACCGCAGACAGCGGTGAAGAGGCGCTGGACATTCTCGGCCGGGGCGACCCGATCGACCTGTTGATCAGCGACGTGGTGATGCCCGGGATGGACGGGCCGGCCGTCGTCCGTGAGGCGCGCAAGAGCCGTCCGGACCTCAAGATCCTCTTCATGTCCGGCTATGCCGAGGAGCAGCTGAGGAAGTCGATCGATATCGAAAACGTCAATTTCCTGCCCAAGCCCTTCTCCGTGATTGAGCTGGCGGAAGCGGCGCGCCGGGCAGTCGGCACCAAATAAGCACTTTGCGCTTTTCCGCGCGCACTTTATGCGATGGTCGCCATGGTCCAGGCGCGTTCAATCCTGATCGTTGAGGATGAGCCTCTGATCGCAATGATGCTCGAGGATTTTCTCGATTCGCTCGGTCACAAGGTTCAGAGCACCTGCGAAACCGTCCAATGTGCGCTCGAGGAAGTCGAGAAGGGCGGCTTCGATCTCGCGATTCTCGACGTCAATCTCAAGGGCGAGAACGTCTGGCCCGTGGCGACCAAGCTTCGCGAGAAAAAGGTCCCGTTCGTGATCGCGACCGGCGGACACGTCGATCCGCCGCCGCCGGAGTTCAACGACGCGCCGGTGATTGAAAAGCCCTATACGGTCGACCGCGTGACCCCGGCGATCGAGGCGGCGATCGCGCAATAAGCGGCGCCAGTCAGACCGTCTCTCACGAATGTTCGGATTCCAGTCCCAGCTGATCTTCCCGACGCACGCGGTGGCGCCGCCGGGCCCTTGGCCTGCGGGAGCCGAACCTCTTTCGCTCGAATCGGGTGACGGAACCGATCTGGTCGGGATCCACATACCGCCCGACGAAGCGCCGGGGGAACGGACCTTGATCCTCGGCTTCGGCGGAAATGCATGGAACGCGCAGGACGTCGCCGAGTATCTTCACGAGCTGTTTCCCCGCAAGGACGTGGTCGCTTTCCATTACCGCGGCTACACGCCGTCGCGGGGTTCACCGTCTGCCGAGGCGCTGATTGCCGATGCTCCGCTCATCTATGATTTCGCAATCGGCTGGCTGAAACCTCGTCGCGTGATCGCGGTCGGCTTCAGCATCGGCAGCGGGATTGCGGCCGTCCTTGCCGCCACCCGCCGGCTGGACGGGTTGATCCTGGTTACGCCCTTCGATTCGCTCAAGGCGGTGGCGCAGTCGATGGTCCCGTGGGCGCCGATCGGTCCCTTCTTCGAGCATGAGATCGACGCCGCTTCTGCGCTGGAGAGAGTAGCTGCGCCGGTCGCGATCATCGCCGCGGAACGGGATGAGGTGGTGCCCGCGAAACGTACAGAAGCGCTGCGACCGCACGTGCACACGCTGGTTTTCGACCGGACGATTGCTGCGGCCGGGCACAATGACATCTACGCCCGGTCGGACTTCCATGAAGCGATGCGCGAGGCGTTCGACCGTCTCAAACTGTGACAGTCATGCCCTTGCCTGTGGCCAAGGCCCCATCCATATTCTTGAAATGAAACGATCAATCGGCTGCGGGATACGTTAACCGACCTGCAGAGTTGATTGTGGCATAAAGCGGGCTAGCATGCCCAGGATAGGACGGTCGTTCGCGGCCGAGATGCAAGGACGGGAATGACCAAGCTTTCAGGCGGCGACAGCAAGAGCACGCTCTACTGCTCGTTCTGCGGCAAGTCGCAGCACGAGGTGAGGAAGCTCATCGCCGGGCCGACGGTGTTCATTTGCGATGAATGCGTCGAGCTGTGCAACGACATTATCCGCGAGGAATCGAAGTCCGCGCTGGTCAAGACCCGCGACGGCGTCCCGACTCCGTCGGAGATCTGCAAGGTCCTCGACGACTATGTGATCGGCCAGGACCGCGCCAAGCGGGTCCTCTCGGTCGCGGTCCACAACCATTACAAGCGGCTGTCCCACGGCAGCAAGGCCGGCAATGAGGTCGAGCTTGCCAAATCGAACATCCTGCTCATCGGCCCCACCGGCTGTGGCAAGACGTTGCTCGCGCAGACGCTCGCACGGATCCTCGACGTGCCGTTCACGATGGCAGATGCGACGACGCTCACCGAGGCCGGCTATGTCGGCGAGGACGTCGAGAACATCATCCTCAAGCTGCTCCAGGCTTCCGACTATAATGTCGAGAAGGCGCAGCGGGGGATCGTCTACATCGACGAGATCGACAAGATTAGCCGCAAATCCGACAATCCATCGATCACCCGCGACGTTTCGGGCGAGGGCGTTCAGCAGGCGCTCCTCAAGCTGATGGAAGGTACGACCGCTTCGGTCCCGCCGCAGGGCGGCCGCAAGCATCCGCAGCAGGAATTCCTGCAGGTCGACACGACCAATATACTGTTCATCTGCGGCGGCGCGTTCGCGGGCCTGGAAAAGATCATTTCCGACCGCATGCAGGGCAAGTCGATGGGCTTCGGCGCTCATGTCGCCGCGCCCGACGAGCGCAAGACCGGTGAGATTCTCCAGCATTGCGAACCCGAGGACTTGCTGAAATTCGGCCTCATCCCCGAATTCGTCGGCCGCCTGCCGGTGATCGCGACCCTCCTCGACCTCGACGAGCCGGCGCTGGTGAAGATCCTCGTCGAACCGAAGAACGCGCTGGTGAAGCAATACGCCAAGCTGTTCGACATGGAGGACGTCCAGCTCGAGTTCACCGACGACGCGCTTCATTCGATCGCGGTCAAGGCGATCGAGCGGAAGACCGGCGCCCGCGGCCTGCGCTCGATTCTCGAAGGCATCCTTCTCGACACGATGTTCGACCTGCCATCGATGGACGGCGTCGACGAGGTGCATATCGACAAGGAAGTTGTCCTCGGCACCAAGGAACCGGTCCGCGTCTATGCCTCGAAGGACAAGGCCGACGACGCCGCCTGAGTCGCGAATCAGCGAAAGAAAGGTATGAAGGCCGGCACCTCGCGGACATAGCGCGCGTGCTGTTCGCCGAAATGCGCGCGCAGCAGCTTTTCTTCCTCGCGAATCCGGACGATCGTCCCGGCGGAATAAAGCGGCACCGCGAGCAAAAGCTGCGCGGAGTGGCCGAAGGCGACGGCCAAGCTCAGCATGTAAAGGAATAGCGCGAAGTAGATCGGATGCCGCACGATTGCGAACGGACCGGTGCGCACCAGTTCATGGTCCGAGCGCATGCGCGCGACGACGCTCCAGTTCTTGCCCATCGCCCGCGTCGCCGCCACGAAGATGGCGATTGCGCCGCCGCCGAAAAGCGCAACCGCGATCGCGCAGATCAGTGACAGGGGCGCATTCCACGGCAGGACCACCCGGACCGGTCCGGTCGCGCACGAAACGAACCCGATGCACTGAATGAGAATCCCGACTGCCGACGTTGTGCTCTTCTTTGCAGATTTGCCGTCGCCCTGGGCTCGGACGGCCCGAATGAGCGCGATTGCGCCGACAAAAACGATTACCCAAAAGGTGGCGAACTGCAGCCAGCTGATGGGATCCGGGCGGAACATGCCCGGAGGCTAATGCGGCTGTTTTAGCTGGTCAATACAGCGAACTGGCTAATGCCCGTGAACCGCAGCCAGCAGCTGCGCGCCGTAGCGTTCCATCAGGTGCGCGTCGCGGCCGTAATGGTCCTCGAGGAACTGGACTCCGTCGGCGGTTGGCTGGACCGTCAGATAGGTCATGTAGACCGGGGTGGGCTCCGGCAGATCGACATGCTGCTCGACCTTGGGGTTCCTGCCTTGAGGCACGATGCCGTCAAACAGGAATCGCGCCAGCCGCTTGTAATCCTCCAGCCTGACGCACCCGTTGCTGATCCACAGCTCGTTCTTCGTGAAATGATCTTTCTCCGGCGAATCATGAAGATAGATGCCGAAGTAGTTGGGCAGCATGAACTTCATCATGCCCATCGAGTTCGCCGGACTCGGCAGGCGGCGAAGCCGAACTTCCTGCGTACCGTTGACGACCGCGCGCCAGTCGACGTCATGCGGATCGATCAGCTGCGCGTCTTCCGAATAATCGGTCATCACCTGATATTCGCGATCGGTCAGGTAGCTGACGCCCTGGGCCACCACACGGGGCGCGATCAGGTTTCTCACGAGATCGGGCGGAACGTTCCAATAGGGGTTCACGTCCGCATATTTGATATAGGCGGCCATCATTGGCGTCGCCGATTCAGCCTTGCCGACGACGACCTTCATCTCGTCGATCTTCTTGCCGTTCTGCCACATCGACAGACGCGCATCGCCGGCGTCGACCAGCACATATTTCGGCTGCTCCTCGGGCGAGGGGAGCCGCTTGGCGCGCTCCATGTTGATGATGATCAGCTGCTCGTAATAGTCGGGCCCGCGATTGAGCGCCTCGATCGTTCCGTTGCCGGCGATCCCGTCGTCCTTGAGGCCGTGAACGGCCTGGAATTCCTCGACCTTCGCTGCGAGCGCAGCGTCATAGCTGTCGCCCTGGGGCAGACCGAGACGGGTGCGGAGCATCGTCACGCGGTCGCCAGTCGAGCCGGGTTTCAGGGTCGGCCCGGCGGGGATTTCGACTTGCGGCAGGCTGCCCCAGGTCTGCTCATATTTGACGAGGCCGCGGCGCAGGTCGGTATAGATCGGGTTCACCGAGGTGAAGAGGTCGACCGGTGCGGCGCTCCACGCGGCATCCGTGATTCCGGCGAGGAAGCCCTTCTGATGCACCGCCTTGGGGACCAAGGATTCGTCGATGTAAATCATGTCCACCCCCTGCTCGATGGCAGGGGGCAGATCGATCGGCTCGAGCGCCGGACCCCGGTTCGACTGGGCAATCGGCGATTGCCACGGCTCGCCCGAAGGCACCGGCGCGGGCGCAGGACGCGCCATCCAAGGCTCCTCGACGGGGGCCCGCACCGGCGGCTGCACCGCGACAGGTGGACGTGGGGGAGGCGGCACCTGCGCCGGCGCGGGCCAATAGACCTGGGCGAGTGCGACAGCGGGCAGGCTCAGCGCTCCAAGCGCAAGCAAAGAATGGCGAATGTTCACATCGCCATAGATAGCGAGAGAAACTGAACGATTACAGAATCACCGGCTTCGAACAGCCGTGTTTCACTCACCTTCCAGCGGAAGTGTGTTCTTCTCGGCGGTAGGCGAGCCCAGCTTTTCGGCCATTTCCTCGACTTCTTCGTCCGTCGGAGCCTGCGGTATCTCGTCCTCTCCAGGTGAGAGACTGTCATCGGCTATCCCAGGGCCCGTCCCGGCGACGGTCTCGTCGAGTGGCCGGTCGTTCAGCCCGCTATCGATCCTGTCCCTGTCCTGCGCCACCGCTGCCTCCTGAATCGTCTCCAGACTAAAACGAGCAGCGGCCCGCCGGTTCCCGTTGTTGCGCGGCCAGGGAGGGCAGCCCATATACTCGGTCATGACTCGCTCTCTCCCGATCCTACCGCTTCGCGACATCGTCGTCTTCCCGCATCGCATCGTGCCGCTGTTCGTCGGCCGCGAAAAATCCGTCGCGGCGCTCGAGGCCGCGATGGCCGCCGACAAGGAGCTGTTCCTCGTCGCCCAGCTCGATCCGGGCGAGGACGATCCAGATCGCGATGCTCTCTATGACCTTGGCGTCGTCGCCACCGCGATGCAGCTCCTGAAGCTGCCCGACGGCACGGTCCGAGTCCTCGTCGAGGGCGTCAAACGGGCGCGTCTCGTCAATCTCGTTCCGCGCGACGGCTACATGTCGGCGGAGATCCAGGAGATCGACGAGGAGGGGTCCGACGGACCCGAGGCGCAGGCGCTGATGCGCTCGGTCAACGACCAGTTTGAAAATTACGCCAAGCTCAACAAGAGACTACCGCCCGAAACCGGAATCCAGCTGTCTGAGATCGAGGACCCGTCGGTGCTCGCCGATGCTGTTGCGTCGAACCTGTCGATCAAGGTCGCGGACAAGCAGGCGCTCCTCGGGGAGCTCAACCCCGCGCGCCGGCTCGAGATGGTATTCGCCTTCATGGAGGGCGAGCTCGGAGTTCTCCAGGTGGAGAAGAAAATCCGCAGCCGCGTCAAGCGCCAGATGGAGAAGACGCAGCGCGAATATTATCTGAACGAGCAGCTGAAGGCGATCCAGCGCGAGCTCGGAAACGAAGGTGAAGAGGGCGGTGACGAGCTTGCCGAGCTCGCCGAGAAGATCCGCAAGACTCGGCTCTCCAAAGAGGCCAAGGTGCGCGCCAACGCCGAGCTCAAGAAGCTCCGGGCGATGGCGCCGATGTCGGCCGAAGCGACGGTCGCCCGCAATTATCTCGACGTGCTGCTCGGTCTACCGTGGGGTAAGAAATCCAAGCTCAAGAAAGACATCGCCGAGGCCCAGCACATCCTCGACGAGGACCATTACGGCCTTGAGAAGGTCAAGGAACGGATCGTCGAATATCTCGCCGTCCAGGCGCGGACCAACAAGCTCAAGGGGCCGATCCTTTGCCTCGTCGGAGCGCCGGGCGTCGGCAAGACTTCGCTCGGCCGGTCAATCGCCCGGGCGACGGGACGTGAATTCGTTCGCCAGTCGCTCGGTGGAGTTCGTGACGAAGCCGAGATTCGCGGGCACCGGCGGACCTATATCGGTTCGCTTCCGGGCAAGATCATCTCGAACATCAAGAAAGCGGGAACCTCGAACCCGCTGTTCCTGCTCGACGAGATCGACAAGCTCGGCCAGGACTTTCGCGGCGATCCGTCATCGGCGTTGCTCGAAGTGCTCGATCCCGAGCAGAACAGCCGGTTCCAGGACCATTACCTCGAGCTCGACTACGATCTGTCCGACGTGATGTTCGTCACCACCGCAAACTCGCTCGACATGCCGCAGCCGCTTCTCGACCGGATGGAGATCATCCGGCTCGAAGGCTACACCGAAGACGAGAAGGTCGAGATCGCCAAGCGCCACCTGATCCCCAAGCAGATCGAGGCGCACGGGCTCAAGGAAGGCGAGCTGACCTTTTCCGACGAGGCGCTGCGCTCGATCATCCGCCATTACACGCGGGAGGCAGGCGTACGCACGCTCGAGCGCGAACTCGCCAAGGTTGCCCGCAAATCCCTTCGCCAGATACTCGAGGGCAAGACCGAGAAGGTTGAACTCACCTCCGACAATCTCGGCGATTTCCTCGGCGTCCGAAAATTCCGCTACGGAATGGGCGAAGAGGAGGATCAGATTGGGGCTGTCACC
>Ga0207667_10007308_pt1 | contig 13307 bp, 10 predicted proteins | sample KBSCornC52_FD_184301 | JGI IMG/M metagenome (GOLD analysis project Ga0207667, IMG submission 184301) | Corn rhizosphere microbial communities from Kellogg Biological Station, Michigan, USA - KBS Corn C5-2 (SPAdes) (version 2) | ecosystem: Host-associated > Plants > Roots > Rhizosphere > Soil ...
TGAACGGCCGATGGCAGATGGGACTCGCTCACAGCCATTTCTGGGCTGGCAATGTCGATTGGGAGCTCGGAAGCATCGATTCGGCGCTCGCTCACTTCGTACCATTCGTCACGATCAGCCGTCGTCTGATCGCGCACTATCCGGACAGCCTGGAATATCGCGCCGAGTTGGCGTACGCGCTGAACAACATCGGGTTTGCCAAGGAAGCGACCGGCGACATCCGTGGTGCGCTGTCGTCATACATGGCGAGCCTTGGAATCAACCAGAGCCTCGTGAATCGCGATCCAAAGAAGCTGGAGTGGCAGGTCAGTCTTGCCGCGGAACACAATGCCGCTGCTGTGGCCCAGCGTAAACTCGGTGATCTCACGGGCGCACTAGCGAGCCACGACACCGAACTGGTCATCAAGCAGTCGCTGCTGGCGCACGATTCAACCAATGTCGAATACGAGCACTACGTCGGCATCGCGCATGCTTACCGTGGTGAGCTTCGCATGCTGACGGGCGACGAAAGAGGCGCGTTCGAGGATGCGTCGGCGACGCGTGCGCTCTACGCGAGAATCGTCGCGCACGACACGACCAACGCGTCGATGCAATGGAGCCTGGCGAAGACCGAACGGCAGATTGCGCAGATTCATCTGGAGGAAGGAAATCCGCAGGCCGCCCTCGCGGAGCTGAGTGCAGGCCAGCCCATCATTCGCCGTCTGTTGCTCAAGTCTCCGATCAACCCGCGCGCCGCCGCTGAACGAATACGGTCCGGCACCGTGCAGGCGCAAAGTCTGGTTGCGATCGGACGCGTAAAGGACGCGGTGGTCGTCGCACAGCGCGTGGCATTGGAAGCCGATTCGGCCGTCGCAACAAAGCCGAGCGACATCGAGCGTCGTCTTGCGGCGACGGAGGCAAGTCTCGCGTTGGGTGACGCACAATCGCAGATCGGTGACGCCGCTGGCGCACGCGGCGCGTGGTCGCATGCTCTCTCGCTCATCGATTCCACTGCGACCGCGACGAAGCAGACGGAACTGCTTGCGGCGCAGGCCACCGCGCTACTCGAGCTCGGACGTGAGAAGGATGCCGCGCCGATCACCACCGAACTTCTTCGGCGCGGCTACCGCAGACCTTCGTTCCTCAGACTCGTCCGCAAACATCAACGCTCTGCGGCGTGATGCTCGCGATCGACGGGGGGCGGAGCGTTAAGTAGCGGCCGCGGGCATCCCGCCCGCAGCCGGCAAATCCACCGTCATGGAGACTCGTCAGATGCCGGACATCACGGTACAAGTAACGTTCAGCGATCCGAACACGTTTTCGTTCGATCCGCCAGTTGCGAGTTTGAATGCCGCAGGGAAGATCATCTTCCAGCGCAAGCCGGCCGGCGCGGCGTGGACCTTCGTCAGCATCAACAACCTCCCGGGCCAGTTCACGTGGCGCCTAAAGGGCAACGGCTCCGAACTCGAGGTGGACGACGCGTTTACATCCACCGGAGAGTTTGGATATAACGTAACGGTGCACGATGCCAGCGGCGACCATACGAGCGGACCGACTGCGCAAGCGACTGTCCCGCCGATGATCATGAACCTGTAGCAGCTAACCGGCATGCCTGGCGGTCTCGCCCGTGTCCCCACGCGGATGCACGGGGCGACACCGCCAACGCTCCGCCTCGCGGGCTCGGGTAGCGGCTCGGGAATGTGGTTCCGTCACCCTCGGGTCGATACTTCTTCACATGACGCCCTATCCCCAGGTCGCCACAGCTGCCGGCCCGCGGACCGCGACCGCCGCAGTTGCGGAGGCCGACGAGTCCTTCACGCCCGCCGCGGCGCTCGGGGCTATCTATCGGCAGGCCGACCGGTGGATCGCGGTGTTCATCTCCGCTCATCTCCTGTTCGCGGTCGCGATCGCGCCTGTATACGGAACCTGGAACGCCGTAGTCCTCGTTGGCGGCGGGCTCGCCCTGTCGTTCGTTGTCAGCGCGTGGCGCTGGCCGGGCTCATTCTGGACGCGCTGCCTGGCAGGCGTAGCACTCCAGGGTTTCGCCGCTCTGCACATCTATCAGATGCACGGCCTCGCGGAGATGCACTTCTTCATCTTCACCGCTGTGACGATGATGATCGCCTACCAGGACGTCGTCGCGCTCTGGCCAGGCGTCATATGCATTGTAGCGCAGCATACGCTGTTCGCATACTGGCACAATCAGGGGCAACCGATTGGTGGAGTGCCGTTCTTCGACCACAGTCACGCGGGAACCATGCAGCTCGGTTTCCACTTCGGCATCGCCGTCGTCGAGGTCGTGATTGCATCATTCTGGACCTACGCTCTCCGGCAGCGAACGATTCGCGATGCAAGGCAGCGCGCCGCGCTGGCCGGCGTTAATGCCGCGCTCGCCGAGCGAGAGGCCGACACTGCGCGCTCTCTGGCACTCGTCGAAGCAACCCTGGAAGCGACCGCCGACGGTATTCTCGTACTCGACGGTACTGGCAGGGTCACGGACTACAACAAGCGCGTGGCGGAAATGTGGGCGATCTCGCCCCTTCTCCTCGCCGAAGGCGATGGCACCGCCGTCCGGAACCGGCTCCTCGCGCAGGTTTGCGACCCCGTGGCGCTTGGGGCGCACTACGCTGTCACGGGCAGCGAGCCAATATACCAGCGGCTCGATCAGGTGGAGCTCACCGACGGCCGTGTGTTCGAATGTCACGTTCGCCCGCAGCACGTCGGCACGAACGCAGTCGGACGCGTACTCAGTTTCCACGACGTCACCGCTCGCGTTCGTCTGGAGCGCGAGCTTGCGCATCAGGCGCTCACCGATGCGTTGACAGGACTCGCCAACCGAGTTCTGTTCCGCGATCGCGTAGCGCACGCGCTTGCGCGCGGCAGCCGCAACGCGGGCAGCGTCGCGGTGCTGCTCGTCGATCTCGACGGGTTCAAGCTCGTCAACGACGGGCTGGGGCACGGCGTTGGCGACGCTGTGCTCTGCAGGGTTGCCGAGTGTTTCCAGCACGCGGTACGCGATGGCGACACGGTCGCGAGACTCGGCGGCGACGAGTTCGCCATCCTGCTCGAGGACGTCAGGACCGTGGGCGAAGCGGACGCTGCCGCAGCGCGATTGTACGCCGCACTGATGCTGCCGGTCACCGTGACGCTACCGCAACCCGGCGTCGCGTCGTCTGGCGATGCGGACAGAGACGGACCCAGTGAAGGGAACGGCACCGGCTCCGAGCGCGAGATATTCGTCAAGGCAAGCGTCGGTATTGCGCTCGCCACACCGGGTGAGGACGCGGAAGCCTTGCTGCGCAATGCCGACGTCGCGATGTACGCCGCTAAAGCACGCGGAAAGGGGCAGGCCATGCATTTCGAGCGATCGATGCACGAGGAGGCGCTCACGCGTCTGCGACTCGAAGAGGACCTGCGCGTGGCGGTTGCGGAGCTGATGAATGGCGGCGAGAGTCCGTTCGCCGTGGTCTTCCAACCCATCGTTGCGCTGGACACTCACCGTGTGGTAAGTGCTGAAGCGCTGGTGCGCTGGCATCACCCGCGCCGCGGACTGATCTCCCCCGAGGAGTTCATTCCAGTGGCGGAGGACACCGGCCTCATCGTTCCACTCGGCCTCTGGGTGCTCAATCAGGCGTGCGCCGCTGCCGCGACCTGGCCGATTTCAGCCGACGATAGTGAGATTGGCGTGTCGGTCAATCTTTCGGGCCGACAGCTCCAGGAAGCTTCAATCGTCGACGATGTACGTGGCGTGCTCGCGCTGACCGGACTCGCGCCGGAGCGACTGACGCTCGAAATCACCGAAAGCGTCGTCATGCGCGACACGTCCCAGACCCTGGACCAGCTGAGAGCGCTCAAGACACTCGGACTCCGCCTGGCTGTCGACGATTTCGGCACGGGATACTCGTCGCTCAGCTATCTAAGGCAGTTCCCGGTGGACGTGCTCAAGATCGACAAGAGTTTCATCGACGGAATCGCGCGTGGCGGCGACGGCGCCGCGCTGGCACGCACCATCGTTGCGCTCGCGGACACACTTCAACTCCGGACGGTGGCCGAAGGCATCGAAGATGGCGCGCAGCATTCGGCCCTTCGCGGGCTCGGCTGCGCGCTCGGACAGGGGTTCCTGTTTGCGCGACCCATGACGCACCGCGAACTCCTGCGGTGCATCGCGGGAAGTGCCCCGGCGTCGTCGCCGCTATCACGACGTACATGACCGTCGTCGGCGTCGCGTAGAGCCAGCTCCGCCGCGCAACGCGGATCGACGGGCACCGACGTCGGACAGGTGACGCGCGCGATGTCTCGCTAGCGGTTGCCGCCATCAGTGCGGCTCGAGTGCCAGGGCCGGCCGCCGATGTGTAGTTGTCCCCACGTGGCTGGGTCTTCCAGGTCCAGCAGGAAGCGTTTCCGCTCCAGTCCGCCGGCGTAGCCAACCAGCCGCCCGTCAGCGCCGACTACCCGGTGACACGGGACGATTATACTGAGCGGATTGCGAGCATTCGCTCCTCCCACCTCGCGTGCAAGCGCCACGTTTCCCAACTGCTTCGCAAGCTGGCCGTACGAACGTGTTTCACCATATGGGATTTCGCGCAACAGATTCCACACGCGCAACTGAAATGCGCTGCCGCGCGGGGCCAGTGGAAGATCGAACTCGATGCGATCGCCAGCGAAGTACTCGCCGAGCTGCTCGCCAACTGCCTCGAAACCGGTCCGCACGCACGGTCCGAACGTAGCAGGGTCGGGCAGGCGCGCGTGGTCCGGGAAGTACACTCCGGACAGCACGCCGTCGTGAGCGACGAGAGTCAATTCACCAAGGGGTGAATCGATGACTGTGTGACTGATGGGCATGTTCGTCTCCATGTTCATCTACAAGCTAGCGCGGCGGCCGCGTCACGCTCGCCATTTTCGGACACGCAAGTGCCACGACACCGCCGCCGGCAGCGCCATGACCATCACGCGTATTGGCGCTCATCGCCGTGTCCGAAAGTGGCGAGACGCCTGGTGCAACTCTCCATAGTGGCGAACGAGGTCGTCGAGGCTGAAAGCGCGATTCAGGCCGCTTGGGTTTGGCAGTACCCAGACCTTCGAGCCGCCAAAGGTGAGTGATTGCAGGCCCCACTCGACTTTGCGGAGACCGGACATGGACGAGTATGCGACCTTTCCGAGGAAGGCGACATATTCCGGTGCGAAGTGCTGGATCTTTTTCTCGAGGCCGAAGGACGCGGCGAGAAATTCGTGCTTCGAGAGCTCGCTTGCTCGTGCGGTTGGACGCGCGACCGCCGTCGTCAGACCACAACCGTACTGCAGAATTGTGCGGTCGTCGTGCGGAGCGATGAGCTCGGGTGTAAAACGCGCAAGATGAACCGCGCGCCAGAAGCGATTCCCGCCGCTGCTGAAATGATGGCCACAGGTGGCCGATCGCAGGCCCGGGTTGATGCCGCAGAAGATTACGGACAGGCCCGTATCCAGGATGTCCGGGAGTGTTGCAGGCGGATCGGATCGTTTGTCAGATTGTGCGAGTTGCTTCACGAACGCGACTCGAGAAGCTTCGCAAGCTTTCCCAGCGACATGCTCCATCCGGTTTCGTTGTGCTGCGGCGAAACACCGCGCGGCACCGCGTCGTGTACGGCAGCGACGTCAATGCCGCCATGCGCGTCGCTCAGCGTAGGTGACGCCGTCATCTCAGCCTGAATCGTTGCGTCGATCTCGCGGCTGGTGCGTGTCGAACTCATGCCGGAAAGCTAGCGCGCACGCAGGCGCTGAATCATCCCGAGCCGTGATCCCGTACGTGCCGCCCCTCTCACCGCCGCCAGGTGCGCCGGAACTCGACGCCGTGGAGGGCGGGCGTGGACAATTCTTCGTAGATTTTTCTGGTTCGCCAATCCGGAATTCGCCTCACCCACATCTGGCCGACGGAGGTTGTCATGACAGGGCTCATCGCACTGTGGCTGCCGATCCTTGTTTCCGCGGTGTTCGTGTTCATCGCAAGCGCGCTCATCCACACCGTGCTGCCGTGGCACAAGGGCGACTACCGATCCGTGGCGAACGAGGAACAGGTCAGCGCGGCGCTTCGTCCGTTCGCGATACCTCCGGGCGATTACATCCTGCCGCGTCCCGCGAGCAGCGCGGATCTCAAATCGCCGGAATTTCTGGAGCGTGTAAGGCAGGGACCCAACATCGTCATGACGGTGCTTCCCAACGCACAGTGGTCGATGGGGCGCAACCTCGGCCTCTGGTTTCTCTACTGTCTGATCGTAAGCATTCTCGCGGCATGGCTCACCGGACTCGCAGCGCCGCCAGGCTCGGATTACCACGCAGTGTTTCACTTCGTCGCGATAACGGCGTTCATCGGCTACGCAGTCGCATTGTGGCAGATGTCGATCTGGTGGCGACGCTCGTGGATGACGACCTTCAAGGCCACGATCGACGGCATCATCTACGCACTGCTGACGGCGGGCGCGTTCGCCTGGCTCTGGCCCAGATAGAAGCGGGACAGCGGCGAGATAGCATCGTGAGAGCGCCAGTCCGGTCGCGGGCTGCGAGCCAATAAAAGGGGGGCTTCCGTAAAATTAGGTAGGTAGCTATCTATCTACCCGCATGCGCTCATCCAAGAAACATCCGGCGACTCCCAGGGACAGCCTCGAAGTGTCCTTCGTCGCCACCCTGTGTCCGCTCCGGGAGAAGCTGCGCCGTTGCTTCGACAATGAACTGACCGCGTTCGGGCTCTCTCGCGCGCTCGCAGCCCCTCTCCTGCGAATCTGGGAGAACGATGGTCTGCGCCAGAATGCGCTGGCCGAGCAGATGGATATCGAAGGACCAAGCCTCGTCCGTCTGCTGGACCAGCTGAGTGCCAGTGGTCTCGTCGTGCGGCGACCCGATCCGGACGATCAGCGTGCCAGGACTCTGCACCTCACGGCTGCGGGCGTGGAACTCGCCGGCCGCATCATGCCGGTGGTGGAACGATTGCGCCGGCAGCTTCTCGCGGGTGCCTCCGACGCCGATCTCGAGACCTGCCAGCGAGTGTTCACCAGCTTCCTCTCCGCGTGTGAGCGCGAGGGTGCGGATGTAACAAAGTGACGCGCTGTGTCAACAGCAGGTCGTCAAGCGGGTTCGTGCGCGCGTCTGGTACGCAACTCGCAGCGACCGGCCCGCGCGTTCGGCGCAACTGTTTGGTTGGTCACGCGCATGACATTTGTTTTTTCACTGATGGCTTCAAGATCCAATAAATCACGTATGTCACATATTCGTAGCACGCGCTTTCTGTCGTCGTCGCGCTTCATGGCCGCCGGCGCCTGCGTTGCCTTCCTCCTCGTCGCCTGCTCCAAGTCCGGACCGCCACCGACTCCGCCTCCGTCGGAAGTGTCCGTGCTCACGGTGACGCCACGCACGGTCGAGGACAATCTCGAATTCACCGGTCAGGTACGTGCGTACCGTAGCGTGCAGGTTCGCGCACAGGCGAGCGGAGTGATCATGGCGCGTCCGTTCACCGAAGGCGCACAGGTTCACGTTGGCGAGGTGCTGTATCGCATCGATCCGACCACAGCCGACGCTGAGTGGCGCAGCGCCAAGGCGCGTCTCGCGTCGGCGGAGGCGACACTCGCGAATACCCAGACGATGGCATCACGCCTTCGCGCTCTTCTCCCCGGAAATGCGGTTGCGAAGCAGGACGTCGACAACGCCGAAGCACAGGTGAAATCCGCCAGCGCTGCGGTCGATGACGCACGCGGCGGCGTCGATGCAGCTCGGAAGAACCTGAGCGAGACAACGGTTCGCGCGGAGATCAACGGTCGTATCGAGCGCACGCTGCTCGATGTGGGCGCGCGCGTGACCGGCCCCGCGGATCTCCTCACCACGATCGACGTGCTGGATCCGATCTACGTGACCTTCAGGCCTTCGACGGATCAGCAGGCGCAGTGGCGCAGCGATCCGGCGTATGCGCGCGCGATCGCGCCGGGTGGATCGGCTCGCGTGCAGGTCACACTTCCGGACGGGAGTGCCTTCCCGACGGAAGGACGCGTCGGTTACATCGACCCGGTGGTCGACCCGCAAACCGGAACGCAGGAATACCGCGCCGAGTTCGCGAATCCGCGCCGCATCATGCTTCCGGGTCAGTTCGTGCACGTTGCGCTGCGCGGCTTGACCCGCACAAATGCGATAGTGATTCCGCAGCGCGCAGTGCTGCAGCAGATGGGACGCCAGATAGTGTACGTGGTTGGAGCCGACAACAAGGTCGCGACGCGTGAAGTGAAGGCGACGACATGGACGGGGAACGACTGGCTGATCGAGACCGGACTCGCCGCAGGTGATCGCGTAGTGGTTGACGGCGTCCAGAAGATCGGCCCCGGCGCGCCGGTACATCCGACGCCCTACGTCGACTCCACGAAGCCCGCGAAGGCCGAATCGACCGCGGCACCCGCCGGGGCCGCAAGCGCGACGCCGGCTGCAACGCCGGCTGCAACGAAGACGACGACAGCGAGCGCACGGGTCAAGGACTCAGCGCGATGAGCGCCGTCAAGCCTGATCCTGCGGGCAATCCGCAGGACGAAAAGACTCCACAGTATTTCTTCGTACAACGGCCGGTTCTGGCCGGTGTGATCTCCATCGTCATCGCACTGCTCGGCGTTCTCGCAATGCTGTCGCTGCCGGTGAACCGTTATCCGCAGATCACACCGCCCAGCGTCCGCGTTACGGCAGTCTATCCCGGCGCGAGCGCGGAGGACGTTGCCAACTCGGTCGCGGCTCCGATCGAGCAACAGTTGTCGGGTCTGGACGGCCTGCTGTATTACAAGTCGTCCAATGCGAGCGACGGTTCGATGAACCTCGCACTCACGTTCGACATTTCGCGCGACCAGGATCTGGCCGCGGTCGACGTGCAGAATGCGATCAATCTCGCACTGCCGCAGCTGCCGGCTTCCGTACGACAGCTTGGCGTCACGATCACCAAGGCGAATCCGGACATCCTGCTCGTCGCGGCGCTCAGCTCCAAGGACCCGCGTTACGACGCCTCGTATCTGAGCAACTACTCCAAGCTCTATCTCGAGGACGAGATCAAGCGCGTTCCCGGTGTCGGATCGGCGACCACGTTCGGCGGTCTCGATTTCGCGATGCTGCTGAGCCTGAATCCCGAAAAGATGGCGCAGCTCGGTATCACGGTGGATGACGTAGCGGCGGCGGTGCAGGCGCAGAATTCCACCAAGCCGGCAGGCCGTCTCGGTCGGGAGCCGGCGCCGGCGGGCACGGAGCTGACATTGCCGGTGACGACGGCTGGACGGCTTACGACTCCCGCGGAATTCGCGAACATCATAGTACGCGCTCGACCGGACGGATCGATCGTTCATCTCGGCGATATCTCCAACGTGCATCTCGGTTCGCAGGGTTACGACGCAGCAGGACGACTCAACGGCACGCAGACGGCGCTCCTGGTGGTGTATGCGCGTCCGGGCGCGAACAATCTGGACGTGAAGAACGCCGTCGCGGCGCGATTGAAGGAGCTGTCGAAGAACATGCCCGCGGGCGTCGAAGCGAAGATCCCGTTCGACACGACGCCGTTCATCACAGAATCGATCAAGGAAGTGGTCATCACGCTCGCGGAGGCGATGGTACTCGTCACGCTCGTGGTGTTCATCTTCCTGCAGAGCTGGCGGGCAACGCTCATTCCTGTGCTTGCGGTGCCGGTGAGTATCATCGGAACGTTTCTCGGGTTGCAGTTCCTTGGATTCACGATCAACACGCTCACGTTGTTCGCGATGGTGCTGGCGATAGGAATCGTGGTCGACGACGCGATCGTCGTCATCGAGAACGTCGAGCGAATCATGGCCGCGGAGCACGTCTCGGCGCGCGTTGCGGCGAACAAGGCGATGCATCAGGTGAGCGGAGCGCTGGTGGCGATCGTCCTGGTGCTGTGTTCCGTGTTCATCCCGGTTGCCTTGGTGGGCGGCATCACCGGCACGATGTACAAGCAGTTCGCGATCACCATCGTGATCTCGGTCGTGCTCTCGGGCTTCGTCGCGCTGACACTGACGCCCGCCCTGTGCGGCGTGCTGCTCAGGAAGCCGCCGGAAGAAACCGACAACCGGTTCTACAACTGGTTCAATCACGGCTTCGGCAGGATGACGACGAGGTACGTCGGTGCAGCCGGCCGTATCATCGACCGCCCCAGTCTCTGGCTGGGTGTCTTTGTCGCGCTTGTTCTGGGGCTGGTCGTGTTGTGGAAGGTTGTCCCTGGCAGCTTTTTGCCGAGCGAGGACAAGGGATATTTCGCGATAGCCGTGCAGCTTCCCGATGCTGCGTCGCTGCAGCGCACCACTGCGACGGTCGAGCAGATCGAGGACATGCTTCACAAGGAGCCAGCAGTTCGGAACGTGGTGGTGCTGGTCGGACTCGACCTTCTATCACAATCGACGCAGACGAACGCGGCTACGATATTCGTGAGTCTCAAGCCATGGGCCGAGCGCGGTGCGTCGGACGGCGTGGACGCCGTCCTGCAACGCGTGAATGGCCGCTTGTTCGGCATGAAGAACGCGATCGCGTTCGGATTCAATCTGCCGGAAATTCCGGGACTCGGTACGACCGCGGGACTGGAGCTGAACCTTCAGGAGCGCACCGGCACCGATTACAACACGTTCGCGAACAGCGTGCGGAGTTTCGTGGCCGATCTCCAGAAGGTGCCATCGCTGCAGAATCCCAACGTCAACATGCGGACCGATGTACCGCAGGTGTACGTCCACGTCGACGAGGCTGCGGCCGAGTCGCGCGGGGTGACCAGCGCGAGCATCTTCTCGACGCTGCAGACGATGTTGTCGAACCTGTACATCAACGATTTCAACCTCTACGGCCGGACGTATCGCGTTCAGGCCGAAGCACAGACGCAGTTCAGACAGCGACCCGAAGACATAGGACGATTCTACGTGCGCAGCGCAAGTGGCGAGATGGTCCCGCTGTCGGCGCTCACGACCACGGAGATGCGCGGTGCTCCGGCGCTGCTCACGCGATTCAACGGATTCCCATCTGCGACCATCACGGCTGCCGTGGCGCCCGGTCACAGTTCGGGCGAAGGACTCGACGCTGTCGAGAAGCTGATCGCGGACAAGTACGCGGCACAGGGAGTCGGCTACGCATACAGCGGCGAATCATATCAGGAACGTGCGTCGTCGGGGCAGGCTGGATTGGTTCTCGCGCTGGCGCTGGTGCTGGTGTTCCTCGTTCTTGCCGCGCAGTACGAGAGCTGGTCGATTCCATTTGCGGTCATTCTCGCGTTGCCGTTCGGCGTGCTCGGTGCGTACCTCGGGATATTCGCGCGCGGACTTTCCAGCGACATCTACTTCCAGGTCGCCCTGCTCGCGGTGCTCGGACTCGCGGCGAAGAACGCTATCCTCATCGTGGAGTTTGCGACAGAGCTCAGACGATCCGGCATGTCCATCCGCGAGGCGGCGCTGGAAGCGGCGCGCGAGCGATTCCGTCCAATTCTCATGACGTCGTTTGCATTCATACTCGGCGTTGCGCCGCTCGTCGTCGCTGGCGGTGCCGGAGCGGCAAGCCGGCATTCACTGGGTACCGGCGTGTTCGCCGGAATGCTCGTCGCAACGACCGTCGGTGTTTTCTTCATTCCGCTGTTCTTCGCTGTGATCGAGAAGCGGATCAATCGACGCGAGTTTGCGACCGGGCATGACGCGCCTGCCGCCGGCGGCACAGCAGCGTCCGGCCATTCGGTACACAAGAAGTGATGTCAATCAATCAAGTGCCGCGCAGGGTCAGCGCGTTCGCGGGCGCCGCGGCGGTGTGGCTGCTCGCCGCGTGCGCCGTCGGCCCGTCGACTGCAGTCACGGCAGCGACACCATCAGTCGCACAGACGAGCGATCAGGCGGTGACGCCAGCCGCTCGCACGTTCTTCGATTCTCTTGCATCGGCAAGAGCGGCAGACTCCATTGCGCCCGCACCGCAATCGATGGTGAGTCAGGGTCAGCCGCCTCAGAAGCCGATCGGCGCACCCAGGACGCTGCAGCTCGATGCTGCGCACAACCTCAGCTGGCTCGAGATCGTGCGCGACAGCACACTCGCGTCGCTCATCCAGACCGCGGTCAACAACAACCGCGACCTGCGTGTCGCTCAGGCTCGCATTCGCGAGTATCGCGCACTGCATGGTGCTGCGGTTGGACCATTCTTTCCGCAGATAACGGCGAACGGAGGGGCGAGTCGAAACAAGATCGCGCTCGCTGGCGGCTCACCGATCAAGTACGACGCGATCAGCGCGACTGCGAACGTTGCGTGGGAGCTGGATTTCTGGGGACGGATCCGTCGCGGCGCTCAGGCGGCGAATTTCGACCTGCTCAGCCACGAGGAAGACGCGCGCGCGACCGAGCTCACGCTCGTCAGTGATGTCGCGACGGAGTACCTGCAGCTGCGCGAGCTGGACGAAAGCATGCGCATCGCCGAGGCGACGAGGGCGGCGGGGCAGGCGGTGCTGGAGCTTGCGCGGCGCAGATTCGCGCAGGGGCAGATCTCCGAGCTGGATGTGCGCCAGTTCGAAGCGCAGGTCGCCGATCCTGCAGCGCGCCTGGCGCAATTCGCATTGCAGAGGCGCCAGCAGGAGAATGCTCTGTCCCTGCTGCTCGGCGAGCCGCCGGGCTCGATTCCGCGCGGCGGTCCGTTGCAGGATGTGATTCAGGCTGTTGCAATTCCCGATTCGCTTCCCGGTGCATTGATCGCGCGGCGCCCGGACGTGATGCGGGCGCAGAGAGACATGCAGGCGTCGCTCGCACGCATCGGTGTCGCGGAAGCGAACAGACTTCCGACGATCACGGTCGGTGGAGATTACGGCTCGCAAAGGCCGGAGGTGAACAAGCTCTTCACGCGCCCGGGCGAGATCTACACGCTGCAAGCCGGTCTGTCGTTCCCGCTATTCACCGGTGGTCGCTTGCTCAACGAGGAGCGTGCGGCGCGTGCACGAGCGGACGAGAGCAAGGCGCAATATCAGCAGACCGTGCTGACGGCGTTGCGTGAAGCCAGCGACGCCCTTGCCGGTGTTCGGTTGGGCCGCGATCAACTCGTGGCGCAGCAGACGCAGGCGCGTGCGTTGACGATCGCAGCGTCGATCGCGGAGCGGCGATATGCGAGCGGCGTGTCGAGCTATCTCGAAGTGCTGAACGCGGAGCAGAGCCTGTTCAACGCGCAGCTGAACCTCGTCGCGGTGGAGCAGCAGTATCTCACTGCAACCGTGCAGTTGTACAAGGCGTTGGGCGGAAGCTGGGACGGGGCGGGAATCCGGTGAGGCGCGGATGCGTCCGCGCCTCACGCCCTACAACGCGGCCAAACCCTTCACCGGTACGTTCGTCGTA
>Ga0207667_10007310_pt1 | contig 13304 bp, 11 predicted proteins | sample KBSCornC52_FD_184301 | JGI IMG/M metagenome (GOLD analysis project Ga0207667, IMG submission 184301) | Corn rhizosphere microbial communities from Kellogg Biological Station, Michigan, USA - KBS Corn C5-2 (SPAdes) (version 2) | ecosystem: Host-associated > Plants > Roots > Rhizosphere > Soil ...
GAGGTTCAGGTCGACGAGCTTTTCCCAGCGCGTCTCGAAGATCTCGCGCAGCTTCGCCGCGTAGAGATCGAGGTGGGGTGCCTTGCGGTACGCGAAACGCAGCGTCTGGAAGCTCTTCGGGCCCCAACCGCGCGCGCCGTCGCCCTGGGAATAGTCCACGAGCTTCTCGACGATGCGCTCCTTCTGCGAGATCTGCACCACCGGAACGGTGAGCCACCGCGCCTCGTCCTCCACGCGGATGAGCGCGCGGTTCTGGTAGTTGCGCCGCTCGAACTGGACATGGTCGAGCAGGACGAAAAGGTCCGCGTCGAGCATCCGGTCGAAGTAGCCCAGCCACGGCAGGAAGTTCGGCTGGTGAATGGCGACGAGCATGCGGCCCCCCTTCGGAATCGATGCCTGCAGGCTACAAATCCATTCTTTCGGACCATGGCGCGGCGGATGGTCCGGATGGACCAGGGATTGGCTCGCGAGCGCCACCGTGGCGTATTCGCCCCGACCTAAAGTGGCGTCACGTCCGACATTTCCCGTGGCACATGGCTACAAATCCTCCCGCCCTGCTCGATCTCCCGCCCTCGCCCATCCCCGCCGTCCTCCTGGGCGGCGTGACCCTGGTTCGCTGCCTGGGCCTTGCCGGCATCCCCGCCGTCATCGCCTCGCCCGATCCATCGGAGCCCGCTTTCGCATCGCGTCATTGCCGGGCGGCCTCGGTCATTCCGCCCTATGACCATCCGAAGGCCGTGAACCGGCTCCTCGCGATCGGCGAGCGGCTGCGCACCCTCGCCCGGCGCCGCGTCCCGCTCCTGTGCGGAAGCGACGACGCCCTCCAATTCATCTATGCGCACCGCGACCGGCTCCAGCGCCATTTCGCGGTGCTCCTCAACGAGCCCGCCATCGCTTCCGCATTGATCGACAAGGATCGTTTCCAGGCGCTCGCCGCCGAGCGCGGCCTTCCGGTCCCGCGGGAGCTGCGCTGGGAGAGCAAGGGCCCCGACGGCCTCGCGACCGCGGCCGGGCCGATCATCGTGAAGCCGCGCTCGAAGGTGGACTTCCACGATTCGCAGCTCGACAAGCGGGTCTTCGGCGGCGACGCGAAGGCGCTCGTGCTCGCGACCGGCGCCGAGGCGATGGACGATCCCGCGCTCGCGATCTTCCGCGAGCAGCTCACGTTCCAGGAATTCATCCCGGGAGACGACGGCTCGCTCTGGTCGTATCACGGTTTCTCCGACGAGAAGGGCGAGGTCCTCGCCGCGTTCGTCGGCCGGAAAATCCGGACCGACCCGCCGGTCACCGGCGAAAGCGCCTTCATCGAGATGGCCGAGGAGCCCTCGCTCGCATCGCTCGGCCGCGAGATCGCGGGGCGCCTGCGGCTGCGCGGCCCCTTCAAGATGGACTTCAAGCGCGACGCGCGCGACGGCCGTTGGTGGCTCCTCGAGATCAATGCGCGCCACAACCTGTGGCATTACCTCGCCGCCCGCAACGGCCTGAACCTGGTGCGCGTCGCCTACGACTACGTGCTCGATCGCAAGCGTCCGGCCGAAGCGAGCGTGCGGATGCGCTACCGCTGGCTTTCGCTGGAGGGCGACTGGCGCGCGTACCGGGCGCTGCACGCGAGGGGCGAGCTCTCCACCGCGCGCTGGCTCGCCTCGATCGCCGCCTCGCGCAACGTCTACAACCTCTTCGCCTGGGACGACCCGGGCCCGTGGCTGCGCTTCTGGCGCCTGCGTCTCGCGCGCCGCATGAATCGCGGCTCCGAGCGCTTCGTCGCGATGGTCCGGCAATGGCGCTCTACGGCGTCCTAGGCGACATCCACGGCAATCGCGAGGCGCTCGCCGCGGCGCTCGAGCGCCTCGATGCCTGCCGCGTGGAGCAGATCCTGTGCGTGGGCGACCTCGTCGGCTACAACGCCGACGGCGACGAATGCGTCGCGATGCTCCGCGAGCGCGGGGCGCTCTGCATCGCGGGCAACCACGACCTCATCGGCACCGGGCTTCTCGGCTTCGAGCGCTGCTCCAACAAGGCCATGCATTCGCTCAAGCGCACGCGCCGGGAGCTCTCGGCCGAGACGGTGCGGGAGCTGCGCGCCCTGCCGTCGCATCGCCGGATCGAGGGCTTCGTCCTCCTCACCCACGGCGGCGTGCGGGACGTGCAGCAGTACATGACCCAGCCGCGGCACGTCGTGCAGAACGCGGGCTACCTTCGGGAGGATTTTCCGGAGGCGCGCGTGTGCTTCTTCGGCCACACCCACGAGCAGCGTGTGTTCGAGGTCGAGGGCGAAGCGGTGCGCGAGATCACGCCGAGCGAATCCATCCGCCTGCACCCGCAGCTCGTCTACTTCGTGAATCCCGGGTCCGTGGATGCTTCGCGCAAGCGCGCGCACAAGCTCGCGGAGTGCGCTACGTTCGAGAGCGGCGCGCTCGAGCTGCGCTTCTATCGCGTGCCCTACGACGACGCGGCGACCGAGTCGAAGGCCGCGGCCCACGGGTATCGCATCGACCGCTGGCGCGATCGCCTGTACGACCTGCAGCGGCGCATGATCGGTCCCCGCCACGTCGAGGGCGAGAAGGCCTAGCGCCGCCGCGGCCGATCCCTCAGCGGTCCGGAATGCGGCGCGACAAACCGGCCTCGAAGCTCAGGATCCGGGCGCGGAGCCGTGTGAAACCGCGGCTTGCTGCTGCCGCTCGCGGCGCTCCCGTTCGCGCTCGCGCTCCTGCGCGCTCTTCGTCCGGTGCTTCTTCTGCGCCTCGCGTTCCTTGAGCGCCTTGTCCCGGGCGACGTACGTGCCCACGGCGCAGCCCGCCGCCGCGCCGAGGATCTCGTGGCCGCCGAGGAAATGGCCGCCGACCCCGCCCGCGGCCCCGCCCACCAGGCAGCCCTTCTCGTTGTTGCCGAGCGCATGCCCGGCGAGCGGCATCGCGGCGAACGCGGCGGCGGCGATGCAGGAAATGATCTTCGTCTTCATGGTCCGGCTCCTCATGTCGTGAAGCCAGCGTCGCGCCGGCGCCGGGCCGCGTCTACCGGACGACCCCGCGCCCGCGCGTGGGACGATCCGGACGCGGAAGGCTGCGAACGGGACCTTGGAGCGAGCGCGCGAAGCGCTACGGCGTCTCCACCGCGGATTCGATCAAGCGGGGATCGTCGATCCGGGTGAAGTTGGACTTCGCGTCCTCGAAATAGAAGCCGCTTTCGAGGAGCTTCGCGTCGATGATCCGCGCGGAGGTGAGGATCGGCCGGCACGAATCGAGGAGCGCGATGGCCTCGAGGGTGCCCATCATGTGGCGCGGGCTGATCTCGCGGCCCTGGGCGATGCGGCGGAAGCGGTAGACCGTGACCTTCGTGCTCATGGAAGCCCAAGACGGCCGATGGGAGGCCGATTATGTGCAATCGGGGGGCGGATGGCAATCCGGCTTGCCCGCCCGTGTAGGAATCGTCCCACGGGGAATCGCGGGATCCGCCGACAGGCTGCCGGGCACGACTGCGGCTAGCCTCGGAAGGCCGAGACCACGCCGATGCCCAGACAAAATCTCACCCCCGGAGCGCTGTACAAGCTCCTCAACGACGAGCTCCGCGCGAAGCGGCGAACGTCCTGCCAATGCAGGATGCCGCTGCCCTATCTCATCGAGCGGCCGGACGAGGTCTCGGCGAACTGGCGAATCGGAACCCCGGCGCCGTGCCTGAACGGCTGCGATGCGGTGATCGGCGAGATCGCCGCGCGCCTGTGGCCGAGCTACGATCTGCACGACCCGATCGCGGTGCCGGTCAAGGAGGACCAGCCGGCGGCGCCGGCGACGCCCGCGACCGAGCGAAGCCGAGCCTAGGCCGACTGCTGCGCCTCGCCGTCGTCGTCGTTGGTCTTGGCGAGGATTTGCGAAAGCCGGATGTTCGCGCTCACGAAGAACGCAGCGAGCCGGTGCACCAACTGGGCGATTCCTTGCATCTCCTCGTAGTCCAGGCGCGCGAGCTCGAACGCATAGTTGCCGATGTCCGTCGCCGTGAGGAGCTTGCGTGGCTTGCACGGATCGGGAAGGCGCGCGACATCCGAGTGATGGAGCGCGGCCAGGAAGTCGCGCGCGACCTGGATGACTTCTTCCTCGTTCTCCGCGAGATCGAGGCGCTGCTGCCACGTATACGCCCTCATGCCTGCAGCCATCGGCGGGGACGTTGGATGGAGACTCGGGGAAACATCGGAGCGACGATGGAAGCGATGGGGCAGTCTGTGCGCTCGCTTTCGCCAAGTCTGTAGGGCGATTCCTACATCATGTCGGCATGGTTTCCGACGTGAATGATTTTCCCTAGAGAGGTTGCTCCAGGTCGTAACGGCCGCCGTACTGACGCCAGAGCCAGCGCATGAAGCTCGCGCAGTTGAAGCGGCACGCGTCGTGGAGCGGGATCACCCAGTTGGGCATTTCCGGCTCGCCGGACGGACGCCACATGGGCTTGGGGACCTGGCACGACTTGCATTCGGCCGGCCGGATGCGATCGAACGCGCGGCAAAGAAGGAAATGCAGCTCCTGCTGCGAGAGTGAACGCCGGGACTGGGACATGAGCGCGGCCATCGGGATCGACATGGCGGAAATTTTCGCCGCGTCCCGGGCGCGAAGTCTATGGCGCGCTGCGCGAGCCGCGATTTCCGCTGTAACGATTCCGGCGCGAGCGGCGGCCCGCGGCCGACCGACGGAACGCGAATCAGGAAGGCGACCGGCAAGGCGGGGAAATTGGCGGAGAGGGTGGGATTCGAACCCACGGTCCGGGAAACCCCGGACAACAGATTTCGAGTCTGCCGCATTCGACCACTCTGCCACCTCTCCGGCGACGCTCGAACGACGGAAATTCTAGCAGCTTTGCTAAGCTTCCCCGTTTCGGGAGACGCCCCGACCATGCGCATACCGGACTGGACGCCGCAAGCCGCACCCCGCGACCCGAAGCTCCTCGAGGCGATCCTCGCGCGCCGCGGCGGCAAGTACCTGAACCTCGACCTCGCGCTCCTCTGGAGCGAGCCGCTCGCCCGCGGGTGGAACGCGCTCCTGGGCGCGGTGCGCCGCGAATTCGCGCTCGACGCGCGCGTGCGCGAGATCGCGATCTGCACGGTGGCGCGATTGACGGGCGCCGAATACGAGTTCGCGCACCACTGGCCGGAATACGTGAAAGCGGGCGGCGACGACGCATTGCGGCCGAAGCTCGCCGATCCGCTCCGGGCGTCGGAAGATGCGGCCTTCGGGAGCGACGAGCGCCTCGCGATGCGGTACGCGATCGCGGTCACGCGAACCGTCGCGGTGCCCGACGCGCTCTTCGCCGAAGTGCGAGCGCGCTGGTCGATAACGGAGGTGGTCGAGCTTACTGCGGCCATCGCGGCATACAACATGGTCGCCCGCATGCTGGTGGCCCTCGAAGTCGAAGAAGACGCCTTCAGGGTGCGGAATCCTCCGGATTGACGCTCCGGCCGCCGGGTAGCAGACTCTCGCGCAGCGGCCACGGACAAAGGCCGCACCTCGAGGCGCACCGAACCGATTTCTTCAGCTCAAGCCTCGCCTGGCGGCGCGCGACCTTGTGTGCGCCGGATTCGTGAGCCAAAAAAGCTTTCAACGACTTCCAGGGAGAAGACACCATGAAGCGATTCGACTGCGCGTTCGCGCGGGCTGCTTTCCTTGCGTTGGCCGTCATCGCGTTTCATTCCCCGAGCGTGCACGCCGCGGACGCCTCGGCGGGGATGGAGTCCATGGACGTGGGCGCGAGGGAGAAGACGCTCGCGAACGGGCTGTACCTGTCCCAATTCACCGCCAGCTACAGCGGTTCGACGCTGACGCTCACGGTCGACATCAACAACGACTCGGCGACTCGCACATCGGGGACGCTGCGGCTGGAGTACTGGGCCACGACGGCGACACCTGCACGCGGGGAAGGCTTCGTCGGCTATCGGCTCGGCATCAGCAGCACCATCTCGCCGCTCGCCACCAATTCCCAGTACCTGGGGCTCGTGCGCGTGATCTCGCCGTACACGCCGCCGCCGGATGGCACGTACACGATGGTCCTCTTGCTCACCGAGTTCGACTCGGTGAATTGCCCGGCCGCGGATCACTTCTGCCTCATCGACAGCCTGAGTGCGGACCAGGTCCGGGTTTGGGTGGGCGGCTTTCCGCAAAACCCGCCGACGACCACCTCCGCCCTGGAAAACCCCGCCTCCGGAAGCTTCCAGAGCGGAATCGGCCTCATCTCCGGGTGGTCGTGCCAGGGACCGGTCACCGTGTCCGTGGACGGCGTGAGCGTCTCGGCGCCCTACGGCGGTCCCCGCGGCGACACGGCGAGCCTCTGCTCCGGAAATTCCAGCACCGGCTTCGGCCTTCTCGTGAACTACAACAACTTCGGCGCCGGCGGCCATACTGCGCAGCTCTACGTGAACGGCGTGGCGCGAGGCAGCCCATCGTTCTTCACGGTGACGGTTCCCTCGGGCGAATTCATGCGCGGGCTCGCGAAGACCGTGACCGTGCCGAACTTCCCCAGCGCGGGCCGCACGACGACGCTCATCTGGCAGGAATCGCAGCAGAACTTCGCGATCCAGTCCGTGGTTCCGTAGATCGGGCGTCGCGGCGGTAGAATGACCATCGGGCTCGCGGCTTCGCGGGCCCGATTCCATTTCCGGCCGAGCTTCATGGCGACGACGAAATACGACGAGCAATCGATCAAGGTCCTGAAGGGCCTGGAGCCCGTGCGCGCGCGCCCGGGCATGTACACGCGCACCGACACCCCGCTCCACATCATCCAGGAAGTCATCGACAACGCGGCCGACGAGGCGCTCGGCGGCTTCGCGACCCACATCGACGTGAAGCTGCATGCCGACGGCTCGGTGAGCGTCGAGGACAACGGCCGCGGAATTCCCGTCGGGCCGCACCCGGTCGAGAAGGCGCCGACGGTGGAGGTGGTCTTCACGCAGCTCCACGCCGGCGGCAAGTTCGACAAGAAGGGCGGCGGCGCCTACGCGTTCTCGGGCGGCCTCCACGGCGTGGGCGTGTCGGTCACGAACGCCCTCTCGAAGCGTCTCGAGGTGCGCGTGAAGCGCGAGGGCGCGGTGCACGAGATCGCGTTCGCGGGCGGCGACGTCGCATCGAAGCTCCGGAAGACCGGCAAGGCGGGCCCGCGCGAGTCGGGCACCTGGGTGCGCGCATGGCCCGATCCCAAGTACTTCGACAGCCCCCGCGTGAAGCGCTCGGATCTCGAGATGCTGCTCCGCGCGAAGGCGGTGCTCCTGCCCGGCCTGCGCGTGACGCTCGAGGAAGAGGGAAAGAAGGACCGGCGCGAGTGGAAATACGAAGGGGGCCTGAGCGCCTACCTGCGCGAGCGGCTGGACGAGGCCGGCGGCTACGTGAGCCCGATCTTCGCCGGCGAATCGTACTGCGGCGCGGACGATGCGGTCTTCGCCCAGGGCGAAGGCGCCTCCTGGGCGATCGCATGGGCCGAGGCGGGCGGCGAGGGCGAATCCTTCGTGAACCTCATCCCGACGCCGCTCGGGGGCACGCACGAGGCGGGACTTCGCAACGCCGTCTACGAGTCCGTCAAGGAATTCTGCGAGCACCACGAGCTCCTCACGCGCGGCGTGAGCCTGCAGTCGGAGGATGCGTGGAAGCCGCTGCGCTACGTGCTCTCCGCCCGCCTCCTCGATCCGCAGTTCCAGGGCCAGACCAAGGAGCGGCTCTCCTCGCGCGACGCGGTGAAGCTCATCGCTTCGCGCGTGAAGGATCCGCTCGATGCGTGGCTCAACCAGAACGTCGAGGAAGCGAAGAAGATCGCGCAGCTCGCGATCAGCGCGGCCACCGCGCGGCAGAAGGCGGGCAAGGTCGTTGAGAAACGCCGCGGCTCGGGCGTCGCGGTCCTTCCGGGAAAGCTCACCGATTGCGAGTCCCAGGACATGACGCGCAACGAGGTCTTCCTCGTCGAAGGCGATTCCGCCGGCGGCTCCGCGAAGCAGGGACGCGATCGCCTCTACCAGGCGATCCTGCCGCTCAAGGGCAAGGTGCTCAACACGTTCGAGGTCGACGCGAAGGAGCTCTACGCGAACACCGAGGTTCACGACATCGCGGTCGCCCTCGGCATCGATCCGCACGAGCCCGATGCGCCCGACACGGTGCTCGACGGGCTGCGCTACGGGAAGGTCATCGTGATGGCGGATGCCGACGTCGACGGCGCGCACATCCAGACGCTCCTCCTCACGCTCTTCTATCGCCACTTCCCCAGGCTCATCGAGCGCGGCCACGTCTTCATCGCGCAGGCCCCGCTCTATTCGATCCGCGTGGCGCCCCACGGCAAGGTGAAGGCCGAGCGCCGCCTCTACGCGCTCGACGACGCGGAGCGCGACATGCTCCTCGAGAAGCTCGCGGACGAAGGCGTGAAGGAAGGCATGATCCACATCGGCCGCTTCAAGGGCCTGGGCGAGATGAACCCGGAGCAGCTTCGCGAGACGACGATGCATCCGGACACCCGCCGCCTCATCGAGATGCGCCTCGCCAGACCCGAGCGCGAAGCCGCGCACGGGACGTTCAAGCTGCTCATGGCGAAGGGGGAGGCCGCCGGGCGCCGCGCCTGGATGGAGGAGAAGGGCCACCTCATCGAGGCGGACGTCTAGGCCGCGGCCCCGGGCGGCCTCCTACGGCGACAGCTCCGCGTTCGCCGGATCGGTCTTCCGCGCCGGGCGATCCATGACGTCCATGCTTTCCTCGCTGCGCATGTCGCGCAATGCCGCGGCGAGACGGCGGGGATCGACCGGTTTCGTGAGATGCCGGTCGAACCCGGCTTCCAGCGAGCGGCGCACGTCGTCGGGCTGCCCGTAACCGGACATCGCGACCAGCTTGATCGAGGGGCCGAGACGCGCGCGGATGGCGCCTGCGAGCTCGTAGCCGTTCATCTCGGGAAGCCCGATGTCCAGGAGCGCGATCTGCGGCCGGTGCTCGGCGACGAGCTCGAGCCCGCGCTCGCCGTCCTGTGCCGAGAGCACCTCGTGCCCTTCGATCTCGAGGAGCATCTCGAGCGCCTCGCGCGCGTCGTTCTGGTCCTCGACGACGACGATGCGCAGCTTGTCCAGCCTCGCGGCGTGGTCGCCGGGGGTGGGCATCGCGCGCGTATCCAGCGGCAACGTCACCGTGAAGCGCGCGCCCCGCCCCACGCCGTCGCTCGCGGCGTCGATGCGGCCGCGGTGCGCGGCGACGATGCGCTCGGCGATCGTGAGGCCGAGGCCCAGCCCGCCTTCGGTGCGCGCGAGGCCCTGCCGGCTTTGCGCGAACATGCCGAAGATGCTGCCGATGCTCTCGGGGGCGATGCCGCGCCCCTCGTCCGCCACCTCGACCGTCGCATGGCCGTCGTCGCGGCTCGCCCTCACCCAGACGCGCCTTCCCGCGGGCGTGTAGCGCAGCGCGTTCTGCAGAAGGTTCGTCACGACCTGCTGGAGGCGCCCTTCGTCGCCGAAGGTGGGAAGCGATTGCTCGAGCCCCTCGGTGAGGAGCTTCACGCCCTTCTCCGCGAATCCCGGGGCGGCCGCCTCGACCGCGGCGCGGGCGATGTCGGCGAGGTCGAGCGGACCGCGCTCGAACACGAGCTTCCCGTGGGTGATCCGCGAGACGTCGAGGAGGTCGTCCACGAGCCGCACCATCTGGCGCGTCTGGCGGCGCACGACCCCTTCGGAGCGCTTGCGCTGGGAATCGTCGGCCTGGGGCGAGTCGATGATCTGGAGCGCGGCGTTCATGGCGTGCAGCGGGCTGCGCAGCTCGTGCGACACCATCGCGAGGAACTGCTCGCGCATCGCCGCGGCCTCGGCGAGCTTCTCTTCGGCGAGGCGCCGCTCGGTGACGTCGCGCAGGATCGAGCGCGTGCGGATCACGCTTCCACCGGCGTCGAGGACCGCCGAGGAGCTGAGCGTCGCATCGAGGGCGCTGCCGTCCTTTCGGCGGATGCGCAGCAGCAGGTCCTTCACCGGCTCGCCCGCGCGCATCGCGGCGAGGCAGCGGCGCGCCTCGTCCTGGGACTCGGGAACGAAGAGGTCGAGCGCGTGCATGGCGTCCACCTCCTGCGCGCCGTAGCCGGTCACGCGCCGGAAGGTCTCGTTGTGCTCCACGATGCGCCCGCTGCGTGCGTCGATCGACATGTACATGTCCGGCGCCTCGTCGTAGAGGTCCGCGTACCGCCTCTCGCTCTCGCGCAGCCGCCGCTCGAGCTCCTTCTGCGCGCGCACGTCCCGGTCGATGGTGGCGATCCCCACGACCGCGCCCGAGGCGTCCCGGACCGGCGAGACCGTCTTCGCGATGTCGATCAGCTCGCCGCCCTTCGCGCGGCGCACCGCCGCGGTGTTGACGATGCTCGCGCCGGCGGTCGCCCCGACGATCGTCGCGTCGATCGACGCCCGCTCCTCCTCGGGCACGATCTCGAGGATGCTGTGCCCGATGATCTCCTCCGCGCGGTAGCCGTAGAGGCGCTCGGCGGCGGAGTTCCAGCTCGTGACGATCCCCTTCAGGTCGTACGAGATGATCGCATCCGCGCTCGAATCGACGATCGCCGAGAGCTGGCGCGCGCGCGCCTTCGCCGCGGCGAGCGCGGTCGCGTCGGTGAGCGTGATCACCACGCCCTCGATCACGTCGGAGACACGGTAGGGCAGCAACCGGACGAGGTACCACTTGCCTTCGGCCGACTGGACTTCGCGCTCGACGCGTCCCTCGCCGTCGCGCACCCTTTTCACGTCGCCCATGAAGGTCGGATAGGCGAGCGGGTGGTTGAAGCTCGAGAGGGCGCGCCCGATGTCGTGCGGCTCGAGCGAGAAGATCGACGCGGCGAGCGGCGTGTACTTGCGGATGCGAAGCTCCGCGTCGAGGTAGATCGTCGCGACGTCGATGCTCTCGAGGAGGTGCCCGATGTCGCGGTTCACCTCGGAGAGCTCCGCGATCTTGCGCTGGTGCTCGGCGTTGACGGTGTGCAGCTCCTCGTTCACGCTGTGGAGCTCCTCGTTCACGCTCTGCAGCTCCTCGTTGGAAGCGACCATTTCCTCGTTCGTCGCCTGCAGCTCCTCGTTGCTCGCCTCGAGCTCCTCCACCGTCGTCTGGAGGTTGCGGCGCGTCTGGCTGAGCTCCTCCTCCAGGGTCACGACCCGCTCGGGCACCACGGCGTCCGGATTCTCGGGCAAGGGTGCGGGCGCCGAATCGCGCTCGGTGAGGGTCACGAGGAAGGCCGGCTCGCCGTGCTTCACCGCGAGGCGCTCCACGGTGAGCCCGAACCGGACCACGCGGTCGTCGGTCGGCCACTCCACGACCGAGTAGCTCGCGGGCCCGGGCTCGCGCTGCGCGCGCGCGAAGGCGCCCGCGAGCGGCATGCGCACTTCCGGCGGAACGAGGTCCAGGAAGTCCTGCGAGAGGCGCCGCCCCGGAAGCTTCAGCAGCGCTTCCGCGCCGCTGTACGAATCGAGGAGCACGCGCTGCTCGCTCACGAGGAAGCCGCGCGGCATGAAGCGCTCGAGGAGCGCGTCGTAGGTGGGAAGGAGGCGCGTCTCCGGGCGCGGCCGCTCCGCCTCGTGGGAGCTGCGCAGCGCGACGCGCGTCGGGATCTCGGGCCGGTGCATGGCGCGGGTGTGCACGCGCTTCCGATAGAGCTTGCCCGACTCGCTCAGGGTGTCGAAGCTCGAGAGGAGCTCGCCCGGCGTCTCGCTCGAGCCGAGGAAGAGGAGTCCTCCGATGCGAAGCCCGTAGCAGAGGCTTGCGAGCGCGCGCCGCTGCGCCTGCGGCCGCAGGTAGATGAGGAGGTTCCTGCACGAGACGAGATCGAGGTTCGTGAACGGCGTATCGGTGAGGAGGTTGTGCTTGGCGAAGACGATCTTGTGCCGGATCTCCGGACGCACCTGGAAGTCGCCGTTCGAGCGGGCCTGGAAGTACCTTTCGAGCCGTTCGGGGGTGAGCCCCTTCAGCCTGTCCGGGGCGAAGATGCCGGCGCCCGCCGCCTCGAGCGCTCCGTCGTGGATGTCGGTCGCGAAGACCTTGAACGTGCGCTTCGATCCCGCCCGGTGGATCGCCTCGTCGAGGACGATCGCGATGGAGCACGCCTCCTCGCCGGTCGCGCAGCCCGCGACCCAGGCGCGCAGCTCGCGCTCGGGCTCGATGGGGCTCTCGGCGAGCGCCTGGACGTGCTCGACGAGCGCGCCGAATCCGGGCCCATCGCGGAAGAACGTGGTCACGCCGATCAGGAGATCGTGGTGCAGGGCCGAGAGCTCCTGGGGATCGCGCTCGAGCAACCGCGCGTAGTCGCCCAGGTTCGGAAGGTCCGCGAGCCGCGCCCGGCGCAGGAGGCGCCGGTACACGGTGCTGCGCTTGTACTCGTCGAAATCGACGCGCAGCTTGTGGCGCAGGAGCGAGACGACTTCCTCGACCACTTGCGAGGCTTCGCCATGGGGAAGCTCGCCCGTGGTCACGTGCTCGGCGAGCGCCCGCGCGAGGCCCTCCGCGCTCATCACCGCGTCGGCGACGCCGGTCTCGATCGCGGCGCGCGGCATTCCGTCGAAAGCCGCGGCTTCCGGATCCTCGACGAGCACGAGGCCCCCCATCGCCTGCACGCGCCGGATGCCGCGCGAGCCGTCGGATCCGCTGCCGGAAAGGATGACCGTGATCGCGCGGGTGCCGCAATCGGCGGCGAGCGACGTGAAGAAGCGGTCGATCGGGAAGGAGAGGTAACGGTCGGCGGGCCGGTCGGTCACCTGCAGGCGCCCGCCCGAGATCTCGAGCTCCTTCCCGGGCGGGAGGAGATAGATCCGGTCGGGCTCCACGCGGTCGCCGTGCTGCGCCTCGCGGACCGGGATCGACGTGAATCGCGTGAAGAGCTCCTCCATCAGGCTCTTGTGGTCCGGCGACAGGTGCTGGACGATCACGTAAGCGACGCCCGTGCGCGGCGGCACCGCACGGAAGAAGCGCTCGAGCGACTCGAGGCCGCCCGCCGACGCACCGACGCCCGCGACGAACGGGCCGCTTGGAGCTGGATTCATGAGGAGGGTCAGGGGGCGAAAGGACGGAAAAAACTCTATGGTTCGCGCGCGACGGCAACCATAGGAGGTGTCCTACAGCATTGTCCCCGGCGAGCAGCACACCTTGTAGGACGCTGCCGACGGTGAAGCGGCGCGGTGGCGGTAAAATGCGCGGTTTCGCCGCCCCTTCCCCCGCCGTGGCCACCCTGAAGACGAAAAAGGAGCGCCCGCCGCGCCGCGACGAGCGCTCCGGAGACCTCTTCGCCGAGCCGCCCGCGCCTCCCGCGGGGGGCGGACGCGAGCCGCCGCAGCGCACGCCCGAGAACCCGTC
>Ga0207667_10007312_pt1 | contig 13301 bp, 11 predicted proteins | sample KBSCornC52_FD_184301 | JGI IMG/M metagenome (GOLD analysis project Ga0207667, IMG submission 184301) | Corn rhizosphere microbial communities from Kellogg Biological Station, Michigan, USA - KBS Corn C5-2 (SPAdes) (version 2) | ecosystem: Host-associated > Plants > Roots > Rhizosphere > Soil ...
GGTCGAGCGGGCGGTGTCGCTGTCCGACGAGAAGTACTGCTCGGCCACCGCCATGGTGCGGAAGTCGGCCGATATCACCCACGAGGTCGTCCTGGTCGAGGTCTGAGGACCTTTAACTCATTGATTTGACACAACTAACCCCTGCTTGACTGGCGCTGGTTCGCCAGTATGTTCCGGCCTTCTTCCGGAGAACGTGGTTGGCGGCCATTTGGGCTGCCCTCCCGCCCCGGGATTACCCGTAGGTTTTCCTGGACCAAGGCCTATCCGGACAACAGCGCGACAGCCTGAACAGGCGTCGCAAAACCGATGGAGTGCTGCGTGAGCAAGCGCGCGAATTCGAAGTACAAGATCGACCGCCGCCTCAGGGTGAACCTGTGGGGCCGTCCCAAGAGCCCGATCAACAAGCGCGAATACGGTCCCGGCCAGCACGGCCAGGGCCGCCAGAAGCCGACCGACTACCGCCTGCAGTTGATGGCCAAGCAGCGCCTCAAGGGCTACTACGGCTCGGTCTCGGAGCGTCAGCTCCGCCGCTACTACATGGAAGCCGTCCGCCGCCGCGGCGACACCGGCGAGAACCTGGTCGAGCTGCTCGAGCGCCGGCTGGACGCCGTCATCTACCGCATGAAGTTCGCCATCACCGTGTTCGCCAGCCGCCAGCTGGTCAGCCACGGTCACGTCAAGGTGAACGGCAAGCGCGTGAACATCGCGTCCTACCTGGTCAAGGACAACGACGTGATCGAGCTCACCTCCAAGGCCAAGGAAATGGCCCGGGTCATCGAGTCGACCCAGACCGCCGAGCGCGACGTGCCGGAGTATGTGACGGCCGACCATACCGAGATGAAAGGTACGTACGTCCGCGGTCCGAAGCTGGCCGACGTGCCGTACCCGGTCCAGATGGAGCCGTCGCTGGTGGTCGAGTATTACAGCCGCTGATCCCGCCGGATTGCCTCGAATGTATCTGCGAAAACCCGCCCCGCCAGGGCGGGTTTTTTGCTGTTTGGGGGCGTTATTGGCCTCTCTCCATATTGCTGTGCGGATGCATTTATAATACCCACGTCGTGGGGATTTAGGGGTTTTCAAAGATGCGGATGGTCCGTGGGGCGGTCCTGGTGTCGTGCGTGGCCGCGGTGGGCATTTCAGCCTTCGTGTTTCGCGACGACATAGCGCGCAAGCTCGGCTTCGCGGTGGCCAGCGCCGCCGAGACGACGGCGGCGAAGCGCGGCGCGGCCCGTGCGGCGACGGTGCCCGTCGTCGTCCACAAGGTCGACGCCAAGTCGATGCCGATCATCGTCGAGGCGGTGGGCACGGTGCAGGCGATCGCCTCGGTGCAGCTGCGCTCGCGCATCGACAGCCAGATCACCAAGGTGAACGTCGAGGAAGGCGCGCTGGTCAAGCAGGGCGACCTGCTGTTCGAGCTCGACTCGCGCACCTTGCGCGCCCAGCTCGCCCAGATCGAGGCGCAGGTCCGCAAGGACCAGGCGCAGCTCGTGCAGGCCAAGCGCGACTCCAGCCGCTCCGACGACCTGCTCGGCAAGGGCGCGGGCACCGTGGTCACGCGCGACAACAGCATCACCAACCAGAAGGCCATCGAGGCGCAGCTCGAGTCCGACGAGGCGATGCGCCAGAACGTCCTGGCGCAGATCAGCTACACCGAGATCCGCGCGCCGGTCTCCGGCCGCATCGGCTCGATCCCCAACAAGGTCGGCACGATCGTGCGCACCGGCGACAACACCGCCACCGCGGTGCTGGCGACCCTCAACCAGGTCGATCCGATCTTCGTGAGCTTCGCCATCCCGCAGGTCATCCTGCCCGACCTGCGCGCCGCCATCGCCCGCGGCGAGGTCAAGGTGAGCGCGGTGGTCGACGCCACGCACCGGCAGCCCGGCACGGTGGCCTTCATCGAGAACACGGTCGACCCGATGACCGGCACCGTCACCGTCAAGGCCCGGATCGCCAACGCCAACGAGGGCCTGTGGCCCGGCCAGTTCATCAAGGCGGAGACCACGCTCGGCGTCGAGAACGACGCGCTGTCGATCCCTTCCGCCGCCGTCCAGCTCGGCCCCCAGGGCCCCTATGTCTTCGTCGTCGACGGCGGCAAGGCCCGGGTGCGCCCGGTCGCGGTCAAGCGCACGCAGGCCGGCGAATCGGTGATCGGCAGCGGCCTGGCGGCCGGCGAGCAGGTGGTGATCGACGGCCAGCTCCGCCTGGTCGACGGCGCGTCCGTGGCACCTCGTCCGCCGCAAGCCGAGGCGCCGAAGCCCAACCCGCCGCGCGGCTAGGAAACCCGCATGCTCTCCGCGCTCTGCATCCGCCGCCCGGTGATGACCATCCTGGTGATGGCGTCGTTCATCATCGCCGGCATCTTCGGCTACAAGCAGCTGCCGGTCGCGGCCATCCCGCGCGTCGACTTCCCGACCATCCAGGTGAGCGCCCAGCTGCCGGGCGCCGCGCCGGAGACGATGGCCGCGTCCGTCGCCTCGATCCTCGAGCGCCAGTTCTCGACCATCGCCGGCGTCACGACGATGACGTCGACGTCATCGCTCGGCAACACGTCGATCGTCCTGCAGTTCGACCTCAACAGGAACATCGACGGCGCCGCGCTCGACGTGCAGTCGGCGATCTCCTCGGCGATGCGCCGCCTGCCGGCCGAGCTGCCGACGCCGCCCAGCTTCCGCAAGGTCAATCCGGCCGACTACGCGATCATGTTCATGACGCTGAGCTCGGACCAGGTGCGCCTGTCGGACATCGACGCCTTCGCCAACCGCGCCATCCTGCCGCGCATCTCGACCCTGCCGGGCATGGCCCAGGTGCTGATCTTCGGCACGCAGAAGTACGCCGTGCGCGTGCGCGCCAACCTCGACCAGCTCGCCGTGCGCGGCCTCACCCTGGCCGAGCTGCAGACCGCGATCGTCAACGCCAACTCGACCAAGCCGCTGGGCGCCATCGCCGACCAGAAGCAGAACGCCATCCTCGACGCCACCGGCCCGATCAACAAGGCGGCCGACTACAATCCGGTGATCGTGTCGTTCCAGAACGGCGCGCCGGTGCGCATCTCCGACGTCGCCACCGCCATCGACAGCGTCGAGAACGACAAGGTCGCGAGCTGGCTCGACGGCACGCGCGCCATCGTGCTGGCGCTCTACCGCCAGCCCGACGCCAACACCGTCGAGGTCGTCGACCGGGTCAAGGGCATGCTGCCGGCGATCGAGGCCGAGCTGCCGAGCGGCGTCGACATCGCCGTGCTGGCCGACCGCTCGGTGTCGATCCGCGACGCCATCGAGGACGTCGAGTTCACGCTCCTGCTGGCCGGCACGCTGGTCATCATCGCCATCTACTTCTTCCTGCGCAGCGCGCGGGCAACCCTGATCCCGGCGATCGCGCTGCCGATCTCGGTGATCGGCACCTTCGCCGGCATGTATGTCTGCGGCCACTCGATCGACAACATCTCGCTGCTGGCGCTCACCCTGGCGGTCGGCTTCGTGGTCGACGACGCCATCGTCATGCTCGAGAACATCGTCCGCCACATCGAGGCGGGCGAGAAGCCGATGGACGCCGCCTTCAAGGGCTCGAAGGAAGTCGGGTTCACCATCATCTCGATGACGCTGTCGCTGGTCGCGGTGTTCATCCCGGTGCTGTTCATGGGCGGCGTCGTCGGCCGCATGTTCAACGAGTTCGGCCTCGTCATCTCGATGTCGATCCTGATCTCCGGCCTGGTATCGCTCACGCTGACGCCGATGCTGTGCTCGCGGCTCCTCAAGCCGATCGACCATCACGAGAAGCACAATTTCCTGGTGGCGGCCTTCGAGTGGGGCTTCAACAGGGTCACCGCGGGCTATTCGTGGGCGCTGAAGCGCGTGGTCAGGATGCCGCGCATCGTGCTCGGCATCACGCTCGGCACCTTCGTCGTGACGGCGATCCTGTTCCAGGCGATTCCCAAGGGCTTCTTCCCGGCCGAGGACATCGGCCAGCTCAGCGGCTCGACCGTCGGGCCGGACGACGCCTCGTTCGACGCCATGGTGGCGCGCCAGACCGTGATCGCCGACATCATCAAGCGCGATCCCGACGTCGCCTCGGTCATGTCGACCGTGGGCGGCGGCAACGCGGCGAACACGGTGAACTCCGGCCGCATCTTCATCGTCCTGAAGCCCAAGCCCGAACGCAAGGAGTCGGCCCAGGTGGTGATGGCCCGCCTGCGCCGCGCCACCGGCTCGGTGCCGGGCATCAACATCTATTACCAGCTGGTCCAGTCGATCAACATCGGCACCACCCAGTCGCGCGCGCAGTACCAGTTCGGCATGCGCTCGAGCAACCTCGCGGCGCTGCGCGACTATGCACCGAAGATGGAAGAGCGCATGCGGCGCCTGTCGAGCATCGTCGACGTCAACTCCGACCTGCAGGTCCGCGCCCGCCAGACCTCGATCGAGATCGACCGCGACACCGCCTCGCGGCTCGGCCTGTCGGTCGACCAGATCCGCCTGCTGCTCTACTCGGCCTTCGGCACGCGCCAGGTCTCGACGATCTACGCCCAGGACGACACCTACCAGGTCATCCTCGAAGCCGACCCCAGGTACGCCGACACCAACGAGGTGCTGCGCCGCATCCAGGTGCGCACGCCGAGCGGCGGCCTGGTGCCGCTCGATACGGTGGCCAGGAAGGTCGACAAGCCGACGTCGCTCACCGTCAATCACATCGCGCAGCTTCCGTCGGTCATCATCTCCTTCAACCTCGCGCCCGGCGTGGCGCTCGGCGAGGCGGTGAAGGCGATCCAGGAGGTCGCGGCCGAGGTCGGCCTGCCGGCGCACATCGCCACCAGCTTCGAGGGCAGCGCCCAGGTCTTCCAGCAGGCCGTGGCCAACCAGGGGCTGCTGCTGTTCGCCGCCGTGCTGGTGATCTACATCATCCTCGGCATCCTCTACGAGAACTTCATCCATCCGCTGACGATCCTGTCGGGCCTGCCCTCGGCCGGCATCGGCGCGCTGCTGACGCTCAGCCTGTTCGGCATGGACCTCAGCGTCATCGCCATGATCGGCATCATCATGCTGATCGGCATCGTCAAGAAGAACGCCATCATGATGGTCGACTTCGCCGTCGAACGCCGCGCCCAGGGGGCCTCGGCGGAAGAGGCGATCGTCGAGGCCGCCCAGCTGCGCTTCCGGCCGATCATGATGACCACGACCTGCGCGCTGCTGGGCTCGCTGCCGATCGCGCTCGGCGCCGGCGCCGGCGCCGAACTGCGCCAGCCGCTGGGCGTCACCGTCGTCGGCGGCCTGCTGGTGTCGCAGTGCCTGACGCTGTTCATCACGCCGGTCGTCTACATCTGGTTCGACAAGCTGCTCGGCGTGAAGTTCGGCGAGATGCGGCTGTTCGGCGGCAAGCGCAAGGGCGCGGCCCAGCCGGCGGAATAGACACATGGCGGATCCCGACGACATCGGCGCCTTCGTGCCCGGCCCGCGCGTGCGCCTCGACGGCCGCGCCGGCGGGCCGCTGGCGGGACTGACCTTCGCCGCCAAGGACCTGTTTGACGTAGCGGGCGTGCCGACGGGCGGCGGCAATCACGACTGGCCGACCGGCCGGCCGGTCCCGACGCGCCATTCCTGGGCGGTCCAGACGCTGCTCGACGCCGGCGCCAGCCTGATCGGCAAGACCATCACCGACGAAGTCTCGCTCGGCATCCTGGGCGAGAACGCCTTCGACGGCACGCCGCGCAATGTCCGCGCCCCCGGCCGCGTGCCAGGCGGCTCGTCGTCGGGCTCGGCCGCCGCCGTTGCCGCGGGGGTCTGCGACACCGCGCTCGGCACCGACACCGGCGGCTCGGTGCGCGTGCCGTCGAGCTTCTGCGGCCTGTACGGCATCCGCCCGACGCACGGCCGCATCGACACCACGGGCATGCTGCCCCAGGCGCCGACCTCCGACACCACCGGCTGGTTCGCGCGCGACGCCGCGACCTTCGCCCGCGTTTCGGCGGTCATGCTGGGCGAGGCGATCCCGCACGCCCTGCCGACCAGCCTGGTGATCGCCGTCGACGCCTTCGGCTTCGCCGATGCCGGCGTCGCCGCCGCGCTCCATCCGATGGTGACGCGGCTCGGCGCCCTGATCGGCCACTGCCGCGAGGACATCATGGCGCCACCCGGCCTGTCGGTGTGGGCGCGTGCGCAGCGCACCTTGCAGCCGGCCGAGGCCTACCGGACGTTCAGGGACTGGCTCGACGAGCGCAACCCGCGCATGGCCTTCTCGGTGGCGCGCGGCCTGGTGATGGCGGCGATGATTCCGGAGAGCGAGCGGGCGTGGGCGAACCTGATGCGCCAGGAAGCGCGCGCGCGTCTTGCGCACCTGCTGCCCGAGGGCACGATCCTGTGCCTGCCGACGACGCCGTTTCCGGCGCCGCGCGTGGGCGAGGCGCTGTCCGTGCTCGATCCGCTGCGCGACCGGATCACCTGCCTCTGCGCGCAGGGCGGACTTGCCGGCCATCCGCAGGTCAGCCTCCCGGGCGCGACGGTTGACGGCTTGCCGGTCGGCCTGTCCATCATCGGCCCTCGGGGCAGCGACGCCGGCCTGGTGGCCGTGGCGCGCGCCCTCGAAAATTCCCGATGAGGGGGACAGCTTGACGGACCTGACACCGAACATTCCCGAAGTCGTTGCCGAGGTGAGCGCCCTGTTCGAGCGCTACGAGCAGGCGCTGATCGACAAGAACGTCGACGTGCTCGACGCCACCTTCTGGAACAACCCGCACACCGTGCGCCTCGCCCACAAGGAACATGGCTACGGCTTCGACCGCATCCATGCCCATCGCGTGGCGCGGCCGCCCGGCCCGGGCACCAAGGAGAAACGCCATCGCGTCGACATCCTGACGCTGGGTCGCGACATCGCCGTCGTGAATCTGGTCTACAAGGTGCGTGGCCAGGAGGCGACGGGGCGGCAAAGCCAGACCTGGGTGCGCTTTGCCGATGCCGGCTGGAAGGTGGTCGCCGCGCACGTGTCGGCGATCTCCGAACAGCCCGTTCTCTGACAGCAAACCACACGGAGGAAACGATGGCTGAACGCCCCCTGCCGAAATTCGGCAACGTGCTCGATCCCGATCTCGCCTGGGTCGCCAAAACGAAGGAGCCGGCGCTCGAGCCCGAGCTGCCGATCGTCGATCCGCACCATCACCTGTGGGACCGCCCGAAGAACCGCTACCTGCTGCCCGACCTGCTCGACGACTGCAACGAGGGCCACAACGTCGTCGGCACGGTGTTCGTCGAGTGCGGCTCGATGTTCCGCAAGGACGGGCCGGAGCCGATGAAGGCGGTGGGCGAGGTCGAGTTCGTGAACGGCACGGCGGCGATGAGCGCCTCGGGCCAGTACGGCAAGACGCGGGCCTGCGACGGCATCGTCGGGCATGCCGAGCTGCGCATCGGCGCCAAGGTGCGCGAGGTGCTGGAGGCCCAGATGCAGGTCGCCGGCCGCCGGTTCTCCGGCATCCGCTTCTCGACCTGCTGGGACGCCGATCCTCGCGTGCGCCGCGCTCGCACCGATCCGGCCGAGAAGCTGATGTCCGACAAGACCTGGCGCGAGGGCTTCGCCCAGTTGGGCAAGCTCGGCCTCAGCTACGACTGCTGGATGTACCATCCGCAGATCGTCGAGATGGCCGATCTCGCCAAGGCCTTCCCCGACCAGGTGATGGTGCTCGACCATGTCGGCGGGCCGCTGGGCTTCGGTCCCTACGACAACCACAAGGAGACCTTCGCCAGCTGGAAGAAGGCCATGGCGGAATTGGCCAGGCACAGGAACGTCAACATCAAGCTCGGCGGCCTCGGCATGCCGCTCGGCCTCTACGAGTTCTTCAAGCAGCCGACGCCGCCCAGCTCGGAGGTGCTCGCCAAGGCCTACAAGCCGTGGATCGAGACCTCGATCGAGCTGTTCGGCGCCCAGCGCTGCATGTTCGAGAGCAACTTCCCGGTCGACAAGATCACGGGAGGCTTCGGCGTGCTGTGGAACGCCTTCAAGCGCCTGGCCGCCGGCTGCTCGGCCGCCGAGAAGACGGCGCTGTTCTCGGGCACCGCCACGCGCGTCTACCGCCTGCAGTCGTAGAGCCGGGAGTAGATCAAGCGCCAGCCCGGCTATTCCTCCCCCGAGATGCAGGGCTATCCGGGGAAAGCAACGGCGCACGGTGTTGGCCACGGCAAGGCTGTCGTCCTGAGCGCAGCGAAGGATCTGACGGAACGATCAACGACACTGTTGCCGGCGTGAGATCCTTCGCTGCGCTCAGGATGACACTGTGCGTTAAGCCTAGGCCGTGTGACGAATCGAGAGTCCTGAGTCTGGACTTTCTCGAGAGGCGACAAATCGTTGCTGGCACGGGTGCAGGACGATGCCACTCGTGTTTTCCCCGGACAGCCCTGCCGAGACGGGGGGAGGGACTACCTGCGGTCGGACACTCAGTCGCGGTCGAGGATCGTCACGCGGCCCTCGGCCGGCGCGACGCGCAGCCGGTCGCCGGTGCGGATCAGCCTGGTCGGCCGGCCCTTCTCGAAGCGGTCGACCATGGCCAGGTTGGCGAAGGCCGCGCCCTGGGCCAGGATGGTGTTGGTGTCGTTGAACAGGATGGCGAGCGGACCCATGCCGCGCTCGGCCATCTCGCGCAGCATCCAGGCCGAGGCCACGCCGCCCTTGGCCGTTTCCAGCACCAGGATCCTGCCGACGTAGCTCAGCCCGTGGAGCTTGTGCGCGGGCCGCGAGAAGGTGCCTTCGAGCCGGTTGAGGTCGTAGCGCGCCGAGAAATTGTCCTCCGCCACCAGCGCCTCGCCGGTCACGGTGGGGCCGATGCCCTTGTGGCACTTGAGCTCGACCGGCATCAGCGCATCCTCCCGGCGATCGCGCCCTCGACGCAGGCCTCGGTCGAGGCCAGCGACGGCTGGTAGCCGTAGCCGCCGATGATGTTGATCAGCTTGGCCGAGTTGGTGAGCAGCCGGTGCCAGCCGTTGGCCTCGGCCATCTCGCGCGCGTAGCTCTGGTAGAAGCAGACGCCCGACGCCACGATGCCGCCGGCGCCCTCGATCCTGGCCGTGAAGCCCATGCGGTCGGCCGCCGACTTGTTCTCGGGCGACGTCGCCACGATCAGCGTCGTGTCCTTGTGGACGTGGCGGCCGTCGAGCAGGGAGGCCACGTGCTGCAGCTCGATGATCGACAGCTGCGGGGCGGCGAAGACCACGACGTCGACCTTCTCGCCCGGCTGGGCGTAGCTGCCGTAGAACTGCTCGAGCTCGGCGGCGCCGACGGCGAACGGCTTGGGCGAGCGCGCACCCTGGAACGCCTCGGCGAGCGTCGCTGCTTCCGGCGTCAGGCCGGGCACGTGGAAGAGGGCAGTCGAGCCGAAGCTCGCCATCGCCGCCCCCATGTGCTTCAGCTGGTCGGAGTCGGGGTTGCAATCGAGGCCGGTGATCACCGGCACTTCCCAGTAGCCGTTGGCGGCGCGGCCGATGATGCCGCCCAGCGCGCCCCAGTCGGCGAGATCGCGCGGCGTGAAGCCGACCTCGAAGTGCTGGGTGCCCTTGCGGCGCTCCTTCAGGTGATAGCCATAGCGCGGCGTGCGGCCGGTCAGGCCGGCGGCCAGCGCCGAGGGACCGCCCTCGAAGTTGCTGTGCGCGCCCATCACGCTGTTGACGTAGATCGTCACGCCGGTGTCGCCCATCGCCAGGTGCTCGCCGCGCACGGCCGGCAGCACGGTCTGGTAGTTGATGCAGGTGTTGGTCATCATCACGCCCAGCGCCTGGAAGGCGTTCGACGCGCGCACCTCGAGGTCGGCCATCGCGTCGGTCTGCCCGAGGCGCCTGTAGGTCTCGAGATCGAGGCCGCGCGGATCGGTGATGGTGGGGATGACGACGCCGCGCTGGCCCTCGAGCTGCCCGGCCAGCGTCTCGAGCCACGCGACGCCCGAGGGCCCGAGGCTCTCGGTGTCGGCCATGATGTGGGCCTGGCTGACCGGCACGAAGTCCGCGGCGTCGAAGTAGTCGCCGACGGCGATCTGGTGCTCGATCGCCCACTGGCGGGCAGGTCCTGCCTCGCCGCTCAACATCGCCTGCTCGTCCGCCGTCAGTTTCATGCCGCGAAGTCTAGTCGGCGGCGCGCAGCTCCGCACCCTTGGACGCTTCCTTGGAGGGCCGGTTGGCGGCGTCCTCGGCCTGCCAGCGCGTGGCGACGTCGGCCAGCGTGCCCAGCACGCCGTCGAGCTCGTGGCCGCGCGGGGTCAGCGAATAGGTGACCTTGGGCGGGATCGTCGCCTCGTAGTCGCGCTTCACCAGGCCCGCGCCCTCGAGCGTGCGCAGGCGCTCGGTCAGCATCTTGGCCGACACGCTGCCGACGCGGCGCTTGAGCTCGCCGAAGCGCTGCGGCCCGAAGGTGCGCAGGTTGTAGACGATGTACGTGGTCCACGGACCCATCAGCATGCGCAGGACATAGTCCATGGGGCAGGAGGCGCCATGCTCCTGGGGGCCACTGCCCGGCTCGATCTTGGTCATGGGAGAATTTCCTATGGTTACGAAACGGTACCTACTGGCAAAGATATAGCGTGGCTCCCAGATATTTCCAGTCACTTTGAGTAATCAAGCGATCTGAAGAAACCGAGAAGGGGATTCTTCAGTGGAAACAAAGGATTGGAGAATAGCATGACCACCGTTGCCATCGTCTTCCACTCGGGTTTCGGCCATACCGGCGCACTCGCCGAGGCCGTCGCCAAGGGCGCCCAGCAGATTTCCGGGGTGAAGACCGCCCTCATTCCCGTGTCCGAGGTGGAGGCGCGCGAAGCCGAGCTCGACGCCGCCGACGCCATCGTCTTCGGCAGTCCGACCTACATGGGCGGCATCAGCGCGGAGTTCGCCAGGTTCAAGGACTGGACCTCCAAGCGCTGGATGGCGCGGGCGTGGCAGAACAAGCTCGCCGCCGGCTTCACCGTCTCGGCGTCGTGGGGCGGCGACAAGCAGAACACGCTCTATCAGCTGCTCACCCTGGCGGCGCAGCATGGCATGGTGTGGGTCGGTCTCGGCCTGGCGCCGGGCAACAACCACTCCAAGGGCTCGATCGAGGATCTCAACCGCACCGGCGCCTCGATCGGCCTGATGGCGCAGGCCCATGCCGACCAGGGCGTCGAGGGCATCGGCGCCAGCGAGTTCCGCACCGCCGAGCTGCTCGGCCAGCGCGTCGCCGAAGCCGCTCAGCGCTGGCAGGCAGTGCCGCTGGCGCAGGCGGCGTAGGAGCGGTCAGTTCTTCTTGCTGATGTTCCAGAGCACGGGGACCGGCCCGGGCAGCCAGCCCGAGAGCCGGTCCTTGCGGTAGGCGCCGAACGCCTTGTACTGGCCGACCGGGGCGAAGAACGCCTGGTCGATCACGCGGTCGGAGATCGCGTAACCCAGCGCCTTCTGCTTGTCGGGGTCGGTCTCATGAATGAAGGCGTCGCGCAGCTTCTCCATCTCCGGATCGCACGGCCAGCCGAACCACGCCTTCCCGCAGGCGCCGGAGGCATAGGAGTTGGTGCCGGGATTGTCGCTGTCGAGCGTGATGTTGGTGGTGAAGAAGATGTTCCAGCCGCCCTGGCTGGCCGGCTCCTTGCGGGCGCGCCGCGAGACGACGGTCTGCCAGTCCATCGACTGCATGTCGACCTTGAAGCCGGCGCGCTCGAGCTGCTGCTTGGCGACCGGCTGGACGTTGTTGGACGACTGCAGGTCGGTCTGGTGCATCATCAGCACCGGCGTGCCGTCGTAGCCGCCTTCCTTGAGCAGCGCCTTGGCCTTGGCGATGTCGGGCTTGATCAGCAGGTCGCCGTATTCCTTGCCGTAGCGCGTGCCGCAGATGAACGGCGCGTTGCACAGCTTGTAGATCGCCGGGTCGCCGACCTGGGCGCGCATGATGTCTTCCTGCGCCAGCGCGTACATCGCGGCCTGCCGGATCTTCACGTTGTCGAACGGCGGCTGGGTGTGATTGAAGCGCATGATGATCTGGCTGCCCTGGACGTTCCAGGGATAGACCTCGATGTTCTTGTCGGCCTTGAGGAGCGGGAAGAGATCGGGCGGCGGCGCCTCGATCAGGTCGATCTCGCCGGTGATCAGCGCGTTCACGGCGGTGCTCGGGTCGGGCATCGCCAGCCACTCGACGCGGTCGACCTTGGCGACCTTGCCGCCGGCCAGCATCGAGGGCGGCTCGGCGCGCGGCTTGTACCTGGGGTTCTTCACGAACACCATCTTCTCGCCGGGCTTCCACTCGTCCTGCTTGAAGATGAAGGGACCGGAGCCGATGAACTCGGTGATCTGCTTGTTGGGGTCGGTCTCGGCCACGCGCTTGGGCATCATGAACGGCACGTTGGACGAGATCTTGCTCAGCGCCTCGAGCACCAGGCCGAACTCGCGCTTCAGCACGATCGAGAAGGTCTTGGCGTCGACCGGCTTGATCTCGGCGGTGTCCTTCATCAGGAGCTGGCCGAAGGAATCGCGGGCGCCCCAGCGCTTGATCGAGGCGACGCAGTCCTCGGACGTCACCGGCGTGCCGTCGCTCCACACCAGCCCGTCGCGCAAGGTGATGGTCCAGGTGAGCTTGTCGGCCGAGACGCTGTATTTCTCGGCCATCTCGGGCTGGATCTTGAGGTCGGCGTCGCGCGCGAACAGCACGTCGTAGACCATGTAGCCGAAGTTTCGCGTGATCAGCGCGGTGGTCCAGATCGGATCGAGGATCTTGATGTCGGCATGGCTGACCATGCGCAAGGTCGTCGTCTGCGCCATGGCGGGCGCGCCCAACGCTGCCCATATTGCGATGGCGATTGCCGCTAGTCTGCCTCGGCCGGTCATGCTGAACCTCTCCCCTTTTTCCGTTGCAGATGTTGTGTGAGGATTGAACAAATGTCGATGCCGACTGTCTTTGTGTCGCACGGATCGCCGATGCTCTACCTGGAGAAGGAGCTGCCGGCGCGGGCCTTCCTGGCGGGCCTGGGGAAAGCCGTGCCGCGGCCCAAGGCGATCGTGGCCGTGTCGGCGCACTGGAACACCGAGCGTCCGGCGGTGTCGGTCAGCGCCCGGCCCGAGACCATCCACGATTTCTACGGCTTTCCCGACGCGCTGTTCAAACTCCACTACGACGCGCCGGGTGCGCCCGAGTTGGCCCGCCGCGTGGCGGAAATGACCGGCGCAGTGCCGGCCGAGTACGGGCTCGATCACGGCGCCTGGGTGCCGGCGCTGCTGGCGTGGCCCGAGGCCGACATTCCGATCTTCCAGCTGTCGGTGCAGCCCTACATGAGCCCCGCGCACCATCTCGACATCGGCCGCAAGCTCGGCGCCCTG
>Ga0207667_10007314_pt1 | contig 13296 bp, 16 predicted proteins | sample KBSCornC52_FD_184301 | JGI IMG/M metagenome (GOLD analysis project Ga0207667, IMG submission 184301) | Corn rhizosphere microbial communities from Kellogg Biological Station, Michigan, USA - KBS Corn C5-2 (SPAdes) (version 2) | ecosystem: Host-associated > Plants > Roots > Rhizosphere > Soil ...
TCCTGGCCTGGCAAGACGACGCGCGCGACTTGTTGGTGCCGTTGCATCCGAGCAGCCATCCCGAAGGCGTTCTCCCGTCACGGGAACTGACCGTGCGGACCGAGGCGATCCGGCGCCTGCGCTGGACCATGATTCCGCGAGAAGCGCTCAAGCAGCGCTACTTGTGGCCGTCGCTGCGCAGGCGCCTCGTCGCAGGCCAGCCGTCGAGGCCGAACGGAGGCCAGATCGTCGACCAGGTGCGGCGCCGCAAGCGCGCCTTCGAGCAAGAGCTGATCCGGCTGCGCTGGGCCGACGAGCGCTCGAACCACTTCGAGCACCAGCTCGCCGTACTGATCGAGCAGCTCGAGTCGTACATCGACTTCCAGGACGAACTGCTACCGCGAATCGGCACCCAGATCCCGGCCGGTGAACAGGATTGGATTCACGCGCAGCTCACCGCATCGCATCGGTTCCTGCCCGTGCAGCCACATCCCGATGCGCCGTGGCTCGCCGCCGTCCTGTCGCCCGTCACCGCCGTGCTCGACCGCGCTCGCGATCGGCTGACTACTGCGCCTGGTTGAGTGCTCGCCGTTGGGGGAGATCGATAGCCAAGATCTCCGATCGCTAAGGAGCGAGCGTGCTCGGCCTCGAGGTCATCTTCTGGTGGGCGCTGCTGGTGGGCGTCTGGGAGCTCACCCTTTCGGGTACGACGCTGCCGGAAATCTGCTGTGAGGTCGCCGCCGCGCTGCTGTCCGCCCTCGGTGCGGTGGCCGCCCGACGCACGGTTCGGGGTCGGTGGGTGCCGAAGCCGACGTGGCTGCGATGGTTGCCCTTCGTCGCCGCATCGGTGCTCGTCGACACGACGCGGGTGTTGTGGTTGGCCGCGACGCGTGGACGACGACGCGACGTCGCTGGCAGGCTTGCCGCCGTCCAACTGTTGAAGTCGGACGACGTAACCGCCGACAGTCACCGTGCGTACGCAACGCTGGCGATCACCTGCACACCGGGATCGGTCGTCTACGACGGAGACGCGGATTCACACCGGCTGTTCACTCACACGCTGGTCGACGGGCCGCCCGACTTGGGAAACGCGGTCGCGCGATGACCGTCTGGTACGTCGCAAGCATTGTGCTGCTCGTTGGGGGGCTGCTGCCGGCGACGCTGATCGGTTCGCGCGGTGGGCCCACCGATCGGCTGGTCGGGCTGATCCTTGCCAGCGCAATCGTCGTCGTCACTTTGCTCGCTCTCGCGCAGGCCTACAAACAAACGTCGTATTTAATCGTGCCGCTCGTGTTGGCGGTGTTATCGACGACCGGTGTGCTCGTGTTCACCCGGCTGCTCGGGCCTCGGTAGGCGAACGGGCCATGCAGATTCTCATAGATCTCCTGCTGTTTCTCGGCGTAGGCATCGTCGTGGTGTCGTCGTGGGCCGCGCTGTGGTTGCGCGGCGTGTTCGTGCGGCTGCACTTTCTGTCGCCGGTGACGTCGCTCGGCGCTCCGCTGATCGGCATCGCGCTCGGGCTCGAAAACGGTTGGGGCCTGACGACAGGCCTGATCCTGCTCACCGTTTTCGTGCTCGCCGTTTCGGGTCCGGTCGTCGAGGTTGCCACCGCTCGGGTGATGGCACAACGCGAAGCAATCGTCGTGGAGGAGTCCCCGGAATGAACGACGTCGTCCTTGTCATTGCCTTGACGCTCGTAGCGATCGGCGGAACAGCCGTGGTCATGACCAACGCGCCCGAGCGTCAGGCCGTCACGCTGGGGGTCTATGGCGTCTTGCTGACAACATTGTTCTTCGCCCTCCAGGCACCCGACGTGGCACTTTCTCAACTCGCTGTCGGTACTGCGTTCGTGCCGCTCATGGTGATGCTCGCCATTCGCAAGATCCGAGGTGGCAGGCAGTGATAGCGGGACGAGCATGAGCCGAAGCGTTCGCTACACCCTGTTCTTCGCGGGCGGCGCGCTCGTTGCGGTCTTGTTCGTCTGGGCCGTCGTGGGCATGCCGTCATTCGGATCGAACTTCCACCCATACCGTGATCTGGCTATCGGCGCCACGATCGCGCACGGCACGGCGAACGCGGTGTCGTCCGTGAACTTCGACCAGCGAGCAATCGACACGCTCGGCGAAGAAACCATCTTCTTCGCGTCCGTTCTCGGTGCCGCCGAACTGCTGCGGCCGTCGAAGGAAGAGCGCGAAGCAAAGCGCGAGCACGGTGGGATGTTTCGCGTCATGGCGTCGACCCGGTTCGCTGGATATGTGCTGCTACCACTCACGCTCTTGATCGGGCTTGACGTCGTCGCGCATGGCCACATCACGCCAGGTGGCGGATTCCAAGGTGGTGTGGTCCTGGCGACCGGAGTGCACTTGCTTTATGTAGCAGGCAGTTATGACGCACTCGAGCGGGTTCGCCCCGTGCATCTTTACGAGTACGGCGAGGTCGCGGGTGCGCTGGCCTTCGTCGGCCTCGGATTCGCAGGCATCGTGATCGCAGGCTCGTATCTGTCGAACATCATTCCCTACAAGGGATTCGGCCACTTGATTTCAGCGGGCAATGTCGAGGTGCTGAACTTCGCCGTCGGAATCGAGGTGGCTTCCGGCGTGATCGTCATGCTCGCGCATTTCCTCGAACAGGCCATCGCGCTACAGGGCGGGCCCCACGAATGAGCTACTACCCGTACCTCGTCGCCGGTTGGCTATTGCTGATCGGCGTATTCGGAGTCGTGCGGAGTCGCAACCTGGTGCAGGCCGTTGTCTCGGTGTCGATTTCCCAGTCGGGCACGTACGTGCTGCTGTTATCAGTGGGGTATCAGCGGCACGCGACGGCACCGGTCTTCGGCTCGACGGAAAAGCCCAACCTTCAGGTCGTCGACCCCGTGGTCCAAGCCCTGACATTGACCGACATCGTCGTGTCTGCGACCGTCACGGCGTTGCTACTTGCTCTCGCCATCCAAGTCGCCAAACGTCACGGCACGGTTGATCCCGACCAGCTCTCGGCGTTGGAGGGCTGAGTGTCGGCGGCCCCGTGGGCGCAGCACTTGCTGCCACTCATCGTGACCATTCCGATTGCGATGGGAGCGCTACTGGTTGCGGTCGAACGGCAGCTGCCGCGACAACTCGCCGACGTATTGGCGACGGGGACGGCGTGCGCGGTTGCCGTCCTGGCGTGCTTCTTGACGGCAGCGGCGTCCCACGGCCGAGTAGTCACGTGGCTTGGTGGTTGGCGACCGAACAAGTCCCACGACACAGTCGGGCTATCGTTCGTAGGCGACCGTTTGAGTTCTGGGCTGGCCGTTCTCATCGCCGTGTTGATGGCGCTCGCTTTGTTGTTCGGCTGGAAGTTCTTCGACGAAATCGAAGGGCACTTCCGCCCGCTGATGTTGCTGTTTCTTGCGGGCATGGAGGGTTTCGCACTAAGCGGCGACATCTTCGACATGTTCGTATTCTTCGAACTGATGGGAGCGGCCGCATACGCGCTCACGGGATTCAAAGTCGAAGACGCGTCGGCCCTGCAAGGCGGCTTGAACTTCGGCATCATCAACTCGCTTGGAGCCTACTTCTCGCTCACCGGGATCGGGATTCTGTACGCTCGCACTGGTCATCTGCAGCTGCCGTTGCTGGCGAACGACGTCGACAAGCAGGGGCTTTCGCCGCTCATCTTGATCTCGTTCGTGTTCATCATGGCCGGCCTGCTCGTCAAGGCGGCGATGGTGCCGCTGCATTTCTGGTTGGCCGACGCTCATGCGGTGGCGCCGAGTCCGGTATGCGTCCTGTTCAGTGGCGTGATGGTCGAGCTCGGTGTGTACGGAGTCGCTCGCACGTACTGGGTGGTGTTCGCAGGGAGCGTGCCACACCATGCGATGCGCGGCGCCTTCGTCGTCTTTGGAACGCTGACTGCGATCGTCGGCTCGCTCATGTGTTTTTGTCAACGTCATCTGAAGCGCCTGCTCGCATATTCCACCATCGCCCACGTCGGGTTGTTTCTCGTCGCGTTTGCCATGTTGGACGACGACGGTACCGCTGGCGCGATCATCTACGTGGTCGGTCACGCGGGCGCCAAGTCCGCCTTGTTCTTGTTGGCGGGCCTTGTGCTGAATGTCTACGGCTCGGTCGATGAGATCGCGTTGTTCGGCCAGGGTCAGGGCTCGCGACTCGTGCCGGTGCTGTTCATCATCGGTGCCATCGCACTCGCCGCTTGTCCGCCTTTCGGCACCGGGCTCGGCAAAGACATCGCAGAGTCGGCAACCTTGAAGGCAGGTTATGACTGGCTGCCTGCACTCTTCACGATCGTCTCGGCGGTGACCGCAGGAGCGGTTCTTCGAGCAGTGCTTCGAATCTATTACGGCCTGGGCGAGATTCCGACAGAACTCGACCAACCCGAATCAACGTCGGGCGAGGAAGAGCAGCCTGAGATCAAAGAACCGCTCAGGCGCATACCACTGACTATGTTGGCGCCGATCGTCGCGCTGCTGGCGGGAAGCCTTGCGGTAGGTGTAGTTCCCGGATTCGGTGAAAGCATCGGGAAGGCAGCCCACGTGTTCATCGACCGCCATGGCTACGTTGGGCAGTCGCTTGCCAACGCTCCGGCGGCGCCGGTGCCCCACATCCCCGAAATGCATTGGTCGCCGCTCGGCCTCGGTCTTGGATTCGCCTCAGCGGTGCTGGCAATCGTGATCGCCTTCGTTGCTTTGTACGCGAAGCGGTTACCCGACATCCTGCGCGACGTCGCCGACGTATTCGCGACGCCGCTACACGTCGTGCGCCAAGCCCATTCCGGCCATGTCGGCGACTACGCCGCATGGTTCGTCGTCGGCGTCGCGTTGCTCGCCGCGCTTATTGGCGTACCGTTGCGTTGATCCGCCGACCAGGCGCCGCAGCAGTTGCAGCCAGCACGGCGACGGGCGCAGCGGTGCGAACGATGCGCCGCGCGAGTGCGGGCTGGGGTTTCGAAACAGGCTCTTCGGCTGGCCCGCCGTGGCGAGCGAACGCGATCACTTCGGCGAAATGCAGCGCGCGCCGATTCGTTTCTCGTTGATCGCGCCGGTCTCTACCGTGATCAGCCTGTTCGCCACGTCGGTCTCGCCGATCACCGTCAGATATTTCGAATGGTCGATCACGACCGCGACGTTGACTGTCTCACCCGACAGGCTGGTGCCGCCGCCACGGTTCACGATCGGCGCACCGAACTCGCAACAGATGCGGTGCGCGGCGACGATGTCGTCGAGCGTCTTCGGGATCACGACCCCGATCGGCACCTGCCGAAAGTTCGACGCATCGCTCGCGTACATCGCCTTCGAGCCGGGGTCGAAGCGAACCTCGCCTGAGATCGCCTGGCGTAACGCCCGCCTGAGCGCGATGACGTCAACCCGATCTTTGCCGTACACGCCGCCGGGTATGAGTGTGCGGATCGTCATGCTCAGCCGCTACCCAAACGGTCGGTGTTGTGTGACCGCAAGAACGGGCAAGGGAGGAATAACAGCGCTGACCCGCGGCGCCGACACGTAGCGCCAACGCAGCTGACAACACCGATGGACGACGGACGACCAGGAGGCGGCATGCCGGACGTTGCTTTGTACATGCTCGAACGGCTTCGCGAGTGGGGAATCCACCGCCTGTACGGCTACCCCGGGGACGGCATCAATGCGTTCTTGGGCGCGCTTGCGAAGGTCGAGGGCGACCCCTACTTCGTGCAAACCAGACACGAAGAGATGGCCGCGTTCATGGCCTGCGCACACGCCAAGTTCACGGGCGAGATCGGCGCCTGTATCGCGACCTCGGGCCCCGGCGCGATCCACCTTGCGAACGGGCTGTACGACGCGAAGCTGGACCACCAGCCGGTGATCGCGATCGTCGGTCAGCAGGACCGCACCGCTGTAGGTGCGCATTACCAGCAGGAGATCGATCTTCAGTCGTTCTTCAAGGACATCGCAGGATTCGTGTCGACCGTAATGGACGAGCACTCGGCCCGCCATGTGCTGGACCGCGCGATCAAGTCGGCGCTCACCGAACGCCGTCCGGCCGTGGTGATCGTGCCGAACGATGTTGCCGAGATGCCGTTCTCGCAGCCGCCTCGCCAGCACGGCTCCGTGTTCACCAGCGCCACCTGGAGCCGACCGCACATGCTTCCCCACAAGGAGTTGCTGCGGCAGGCGGCCGACATTCTCAACGGCGGAAGCAAAGTGGCAATGCTGATCGGGCAGGGCGCGAAGGGCGCATCGGCGGAAGTGCTGCAGGCCGCCGACATCTTGGGCGCAGGCATCGCCAAGGCGCTGCTGGGAAAGGCCGTCGTGCCTGACGACCTACCGATCGTCACCGGCTCGATCGGCCTGCTCGGCACCGAACCGAGTCACAAGATGATGATGGGTTGCGACACGCTGTTCATGATCGGAACGTCCTTCCCTTATGCGGAGTGGTTACCCGAAGAAGGCAAGGCCAAGTGTGTCGAGATCGACATCGACGGCTCGATGATCGGCGTGCGGTATCCGAATGACGTCTCGCTCGTAGGCGACGCGAAAGATACCCTGACCGCCTTACTGCCCATGCTCACCCGCAAGGACGATCGCAAATGGCAGGATGGCATCAAGGACGAGGTCGCGACCTGGTGGCGGGTGCTCGAAGACCGCGCGCATCAAGATGCGGATCCGGTCAACCCCGAGTACGTGTTCTGGGAGCTGAACCGCCGGCTTCCCGACAACCTGATCACGACGTCCGACTCGGGCTCAGCGACGAACTGGTGGGCCCGCCAACTGGCGTTGCGCGAGGGGATGATGGCGTCGCTGTCGGGAACTCTCGCGACGATGCTGCCTGGCGTGCCGTATGCGATCGCGGCGAAATTCGCCTACCCGGACCGCCCGGTAATCGCATTCGCCGGAGACGGCGCGTTCGAGATGCTCGGCATGAACGAGCTGCTGACGGTCAAGCGCTATGTCAACGAGCTCTGCTCGCAGAACCCGACGCTGATCTTCGCCGTCCTGGTAAACGAAGACCTCAACCAGGTGTCGTACGAGCAGCGGGTGTTGTCGGCCGACCCGAAGAACCCGTCCACACAAGATGTTCCATACATGCCTGCCGCGGAATTCGCGCGGATGCTCGGGTTCGAGGGCATCAAGGTCGAGAAGCCGGCTGACGTCGGGCCGGCTTGGGACCGCGCGCTCGCGCACGACGGCCCGGTATTGCTGGAGTTTGTCACCGATCCGCAGATCCCGCCGCTGCCGCCGCACGTAAAACCGTCGATGCTGAAGAAGACGATGAAGGGTCTGATGAAGCACGACGAAGATGCCAGCGGCATCGCCGTCAAGGGGTTCAAGGGCAAGATATCGGAGCTCAAAGAACACCTGCCTGGTGCAAAGAGCTGATGCCGTCAATCGATTCGCTAGACGTCAGCGTCTACACGATTCCTACCGAGCAGCCCGAAGCCGACGGCACGCTCGAATGGGATTCCACGACGATGCTGGTTGTCGAAGCACACGGCGGTGGCGCCACCGGTCTGGGGTACACCTACACCCAGGCCGGGGCGGCCGACGTTGTGAGCGGCAAGCTGGCCGAGGTCGTCAGCGGTCTCAACGTATTGAACGTGGCCGCCGCGTGGGCGAAGATGCTCGCTGCCGTACGCAATTTCGGCCAAACCGGTATCGCCGCGACGGCGATCTCGGCCGTCGACATCGCGCTGTGGGACTTGAAGGCACGCATTCTCGACATCCCCCTCGTCGTCGCTATCGACGCAGTGCATGAAACCGTCCCGATCTACGGCAGCGGGGGATTCTGCAACTACAGCGACGAAACGCTTGCCGAACAACTCGCCGGCTGGGCCGAAGCAGGCATTCCGCGGGTGAAGATGAAGGTCGGCCGTGAGCCCGACCGCGACGAGGAACGTCTTGCCGCCGCGCGTAAAGCGATCGGTGACGACGTCGAGTTGTTCGTCGACGCTAACGGCGCCTACACCCGCGCGCAGGCCATGCGCTGGGCTGAGATCTACAACCAGCACGACGTTCGCTGGTTAGAAGAGCCGCTGACCTCCGACGACCTCGAAGGCCTGCGTGTGTTGCGTGATCGAGCGCCGGGCGGCATCGACATCGCAGCGGGGGAGTACGGCTGGAATCTGCCGTATTTCCAGCGCATGCTCGACGCCGGAGCCGTCGACTGCCTGCAAGTCGACGTCACCCGGTGTGGCGGGATCTCGGCGTTCAAAAGGGTCAGTGCGCTGTGCGACGCGCGCAGCATCGATCTTTCGGCACATTGCGCGCCCCAGGTGAGCGCACACGCGTGCACGGCCGTCTGGCACTTGCGTCACCTTGAGTATTTTCACGACCATAACCGGATCGAACATCTGGCGTTCGACGGCTGCCTCGAATCTGAACCAGGGGGCGCATTAAAACCCGATACGTCGCGAGCCGGCCTCGGCTTGCAACTCAAGCGGGCCGAGATTGAGAAATGGCGGGTGCGTTGACCCCATCAAGGCTGTGGTTGGTGCGGCACGGCGAAAGCGAAGGAAACGTGGCCGACAACGCGGCCAAGGCGACCGGTGCCGAGACGGTTGCGGTGGGCGTGCGCGATCCCGACGTCCCGCTTTCAGAGCTTGGACGGCGGCAAGCGGCAGCGTTCGGAGCGCTCTGGCGAGCCGAACCTCGACCCGATGTGGTGTTCTCGTCGCCGTACGAGCGGGCCCACGAGACGGCCAGAATCGCCGTCCAGCAAGCGAAGCTCGATGTTTCGATCAGTTGCGACGAGCGACTGCGTGAAAGGGATCTCGGACTCTTCGACGGGCTCACCGGGTTTGGCATCCGCAACCGCTTTCCCGACGAAGCCGTCCGCCGCCGTTGGTTAGGCAAGTTCTACTACCGACCGCCGTACGGCGAGAGCTGGGCCGACGTCGCACTTCGGGTGCGTTCGGTGCTTGTCGATATCGGGCGGGAGTACCCGGCTGCGCGGGTCGCGATCTTTTCCCACCAGGCTGTGCTTTTCGTGTTCCGCTACGTGATCGAACAACTCAGCGAACAACAGATCCTCGACATCGACCGGCGGGTCGTCTTTCACAACGGCGGCGTGACCACCTACGACGCCGACAAGAACGGGGACCTTCGACTCGTCGAGCACGACGCTCTCGGCCATCTCGATGCCGAACGTATCCCCGCGACTGCAGGCCACGACAATCACGTCGAGGTGTGAGCACAGGTGCCAGGATCACCACCCGTTCACGTGACCGCAGGATTGCTGCGCCAATGGCCGCTGCCGCCGGTCTCCGGCAGCAAGAACCGGCGCGGTCGGGTGCTAGTCATCGGGGGATCCGTCGAAACGGTCGGTGCCGTCGTGCTGGCGGGGGAAGCTGCATTGCGCGCGGGCGCAGGAAAGCTGCAAGTGGCGACGGTCGAGTCGCGGGCAGCGCAGGTATCCGTGGCCGTGCCAGAGGCGCTCGTGCGGGCGCTTTCGCAGACGCAGCAAGGCGGAATCGCGCCGTCGTCGTCCGACGGTGTCATCGATTTGGCCGAGGGCGCGGACGCAGTCTTGCTCGGTCCGGGGATGACCGGCAAAGACGAAACGCGGGCTTTCGTCGAGAAACTGGCACCGCACCTGCGGGGCGGGGCGGTACTGGATGCGCTCGCCCTGACCTTCTTGGAAGCAGGCGACGTCCTCACGCCGAATCTCGAAGAACTCGCGATTTCGCTCGGCGTCGAGACAAAAGACGTCGAGTCGGACGTCGTCGCAGCCACCTGCGAGCTGGCGCGGCGAACCAATGCGGTCGTCCACGGCGGCGGTGAATTGTCGGTGACAGCGGCTCCCGATGGCCGCTGCTGGCTCGACGATCATGGTGCGGCTGGCCTCGGAGTCTCCGGTTCCGGCGACGTGCTGGCGGGCGTCACCGCGGGGCTGCTCGCACGTGGCGCCGACCCGGCGCAGGCGGCCGTATGGGCGGCGCATCTGCACGCCGAAGCGGGCAACCGTTTGGTCGCACGGGTAGGCACGGTCGGATTCCTGGCCCGCGAGATTGCGGCCGAGATCGCGCCCGCCCTACGGCAGATCGGCTGACCGTGACTGTGCTTGCAACCGACCGCGGTGCACCAGCGTCCTCGATGTGCCGGCGCCCTCACCGTTCACCCCGGGCGGGCGCCGGCGCCAAGCGTTTGGTCAGGCGAACGCGTCGATCATTTCCTGGCAGAACGCCTTGAGGTCGTCGGGCTTGCGGCTTGAGACCAGCACGCCAGGACCGTCGGTGTCGACGTGCACTTCCTCGTCGACCCAGGTGGCGCCCGCGTTCTTGATATCGGTCTTCAGGCTGGGCCACGACGTTAGCGTCCGGCCGCGAACGACGTCCGCTTCGACCAACGTCCACGGCCCGTGGCAGATAACCGCGACCGGCTTGCCGCTGGTGACGAACGCTTTCGCAAAAGCGACCGCCTTGGGTTCGGCGCGGAGGCGGTCGGGATTCGCGACGCCGCCGGGCAGTACCAGCCCGTCATAGCGTTCGGCCGTAGCCTTGTCGACGGTTTCGTCGACGTCGAACGTGTCAGCCTTGTCGAGATGGTTGAACGCCTGCGCCTTGCCTGCCTTCAGCGAGATCAGCTTCGGATCGCCTCCCGCCTGCTGGACGGCCTTCCACGGCTCGGTCAGTTCGACCTGCTCGATGCCTTCGTTCGCCACCAAGAACGCGATCGTCTTGCCTTTCAGAGTCGCTTTCGCCATGTCTGCCTCCTCGTCTGTCTCGTCGTGCCTGCGGAGCAGTTCCTCGATTTCCGTCGGTTGGCCTCCCGGTGATGACACGCCCGCAAACCACACAGCTCTGGTCAAGCGGGCCGGAAGGGAGCACGATGAGGCTGTGACGCAGACCGGAACCGTCGGGGTGCAGCTGCAGTTCACCCCTTCCTCGCTCGACCTGCGCAACGAGCTCGATCTTGCAACCGGCCGTCGCAGGGTGTTCGACGCGCTGCTGCACATCGCCGCGTGGTGGCCGCATCGAGTGCGCCTGGGCACCGCACTCGTGATCGAACCGCGGGTCGGTGGCCGGTTCTTCGAAAACTGCGACGACGGCTGCGGCATCCTGCTCGGGCAGCTCTCCCGCCTCGTGACTCCGGAGGATTTCGCGATCGACGGCGGCCTGGGTATGCCAGGCCCGGTGACCGCATCGTGGAGCGTGCGCCTCGACGCCGCGGGTCACGAGCGCACCCTGGTTCACGGAAGGGTGCGGGCGTTCGGGGCGATCGACGACGACACCCGCGCGGCGTCCGCCGCCCGCTGGGATTCGGTCTACGCCGCGCTCGCGCACTACCTCGACGCCTGATCGCTCTTGTCATGGCAGATCCGACCCTCGCCGACATCGTCGGCGTCCTCGATGCGTCATACCCGGCCGCTCTCGCGGCCTCGTGGGACTCCGTCGGTCTGGTGTGCGGTGATCCCGGCGACGCTGTGCGCAGCGTGCTGTTCGCGATCGACCCGGTGGCTGCCGTGGTCGACGAGGCCATCGCGCTCGGTGTCCAACTCCTCATCACCCATCACCCGCTGTACCTGCGCGGCACGTCATCCGTCGCGGCGGATTCGGCCAAGGGCCGCGTCGTCCATCGGTTGATCAAGGCCGGCATTGCGTTGCATGTCGCGCACACCAACGCCGACCACGCGCGACCCGGCGTTTCCGACGCACTCGCAACAGCGCTCGGGTTAACAGACCTACGCCCGCTCGATCCGCTGCCGGCACCGGCCCTCGACAAGATCGTCACCTTCGTTCCAGCGGCGGACGCCGAAAAGCTCCTCGACGCGCTGTCCGCTGCCGGGGCCGGGCGACTTGGTGAGTACGCCCGCTGCGCCTGGACGTCGTCCGGCACCGGAACGTTTCTGCCGTTGACCGGCGCCAATCCGGCAATCGGGTCGGTGGGCGCGGTGGAGGTGGTCGACGAGACTCGGATCGAGATGGTGTTGCCGCGGTCGCGGCGGCCCGACGTGGTGGCTGCATTGCGCGCCGCGCATCCGTATGAGGAGCCCGCTTTCGACGTTTTCGAGCTGGCGAGCTGGCCCGGCGAGACGGGGACGGGCCGCGTGGGCGTGTTGCCGTCGTCGATGCCGTTGGAAGATTTCGCTGTGTTGGTAGCGAAATCGCTGCCAGCGACGGCTGCTGGTGGCCGGTTCGCGGGTGATCGGACTGTTCGCACGGTCGCGGTCTGCGGCGGTGCCGGCGATTCGTACCTGCGCCAGGCGACGGCGTCGGGCGCCGACGTCTTCGTCACCGCAGACCTGCGGCACCACGTCGTGTCCGAACACCTGGCCGACGGCGGTTGCGCGGTCATCGACATGCCGCACTGGGCCACCGAGTGGCCCTGGTTGCCGGTCGCTGCCGCCGAACTGCGTGCAACCTTCGAGGCGCGCGGCACTACGGTGAGCACCGAGGTCTCCGTCATTGCGACCGATCCCTGGAGCGGTCGCATCGATTCGTCGTCAAGAAAGGAACCGTGCTGAACGCCGACCCAGCGAGCCAGCTCCGCCTGCTCGACCTGCAAGCCCTCGACACCGCGCTCGACCGGCTGGCGCACCGCCGTCAGACACTGCCCGAGATCGCCACAATCGAGGCCCTCGCCGCGCGGCTGCGCGAGGTCGACGATGCGCTGGTGGTGGCGCGCACCCTCGACACCGATTTGGCGCGAGAGCAGCTGAAGGCCGAGGCCGACGTCGACCAGGTGCGGGCCCGTGCCGAGCGCGATCAGCAGCGGTTGGACGCCGGCTCCGTAGGCTCACCGCGCGAGCTCGAGAACCTGCAGTCGGAGATCGCCTCACTCAGCAAGCGCAGGACCGACCTCGAAGACGTGGTGCTCGAGGTAATGGAGCGCCGTGAGGCCGCGCAGTCCGACATCGCCGCGTCGAGTGCCGAACGTGAAAAGCTGGCCGGCGAATCGACCGCCGCGTGCGCGCAACGCGACAGAACCTTCGCCGAGATCGATTCCGAAATAGCCACAACGACCTCAGCACGGGCAGCCGTTGCCCGCGACATACCCGCAGAATTGCTGGCGCTGTACGAAAAGATCCGGGATTCGTCGGACGGCGTGGGTGCGGCCGCGTTGCATCGCGGTCGCTGCGAGGGTTGTCACCTGTCGTTGAATCCCGGCGATCTCGGCCACATGCGCGACGCGGCGCCCGACGCGGTGATTCGATGCGAAGAATGCCGCCGAATTCTCGTTCGTACACCGGAATCCGGGCTGTGAGTGCAGGTGCGACGTCCGGTCGGCGGCTGATCGTCGAGGCGGACGGCGGATCGCGCAGCAATCCCGGGCCGGCCGGTTACGGTGCAGTGGTGCTCGACGCCGCTACCGGCGAAGTCTTGCGGGAAGCGTCGGAATTCCTCGGT
>Ga0207667_10007316_pt1 | contig 13292 bp, 6 predicted proteins | sample KBSCornC52_FD_184301 | JGI IMG/M metagenome (GOLD analysis project Ga0207667, IMG submission 184301) | Corn rhizosphere microbial communities from Kellogg Biological Station, Michigan, USA - KBS Corn C5-2 (SPAdes) (version 2) | ecosystem: Host-associated > Plants > Roots > Rhizosphere > Soil ...
TTGACCATACCGTTAGATACCATCACCTCCAGCACATTACTATCCCCTGCCGCCGCCGGGGATGCCATCACCGCCACAGGCGCCATCACTCTATAATAGGGCCCAATTAATGTCCCTAACGCATGGCCATTCAATGACACCCGCGCCGTTCGACCTACCTTCCCTAGATCCAGCATCCATCCATCCGCACCCTCAGGCAACACCGGTCGCGAAAAATGTAATGTGTACTTCGCCGTACCCGAGAACCGCGCCGCATCCTCACCCAGCTTCGTCCACGAATCTAACGTCCGCATCTTCGCAGACGATGGCAGCACCGGGCCGCCCGATATAAATTCTATCCCCCACTCTCCATTCAATGCAACAGCCTCCCCCACCGTATGGTAGTAGGGGAACAACGCCCCCGCCCCGGCATCGGTCCGCGCTTCAGCCCCAGTCCCAAGGTCGGCCCCGGCCCCTGCCCCAGGATCAGTCCCAGCCCCTACCTTCTCAGGATAGGTCTGTACGATCACACTCTCCCCCGGCATCAGCTGCAAATATATCTCACGCGAACCCCGAACCCGCGCCAGCCCGCTCACCCCTCGCATCGGATCAAACAATACCGCATCCTTTAGGCTGTCAGCCAGCACTGTCCATCCTTCCCATCGCCGGCTGCTTCTGTTGACGATAAAATAACAACGCCCCTCGCCCTCCAGCCTCCGCAACACATCCAGGCTGTCATCCACCATCACCTCCCGCCTGATCTTCGCATATCGCAACAACTCCTCCAGGTCATTCCCTTTTATAAAAGCTCCCTTTCCAATATCCGCCCGCTGGATCCCACCGGAAATAGTTGAAAAATGCAGCCGCTCCATCCATCCATGCAGCGTATCCCTCCGCGCCTCCCATGCTGCCCACCCCGGCACATCCCCCGGCATTGTCTTATAGATCAGGATTTGCGCTCCTCCTTCCGCCAGCTCCATCAGCTTTTTAAATGCCCCCAGCGAAATATATCGACTGTCCGGCAGCACAACAGTCCGGTACATACCGCCTCCCGGAGCGCGAATACCACTCTTCTGGCCGGCAACTGTCTCCCCAATAGCCAATCCTTGCACCTGTCGGTCGGAAATATAATCAAAAGCAAACCCGCGTTTCACCATCTCCCCCGCACATGCCGCAAACCCCGTCCCCTCAAAGTTCGCCTCCATTTTATCAAAATGTTTCAACAGCTCCCGTCCAGGCTCCATCCAGCTGTCATACACAGGACAGTACAACAGCACATCATTGTCCGCCTCGCCCCGCTGCAGGAACGACTGGCATCGTGCCACATATTCGTTTAACGCAGCAAAGTCCTGCCAGCAGGGATCATTCGGTGTAAAATGCACGGCCGCATAGAACAGCCAGCCCGGCCACGGATCACTGGAAGGAGAATACGCCGTACCATGATAAAAGATATGATTGACCCCGCCCAGCCAGTACAGGTCCAACGCCTTCTTCACATCCGCCAGACTGCTGAGAAAATGTTCGTTCAGCCAGGTGACGGACTCCGAAGACACCAGCGGCTTACCCATGACATGTGCCGCCGAGGTGGCAAATTTGTATCGTAGTATGTCCGCCCCCTCTGTCTCCGGTATATCGCTGGCAGCATACAGATCCAAAATATTGGCCGGACTCCCATGCGCCTGGTTGCGTATGACGGCCCCCTTGCCATGCGCCCAGTCCCCCCATCCACGGGTGAACTCGTCCAGCAACAGTTCGGATATGGTTTCCCGATAGTCACACAACACCCGGTTTTCCTTCGCCACCTGGCCATCAGTCATCGGTCCGCCATGTCCTCCAGCACCTCGCAACAGCATCCCCCCCGGTCTCCCAGTTCCCCCCAACAGCTCCGGCAAATGCTCCCGCAGATCATATCGCCTCCGCCTCCGGAATATCTCGAAAAACCCCGGCGTCCAATTGCTCTGCCCCCGCGCATCATCCACCTCATAGCTGTCGTTGAAAAATGCCCGCAGCCCCTTCAAACGGGCCGCAGGCCCGTTGTCCGATGGACCATCATTAGAATCCCGGCCCGCAAAAGCGCTATCAAACCTGCTCAGGTAACGCATCAACGCCGCCCTCGAAAAATGATCGATCACATTCCCCTCCCCACCCGGCGCCGCCCGCTCCACCATCTTCCCATGCCACCCCTGAAAAATGCCGTATAAAGTCCACGCTCCTGCAGGCGCCGTCCACCTCAGCCGCCCCGTCGCATCCACCTTCCCCGTCAGGTCCACCACCTTCCCATCCGACGAATACGCCATCAACGCCTGCAACGGCAACGCCCGCGCCCATCGCACCTGGAACAAGGCCAGCCGCTGCAGATCCTTATTCGCATACACCGGCTCCACCAGCTCATCGATATCCACCTTCACACCCCCATCCGAATGCACCAGCGGCTCCTGTATATACTGCACCGTATCCTTCAATGTCTCTCCTCCCTTCAGCGACCACGTCTTATAAACAAAATCCTTGCAGGCATACCTTCCGTCGATCAATGGCCCTCCGCCAAAAGGCCAGCCGGTCCCGTTAGCCATATCCAGCCCCAATCCCAGCCTGCCCGCCTCTTTCAATGTATGCTGCAGCATATCCATCCACGCAGGGGATAGATAAGGAATAAATTGCGCTTCATAACCCTTCACCCCATAGATGGGCGTGAGCTCCAGCCCGCCCAGTCCCACAGCCTTATACTTTTCCATATTCTCCGTCAGGTCCTTCTTATTCACCGCACTTCCCATCCACCACCACCGCGTCCAGGGCCGCGCCGTAGCCGTGATCGCAGGCCACCCGCCCACCCCGCCGGCGTCAGCCGAGCCCCCCGCAACAGTCCCCACCGCATAAATCTCCTCCCTTCCCTCAAAATTCCCGCGAAATATCACCCATCTCCCATCCGGCGAAAAATGCACATTCGGCTCCAGCTTATAATACTGCCCCTTCATATTCACCAGCTTCTCCGACACCAGCCGGTCACCCTCCCGATGGAATAAATATATCCAGCGCCCGTTCTTAGCCTTTGCCACCTGTCCGCTATCACCCCCATCGCCCGCAAACAGCTTCCCGTCCGGCGAAACAGTAAAATGAATCGACCACTCATCCCGCGTCATCGCATACTTTCTCTCCTTACCCGTACGCACATCCACCCCACCCAGAAAAAAGGTCTGCCCTTTTGGTATCTGCCAGTCAAACCAGATCGTATCCCCCTCCGGACCAAAGAACTCATGCCCCGCGATCTCATTCTCCACCGTTCGCTTGTGCATCAGCCGCACCTTGCCCGTCGCCACATCGATAGTCCATATCCTGTCCACCTTTTGCCAGGGCCCTTCATGACAGAACATCAGCAACGCCGTGTCCGTCGGCGAGAACTGCACATGCCCGATCCAGGTATTCTCTCGGTGTATTTTTCTTAGCTCGCCCGTCCGGAGGTCGATGATAAACAAAGTATGCGGTATATGCGCATCGTATATCCGGTTAAAAAAATCGTGCTTTTCAGGATATTGCCGAAGGATCTCTTTCTCCTCATCCCCGCTCTGCACACCGGCCAGCAACGTCTCATTCGCATTCAGGGTGGTAACGCTTCCCTTAAAGTCCGATGGAAACACAAACACCAGCCTTGTCTCTCCATTGTCCACCCGGGAATAGAACACGCTGTCCTTTATCTGGTAAAATACCCGCCCGCTGCTCCGCCCTACGATCTCCCCATTCATGGGAGAAGACATATGCGTCACCTGCACCGTCCGCCGCGTCGCCAGGTCCATCGTATAGATCTGCTTGTTCTTCCCCTCACTATGGTAAAACACCATCTTGTTCCCGACAAAGGGATTGTTATGAAAATAGAAGCTCGCATTACTACCGCCCAGACCCAGGTCGGACAGCCGCATCACAATATGACGCGTATCCTTATCGATCCAGGCAGCAGGCATCGGCCTCGCCGACCCGGTCTCCAGCACAGGCAATCCCGTTCCTTGCGAAGGCAATCCCGTGCCTCGCGAAGACAGTCCCGCTCCTTGCAAAGTCAATCCCATTCCCGGCAAAGGCATTCCCGTTCCCGGCAAAGGCAATCCCATTCCCTGCAAAGTCATTCCCGTTCCTCGCAAAGTCACTCCCGCTCCTCGCAAAAGCATCCCCTGCCCAGGCATCCCCATTCCTTGCAAAAGCCCCCCCGGCAACAAAAACATCATCCCCGCAACAACAAGTCCTCCAATTTTCATACAGTTCATCTTTTAAAGCTACCCCTCAGGGATCAATACCCCAAATTTTGTATATACAATCCCGGCGCAGCATCCAGCTGCGACTGCGGCACAGGATAGATCACATAGTTCGCAACCACCTGATTGATCCTATGCTGCACATCCTCCGTCCCGATCCAGTTGTTCATAACAGTCAACAGCTGACCGCTCCGCTGCAGGTCAAACCACCTGGTACCCTCATCCGCAAATTCCTTCCTCCGCTCGTCGAACAATTGCGCCAGCGTCACACCGGTCAACGCCCCCAGCCCGGCCCTGGTCCTCACCAGGTTGACGATCGAATCTACCGTAGTCTGTGACCCCGGCGCGCCATTCAGGATACACTCCGCCTTCCTCATCAGCACATCGGTATACCGGATGGCGATAAAATTGATTCCCCAGTCAAATCGGCTGGTAGTCGGTATCTTCGTCACATCCACATACTTTTTAAAGAAAGGCCGGTTTTCAGTACTCCCCGCATTCGTATACCCCGCCGTATAGATAGTGGCAGGCAGCCGCAGATCCCCGCTCTCATAATCATTTACCAGGTCCTGCGACACAGGTATGATCTCGAGGCTTCCATTCGACTTCGTATCCTTCAGCGATAAAAAGTACCCGCTGGGCGTTAGCACCCACGGATAAGTCGCCCCATATGTAGAAGCATTCCCGCTGATGCCGGTCAGATACATCACGTCAAAGACGGCTTCCTTGTTTCCCGTGGGAGTCGGACTCTGGTTAGCATAAGAAAAGATATTCGCATAGTTCGGATTAAAGGCAAACAGTCCGCTGCCAATGACATCATCCAGCAACGGCTGGGCCAGCGCCCATTCGCTCAATCCAAGGCCAGGCCCGCTGATGCCATAGGCAGGGCCCGAACGCGCCATATACACCTGCGCCAGCACCGCTTCCGCGGCATACTTGGTAGCCCGCCCCACATCTACCCCCGTATAGCTGGCCGGCAGGTTCGATATGGCAAACTGCAGGTCCGAAATAATCAGGTCATACACAGCGGCCACATCGCTTTGCTTCAGCTTATTCGCCTCATCCACCGTCATAGGATGGTCTACAATGGGCAGCCTCCCATAATACTTTACCAGGTCGAAATAATAGAAGGCCCGCAGGAACTTGGCTTCAGCCTGTAGCCGGGTGGCCAGACTCGCCGATCCTACATTACTGCCATTCCTGCTCAATTGGTCGAGAACAGTATTGGCCCGAAAGATGCCATTGAAGTCCGTATTCCATCCCTCTTCCACATACGTATTCGATGCAATGCCGGGTGAAAAATCATTGATCGGGTCCCAGTCACGCACCGCCACGGACACGCCATAGATATTGTCCGACCTTATCTCGGACAGTTCGAGCAGCCGGTCAGGATATCCTCTCAGGTCGGCATAGACCGCGTTCACCCCCTGAATAAAATCGCTGGGAGTCTTATAGAATGTCGCCGTAGTGGCGGATGAAATAGGTATCTGGTTCAAATCCTTTGTACAGGAGGCCGCCAACAAAAAGATCAGCAGCGCTGGAATAAATATTTTTTTCATGGTATGCATGATTGTAATGATCAAAAATTGATGTTCAGTCCGACAATAAACGACTTCGGCAAGGGCAATCCGCCATAATCACCCGCCTCCGGATAGGCGGAATTAGTACTTATCGTCGTATTGGCCGCCTCCGGGTTCAGACCGCCATAGTACTTGTCATGACCAAAGAAATTCTCCGCCGACACGTACAGACGTGCACTGCCAACGGCAGAGATCCTGATCACCTGCTTCAGGTTATACCCGAAAGTGATATTCCGCACCCGTATATAGTCGGATGAATACAACCAGTCCGTATTCGCTACAAAACCAAACGTCGAGTACGCCTTGCTCACCCTGCCGGCGCCCACATCTGACGGCGACTTCCATCGATTGACATAGAATTCCGGCGCATTATCCGTGAATCCCTGACCCGTACGCGTGATCGCCCGGCCCAACAGGGAATAAACGGATCCGCCCGATTGTCCCTGTATCAGCACGCTCAGATCAAAACCCTTGTACCGGATTACATTGGTCATTCCGTACGTATAATTGGGATTGGGATGTCCTACGATCTGCTTGTCAGCCTCCGTGATCACGCCGTCATGATTCAGATCCTCATACTTGGGATCGCCCACCGTCTCGCCTGTTCCATACAGAGCCACCTTCTTGTTTATATCGTCCTGTGTAAGGATACCGGTCATTTTAACAACATATATGCTGTTCAACGGACTCCCCACACGCTGAATATTGTCGGTGACATCGAATGAATTGGGAATGATGATCTGGCTCTGGTTCCCATATAAAGCCACGATCTTGTTCGTGTTGTGGCTTATATTGATACTGGTGGTCCATTCCAGCCTGCCCGTCAGATTGCGGGATGTTATGGCAAGCTCCTGGCCGATATTCCTTACGGAACCCGCGTTTTGCAACGCAAACTGCTGGCCCGATACCTCAGGCACAGGTACATTCAAAAGGAGCTGCGTATTCAGCTTGTTGTAATAGTCGAAACTAGCCGTGATCCGGTTGTTGAACAGGCCAAAATCCACGCCCAGGTCATAGGTCTGCGACCGCTCCCACTTGAGATTGGGATTGGCGATCACATTGGGCGCCTGCCCGATGGCCGCCGCTTGCGTGGAACCCAGCACATATCCATAAGACCCAAGCGTAGGGACATCATAGTCACCGATATTGTTATTGCCATTCACTCCATAGCTGCCTCTCAGCTTCAGATCGCTCACCACCGGCAATCCCTTCATAAAGCTCTCCTCGGTCATTCTCCATCCCAGGCTGACGGACGGGAAATTGGCCCATTGGTTGTTGGCGCCGAACCTCGATGATCCATCCCTGCGCAGGCTGGCCGACAACAAATATTTATGCTTATACGCATACTGCAATCGGCTGAAATACGATATCAGCACATTCTGGGTCGACACATTGGCGTTAGCCCCGCTGCCGAATCCGATATTGGCTGCCGCATTCAGGGTCTGTATCGACGCGCTCGTAAATCCGCCTACGGACGTGATGCTCATCGGATCAAACCTGTCCTTGTTGTATGACTGTCCCACCAATACATTTAAGCTATGATCCTCGCTGATCACCGTGCTATAGGTCAGCGTATTCTCGTTCACCAGGGTCAGCCGCCGGTAATTGGAATAAGTGCCCGACGTGCCGGCCGTAAGATTGGGATTGGTAGTGGGATTGAAAGTACGCGCAGCCAGGTTGCTCGTGGTTATATAAGGCACATAAGTGTTCGTATTGCTGTTGACATTGTCTACGTTCGCGGTTGTCCGGAAAACCAGCCCCTTGTACAGTTGTACCTCCCCATAGATCGAGCCCAGCATACGCGCCCGCTTGGTCTGTCCGATGTTATAGGTCAGTTTGCCCAGCGGCCCATTGGTGCTGTTGCTCCACAGATACTGCGCGTTCTTTCCGATATTGGGATAGGCGCCTACCGTATCCTCCTGCACGGGCGACATGCTCAGGGCCTGGTGGAAGATATTATCCTTCCCTTCCACGCCCGGGTCGTTGGTAATGGAATAGGATGGTGTAACGGCTATGCCAAACCGCAATATCTTGCTGGCATTGACATCCACATTCGCCCTTGCCGAATACTCTTTATAATCCACGCCCTTTATGAATCCATCCTGCCTGGCATAGTTGCCCGCAATATAGTACCGGACAGCATCGCTGCCGCCGCTGGCAGAGATCCCGCCATTCTGCATGGGTCCTTTCCGCTCGATGAGACTTTGCCAGTCCGCGAATTCCAGACCCGGATGCCCCGGCATCGCCCACCGCGGATCAAGCATATATTGCACATTCACCTGCCCCGGCGACAGCCCGATCTTGGCAGCCCTCGTAGCCGCATCATCACCCGCAGTCGCGCCCGCCGAACCATATTTCAACACATAGGCGGCATTGATCATCTCCGTCGCCCGGTCGATCCATTGCTGACCGTTCAACATCTGCAATTTCTTGCTCGCCTCGTTGTAGCCCGCATACCCCGTGATCCCTATAACAGGCTTGCCCGACTTTCCATGTCTCGTAGTGATCAGGACCACGCCGTTCGAAGCCCTCGATCCATAGATGGCCGCCGCCGCAGCATCCTTTAATACCTCGATGTTCTCGATATCGTTCGGATTGATATTGTCCATTGGGTTGCCGCTCACGAAACTGCCGTTGCCGGTGTTCGAAGAATTATTCGTCAATGGCATCCCATCCACCACATACAAAGGCTCGTTTCCCGCACTGATGGACCCCGAGCCGCGCACCTGGATACTAAAAGCCTTCCCCGGTATACCCGTATTTTGCTTCACCGTAACACCCGCCACCTGGCCGACCAGCGCCTGATCCACACGGGTGATAGGCCTGTCGTCAAATGCGTCCGCTTTGAGAGTAGCCACGGCGCCGGTGACATTGGCCCGCCGCTGCGTACCATACCCCACGACAACGACATCGCTCAACGCACTTCCGGTGATCTTCATGGACAACGACAGCTCATGCCTCCCATTCAGTTTGATCTCCTGCTGCTCGTATCCAACAGCACTGAAGACCAGCACGTCATTGCCCGAAGACACACTCAGCTCGAATCTGCCGTCCACACCGGTGGAAGTACCCGCACGAGTACCCTTCACGGCCACCGTCACATTGGCGAACGGCTTACCCGTCTCATCCAATATCTTTCCGGAAACATGAAAATTTTGTTGGGGAAAAGAAAACAAACATAGGTGCAACAGGAACGCCAAAACACATCCCCGCCGCAAAAGCGCAACTAATTTCATAATAGCAGCAATTAAGGTGATAAATAATCCAAGTATCCTAAATGTAGATCAACCCCATTGCGGCACTGTCCTGAAGTGTGCTGCTTTTGCATAAAAATCTACGCAATCGTTCCCGGAAAATATCCGAAAACGGGCCTCTCGGAAATATAGCCCGTTTTCCGGAAAAGTCTACTGTCTGAGGCTTTCGTCGGACCTGCTTCGACACGGAGCTACGCTCATAACCTTCGTTGGTTCCAACACTGTTGGACCCGCCTCGGTTACCTCGGTCGTAACCTTCGGTCCCTCGGTTGCAGACAACGAGCCTCCGGCCCGTTCTGAATTGTAGGATTGACGTTTAAAAACCCGGGTAGTCCGGTAACAGGATAATTAATAAGAAGAGAAGGATAAAAAAGTATCAGAGGAACCCAAGCTCGAGCTTCGCTTCCTCGCTCATCATGTCCTTATTCCAGGGTGGGTCGAAAGTTAATTGGACATGACAGTCGATGATCCCTTCGATGGCCTCGACTTTTTGCTGCACATCGTGGATGATCTCTCCCGCGGCAGGACAGGCAGGCGCCGTCAGCGTCATGGTGATCTTCACCTCTCCACGATCGCCGATCTTGATCTCGTATACAAGACCGAGATCATATATATTCACAGGTATCTCCGGGTCGTACACCGTACGTAACACCCCTTCTATCTGATCCCGTAATGTTATTGTTTCGCTCATGACTGCAGAGATTTCGCTTGATATGCCAAAGCATACATTTTGATCTGTTTCACCATGGACAAAAGACCATTGCTGCGTGTAGGAGAAAGATGACTGCTCAGCCCGATGGCATCGATAAAATAAAGGTCCGCATCGATGATCTCTTTGGGAGTGTGGCCCGAGAGCACGCTGATGACCAGACTAACCAACCCTTTGGTAATGACAGCATCGCTGTCTGCTGTGAAGGTGATCACTCCATCCTTATACTCCGGATGCATCCATACCCTGGACTGACACCCCCTGATCAGGTTCTCGTCAATCTTATATATAGGATCCATCGGGGCGAGTTCTTTACCTAATTGGATAATGTACTCATACTTGTCATCCCAGTTGCCTAAGAATTCAAAATCCCCAATGATCTCGTCCTGTTTTTCCTTAATGGTCATTTGTCTTTTTTTTCCCTGGCCGCAGTCTGCCAGCACCCGGCCTTGGTCGCCCCGGCCTACCCCAGCAACTTCATTGCCTTCCTGATTCCCGCCGTCAGGCGGTCAATCTCCGCCGGAGTATTGTAGAATGCCAGCGACGCCCGCACCGTACCGGGAATACAATACAGGTCCATGATCGGCTGCGCGCAGTGATGCCCCGTCCGCACCGCGATACCCTGCTTATCCAGTATCTCACCCATGTCGAAAGGATGTATGTCCCCCACTAAAAAGGACAATACCCCCGCGCGGTTCGCAGAATTGCCGATCATCCGCAATCCCTCTATCTCCTGCAGCGCCTCCAGCCCATACACCATCAGCTCATGCTCCACCTGCCGGATAGCAGGCAGTCCCAATGCCTGTACATAATCCAGTGCCGCACCCAGCCCAATGGCGCCCGCTATATCCGGGGTTCCCGCCTCGAACTTGTACGGCAGATCATTATAGGTAGTTTTCTCGAAGCTTACGGTCTTGATCATCTCTCCGCCGCCCTGGTAAGGGGGCAGCTCATTCAGCCATTTTTCCTTCCCATACAATACGCCAAAACCCGTGGGTCCATATATCTTGTGACTGGAGAAGGCAAGAAAGTCTACATCCAGCTCCTGCACATCCACTTCCATATGCTGCACCGCCTGGGCCGCATCCAGCAGCACAGGAATGCCATGCCGGTGCGCGGCCTGAATGATATCCCGCACAGGATTGATCGTCCCCAGGGCATTCGATACATAATTCACCGACACCAGCTTCACCCCTTCCGACAACAGCTTGTCCAATCCATCCAGCACCAGCTCCCCATTCCCGTCGATGGGGATCACCTTCACGGTCGCCCCTCTTTCCTCACAGGCCAGCTGCCAGGGCACGATATTGGAGTGATGCTCCATGCCCGACACCAGCACGCTGTCACCCGCTTTCAAATAGCGTTTGGCAAAAACAGCCGCCACCATATTGATGGACTCCGTCGTTCCACGGGTATAGATGATCTCATGCGCATGCTTTGCCCCAATGTACTCGGCGATCTTCTTACGCGCCAGCTCATAAGCATCCGTAGCCAGCTGGCTCAGATGATGCACGCCCCGATGCACATTGCTGTTTATCGTGTGATAGTATTCATTCATGGCATTCAGCACCGCCTCCGGCTTCTGCGTGGTAGCCGCATTATCCAGATACACCAGCGGATGACCGAATACCAGTGTGTCCAGGATAGGGAAATCCTTCCGGACCTTCTCGACATCCAGCACATTACTATCCTTTATCATTACAGGGTTATCCATGGTTGACAGGTGTTTGTGCGGGAAAAGTGCATTCTGAAATTTAGCCCTTTTCCCGCAGAGGACTAATGTCTGAGGCCTTCGTCGGGGAACTTCGCAGACCTGCTTCGTCACGGTCTGTCTCGTTCGTACCCTTCGTCCCTCGGGTACTTCGAAAGCTCCTCCTCGGTCGGAACCTCCGGTTCTGGACGAACTGCTTACAGCAGTCCCAGGTGCTGACTGATCAGCTCGTTGACATGCGCCTCTACCTGGGGTATACGGATCTTTTCCGTCACGTCGAAGGCAAAAGCATTGATAAGAAGCCCCTTTGCCGCCTCTTCGCCGATACCGCGCGATCGGAGATAGAACAAAGCCTCCTCGCTGAACTGGCCCACGGTAGAGCCATGGCTGCACTTTACATCGTCCGCAAAGATCTCCAGCTGCGGCTTGCTGTCGATGGTCGCCTTGGGGCTGATCACCAGGTTATTGTTCTGCTGAAATGCATTCGTCTTCTGCGCATCCTGGTGCACATACACTTTTCCATTGAACACCCCCGTGGATTGCTCCAGCAATACCCCTTTGTACAGCTCATTGCTGAGACAGTGAGGCTTTTGATGGTCCACCAGCGTATGATTGTCCACCAGCTGATTGCCCGCCGTAAGATACAGACCATACAAATGGGTCTCCGTATGATCTTCTTCCAGCCTCGTCTGCAGATCATTTCGGACCAGGTCCGCGCCCGGCAGCGTAAAGGTGAAGTTATTATAAAGGCTCTGGCGATGCTGCCGCACACTCGTCTGCTGAACGATCCTCACCCCCCGGCCGGCCGTCTGGATCATCGTGTGATGGAATCGCGCATCCGCATGTACCAGCACATCCGAAAGTCCATTGACCCAGATGATCCCCTTCCCATCGGAAACCACCGACTCGATGGCCGACAGCTCCGCATTTCTATTGATCACCCATACATTCCGGGGCTGTACCAACAGGTTGTTCTCGGAAGTATAAGCATGAATGATATGCAGCGGTTTCTCGATCGTGACGCCCGCATCTACACGAACAAATAGCCCATCAGCAAACAGCGCCGCATTCAAATTAGCAAAATGCTCATTCCACCCGGTTTGCTTTTCAAAATACATGGACAATGCGGGGTCCTGGCGGGCATCCGCTACTTTCAGCACCTGTATGCCTTGGGGCAGCTCGCCACCCGCGACAGTTCCATCCCAGGAACCATTGACCAATACGATCTGGTAACAATCCAGCCCCGCAATATGGGCCTTCTTTACCAGCGACGCATCCGCAACCGGTGCGGAACGGGCCGAAGGCCCGTTGTCCGAAGGACCATCATTAGATGCCGTCGTTACTTCCCACCCTTCGATAACAAATTCGTCTTTCAGGAACCTCGCCAGGTTGGTATATCTCCAATCCTCATTCCGGATGGAAGGAAAACCTCCCAATGCACGGAACTTCTCGAAAGCTGACTGCCGCGTACGACGCAGGTCGCTGCTCTCTTTCTTTGTCCCGCCGGAAACCGATAATTTATTGAACCCGTTCACGACCTCTTCGAACAACGGTATAGACGGTGATGTTGTCATGTTCATTGATTAATACCTCAGCGTTTATATAGTAGTTGCTTGTTCCCGGCGCGACTCTTCCTTCAGCCAGTCATACCCCTTCTCTTCCAGCTCCAGGGCCAGCTCTTTCGTACCTGATTTCACAATGCGCCCGTCATACAGTACATGTACAAAATCCGGAACGATATATTCTAACAATCGCTGATAGTGGGTGATGATGATAAAGGCATTGTTCTCGCTGCGCAGCTTATTCACGCCCTTGGAGACG
>Ga0207667_10007317_pt1 | contig 13291 bp, 18 predicted proteins | sample KBSCornC52_FD_184301 | JGI IMG/M metagenome (GOLD analysis project Ga0207667, IMG submission 184301) | Corn rhizosphere microbial communities from Kellogg Biological Station, Michigan, USA - KBS Corn C5-2 (SPAdes) (version 2) | ecosystem: Host-associated > Plants > Roots > Rhizosphere > Soil ...
GACAAGGCCATGGATGACGTTAAAACCTAAGGGCCCGATCACGGGCTCCCGGCTGGGCGCGTTTATGGCGGAATCGCCCCGGCAAAGTCAACCAACACCGGGCCGCTAATACGTCCCCGCGAGGGGCTGAAATTGCCATAATCAGGAACCCGTGACACAAGCCTGCCATGAGCGATCGCGATCGAAAGCTTGGGTTCCGGCGCGGCGGCGGCAAAGCAGCCGACAGCGGGCGCGAACCCGGCCGCCGGCCGGCCTGGCGCGACCGCGACGCCAAGCCCGAGGGGCCGGCCATTCTGTATGGCTGGCACACCGTGGCGGCCGCATTGGCCAATCCGCAGCGCCATATTCGCAAGCTGTTGTTGACGGAAAACGCCGCGCGGCGTCTGGCCGATGACAATATCGACACAAGGGTGACGCCGGAAATCGTGCGGCCCAGCCTGATCGACCAGCGCCTCGGTCCGGATGCCGTGCATCAGGGCCTGCTGGTGGAAGCCGATCCCCTGCCCTCGCCGGATATCGATACGCTGGCGCAGCAAGGCATGGTGCTGGTGCTCGACCAGATCACCGATCCGCACAATGTCGGCGCGATCATGCGCTCGGCGGCGGCGTTCGCGGTCAAGGCCATCGTCACCACGGCGCGTCACAGCCCGGAGGCGACCGGCGTGCTGGCGAAATCCGCCTCCGGCGCGCTGGAGCTGGTGCCGCTGGTCACGGTGCAAAATCTCGCGCGCGCGCTGACAGGCTTGAACGACCAGGGCTTCATGACGGTCGGGCTCGACAGCCAGGGCAGCGAGGATCTCGGCGCAATCGTCTTGCAGCAGCCTTTGGCGCTGGTGCTGGGCGCCGAAGGCAAGGGCCTGCGGCAGTTGACGCGCGAGACCTGCAGCGTGGTGGCGCGGCTCGACATGCCCGGCGAAATCAAAAGCCTCAACGTCTCGAATGCCGCGGTGCTGGCGCTCTATATCGGCGCCAGCAAGCTCGGCCTGATGGGTTGAGCGGGTCAAAAACACCAACGCCCGCTCGCATGATGCGAATGGGCGCTGATGTCTGAAGTCAGATGCTGGCCATCAGTAGTAGCGGCGCAGCACAGGCCCGCGCTGGCGGTAGTGACGGTAGTGCGCTCGCGCGCGGTAGCTGTAGGACACCGCGCCTTCCTGATAGCTCGGATAAGGCGCGAAGTTGCCGGGACCGGTGTAGGTCGGGCCCTGATTGACGTAATAATACTGCTGCACCCGATGGGAAAGATGGTGGTACTGCTGCTCCGGATCGGGCAGCCGCTCATGGGCCCAGTAGCCCTGCGCGCACGGGCTGACATAGGCCTGCCCGCAGGGCGAACACGGACTCCCGAACAGGCCGCCACCACACGCCATCGCGGGTGCCGCGCTCGCGGCCACCACGGCGATCGCCGCTACCAATCCTGAAATCGTCTGGCGCATTACCCTCTCCTGTGAATATGTTTTTTGTCGGCGTGGTTTTTAGTGCGAAAATTCCGGTGCTTTCGATGCTGAAAATCCTGCGGCGGGCCTGAGAAGTCCTGCGGCATACCGCCATCGCCGTTCTGCGGCATGCCGGCGTCGCCGTTCTGCGGCGCGATGATGATCGGCGGCGGATAAAACGGCACCTCGGGCTCCGGCTGCGGGGTGGATTGCGACGACCATGATTGATGATAGCTCTCCGCAGGCTGCGGCAGCCTGCGGTTGGCAGGCGGCTCGATTTCGAGACGCCCGTAACCCGGCAAATGACCGGCGCTCGGATAGTAATGGCCGACGTTCGGCGTGACATCGATGTATCGGCCGCCATAGATCGTGGGCTGCACCTGCTCGCCCTTGCCAAGACCCCATTCGCCTTCGACCACGGCGTAGGATGCGTCGATGCCGTTAATGATAATGGGCACGCCGGGGCGGCCGGGAATTACGATATCGAAGCCGCCGCCGGCCAAAGCCGGTAGCGTCGCCCCGATCAAAATTGCCAGTGCCAAGCGAGCGCGCATGGTTTCGTGCTTCCCGTTGCTCCGGGGGTAACCTAACCGGATGCGCAAACCGAATGGTTAAGGCCGCGAACCAAACTGCCGGTAAGCCTAACGCGTCAGCATCCGCGCTCATTCAATTGCAAACGACCGCGATATGGAAATGTTAACGCCGCGAGGCGCGCCCGCGTTAACGCTACGCCGACACCGTCGCGACGATGGTCGTGACGCCGATTGCGATGGTGATGACGCCGACCGCGCCCTGCAGGCCGCGGTTAGCCCAGGTCAGCCAGCGCGCGGAGACCGCGAGCGGCACTGCGATCACCGTCGACAGCGCGCCCATCCCGAGCATCGAGCCTGCTCCGAACAGCGCGACGTAACCCAGCGCAACCGCGGCGCTCGAGGCTTGCGATACCGCCAACATCAGCAGCGCCGCCGAGCCGGCCATGCCGTGCATCAATCCGACCAGCAGCGTGCGCCAGCGAAAGCGGTGCGCGTGGGCATGCGTGGCGCGGATGTGGGGAATATTTTCGCCGGCATGGCTGTGGGCGTGGATATGCACCGTGCCGTCGCCGTGGCCGTGCCGGTGAAAGTGCACGCGGTCGCGCCACAGCCGCCACAGCACATGGGCGCCGAGACCGACCAGCATGATGCCGACGGCAGTTTCAATCGGCCGCGCGAAATGTTCCGGGAGCGCATGCCCGAGCAGAATCGCGGCGCCGGCAAAGGCGAACAATGTCAGGGTATGGCCGAGGCCCCAGGTCAGGCCGTGCTTGACGATGTCGCCGATATCGCTGCGGCGCGCCGCGATGCTGGACACCGCGGCGATATGATCGGCCTCCAGCGCGTGCTGCATGCCCAGCAAAAACCCCAGCCCCAGAATTCCGAACATGTGCCCTCTGCCCGCCTCAGCATTGTTATGACATCCGCTGCCGGGCTTGTCAGAGCAAAGTTCAGGCCGACTCGCTGGATCGCCTGAGAGACACATTGACGACAAACTTGGCCCGTGCGGAGGGAACCGAGCTTGATGAACCGCCATTCATGGAACGGGTCTGCCCTGGCTTCGTTGTCGGGTGGGGTTTTCAAGGAGGACTACATGAAGCTTACGATCATCGCACTCTCTGCAGCCGCTCTCATCGCGTCTTCGCCGGCTGTCTTCGCGCAAGGCGTGTCAAGCAAGGCTCCGGGCCAGGAGATGCAGCAAAAGGGTTCGGTAAAGGGTAGCCCCGGCGCATCGGGCTACGCTCCGGGACAGGAAATGCACGCCAAGGGTTCCAAGTCGGGCACAGAAGGAGCATCAGGGTATGCTCCCGGCCACCAGACCACCGGTTCGAACCTTCGCACCAAGCGATAAACCAGACGAGAGTCGCTTCATCAGCGTCTCTTGATGCATCTAAAAAAGGCGGTCGCAACGGCCGCCTTTTTACTTCAGGCGTGAATGGTCAGGCCCGGCAGACATCGTCGCCGAACACCTCATCGAAAGGCTTCGCATCGACGCCCACGCGCGGCGGTCGGCCTGCGCGCTGTAGCGCGCGGTGCGCATCATCGAACCATCCGCTGCCGGATTGGTGATCGAAGGCGAGATAGCCGCGCAAATCGACCGTCCCGTCGCGCTAATCGATGTCTGCGTTTGCATCGGCGGGTTGCCTCACTCCCGGGAACAGCGGAGCCGGAACTTCACATCGGTTTGATAACGGCACAAGGCGGATTCGGAACACCGGCTACCATGGGCTGTTTCTCTCTCGCTCCCTTGCTTTGGAGAAATCGGCAATGACGACATCAAGAATGATCGGCGCTGCGGCGCTTCTGGCCGCCGTTATCACGGCGCCTGCGATCGCGCAGGACGCGATGCAGCAACCCGGCGTCTATGCGCAGGCGCATCCGTGGGTCAATGTTTATCATTATCGCTACCGACCCGGCTTCTGGCCGGGCGATGTAGCCGCCAACATCGCAACGGTTGATGCGATTGCCACGGTGCCGCTCCGCGTCACGGATGCAACGGATAACGACTACGCCGCTTACTATGGGGACAGACCCGTATCCCGCCTGACAACCTGCGGCTTGCAGTCCGGCGCGACATATCTTGGACCGGATGGACGCTGGTATCCCTGCTAGGGAACACGGCATAACCAAAGGCCACACCACCGCCTTTTTGTCTTCGCTGCGATCACATCTGTTTGAATCCAGGTGCGAGAAATTCAGGAACGTGGTTCGGGCCTGCGCTTTAGCGTGGGGTCACTGAAACGGAGAAACCCATGACGAAATTCGGACTTCTCGGCGCTGCTGCCGTGGCTCTCTCATCCGCGCTGGCAAGCCCTTCGATGGCGCAGGAGGTGATCTACAACAATCCCGGCTATTGCACGCAGTTCTATCCGAACGCCAATTGCGATCCCTATACCGGCGACTATCAGCGCCGGACCGTCTATCGCAGCAATTACAGCTGGAACGACGACCGCTGGGACCGCCGTTATGATTCCGGCTTCTGGCCCGCCGATGTCGCGGCTGGCGTCGTCGGCGGCGCGATCGGAACCGCCGGTGCCATCGCGACCGCGCCGTTCCGCGACGATTCCTATGCCTACTACAACGACGATTCCTACGGCTATTACAACAACGGCTATCGCGGTGGCCCCAAGCAGGGCTACGCCCCGCAGCGTTATGCCACGCTGAACGGCTTCGTCTGCCAGCCCGGGACCTGGTTCAAGGGTGAAGACGGCCGCCGGCATTTCTGCCAGTAAGGCCTCGTCATAGCGAACGCGAGAAGGGCGGCGGCGAGCCGCCCTTTTTTTCATACGCCGGCAGATGCCCGGCGGCCCCCAAGGGTGCGGCCGGGTTCTGGCCCTTTGCGGGCAAGTCTGATATTCGACCGAGCGAAAGATCAGCGGAATCAGGTCCGGATCGCGCGGGACACGAAGCGTTTTTCAATTCGCCGGTTTAGCTCAGCGGTAGAGCAGCGGTTTTGTAAACCGAAGGTCGGGAGTTCAATCCTCTCAACCGGCACCACCGTTTAAGCCTGAAAACAAAGTGTTTTCTTGCGGTATCAAACCGAAGTGGAAAGCTGGCGCCACCTGCAATCGCAGAATATCGAATTCACGATGAAGCGGCTGCGCGAGCCGGTCGAATCCGGTGGCTGACGGCGGGTGGAAGCGACGCTTTGACGAACCGATTCCACTGCCGCACGGTCGCCAGCTTGCCACGCTCGAGGATGCAGGGCGCTAATCACGCGGGCTTTCCAAGGCCGAGCATGAAGCCCCGGAATAGCAGGCCGCCATGGCAGCGTTGATCCTGGTCGCAACGTCGGGCGGCCCGAGGATGTTAGCGCGCATCGGCGTCATGCGAGCGGTAAACCGCCACGTTGAGCGCGTGTTTAATCCCGACAGGAAGGATCACCATTGGGGCCACCGGAAGCTGGCGAGGGATCGATGATTCGGGTACGGCCCGACGCCATCCATCCTCATGGGACGCCGGGCTAACCGCGCGGGCTTAATGAGTCCGACACGGCTATGGATTGAACGCGCGACGGGTCGCGATAGTCTCCGAGACATAAAACCGCAGCGCCAAACGGGAACGAAAATTTGTCACCAGTCTTGATTCCCGCTTTCATGGAGTTGCGTACCGTCATGAACAATCCCGACCAAGATACCATCATCCGCGCCGTTGAGGACGCTAGGCGCATCTTGGGGGAATACCGCGGGGACGCGAAGCGAACGGTGGAACGTCTGCTTGCCGTGCTCGATAGGAGCGACGTTGTACATGCGCTTGATCGAATAAAGCGGCGCAAGGTGATGCGACTGGTCGAGTGAAAAGAAAGGCCCGGCGCGCGGACGCAAACCATGAAATGGTTCGTTTGTGAGAATTACCGGCTGGGTATGTGAAAACCATCCCGACAGGCCATTTCAGGGTGAACGGGCCTGCACCTGCGGCCGTGCGGGAGCGCCGTGTCCGCGGTGTAATGCGAGCGACGATGATACCGAACCGCACCGCGTCCAGTAAGGTGGAGCCCCCGACAAAATCAGAGACTTCGTCGATCGCACTGAACAGGATCAGCGCGGCGACCTTTTGCGGCACGTCATCGGCACGGATGGTGTAAGGCGACGGTCGCTTACGGAGCGTGTAAGTCGGATGCCAGGGCACGCGATCGTCTTCGATCGCGGGCCCCCCATTCACCGTTGAGCGCGGCGCAGCGAAAGCACAAATTCAGGTTGAACACCTTGCGGTCTCATCCGGAAGCGAGTTCCGATTGTTTTGCCCTGATCAACGATTTTTGAACGACGAAATGGCGGACCAAATTCCGGTTTCGGGTACTTATTCTCAGGGTCGTGCAGAGTTGGGCGTGAGTCGCATCACCACCACGATTTCAATTGCGCGATCGGGGTCGCCGGTCCTTTTGGGCAATTACCGGCGGCCCCACCCCGCGCGTCAAGCAAGCCAGATTATCGTTTCCGGATGCACCTAAAAAGTAAGGCGCAAGCTCGCTGACCGCGTAATAAATGTTTCTCTTCAGGAGGGATCAATTTCGAACTGAACGGCCGAGAGATCGATACCGACGGTGCTGTCTCCCGCGGTCGTCGCCTCGAGCATGTTGGCGTACCCATCTTTGCTCATGAACAGCGCAAGCAGGAGCGGCCTCTCGAAGCCTGCGATCGTCGCGGCGACGTTGCCGAGGACTCTCCAGCGGCTCGTGAGCGGTGGGCCGTTCCTATCTACCTCGAAATAGGTGATGAACCCGACTCCGGTATTCCTGCGACGGCTCACCCTCGCCGTCGCAAGTTGACCTTCAAGCGCCGGCCGCTCCTGGGAGTGCGTGCAAATTTCCTCCAGCGCAGCCCGCTCAAGCGCAGTAAAATCCGGCATCTCGTTCCCGTTGGCCTATGTAGCCACCAGCTCCGCCCTCCGAAGCTGTCTGTCTGCTTTTTGACTTCATATACGGTTTCCAGACCCAAGGTCGGGAGTTCAATCCTCTGAACCGGCACCCACTCATACTCGATCCCGTCCGCCGATCTTCTCAAGCACGGGCAAGAGGTATTTCAAAAACTCCGCGGGGTTTTCGCTCATCGGAAAATGCCCGAGGCCTTTCATGATGGTCACCTCGCTGCCGGGGACGCTGTTGGCCACCGCGAGCGTTTCCTCGGGCGTGCAGGAATAGTCGTATTCCCCTGACAGCAGAAACAGCGGGCAGCGGCGCGTATCGATCTGGGCGACGCGGTCGCGGATATCGCCATCGAGCTTGTAGAAATACAGATCGCCCTTGAAAACCCCGGGGCCGCCCTGCATGTAATGCCACAGCGTTTCCCAGCGCTCCTCCATGGGCGCGTCGGGCCCGACCAGTCCGGATACGATGGCGGCGCTGACTTCGCCGCCGTGCACGTCGGGCCGGTGCAGGAAATTCAGGTCGTAATAGGGATCGACATGCGCGCCGGCCTGCAGGCCGATGATGGAGCGGAACGCTTCCGGGTGTTCGAGCGCCAGATGCAGCGCGATGCGTCCGCCGATCGAGCATCCGATCAGGATCGGCCGGTCGAGTTCGAGCGCCGCCATGATCTCCAGAATCATGGTCGTGTATTGTGCCGAGGTGAGCTGATATTCCTCGTTGTGCCAGCCCGGCGGTGGCGACGACTTGCCGTGCCAGGGCATGTCAAAGGCGATGACGCGGTGGCTGGATGTAATGCGCTCATCATTCATCAGAGCGCGGTATTGGCGCCCATCCGAGCCCGCGGTGTGCAGACACAGCAATGGCGTGCCCTCCCCCGCTTCCTCGACATAGATGCGATGTTTCAGTCCGAACAGATCGAGATGCATGTAGCGGCCGGTGATCGGCTCAAATTGCGCGATCATGCTTCGGCTCCCGCCTGACGCAACTTGGCAAGCACCTCCTTGAAGTAGCGGAGATTGGCCATGAAGATTTGAAGATTGCCTTCGGCCTTAAGGACCCGCCGCTTGATCAGCGCCATCAGATCGTTCGAGCCGGGCGGCGGCCGGCTGCTCCAGAATTTTTGCCATTCCTGCTCCGGCGCGCGCAGCGCGAATGACGACGACGGCATGACGAACGGCCCTGATGTGACTGAAACGACCTCGCCTTCGAAGATCGAGATCAGCCAAGCGGTCTGACCGACTTCCAAAAGGAACGTTGTCGAGAGAAACCGACCGCGCCTGACCAGCGCTTCATCGCCATTGACTCGCGCCTTGAGCGCCTCGATCATCCCGGCCTCCATCCCTGCAATATCCGGCAAAGCCACCACCTCCCCCCGGGGCACCTCGCGCGATTTGCCTCGCATGATGGTGGGAATGGGCGCGGCGTCAATCGCCTAAAGCCACGAGCACACCAGCATCAAATTGGCCGCACACGCCGCCAACAGCGCAACTGATAGCGCGATATGCACTCGCTCGCCGGAGGTCTTGAAGGTCGTTCTCATGACGGCGAAAAACATCGGGCGATTCTAGGAGACGAGTCTCGCACGATATTTTTCGCCGGATTCAGGACTCGTTTACGACTCAGGGACTCAAGCCCAAAACGGCCCCAATCTCCCGGGCTCAGGTTTCACCGCCGCGTGAACTGCCGGGCCCGGCCGGGCTGAAACCCGATCCGATCGGGCGCGTTAGGCTGGTTTAACGGAGCGATCCGATGCCCTACGCGCTGTTTAGCAATGACGCCAAGCTGAGCAAGACCTATCCGACCGAGGCCGATGTCTGGAAGCACGCCCGCCTGAGCGGGCTCGTGGTCGACGTGGCGTCGGAGGAGGAAAAGGCGGCGCCGCGGCCGGTTTTGGACAACGACTACGAGATCAAGCCGTGCCGGCCCGACCCCCAGGAAGATCCCGCCAGGAACCAGGCCGAGGCCGAGCGCGAAGCCGAACTGGAATTCCAACTCGGCTCGTAACAGGAGCCAGCCCTAGGGGGTCGCCACCCCCAGCGATGCCTGCTCGGCGGCGAGCGCCACGCAGGCCTTCCTGCGGTGCAGGCCCCTGATCGCGCCGGTGACCTTGAGCACCTTCCCGACCGGACATGAAGCGTCCTGCACGAAGGCGATTTCATAGGGCGCCAGCACAAGGGGTTCGGATTTCAGGATGGTCTGGGCAAGGCACGGCAGCGCAACCGCGGAAAAAATCAAACCAAGCAACAAGGCACGCATGTTCGTTGTCCACCAACCGGCGGCAGCACAATAGCCGATCGGGAGCGGAAGTTCCGTGGACGGCAAAATTATTTTTTGGACCTCTCGAGCCGCTCGGCGGCGGCGGAAAGCGGCGTTCACGCCGGCCGGCACCGAAAATTCAGGCGGGCCGAGGAGCGCCACGGCACGCCTCGTAGCGCTCGCGCTGCCGGCGCAGAACGTTTCTCGGCCGCTTCGGTTAGTCTTGCACCAGATTCAGGGTTTGCAGGCCCTCAGCCTTTAGCGACGGCATCGCGGGTCTCGGGCACGGGATTACTTACGGCAGCAAAAAGGCCGGCGAGAGGCCGGCCTTTTTCGTATCGAAGCAAATCTTCGTCAGTACCGCGTGGCGACCGGGCCACCCCAACCGAAGCGGTAGTTGACGCCGACCTTGACGGTGTGCTCGTCGTCGCGAAACCGGGCGCCGACGATCCGGGGCGGGCCCACTGGTGAAGGTGGTGCTGCCGAAGTTGTAATACTGGTACTCAGCCTTGGCGGACCAGTTCGGCGCGAACATGTATTCGAGACCGGCGCCGACCGTGTAGCCGTCCTTGTGGGCGCCGTCGGTGGTGAAGGCCGCGGGTACACCGGCGACACTGACGCCGATATTGGGGTTGTCGCGCCAGGCGTAGCCGCCCTTGGCATAGAGCAGCGCCGGACCCCAGGTGTAGCCGACCCGCCCGGTGGCCGAGCCAAGCTGGCTGTTTTTCGCGGTGACCAAAGTGCTGCCCGGGAAGAGCACGCCATTATTGTTGTTGTTCGCAAGCCAGCTGTACTGGGCCTCGGCACCGATCACCCAGTTGGTCGCGAACTGGTAATCGAAACCACCCTGCACGCCACCCATAAACCGGCCGCTGCTTCCCTCCAGGCTGTTGTCGCCCGCGAACGCGCCGCCGAGATGGCCGCCGATATAAAATCCGGTCCAGTTGTAGACGACTTCCGGCGCCGTATAGGCGGGAGCCTTGGTATAGGTACGCGCTGGCATGTCCGCCGCGAACGCCGGAGCCGCGAATGCGATCACCGCGGTTGCGCCAAGCAAAAGTCTTTTCATGAGTAGTTCCCCATTATTGTCGGTCTGACCCTCATCAAACAACGTGGCCTCAATTTGGTTGCTTCGCGGCAATGCCGGAGTACGGATCGTTCGTAACTGTGACGGCGCGGCAACAACGCCTGTTTGTTCCCTCACGAATCGATCTTTTTGCCGGTAGAGGGGCCCCTTTGCAGCTATATGCTGCGTCGACGACGGCTACATCCGGGTTCAACCCTCGCTGAAAAGTGATCGGTTTGCCGCACGCGCTGGCCGGGCAAAAACAAACAATTGGGGGGAGCAGATGTCCGCCGGCGATCTGATGGACGATTTTCCGGCGGCGCCGGACCGATTGGTGACACTTTCGAACTGGCGCAAGGCGCCGTTCAGCGCCTGGGGCTTTCGCAACGTCCGCCGGCTGATCCCGACCGCCAACATCGCGGCCTCGGGCCATGCGGCTGATCTCGAAACGTCGCTGGAAGAGATCGGACACATCGGGTTCACCGGCCATGACGGCCATCCGACCACCGTGGGCCGGGCGCTGCGTGCCACCGATACCGACGCGTTCGTCGTCCTCAGGCGCGGACGGATCGCGGCGGAGTGGTACGGCAACGGGATGAGCGGCACCACGCCGCACATCGTCTTCTCCGTCAGCAAATCGATCTGCGGCACGCTCGGCGGAATTCTCGCCGATCGCGGCCTGCTCGATCCGGATGACCGCGTCATCGATTATATTCCCGAGCTGGCGTCGTCGGTCTATGCCGGCTGCACGATCCGGCATTTGCTGGATATGGCGGTCGGCATCGCCTTCAAAGAAGATTACGAAGACCCCAGGGGCGACGTGGTCCGCTACCGCCACGCGGCCGGGTGGGATCCGCTGCCGGCGGGCGAAGCACCGATCGATCTGCGCAGCTTTCTCGCCCTGCAAAAGCCCGACGGACAAAAGCACGGCGGGCTGTTTCACTATGTCTCGACCAATACCGACGTGCTCGGCTGGGTCTATGAGCGCGCCTGCGATCAGCCTTACGCCGACATAACAAGCGAATATCTGTGGGCGCCGCTTGGCGCCGAGCGCGACGCCTATATCACCGTGGACGCCCGCGACGCGATGCGCGCCGCCGGTGGCGTCTGCGTCGCGCCGCGCGACCTCGCCCGCTTCGGCGAGATGATCCGCCGGCGCGGCGTTGCCGGTGGCCAGCAGGTGGTGCCTGGCGCGTGGATCGACGATATCAACGAGCGCGGCGATCCCGAGGCATGGGCGGCTTCCGAATTCGCCGACATGTTCCCGCAAGCAAGTTACCGCAGCAAATGGTACCGGATCGACCGCACCAAGGGCGTGCTCTGCGCGCTCGGCATTCACGGACAATGGATCTATATCCACCCGGAGGCCGAGCTGGTGATTATCAGGATGGCATCGGAGCCAACGCCGCTCGATCTCGATCGCGTGCGCGGCTGGCGGCGTGGCTTTGATGCGATTGCGGAGTATTTCCTGTAAGTGCGCGGTGCCTTCTCACCTTGCCGGGAGGCCGGAGGCGTGCCCATCCATGGCATTCATTTGGCCTTGTGATCCAGTCTCGCAACGAAACGGGTGCCGCTCCATAACTCAACGTCGTCCACATCGATGAATTTCCTGGCATGTTCGATCGCGGATTCGTCATCTGCGGCCGCGAATGCCTGGGATCGCAGATAGTGCCCATCCCGCCCAACGACATAGGCGCGATACTCTGGCATGCCGCTAAGTCGGCGGTCGCAGGTCGGTAGAAAGCCATGCCTTCATGTCGGCGAGCGACCTATAGCCGTAAGCTTTTTTCAGGACTTCCTGCTGTTCCGGTCCCGGCGAAAGGGCCGCCGCTTCCTCGAACTTCGCGGCAGCCATCTCGTGCAGCTCTTCGATGGTCAGATATGTGGTCGGCCTTGACGCTCTGCCCATGTCGAACTCCGCTCACCTGCGGATTGGGGTGCAATGTATGGCTGCTCGCCAGCCGATGTCTGTTGCTGGCGATGTCTGTTGCTGGCGACACCAAATTTTATGCATGGCAAATTTGGCCGTCTGTCCGGGGCCCGACTCAATCCCGAAATTTTCGCGGCGATACTGCGCGCAAACAGGAACGATCCCGTCCGAAAAATGTTGCTCGGCGGCTAGGTCGCTATCAACCCCTGTCGGCGGCTTGGCAGAGAGAGGTCCCGCCATGCAAACCCGAAGCCCCCGGCGGGACCTCTCACCTCAGCGCGTGATCGGATCCGCGCTCTAGTCCGGACCTCCATCGTCCTCGTCGGCCCATGCGGTTCGGGGGTTTTGCACGGGATGGGGCAACGGCCCCCGGTGCTCCGCCACGGCCAGCGGATCGCTTCGATCGAACCACCCCTGACAGAGCGGACACCGCGTAAAGTTATCGGCATCGAACGTTCGGTCTCCGGGTGTGCAAGTTCGGCGATCGGACATGTCAGTCCCTAAAGCTGGCGGCGCTGCGCGGCCGCTCTCGGCCGTAAGGCAGAGCACGCAGGCGAGGCGCTTGCCCCTCCAGCCACGCCTCGGTCTTGGCCAAATCTCTTAGCGCCCGTGCAAGCTGGCGCGCGGCGCGGCGTTCTGACCCGAGCGGCATGGCGCGCGCCTTACGCAACATCTCGACCGCGGCATTGCGGTAGGCACAGGAACGACGAAAGAATAGCAGATTGCTCACGGCTCCACTCCTGTGGGGATGCGGCCATCATCGCTCAGCGTTCCTGAACGCAGCATGAAAGCCGGTTTTCGCCAGGGTTCACCCGCAACGGGCTGTCATGCACCTCGGAGGGAACCGTGCGCCTCTCGAAGCGTTTCCGGTTTGAAACCACGGAGTCGCTGTTGCACACCAAGAGACCATCAGGGTTGATCAGCCCGTCGGGGCTGCTGAAATTGGTCGGGCACGCAGCCATGGGCGTGGCGATGGGCCTTGCATTCGCGCTCATCTTGATCCTCGTGGACCCATCGGGCATCGCAACCCTTATCAACCACGGCGGAAGTCAGGGCATCACCGTGTTTGTGGGCACCTTGGTGCTGATCTTCGGGATCGGTGCGACCTTGACAGGCGTGGTCTTTATCATGACGGAAGACGAATGACCGTTGGCCCTCAAATCCAGGCGAAGCCGCGAGATCGCGTGACAGGGAAAGTACTTT
>Ga0207667_10007321_pt1 | contig 13285 bp, 14 predicted proteins | sample KBSCornC52_FD_184301 | JGI IMG/M metagenome (GOLD analysis project Ga0207667, IMG submission 184301) | Corn rhizosphere microbial communities from Kellogg Biological Station, Michigan, USA - KBS Corn C5-2 (SPAdes) (version 2) | ecosystem: Host-associated > Plants > Roots > Rhizosphere > Soil ...
TCCTGGGCGGACATGGCTACCATGGACTGCGCGGCATCGTCCGCGCCCCAGCGCTGGTCCGCGAGGTCGCCGGCCGCGGCCGGCGCCAGGGAGGTCATGTCGACGACCCACGGCGCGCGGGCGCCGGCGCGCGACATCAACGTCACGTCGAACTCCGACAGCCGCTTCATGTCGCCCTTGAGCGCGCCGTCGAGCGGGAACGCGACCAGGATCCAGCCCACCACGCGTGGCGCCTTCTCCGGCACCAGCACGACCTGGAACGGCTTGCCGCCCACCAGCGTGATCTCGCTGACGGAGCTCGCGCCGGGCATGCGCGATCGCAGGCTGGCCACGGCGGGCGCGAGGTCGGCGGCCTGTTCGATGGACGCCCGGTGCAATACGGCGCCGTCCAGGTTGAGATAGGCGACCGTCGTGGCGTTCAGACGCTTGCGCAGGTTGTCCAGCGCCGAGACGATGGTCATCTCGTCATCGCTCTCGAACAGGGTCGTGCGGAAGCCGGCGTCGGCGGCGGTGACCTCGGCGATGTCGACGGCGGCCTTCACGCGCCGCTCGAGCAGGGTGTTGAGCAGCGTGGTGCCGGTTTCCAGGCGCTTGGGCAGCTCGTTGCGGCGATGGCTCGTCCAGCTCAGGCGCAGCGCGGCGAAGCTGGCCAGCTGCACCGCCAGCAGCAGTACCAGGAACACGAGCGCGATGCGCGCCGCCAGGGATCCACGCCAGCGACGTTGCGACGCGCTCACTTGACGAGCCCGCCTGCGCCCAGCTTGATGTGCTGGTCGATGTCGGTCGCGCCGACGACCAGCGGCAGCAGCTGCGGCGCGGTCGTCTCGGCGAGCGACGAATGCCACACGTGCAACTGGTAGCTGCCCGGCGGAACGTCCGTCACCTTCGCATGGCCGCCGGCGGCGCTGCGCGCCCACAGCGGGGTGTCGCTGACCACCACCCACGCGATCATGCCGTCGTGGATGTTGCAACCGAGCACGGCGATGCCGGGCTTGTCGAAGACGATGGGCGCGTGCGGCACGCCGGCGTAGAGCTTGATCTGGAAGGTCTTGGCCGCCGAGTACGAGTACACGTGGTGCTTGACCGTGTCCTGGTTCGGGAACATCACGGCGGTGCCCGTGGTGACCACCGTCACCGGCGGGTCGAACTGCAGGTCGTGCTGGACGATCTGCGCGCCCTGCATGGGCTTGACCGGCAGGCGCGCGCCCACGGGTTCGAGCATCACGACGGCATCGGCCAGCGGCCTGCCGGCGGCGTCGCTCAACAGCACGTCGACGCCGGCGGCCTGCGCGCAGGAAGCGGTGAGCGACAGGACGACGACGGACGCGAGACGGGCAAGCATGGGCGCGAGGCGGGGTTCTCAGAGGGGCATGCGGCCGCCACGGGCAATGACGCTGGGCTGACTGCCCTCAGGATATCGGCACCCGGCCCCGGGGCCTGAAGCAGCCCGCCACGCCCGGGCCGAGGGCGCGCATTCCTTCACGGCCCTTCCCCGTCGAGCAGGGCCCTACGCGAGCTCGAGCGCGGAGATCTGGCGCCGGCCCGCGTCCTTGGAGGCGTACAGCGCCTGGTCGGCGCGGCGGAACACCAGGTCCAGATCCATGCGCGGATCGGCCTTGAAGGTGACGATGCCGGCAGAAAAGCCCACGCGGGTGAGCTCCTTGTCGCCGCTGACGAACCGGCGTTCGCCCAGGCGTTCCTGCAGCTCCTCGACGCGTTCGTGCGCGGCGATGTCGTCGGTGTCGGCCATCACCACGCAGAATTCCTCGCCGCCGTAGCGGCAGCACAGGTCGTGCGCGCGGAAGGCATCGCGCACCAGGTCCGCGAAACCCTCGAGCACGAAGTCGCCCATCTGGTGGCCGTACGCGTCGTTGATCTTCTTGAAGTGGTCCAGGTCGATCAGGATGACGACGATGCGATCGCCGCGCCGCGCGGCCATCGACACCAGTCCCGGCAGCGCCTCGCCCAGGAAGCGGCGGTTGTACAGGCCGGTCAGCGCGTCGCGGTTGGCGAGCTCGCGCAGCGATTCCTGCAGGCGCTCGACCTCGCGCAGCCGCTGTTCCAGCAACTGGTTCTTGTGCGCGATCGCCGCCTCGGCGTTCTCGGCGATGGTGCGCTCGCGCCGCGCATGCTCGATCTCCATGCGCGCCAGGTGCGTCTGGTGGTCGACGTGCAGGTCGATGTGGCGCACCTCGGCCGACTTCTTCGCGAGGTCGTTGCGCATGGTCACCACCTGGCACTGCAGCTCGTAGGCGCGCTGGAAGTTGCCGACCTGCGCCTGCAGGCGCGCGGTGAGGTCGAGGCAGGCCTGCACGCCCAGCTTGTGCGTGTTGCGCGGGATGGCCCGGCAGCCGGCCTCGCCGACCTCGGCGGCCGACGGGATGTCACCCCGCTCGGCCAGCAGCAGCGCACGCACGTAGGCCACGTGCACCAGCACGCCGGGCTCCGTCTCGGCGTCGGCGCAGGCGGCAGCGTCGTCCAGCATGGCGGCGGCGCCGGCCGGGTCACCCAGCTTCAGGCGCGCCTCGGCCGCCACCAGCAGCGCGCCGGCCATGAACATCGTCGAGGGCAGCTCGGCGCGGGCGTCGAGCGCCTGGCGCATCACTGCGTCGGCGCGCCGGTATTCGTTCATCGCCATCAGGCATTGCGACCACGCGCGCGCGGCCGCCAGCTTGCGCGGCGTCAGCGGCAGCGCGTCGTAACCGCGCCAGGCCTGCTGCAGGTACGTGGCCGCCAGGTCGACGTTGCCCACCAGCAGGTGGCTGTGGCCGATGTTCATCTGCACGTTGGCGACCAGGCCCGGCGGTGAATCGGGGCTGGAGATCAGGCGGTTGAGCGCGCGGTAGGTGCGCTCGGGCTCCAGCGCCCAGCCCAGCATGTAGCCGCGGAAGTGCCCGGCCATCAGTTCCATCCAGCTCAGCTCGATCGGGTCGAGATGCGCCTCCGCCTCGGCGCGGATACCCTCGACGTCGCCCATGCCGTCGGCGTGGTTCGCGCTGAGCGTGGCCAGGAACACTTCCAGCAGGTCGACCAGCAGCGATTCGGTGCGCCAGCCGTGCGCCCGCGCCTCGGCGGTGGCGGCCAGCATCTTGGGGCCCAGCACGTGGCGGTCGCCGAAGCGGGCCTGGTGGTGCATCTTGACGATGCGCAGCCGCAGCAGCGTGCGATCGAGGCCGGCCGACGTCGCGCGCGCGAACGCGTCGTCCCAGACGCGCATGGCGCGCTCCGGCTCGTCGGGCAGCAGCCGCAGCGCCGTCAGCGCCTGGTGATCGATCTCGGCCGGGGTCATACGGCTCAATGATCCTTGGCGCGGGTCAGGAACAGGATCGGCACGATCACCGGCGCGAGCGGTGCCCAGTAGATCAGCTGCACGCCGTCGGCGGCCACGCGGATCGGCGTGGCGGCCTCGTCGACGGCGCGGTCGCCGGCGCTGGCCTCGGTCGTGATCTCGATCTCGTACGGGTGGTTCAGCTTGTCCTGCGCGCCGCGCAGCTTGTAGGTCCAGCCCGTGAAGCGCTGGCCCTTGATGATGCCGGCGGCCGCGTAGACGCCGTCGACGCCGGGCGACAGGCCCACGGCGCGCGCCTGCTCCTTGGCGGCCGGCGAGGCGTCGGGCGCCAGCGTCAGCAGCCAGTCGCCGCTGACCACGCCGCGCGCGTCGATGTGGAAGGTGGAGAACGTGGCCGTCAGCTGCGGGTGCACCGGCGAGCGCAGCGCCTTCACCAGCACGTCGGGCGCGCCGAAGATGTAGTGGTGGCCGTCGCCAATGGCCGCGATGCGCTGGCCATCCTCCGAGATCAGCACCGAGGAGATCGTCTCGGTGTAGCGGTGCTCCGCCGGGGCGGTCGCCTCGTGGGTGGCGCAGCCGGCCAGCCCGAGGGCGGCGCCGGCCATCAGCGCGAGCGCAAGTCGTCGAACAGCATTCACCGGGTCACTCCACCCGGTTTCCTGGACCGGGAGGCGTGATTATCCGTGCCCCGGCACGATTGTCTCTAGAGGAAACGACCGAGTTGCCGACCTGCGGGCGGTCATATTGCTCAGGGAACGAACCGATAGCCGACGCCTAGTTCCGTGACCAGGTGCTGCGGCTGCGACGGATCGGCCTCCAGCTTGGCGCGCAGGTGGCCACCAAGGAATCCATTGTGCTGGACAATAAATTCCAATAGACTGGATCGCATGGACGTCGACAAGCACCTCGCCGAGCGCGTGCGCACCCTGCGCAAGGCCCAGGGCCTCACGCTGGAGCGCCTGGCCGAGCTCAGCGGCGTCAGCCGCTCGATGATCTCGCTCATCGAACGCGAGGAGACCAGCCCCACGGCCGCCGTGCTGGACAAGCTCGCCGGCGCATTCCGCATCTCGCTGCCGGCACTGTTCTCGTACGAAATGGAGGACGCGTTCGCGCTACCGCTGGCGCGCGCCGACGCCCAGCCGCTGTGGAAGGATCCGGAGTCCGGCTACGTGCGCCGCCACGTCTCGCCGCCCGGCTTCCAGTCACCGATGGAACTGGTGGAAGTGACCTTTCCCGCGGGCAAGTCCGTGTCGTTCGACAGCCCCACCCGCGGCGTCACCTGCCACCAGCTCGTGTGGCTGCTCGAAGGCGAGATGGAGATCGCGATCGACGGCACGCCGTGGCGCCTGTGCGCGGGCGACTGCCTGGCCATGGTGCTGAACCGCCCCATCTCGTTCCGCAACCCCACGCGCAAGCCGGCGCGCTATGCGATCGCGCTGACCGCCGTGTCCGACCTGTTCAGGAAATTCCGATGAGCGAACTGTCCGTCGTCCCCTGCACCCTGGCGCGGCACGGCGCCGCGATCCTGGCGATCTTCAACGAGGCGATCGCCAACTCCACGGCGCTGTACGACTACGCGCCGCGCGCGCCGGAGAGCATGACGCCCTGGTTCGACGCGAAGACCCGGGGCGGCTTTCCCGTCATCGGCATCGAGGACGCGGACGGCACGCTGCTGGCGTTCGGCAGCTTCGGCACGTTCCGCGCCTGGCCGGCCTACAAGTATTCGGTGGAGCACTCGGTCTACGTGCGCGCCGATCGCCGTGGCCGTGGGCTGGGGCGCCGCGTGATGCAGGCGCTCATCGAGGCCGCGAAGGCGCGCGACGTGCACGCGATGATCGGGGGCATCGACGCGAGCAACGCGGGCAGCATCGCGCTGCACGAGCACCTGGGGTTCCGCCACGTGGGCACCCTGCCGCAGGTCGGCTTCAAGTTCGGGCGCTGGCTCGACCTGGCATTCTTCCAGCTCCTGCTCGAGACGCCGGTGGCGCCGGTGGACGGTTGACGGTCACGGCTTGCGGGCACTCGAGCGAGCTGCCGGGCACTTCGAGGGCGGCGCTCCCTGTTTCGTGCGGATCCCTCTTGAAGGACGGCGACGGCAGCTCAACATCAGCGGCTGGCCTTGCGCGCGCGGAGGGCGCCGCGACGGCCCTGGAACCGACCCGGTTGGGCCGGAGTCACAGCGAAGAACGGAAATTTTTGTAGCGAGCGATACGTAAAAGATTGTGTTGTGAGCACTCGCTATCTTCGAATTGCCGATTTTCTCGATACTTCATCGCTTGACCTTCGCGACAATGAGGATCAGCACTCTGCCCAAGAGAGTGCTAATATTCGCGGAACCAAAGGTTCGATCACCAGTCTGATCAAGCACATGACCACCACCCAAACCAACGCCCTGTCCGTCCGCGACCCGTGGAGTCTGGTTCCTCCGCTGGGCAACCTGGACGCGTACATCTCGTCCATCAACCGGCTGCCGATGCTGTCGCAGGAGGAGGAGACGCGCCTCGCGACGCAGCTGCAGCAGTCCGGCGACCTGAAGGCCGCCAGCGCGCTGGTCATGTCGCACCTGCGCCTGGTCGTGTCCGTATCCCGCAATTACCTGGGCTACGGCCTGCCGCACGGCGACCTGATCCAGGAAGGCAACATCGGCCTGATGAAGGCCGTCAAGCGCTTCGACCCGAACCAGGGCGTGCGCCTGGTCAGCTACGCGCTGCACTGGATCAAGGCCGAGATCCACGAATACATCCTGAAGAACTGGCGCATGGTCAAGGTCGCCACGACCAAGTCCCAGCGCAAGCTGTTCTTCAACCTGCGCTCGATGAAGGCCAAGCTCAAGGAAGAAGCCGCCGACACCGACGTGCACCGCAACACGCTCACGCGCGACCAGGTCGAGCGCGTCGCGCGCGACCTGAACGTCAAGCCCGAAGAAGTTCTCGAGATGGAGACGCGCATGTCCGGCGGCGACGTCGCCATGGAATCGCAGAACGACGACGGCGAGGAAGCCTTCGCGCCGATCGCCTACCTGGCCGACGACCGCTCCGAGCCGACCCGCGTCATCGAGAGCGCCGCGCACGACCGCCTGGCCGGCGCCGGCATCGTCGAGGCGCTGGACACGCTCGACCCGCGCAGCCGTCGCATCGTCGAGGAGCGCTACCTCAAGGTCAACGACGACAGCTCCGGCGGCATGACGCTGCACGAGCTGGCGGCCGAGTACGGCGTCAGCGCCGAGCGCATCCGCCAGATCGAGGTGGCCGCGCTCAAGAAGATGCGCAAGACCTTGGAACCGCAAAGGGCCTGACCGCGGGTCGGAGAAAACGAACGGACGCCGCGGCGTCCGTTTTTTTTCGTCCGTTTGTCCGTCGGCCTCCGTCTCGCGCATCTATGCTCAGGTGCGGCACGGTGCTGCGCCACCCGAGGCGCCGCGACGGCGCAGGAGACTCGCATGGAATTCGTCCTCACCTTCCACCAACCCGCCGAAGTCTTCGAGGTCAACGACGACCCCGTGCGCGGCGTCGAGCCGATGCAGGCCTGGCGGCTGTACATGGAGGCCATGGTCGGGGCCGGCGTGCTGCGCGGTGCCAATCGCCTCGAGCAGTTCGCCGGCACCGCCGTGCGCGTGCGCGGCGGCAAGCGCCAGGTCCAGGACGGGCCGTTCGCCGAGACCAAGGAGCTGCTGGGCGGCTATGCCCTCATCGACGTCGCGTCGATCGACGAGGCGCTCAAGTGGGCCGAACGCTGCCCTGGGTCGGCCGTCGGCGTGACCATGGTCTGGCCCGTCCGCCCCATGCCCAAGCCGGCGCAGTGAACGCGGCCGCGGCGGCGGAAGCGGCGGCCCGCGACAGCTACGGCCGGCTGCTCGCGTGGCTGGCCTGGCAATGGCGCGACCTGGCGGCCGCCGAGGACGCGCTCGCGGACGCCTTCGCCGCGGCGCTGGAACGCTGGCCGGTCGACGGCGTGCCCGCCGCACCCGACGCCTGGCTGCTGACCGCCGCCAGGCGGCGCCTGCTGATGGCCGCGCGCCGCCAACGCCTGGCCGACGACCCGACCCTGACCGTGCTGTGGCCCGACGCGCACGCCGCCGCGCCCGAGGCCGCGCCGCTGCCCGACGCCCGGCTGCGACTGCTGTTCGTCTGCGCGCACCCGGCAATCGATGCCGGCTTGCACAGCGCGCTGATGCTGCAGGCGGTGCTGGGGCTGGACGCGGCGCGCATCGCCAGCGCGTTCCTGGTCAAGCCCGAGGCCATGACCAAGCGGCTCGTGCGCGCCAAGGCCAAGATCCGGGACGCCGGGTTGCGCTTCGAGGAGCCGGGCCCCGACGAATGGCCCGAGCGCCTCGCCTCCGTGCTGGAGGCCATCTACGGCGCCTACACGTTGCATTGGGGGCTCGCCGACGCCGGCGAGCTGGCGAGCGAGGCGCGCTTCCTCGCCGAACTGGTGGCGTCGCAACTGCCCCACGAGCCCGAGGCGCTGGGCCTGGTGGCGCTGCTGTGGCTGTGCGAGGCACGCCGCACGGCGCGCAGCGAGGCGTTCCGGCCCCTGCACGAGCAGGACCCGAGCGCCTGGGACGCTCCGCTGATCGCCCAGGCCGATGCCGCGCTGCGACGGGCCGCCGCGCGGCGCGCGCCCGGGCCGTTCCAGCTCGAGGCGGCGATCCAGGCCGCGCACACGCAGGGACGCATCGATGGCCGCGTGCCGTGGGACGGGATCACGCGGCTGCACGAGCGCCTGCTGGAGATGGCGCCGACCGTGGGCGCGCGCATCGCGCACGCCGTCGCGCTGGCGCATGCGCTGTCCGACCCGGCCGCGGGCCTGCGCCTGCTCGATGCCATCGAAGCCGCGCGCGTGGCCGCGCATCAGCCTTGGTGGGCCGCCCGCGCGCACCTGCTGGCGATGGCCGGCCGGCACGCCGACGCGGCGGCGGCCTACGGGCGCGCGCTCGCGCTGACGGTCGAGCCCCGACTGCGCGCCTGGCTGGCGCAGCGACTGCATGCGGAAGAGATCGCGAGGACGGCGGCGGACTGACGCGCCGCGGTGGATCCTGCGACTGCGCGCAGGATGACGGCGTTCCGGCTCTGCGGACGGTGGGCCTCGGCGTCGCGTAGCTCGTCCCACGGCTCGCCACCCAAGCTGTCATCCTGCGCGCAGTCGCAGGATCCACCTGTCCCAGGGAAGGCGCCTCGACACCCAGCGGCGGTTCACGGCACGCGACCGCGGTTCGCCGCGCCGGTCAGGCCTTCTCGGCCAGCAGCGCCTTGATGTCGTCGGTGAGCAGCGCCGGGTCCAGGCTCTGCGACGCGAACAGGCGCACGCGGCCCTGCGGGTCGAACACGTACGTGCCGGCGGTGTGGTCGATCGTGTAGCTGTCCGGTGTCTTGCCCGGCACCTTCTGCACGATCAGCTTGAAGTCCTTGATGACCTGCTGCGTCTGCGCCTCGTCGCCGCGCAGCGCGATGAAGTCGGGACGGAAGTTGGTGACGTAGTTCTTGAGCAGCGCCGGCGTGTCGCGCGACGGGTCGACCGACACGAACACCACCTGCACCCGGGCGGCGTCGGGGCCCAGCGTCTTGAGGATGCCCGACAGCTCGGCCATCGTGGTGGGGCAGGCATCGGGGCACTGCGTGTAGCCGAAGAAGACGACGACGACCTTGCCCTTGAAGTCGGCCAGCGTGCGCGGCTTGCCGTCGAAGTCGGGCAGCGACAGGCCCTGGGCGTACTTCGCGCCGGTGAGGTCGATCGCGTTGAAGTGGTGCGGCGGGGCGGCATTGTCGCAGCCCGCGAGCGCCAGCGCGCCCGTTGCGGCCAGGATGAGGAAGCGTCTGCGCAGGGTCATCGGGGGATGTAGTGGTCGACCAGCAATGCCGCGAACAGCAGCGACAGGTACAGGATCGAGAAGCGGAAGGTGCGGCGCGCCAGCGCGTCGCTGTAATGGCGCCAGAGCTTGAACGCGTAGGCCGAGAACAGCGCGCCCAGGATCGCCGCGCTGGCAAGGTAGAACCAGCCGCTCAGGCCGCTCACGAACGGCAGCAGCGTGCCGGCGAACAGCACCAGCGTGTAGAGGAACACGTGCAGCTTGGTGAAGTCCGGCCCGTGGGTGACCGGCAGCATCGGCAGGCCGGCCTTGCGGTAGTCCTCGGTGCGGTACAGCGCCAGCGCCCAGAAGTGCGGTGGCGTCCACAGGAAGATGATCAGGCACAGCAGCCAGGCGTTGGCGTCGGCGTGGCCCGTCATGGCGGCCCAGCCCAGCACCGGCGGCATCGCGCCGGACGCCCCGCCGATCACGATGTTCTGCGGCGTGTTCGGCTTGAGCAGCAGCGTGTAGATCACGGCGTAGCCGATGAAGGTGGCCAGCGTCAGCCACAGCGTGGTGGCGTTCACCCAGATCAGCAGGACGGCAGCGCCCAGGCTGCACAGCAGCGCGGAAAACAGCAGCGCCTGCATGTCGGTGAGCTCGCCCTTGGCGGTAGGGCGCCAGGCCGTGCGCGTCATGCGGCGGTCGATCTCCTGCTCGACGAGGCAGTTGAACGCGGCGGCAGCGGCGGCCACCAGCCAGATGCCCGCGGTGGCGGCCAGCGTGGGCACCAGCCGCGGCCACCCGGGCACGGCCAGGAACATGCCGATCACCGCGCAGAACACGATGAGCTGCACCACGCGCGGCTTGGTGAGCGCGTAGTACTGGCGCCAGCGCGAGGGCTGGGCCGACACGGGCGCGGGATTGGGAACGGAGACGGAACTCATGACGAAACCCGGGTTCTCGAATTCAGGGCGGCGGCAATCTGCAAGCCGATGCAGACCACCAGGGCCGCGGCGCCGGCAGTGTGCGCCAGGGCGGCCACCAGCGGCCAGCCCAGCACGACATTGGACAGGCCGGTGGCCCATTGGACCACCACCACGCCCAGGATGATGACAGCCTGGCGGCGCGATCCATGCCCGCGCCTCCAAAGCCGCGCCGCCAGCCAGCCCATCGCCGCCGTGAACGCGACGGCGAACAGCCGGTGCGTCCACTGGATCGCCACCAGCGCGGCCATCGCGATCGGTGCGCCGTCGGCCGCGCGGCCCAGTTCGCGCGCGAACGTGAAGCCCTCGGACCAGTGCATGGCGGGCCACCACTGGCCGTTGCACTGCGGGAAGCCGGTGCAGGCGAGCACCGCGTAGTTGGTGCTGACCCAGCCGCCGAGCGCGATCTGCAGCAGCAAGGCCAGCGCGGCCAGGCCCAGCGCCCAGCGGTCGGACGCGGTGCGCGGCGCGGCGTCGCCAGCACGCGCGGGGGCCTGCAGCGCCAGCAGCGCCAGCAGGCCCATGCCCCCCAGCAGATGGCCGGTGACGATGATGGGGTACAACTTCCACGTGACCGTCAGGGCCCCGAAGAAGGCCTGGCCGATGTACCAGGCGAGCGTCAGGCCGATGAGCAGCCGGGTGCGGCGGTCGCGCGATGCGATCGCGGCGGCGAGCATCAGCGCGATCAGCAGGCCCAGTGCCCCGGCGAAGTAGCGGTGGATCATCTCGATCCAGGCCTTCTTCTCGGTGACCGGGCCCTCGGGCGCGAGGGCCTGCGCGTGCGCGATGTGCTCGGCCGCCGCGACCGGGCTGGAGGTGGCGTAGCAGCCCGGCCAGTCCGGGCAGCCGAGTCCCGAGTCGCTCAGCCGCGTGTAGGCACCGAAGACGACGAGGTCGAAGCACAGGAACAGCGTCAGCGCGGCCAGCGCGGCCACGCGCTGCGTGCGCGACTTGCGGCGCAGGCCGCCGCGCCACCACGCGACCATCAGCACGATCGAGACCAGGCCCAGCGCGATCAGCACCAGGCCAGGCAGCGAATTCCAGGCGTACGCCGGCGAACTCGTCACTGCGCGTCCTTGGCCCGGTTCCACCACTGCGAGGCCCGCAGCAGCCGCTCGAGGTCCTTCTTCAGCTTCGCCGGATCGGGGTTCGGCGGCGCGCGCATCATCCAGTTGCCCAGCGGGTCGACGATGTAGAGGTGATCCTCCAGGGCGTTGCCATGGTCAGGCTCCAGCCAGCGCTCCAGCGCGGCGCGGTCGACGCGGTAGGCCAGCACCGCGGGCGGCGCGCCGACCGCCGCGGCGAGCGCAGGCGCCAGCGGTTCGGGGCTGTCGACCAGCCACACCTTCTGGATTCGGTCGCGCTCGGCGCCCATCATCTCGCGCAGTTGCCGCTGCAGGAACAGGTTGCGCTCGCATGCGGGGCCGCAGGTGGCCGGCGCCACGACCACCAGCAGCCACTGGCCCTTCAGCGTGGTCAGCGGCACGGAATGGCCCGCCATGTCCTGCGCCGGCAGCGCCTCCAGGGACGGCAGCGGGCGTTGCGGCTCGACCAGCGTGGCGTAGTTGGAGCGGCCGCCGGGCCGGATGACGTAGTACGTGAAGTACGACGCGATCACCGGCAGCGCGCACAGCGCCAGGATCGACAGCATCATCAAGCGGCCGCGCCGGCTCTGCGCCGCGGGGTAGTCGCGCATCGGCGCGGGCGTGCCGTGCAGCGTGAAGGTCAGGGATTCCGGGCCGGTGGCCTTGGGGTCGTCGGGCGGCGTCGGTTTCATCGGGCAGAGGGATCGTCGGCGCGGGCGCCAGGCAGGAAATCGGAATCGTCGGACGGCTGGCGGCGCGGGCGGATGAACTGCAGCCACACCCACAGGCCCAGGAACGCGACGCTCATCGCGAACCACTGCGTGGCATAGCCGTAGTGCGTGGCGATGCTCACGCCCGCGGTCGGCGCGGGCCAGTTGCGGCGCAGGCCGTCGCCGGCATTGTCGGCATTGGCGTCCTCGAACACCGTGACGGGGCGCAGGGCCAGTCCGGACTCCGCGCTGAACGACGCCATCTCGAGATTCTGCCGCACCGCGCCGCCGCGACCCTGCCCCACCTCGAACCAGTGCGAGGGCCAGGGCGCGACATGCCCGTGCAGCGTGACCGGCCCCGCGGGCGTCGCCACCGACGGCGCCTTCATCGGATCGGCCGGGTCGCCGGCGATCCAGCCGCGCTGCACGACGACGGCACCGCCATCGGGCAGGCGCAGCGGAGTCAGCACGTAGAAGCCGGCACGCTCGTCCATCGTGCGGTTCATCAGGAACACGGTGTGGGCGGCGTCCCATTCGCCGGAGAGCTCGATGTGGCGCTGCCATTGCAGCTCGCCCGTGGCCGCGTCGCGGGCCAGCGCGCTGCCCGGCATCGGCGGCAGCCCGCCGCGCTGGGCCACCAGGGCCTCGTACGCCAGCTTCGCATGCGCGCGCGACAGCTGCCAGCGGCCGAGCTGCGCGGTCAGCGAAGCGCACACCAGGGCCACGACGAACCACACGATGCGCGAGCGCGTGCTGCCGGCGCCGCGGCGCGGAGGGGAGGAACCCGCGGGCGCCGGCACGGGGTCGGTGGAATAATCTTTCGTCATGAAATTCGTGATCGTCGGGTTCCTGGTGCTCGTGCTGGCCGCTCTGGCCGGCGCCGGCCTGTTCATGCTTCGCCGCGGCCCCGACGACGGCAGCGCCGACAAGCGCATGGCCCGCGCACTGGCGATCCGCGTCGCATTGTCCGTCACCTTGTTCCTGCTCATCCTGCTGGCCTGGAGCCTGGGCTGGATCCATCCGAAGGGCATTCCGGTCGGAACCTGAGCTTCGAGGCGGGCATCGCCCGCGCGGTTCCGCGCTTTCGAGCCCGCAAACGACGACGCCGCCCGAGCATTCGAGGCGGCGTCTTGTCGCGGGGCGGTTAGCCGCAGGCGTAACCCGCCGTTCGCCGGGACGCCGATCGGCCGGCTTCTTCAGCCCGATCTCCGAAGCGGGACGGGGCATCGCAGCACGCGCTATCGCAGCGCGCCAACAAATGGCGGGTTACGCCTTCGGCTAACCCGCCCTACGTTCACAGCCAGTAGACGACGGCGTACAGGCCCAGCCACACGACGTCGACGAAGTGCCAGTACCACGCGGCGCCCTCGAAGCCGAAGTGGCGCTTGGGCGTGAAGTGTCCCTTCTGCAGCCGCAGCGTGATGAAGAAC
>Ga0207667_10007324_pt1 | contig 13282 bp, 8 predicted proteins | sample KBSCornC52_FD_184301 | JGI IMG/M metagenome (GOLD analysis project Ga0207667, IMG submission 184301) | Corn rhizosphere microbial communities from Kellogg Biological Station, Michigan, USA - KBS Corn C5-2 (SPAdes) (version 2) | ecosystem: Host-associated > Plants > Roots > Rhizosphere > Soil ...
TCCAGCTACTTCCTCCACATCTGGTCCAACGGCTATGCCGCCGGCTACTACGCCTATCCGTGGACCCGCATGTTGGCGGAAGACGCGTTCGCCTGGTTCCAGGCGAATGGCGGGCTGACCCGGGCGAACGGCCAGCGCTTCCGCGACACGGTCCTGTCGCGCGGCAACACCGAGGATTATGCCGAGATGTACCGCGGCTTCACCGGCCACGATCCCAGCATCCAGCCCTATCTCGAATTCTACGGGCTGGCGGGGACGAATAGCGGTTCGGATGCGGCTCCGGCGGCTCCGGGAACCACACCGCCGAAGTGACCTCCAAGGTCATTCGTGAGCGGATTCGCGAAGGTCACAAAGTTTGCGTCCGACGGGGTGCGACATGCTCACACCCCGTTCGAACCGATCGCCGCGAAATCTCCCCGTTCCCGCCGATAATGCGTGCCAAGCAGGCGCATGAGGCGGCCGTCGGCGAGCGGCTCGGTGTGAACTTCGATTGGCTGCGGTTCCAGAATGCGCTCCCACAGCAGGGCGAACAACGCGCCGTCCCGGCGCTCGCGCAGGCGATAGGCGCTTTCGCGGCTCATCCCTGCGGACGCAGCCGCCTTTGCGATGCTCCGCGTACGCGCGAGCGCGTCGAGAAAGCGCAGCTGGCGTTCGGCGGTCCAGCCGTCGCGGCGGATTTTCGGAGGACGCGGAGAATCGCTGGAGCTCATCCGCCAGCTTGGATCACAAACGGGCGGCTGGAGGACAGCTGTTTCTCAGCTTACGTCAGGTGCCGCTTGGGCTTGTACCCGCTGCGCCGTCTAGCAGCCGGTCCCAGATTTCGACTGAACCCAGAGCGCTTGCCGATTATTTCGCCTTGGTCGATGGGTTTGATCGCCAGGTGCGCTGCCCAAGCGGGCCTGATGCCCTTCAAAATATATCGTGTGAGGCCCACGCGATTGTAGATTGGGCGCATATCTAGCGCGCGAGCTGGAACCGATGCTCCCGCCAAGTTCTCAAGCCATATATTTAGGCGCGTTCGGAAGGCCGGCGCCAGCTCAGGGGGCAGGTGCAGCAATATATGGGCTGACACCGTTCCGTGTGGGGCCTCAAGTGACCACACGTAGGTGGGCTTAAGATTGTTGTCGTTGGCAGCCGTCCGCCTCAACCACGGCGCGAAGCGTTGGGCGAGTAACTTCTGCAAGAGATGAGACGCGCTTGACGGCGATATCCCGCCGAGGCCGAAGTTGATCGTCACCATCCAATTAAAGGCTAGGTTGACCCTTTCAGCCTGGCGGCGCGCGTGGTGAATGTTCACCGCCGGGTACCGGTTGATGAACCTCGATCGCCGTAATGCTCCTTTGTTCCGCAGTTGTTCGCCTCCTTGGCTACATCAGTTGCTAGGATGTTCTTATCTCGTGCATGTGTACTGTGGGAGTCGGTAGCAACGGCTAATCCCCAGGATTCTGGGCTGCACGGCCGCTCGAAAGCGGGCATTGCCGATCCTACATTGCGATTAGCTTCCTTCCCGCCCTTACCCTGCTAAACCCCAAGCCTTCATGCCTGACGCAACCAACCACCTCTATCTCGTCGATGGATCGAGCTACATCTTCCGCGCCTATCACCGGCTGCCGCCGCTCACCAATCGGCACGGCCAGCCCGCGGGGGCGGTCTATGGCTATACGACGATGCTGTGGAAGCTCGCCGACGGTCTCAATAAGGCGGACGGGCCGACGCACATGGCCGTCATCCTCGACAAGTCGGAATCGACCTTCCGCAACGCGCTTTACGATCAATACAAGGCGCACCGGCCGCCGCCGCCCGAAGACCTCGTCCCGCAATTCCCGCTGATCCGGACCGCGACGCGCGCTTTCTCCATCCCCTGCATCGAGGAGGACGGGCTGGAGGCGGACGACATCATCGCCTGCTACGTCATCGCCGCGAAGAATGCCGGCTGGAAAGTGACGATCGTCAGCTCCGACAAGGATCTGATGCAGCTGGTCGAGGACGGCACGGTCGACATGCTCGACACCATGAACGACCGGCGGATCGACAGCGCCTATGTTCGCGAGAAGTTCGGGGTCGGGCCGGAAGCGCTCGGAGATGTGCTGGCGCTGATGGGCGACAAGGTCGACAATGTGCCGGGCGTGCCGGGAATCGGGCCCAAGACCGCATCGCAGCTGATCGCCGAACATGGCTCGCTGGAAGCGGTGCTGGCCTATGCGCCGAACATCGCCAAGCCGAAACTTCGGGAATCGCTGATCGAACACGCCGAAGCGGCCCGGCTGTCGCGCAAGCTGGTCACGCTCGTCTGCGACGCCAACCTTCCGGAGCCGCTGGAGAATTTCGCGCTCCAGGGCATTCCGCCGGAGCCGCTGAAGGCCTTTCTCGAAGACCAGGGCTTCAAGGCGCTCCTCAATCGGCTGGCCGGCGGCACCGCCGCTTCGGGCCGAAGCAGCAGCGGCGGCGGCATCGACATGACCATCGCCGCTCTGGAGCCGGCAAAATCCGCCGCGCCCCAGCCGGAAAAGCAGGAGGTCGATCGCTCGCTTTACGAGACGGTGACCGACGAGGCCGCGCTCGACCGCTGGATCGCGGAGGCGACCGCCCAGGGCTATGTCGCGATCGATACCGAAACCGACTGCATCGACTGCATCATTGCTCAGCTCGCCGGGATCAGCCTCGCGATCGGTCCGAACAATGCGTGCTACATTCCGGTCGGGCATAGTGGCGCGGACCTCTATTCCGATGCGCCCAACCAGCTTCCGAAGGCGCTGGTCCTTTCAAAGCTCAAGCCGCTGCTGGAAGACCCCGCCGTCCTCAAGATCGGCCATAACCTCAAGTACGACTGGGTGATGTTCGACAAGGCCGGGATCAACGTCGAGCCCGTCGACGACACGATGGTGATGAGCTTCGATCTCGATGCCGGGAAGAGCTTCGGCCACGGGCTCAACGAGCTGGCGAAATTCCACTTCGATCACGACTGCATCCCATTCAAGCAACTGTGCGGGGCCGGCAAAAGCCAGATCACCTTCGACAAGGTGCCGCTGAAAGAGGCGACCGAATATGCCGCCGAGGATGCCGACATCACGCTTCGCCTCTGGCTCCGGCTGAAGCCGCGGATTGCTCAGGAAAATGTCGCCCGAGTCTATGAGCGCGTCGACCGGCCGCTGGTGCCGGTGATCAGCCGCATGGAGCGCCGCGGCGTCAAGGTCGACCGCGAGTATCTCGCCCGGCTGAGCCGCGAATTCTCCGAGGAGATCGCCCGGCTCGAAGAGAAAATCTACGAAAGTGCGTGCGGCCCCTTCACCATCGGATCGCCGCAGCAATTGGGCGAAGTCCTCTACGGTCGCCTCGGACTGCAAGGCGGGCGCAAGGGCAAGAGCGGGCAATATTCCACGGACGTCAACGAGCTTGAGCGGCTGGCCGGCGAGGGCATCGAATGCGCCCGCCTGGTGCTCGAATGGCGGCAGCTGAGCAAGCTGAAGAGCACCTACACCGACGCTCTGCAGACGCAGATCAATTCGGAGACGGGCCGCGTCCACACCAGCTACTCGATGACTGGAGCGCAGACGGGCCGCCTCTCCTCGAACGATCCCAACCTGCAGAACATCCCGATCCGGACCGAGATCGGCCGCAAGATCCGCGATGCCTTCGTCGCCGAGCCCGGGAACGTGCTGATGAGCGCCGACTACAGCCAGATCGAGCTTCGGCTCGCTGCCCACATGGCCGACGTCCCGCAGCTCAAGGATGCCTTCCGGAGCGGCGCTGACATCCATAGCCTGACCGCGGAAGAGTTATTCGGCCGGGTCGACCGGGACACGCGCAACCAGGCGAAGACGATCAACTTCGCAATCCTCTATGGCAGCTCTGCCTGGGGCATTGCCGGACGGCTCGGAGTGCCGAAGGAGGAAGGCAAGGCCATTATCGATCGCTATTACGAGCGCTTCCCGGGCATCCGCGCCTTCACCCACGCCACATTGGCATTCGCTCGGGAGCATGGTTTCACCAAGACCCTGTTTGGACGGAAGACTCACTTCGAGCCCAATATTCGCTCGTCGAACCCTTCCATCCGCGCCGGTGCCGAGCGAGCGGCAGTCAACGCACCAATCCAGGGCACCAGCGCCGACCTGATCAAGCGGGCGATGGCGCGGATGGATGAGGCGCTCGCAAAGGCGGGGCTCGCGGGCGTGAAGATGCTCCTCCAGGTCCACGACGAGTTGGTTTTCGAAGTGCCCGACGGGCGCGAGGAAGAGGCTGCGGAGGTGATCCGGCGCGTCATGGCGTCGGCCGCCGAACCCGCGCTTGCTCTTGACGTACCGCTCGATGTCGAGGTTGGATGGGGTGCGAATTGGGGCGCCGCTCATTGAAGGACTCCGAAATCAAGGCCGCCGTCGCTGCGGCGCCGCCTGATGCAGACATGGCAACGCTCGCCCGGGGCGGGCGGCTCAACATCTTCGGGTTCATTCTTCGGCTGGGCGGGATGGCCCCATTCCTCTTCATCGGCGGCCGGATCTATGGGCCTGCCGCGCTCGGCCGCTTCGCTTACGCTGTACTGACGGTTGAATTCGCCGCCCAGATCGCGGCCCTCGGGCTGAGGCGTGGACTCGCACAACTGCTGGCGGACGCGAAGAAGCCGCAATCCTGCATCGTTGCCGACGCGATGCTGGTGGCGGCGATCGCGTCGGCGGTGGGGATCGCGATCCTCGTTCTCTTCCCCAAGGCGATGTACCCGACGACCGAGGTCCACGGCATGGACCGGCTGCTTGCGATCACCGTGCTCGCAATCTCCTGGACTGACATCGCACTCGCCGGGCTTGCCTATCACCACGACGTCGGCTCTACGGTCCGTTCACGCTCGATCGTCCAGCCGTGGACAATCAGCATCGTCGCGTTCGGCTGGTCCTACATCTCGCTCGAGGACGGGCTGATCGTCGCCTATGTCTTTTCGATGGTGGCGGCGCTGGTCACGGCGCTGGTCCCTCTGGTCCGCTGCTACGGCGTTCCCAAGGGGTGGACACCGGACTTGCGGACGGCTTGGGTCACCGCCTGTCGCAACGTACCGCTAGCTGCGGCGGACGCGGTCGAATGGGCGTCCAGGCGAATCGATCTTGCCGTCCTTGGGGTTTTCATGCCGGCGGCTTTCGTCGGCATTTATTACGCGGCGCAGCAGGTGGCGACTCTCCCGGCAAAGCTGAAAACCAGCTTCGAGCCGGTGCTCGGGCCTGCGATCGTCAGGCGAATCGCGGTTGGCGACAAGGTGGGCGTGGCGAAGCAGGTACGGCAGGTGACCTACTGGATCGTCGCGGCCCAGGCCGGGATCGCGCTCGCGCTCGGGATTCCGGGGAGGCCGGTAATGGGCCTGGTCGGGCCCGGGTTCACCGGCGGCACGGCAATGCTGGGCTTTCTGCTCGCGGCCGAAGTGATCGCCGCTGCGGCCGTGGTGAGCGAGGCCGCGCTGATCTACGTCGCCCGGACCGCCAACATGATCATCAGCCTGATCATGCTGGCGATGGAGGCAGGGTTGGCGGCGGCGCTGATCCTGATCATGCGGGCAGAGGGATGGCCGCCGTCGTTCCAGGCGACTGGACCAGCAATTGCCCTTTGCGTTTCGCTCGCCTTTGCCTCCATCGCCAAGACCCACCTGTTGAGGAGGAAGCTTGGCTCGCCGGTTTCGGGCTGGAGATGGGATATCGGGTGGGCAACGGGCGCCGGAGTTGCAGTCGGCGCCCTGGTCCACTTCTGGCTTCCGGAGACGCTTCAGCTGGTGATTGGGGTCCCGGCGATCATGATCGCGTTCGGAGCGGTGCTGTGGACCAAAGGCTTCGGGCCGGAGGACCGCCAGTTGTTCCGGATGGGCAAGTCGCAGGTTCGCGAACTGCGTGAGGCTGAAGAAGCAGCCGAAGCGCGCGATCAGATTCAGGACGACATTATCTAGGAGGAAAGGCGCGAAGTGAATCCGCGCCTTCCATCGGTACTCGCTGCGCTCGGCCGTCGACCCATACTCGATCTCTCTTCAGTGGCGGAAGTGCCGCATCCCAGTGAACAGCATCGCCAGCCCGGCCTCGTCGGCCGCCGCAATCACCGCGTCGTCGCGGATTGAACCGCCGGGCTGGATGACTGCGGTTGCCCCGGCTTCCGCCGCCGCGAGGAGGCCGTCAGGGAACGGGAAGAACGCATCCGACGCGACCGCCGAGCCGACTGTCCGCGGCTCCGCCCAGCCATTCGCTTCCGCCGCTTCCCTTGCTCGGATCGCGGCGATGCGCGAGCTGTCGCGGCGATTCATCTGCCCCGCCCCGATGCCGGCCGTGGCGCCATCCTTGGCGTAGACGATCGCGTTCGACTTCACGTGTTTGGCAACTGTCCATGCGAACAGGCAGTCCTTCAGCTCCTGCTCGGTCGGCTCGCGCTTCGTCACGCATTTCAGCTGATCGCGCCTAATCCTGCCGTTGTCGCGGGTCTGAACCAGCACGCCACCGCAGATGGTGGTGGAATATTGGCCGCCACGGGCGGGATCGGGCAACTCCCCCGTGAGCAATAGCCGCAAATTCTTCTTGCGCGCGAAAATCGCTTTGGCTCTCTCGTCCGCATCCGGCGCTACGACCACTTCAGTAAAAATTGCGGTGATCGCTTCGGCCGTTTCCTCATCGAGCGGCCGGTTAGTGGCGACGATCCCCCCGAACGCGGAAACGCTGTCGCAGGCGAGCGCCTCCCTCCAGGCGTCTAGCAGATCGCCGCGCGTAGCAACGCCGCAGGGGTTAGCATGCTTGACGATCACAACCGTGGGCGGCCGGTCGCGAAACTCGGCTGCGAGCTCGAGCGCGGCATTGGCGTCATTGATATTATTGTAGCTGAGCTCCTTGCCCTGGACCTGCTCCGCCTGCGGGATGCCGCGTGCCGAGCGGTAGGCCGAGCCGTAGAGCGCCGCCTGCTGATGCGGGTTTTCGCCATAGCGGAGGGTCATGAGCAACGGCGACGAGATCGTCCGCTGCTCCACCCACTCCTGGCCCTGATCCGCCTTTTGAAACCACGTCGAAATGGCGGAATCATAGGTCGCCGTCAGTGCGTACGCCTTTGCCGCCATCCGCTTACGAAACTCAAGCGACGTCGCGCCGTCATGCTTGTCCAGCTCAGCCAGCAATTCCTCATAGTCGGCGGGATCCGTGACAATCGTCACATAGGCGTGGTTCTTGGCTGCCGAGCGGACCATCGACGGGCCGCCGATATCGATATTCTCGATGATCTCGTCCCGCCCCGCGCCGCGCGCCACCGTCGCTTCGAACGGATAGAGATTGACCACAACCAGATCGATCGGCGTGATCTCATGCTCCGCCATCGCCGCCGAATGCTCAGGATTGTCGCGCACAGCCAGCAACCCGCCATGCACCTTCGGGTGAAGCGTCTTGACCCGTCCGTCCATCATCTCGGGAAAGCCGGTCAGATCGGAAACGTCGCGCACCGTCCCGCCACTTTCGCGCAGCTTCGCTGCCGTACCGCCGGTCGAGACGAGCTCGATTCCGCGCGCCACAAGCGCCTTGGCCAGCTGATCGAGGCCGGTTTTGTCGGAAACGGAAAGCAGCGTCCGGCGAACCGGCACGAGATCGGTCATTGTTGCTCCTTTGTCAGCTTGAGCGACGGAACTGCCACTGCACTTCTGCGCCCTCGGGCCCGGTATCGCCACTCACCACCAATTGCACGGTCCGATTCGCTTCCCCGCGCGAATCGACGGCCAGACTTTCCTCGACTGAGATCGCACTTCCACGGGAGCGAAAATTCCAGGGCGGCGCGCCTGGCGATCGCAATATCGCGCCCATTCCATCCGCGGTGACCGTCGGCTCGATCCCCGCGGCGAGGTGGAAGCGGATCGCGAACGGCACGGACTTGCCCTTCCGCTTCACGGGTTGGAGGCGATCGGTGCCGCCAAGTTCCTTGCCGTCGTTGCCGAGCACTAAGGTGCGCCGATGAAGCAGACCCAACCCGCGCGCATAACCGTCGTGACTCGCCTCGATGCGGCTCGAATCATTGTCTTCCGAGCGATCGACGATGACATCGCTCACGCCCTTGCCGAGCGATCCGTCGGGCAGAATGGCGGTGGAATTGGTATCCGCCAGCGTGAGCGTGCTGTGCGCCGCAGTCGTCCGAAGCGCATCCACAAGCTCGTTCGGGAGCTGCGTCGCCAGCGGCTCCGGTCCGCCGCAATTCACGATGAGCCTCTGCGACCCGTCGGAAAGTTCGAAAGCGAGGGTCGAGGCGCAGCCCGATGGGGCCATCTTGGGAGGCGGTGGGGGCGCCGCGTCAATGATGACGATCGTTCCCAGAGCGGACAGGCGATGGTAGCCCCAGCCCTTGGGCTGCCGGAGCGGGCGGGCGCGCAGGCCGCAGCCCTCAATGATCGCGGTTAGCCGTGCTGCGTCGCCTGCGTTGCCCCCCTGCCAGCTGGATAGCGCGCCGTCGCCGAGCACCACCCCATGAAGCGCCGCCAGCGCGGCTTCCGCAGATGCCTCGATCCCGTCGGGCACCGATTGCTTCGCCGCGAAATAGGCCGCCCGGAGGAGTCCGAGCCGATCGACGAAGAGCGCCTGTTCGAAGGGAGTCCGGCTGATGAGCCCGCCATCGTCGAACTGCGCGGCTGCGAGCGCCTTCGCGAGCCCGGCCTCAGCGCGCCCCAGACGCGCGATATTCCCCTGAAGGATGAGTGCGGCAACGACGACCCCGGCCCAGGCGGTCACCCGCTTCAGCCCCGACGACGCCTTGTCCGCGTTTCCGTCGAGATAGCGAGCGCCGCGCGCAAGCGTGTTCAGAAGCGCCGAGCGATAGCCTTCATCGCGGCTGGAGAGGATGTAGGGCGCATACGCGGTCCAGAAGAGGATCCGCTCTCCCCACAAATCCGGCCGCCACGCTTCGTCGACGCGCGTTCCATGAGCCAGCAACCAGCGGCCCACGATCGCTTCGGCCAGCCGGGCGCCCTTCTCACGCGACGCCGAGGCGGCGAGGTCCCGCAGCCAGGAAAAGGACTGCAACTGCTCGGCAAGCGCCCCCTGTGCGCCGACCGCAGCGAAATCGAGGTCCGCGAGCGACTGCATCTCGCTTCCACAAAAGAACTTGCCTGTAAGAAGCGCGTCGCCGCGGCGGCGATCGCCCTGCACATGGTCGCGCGGGACCGCGACGAGCCGGAGCGGCTGCCGTCGCGAGCCGGTCAGCCGGGACAACAGGGAGCCTCTGGCGAGCCTTCGGACGACGTCGCTCTGGGCGGCGTCCGGCCCGCTCACTCTTCGCCCCGAAGCGCCTGGATGTTGGCGGCGTATCGGTCTGCGCCGCCCCGGAACGCAGCCGTTCCAGCGACCAGCACGGTCGCGCCTGCATCCACTGCCTGCCGAGCGGTATCCGGATCGATGCCGCCGTCCACTTCGATTTCGACGGAGACACCGACTTTCGAGATCTTCGAGGCGATCGCCTCGATTTTCCGGAGCTGACTGGCGATGAATTTTTGACCCGCAAAGCCCGGATTGACCGACATCACCTGCACGAGGTCGATGTCCTCGAGCACGTAATCCACCGCATCGGACGGGGTGGCGGGGTTGAGCGAAACGCCCGCCTTTTTCCCGAGCGCCCGGATCCGCTGCAGCGTGCGATGGAGATTGGGACCGGCCTCCGGATGAACAGTGATGATATCCGCCCCGGCGTTCGCGAAATCCTCGAGGAACGGATCGACCGGAGCGATCATCAGGTGAACGTCGAACGGCTTGCTGCTGTGCTTGCGGGCAGCCTTGAGCACCACCGGGCCGAAGGTCATGTTTGGGACGAAATGCCCGTCCATAACATCGACATGAATCCAGTCAGCGCCAGCTGCGTCAATCGCGCGCACCTCTTCGCCGAGCCGCGAGAAGTCGGCGGAGAGAATGGACGAGGCGATCAGCGGGCGGGCCATCGCCCCGATTAGACGGGATTAGGCGGCGCGGACAAGCCGCGCGATGAAGAAGGCGTCGAGACCGCCTTCGCTTTCGAGCAGACCGGGGAGGATGCGGACCCAACCTTCGGGCGAGGTCGGGATAAAATCCGGGAGTTCGCCCGGCTTGGGAGGATCCATTCGGTAGTCCGGGTTATTCGCCAAAAAATCCGAAATGACTCCCTCGCCCTCACCCGGCTCGAGCGAGCAGACGGAGTAAACCAGCGCCCCCTCCGGCTTCAGCCACTGAACGGCGCGCGCGAGAAGCTTCGCCTGAAGCTCGGCGGACTCCCGAATCACTCGCGGCCGAGCGCGATAAAGGACCTCCGGATGCCGCCGGAACGTGCCCGTCGCGGAGCACGGCGCATCGAGAAGAATTGCAGCGTATTTTTCTTTCGGCTCCCATGTGAGCGCGTCGGCGCAGATCAGATCCGCAGCCAGGCGGGTACGATCGAGATTCTGCTTGAGGCGTTTCAGGCGCGACTCCGATTGGTCGACAGCTGAGACCTCGTGCCCCGCCGCAACGAGCTGCATCGCCTTGCCGCCAGGGGCTGAGCAGAGGTCGAGAACCTTCTGCGCAGTGTCAGGAATCAGCCGGGCAGGGAGCGAAGCCGCGAGGTCCTGAACCCACCAATCGCCCGCGTCGAAGCCTGACCGTTCCGTTACTGAACCACCATCACGAAGCCGCACATTGTGTGGTGCGAGCGAAGCTGCGCCTTGCAGAGTCCCGAATGCCTCTGCGGCCTCCTGCGATTTGAACGTGAGGTCGAGCGGTGGCCGCGTTGCGATCTGCCGGCGCGCCGCCGCAACGGCTTCCTCACCCCAGGCTTCGGCCCAGCGCTGCTCCACCTCCGCGGGAAGATGCGGGGCGTCGATTTTCGGCACTCCTCGACGAAGCAAGGTTCCCAAAACGCCATGCACCAGCTTCCGGGGTCCACCGTCCACCAGAGGCAAGGCGGTCGCCACGATGGCGTGATCCGGCGTTTCGAGGCCGATCTTCTGCGCCAGCGCCATCCGAAGCACCATCCGCGCCTTGGAATCCTCCGGAAGCGGCTTCCTGGTGGCACTATCGATCAGCGCGTCGAGATCGGGAATCCGCCGAAGCACCTCGCCCGCAATCGCCACCGCGAGGCCAAGGTCGGGCCCGGAAAGCCCCTTCGCTCCGGCGGCTGCAGAATCGAGCGTGCGCCATCGCCGGAGCACCGCGTCGAGCATCGTGAGCGCAGCTCGTCGGGCGGCGAGTCCTTCCGTTGTTGGCATCGGCTCAGGCAACGCCCATGTTCGAGGGATGAAACGCCCGAGACATCTCGATCCGCCGCCGAACCTCTCCAAATCGCCGCCGGTTCCACAGCCGGAGGACGTCTCCGAAACCAGGCCGCCCGCTGGCGAGGAAGGGAAGCTGGACCCGACCCGCTACGGCGATTGGGAGAGGAAAGGGATTGCGGTCGATTTCTAGGCGCTTTCGCTGCGGGGCGGGCGTGACAGCAACGCTTCAAGAACAGAATCGACCGACGCGCCTTCGAGCAGCCGCGCAACCGCTTCGACGATCGGCATGTCGATATTCCGCTCCCGGGCGAGCCGGGCGAGCACCGGTGCGGTGAACGCCCCTTCGGCTACGGTTCGCCGGTCGGCCATCAGTTCAGGTGCCGGCCTGCCTTCGCCGATTCCCTTGCCGAGCGAATAATTGCGCGAGCTGGTCGATGAACAGGTGAGCACCAGGTCGCCGAGGCCTGAGAGCCCAGTCAAAGTCTCCGCACGAGCGCCGCAGGCGAGGCCGAATCGAGTCATTTCGGCAAAGCCGCGTGCGATCAGCGCGGCCCGCGCGTTCTGGCCCAGCCCCCGCCCCTCGACCACCCCGCAGGCGATCGCCAGCACGTTCTTCACTGCGCCGCCGATCTCGGCCCCGGCCACGTCGTCGCTGAGGTAGATTCGGAAAGTGGGCTGGGCGAGGCGGTCGCGAAGCTGCTCGGCAAGGCTTAGGTCCTCCGCCGCCAAAGTCACGGCCGTCGGCAATCCGGAAGCGACTTCATGGGCGAAGGTCGGGCCGGACAGAACCGCGATCCGGGCGCCGGTGCACGTCTCCGCAGCGACCTGGTGAAGGAGCTCACCGCTGCGTTCCTCGATTCCCTTCGCACAAAGCACCATCGGCTTGTCGCATTTGGTCGCTTGCTCGAGAACGGACCGCGTGTGCTGTGCCGGTGTGACGACCAGCCAAGCGTCGCAGTTCGCGATGTCGCCGAGTTCGGTGGTCGCCCGGATTGAAGGGTCCAGCGCGACACCCGGCAGAAACAGCGAATTCTCGTGGCGGGCGTTGATCGTCTCCACCGCCTCGCTCTCGCGCGCCCACAGCAGAGTCTCGCGCCCGCCTTTCGCCGCGATTTGCGCAAGCGCAGTGCCCCATGCGCCGCCGCCGACGACAGCGATCCTCACGCCTTCACCCCCGCTCCCCGCACCTTCTCTGCATCGGGATCGAGCGGCCAGCGTGCACGGGCTGGAGCGCCAAGGTGATCGATCATTCCAGCGCTGTAGCGTTCCGATCCGGCCCAGGCGATCATCGCGGCATTGTCCGTGCACAGCCACACCGGCGGTACGCTGAAACACCGCCCCGTCTCCTTCGCCAGCTCCTCCAGAGACGAGCGGATCGCGCGATTGGCTGCAACACCGCCGGCGACCACAAGAGACGGCGCATCGGTCCGTGAAAGCGCGAGCCGGGTGCGATCCACAAGGCAATCGATCACCGCTTGCTGGAAACTGGCGGCAATATCCGCGGGGCGGTATTCCCCTGAGGCAACGGCGCGCTGCACGGCCGCTTTCAGTCCGGCGAAGGAGAAGTGCGGCTCTCCCGATCCGACGAGTGGGCGCGGGAGCGGCACAGCTTCGGGATTGCCCTCCTTCGCGAGCTGCTCAACCGCCGGGCCGCCGGGATAACCAAGCCCCAGCAATTTCGCCGCCTTGTCGAAGGCTTCGCCCGCCGCATCGTCGATCGTCGTTGCCAGCCGCCGATACTCGCCGACGCCGAGGACTTCGAGGATCTGGCAATGTCCTCCCGACACCAGGAGTAGAAGGTACGGAAACTCGAGATCCGGATCCGCCAGCCGAGGCGAGAGCGCATGACCTTCAAGATGATTGACGGCGATCAGCGGCTTGCCGGCCGAGAGGGCCAGCCCTTTCGCGACCAGCAATGCAACCATCACCCCGCCGATCAGCCCTGGACCGGCAGTCGCCGCAACCGCATCGACATCGCTGATCGCGACCTTCGCCTCGCCGAGCACTTGCTGAACCAGGCCCGGCAAAATCTGCACGTGCGCGCGCGCTGCAATCTCGGGAACGACGCCGCCGAACGGCCGATGCGCATCG
>Ga0207667_10007330_pt1 | contig 13276 bp, 14 predicted proteins | sample KBSCornC52_FD_184301 | JGI IMG/M metagenome (GOLD analysis project Ga0207667, IMG submission 184301) | Corn rhizosphere microbial communities from Kellogg Biological Station, Michigan, USA - KBS Corn C5-2 (SPAdes) (version 2) | ecosystem: Host-associated > Plants > Roots > Rhizosphere > Soil ...
TGACTTCAAGGCTGGTCTGGCCGATCCGGCGGGTCGGGAAGGCTGGTTTGATGGGAGTCGCGCTCATGGCTTTTTCTGGTTCCGGCTGCGTTGCCAGCATCTGACATGTCAGTCCGCGACGAGTAAACCCGGCGCGGCGAATAAACCCGCCCCGCCGGAGCTAGGCCGGCACGACGAAATCGGCTATGAGGCGCCACCATGACGCATGACCTCAATACCGCGCGGCGTTTCTCCGTTGCGCCTATGATGGATTGGACCGACAGGCATTGCCGGTACCTGCATCGGCTGCTGACGCGGCGCGCGCTGCTGTTTACCGAAATGGTGACGAGCGCGGCGATCGTACATGGCGACCGGGAGCGGCTGCTGGGCTTCGATCCCAGCGAGCAGCCGGTGGCCTTGCAGCTCGGCGGCGCCGATCCGGCGGAGTTGGCGCTCGCTGCTGCAGCGGGGGCGGCGTTCGATTATGCCGAAATCAACCTCAATGTTGGTTGCCCGTCCGATCGGGTGCAGTCCGGCCGCTTCGGGGCCTGCCTGATGGCCGAACCGGCCCTGGTGGCGGCGTGTGTGCGTGCCATGCGCGGGGCCACCGACCTGCCGGTAACCGTGAAATGCCGGATCGGCATCGACGACCAGGACAGTGAGGCCGATCTCGACCGTTTCGCCGATGCCATGGTCGCGGCCGGCGTCGACGCCCTTTATGTGCATGCCCGCAAGGCGTGGCTGAAGGGGCTGAGCCCCAAGGAAAACCGCACTATTCCGCCGCTCGACTATCCGCGCGTGTACCGGCTTGCGGCAAGGCTCGCACCCTTGCCGGTCCTGCTCAATGGCGGCATCGACAGCCTCGATGCGGCCGAGGGTCATCTCGCCCATGTCAGTGGCGTGATGTTGGGGCGGGCGGCCTATCACGACCCGATGCCGCTGGCGGCAGTCGACAATCGGTTGTTCGGCGACACCACGGCACCCGTGGAGCTGGGCGACATCGTTGCGGCGATGGCCGATTACGCCGAGGGCCAGCTTGCGGGCGGGACGCGTCTCAACCAGATCACGCGGCACATGCTGGGGCTCGCCAACGGCATGCCGGGGGCACGCCAGTTCCGGCAGGTCCTCAGCGTCGAGGCCTGCCGACGCGGAGCCGGTCCAGAAGTGCTGTTCCGGGCGCTGGAGGCGGTCGAGCCCCGCGCTGTCGCGGCGGAGTAGGGCGCGCTGCTTACCGGGCAGCCCAGTAGTCGGCTTGCAACTGCGCGGCCTCCGCCTCGAGCAGCGGGCCGACCACCTCGGTCGGTCGTTGGCCGGCGGCGAAGACGGTGGGGCAGGGCAGATCGAGGGTCGGGTTCTCCTCATGCGCCCCGGTCTGCGCCTTGAGGTCGCGCTCGGTCTGGCCGAACACGACGCGGCCGACGCCGGCCCAGTAGAGGGCGCCGGCGCACATGGCGCAAGGTTCCGCGGACGTATAGAGCGTGCACTGCTGCAGGAAGGCCGTCTCGTAGGCCTTGGCCGCCCGCGAGGCCAGCAGCTTTTCGGCGTGTGCCGTGCGGTCCCCGCCCTCGGCCGAAAAGCCGTTCCCTTGCTCCAGCAGGATGGTGCCATCGGCGTCGGCGAGCAGGCACCCGAACGGGTGGTCGCCGCCGTCGCGGGCCGCCTTGGCGATGGCAAAGGCGCGGCGGAGCAGCTTTTCGTCATAACCGCGGAGGGGCATTAGTTGGTCAGCTCCAGTGAGTTCTGGCTCACCGCATAGCGACTGAGCGTTTCGAGGAAAGTCATGCCGAGCAGGCTCGTGTCGAGCGCGCCGCCTTCGGTGACGTAGGCGCGGATATCGTGGCGGACGATGCCGCCGACGTCGATGTCGGCGATCCGGACCACGGCCGCACGGCCCATGCCATTGGCCGTCGACACCGCAGTGTCGTAGCGCAGCCGCGCCACGTCGATGCCGGCCTTCTTCGCATCGTCGTTGTTCAGCACCATGGCGCTGGCGCCGGTGTCGAAGATCAGCGGGATCTTGATGCCGTTGATCTTGGCATCGACCTGGAAATGACCGCTCAGGCCACGCCGGAAGCTCACCCGGCCGGTATGGCCGTCGACGATGGGCTGGCCGGGCGTGAGCTCGCCGTAGACGCGGGTCGCCACGTTCATGATCTCGTCGCGGTAGGCATAGCCGGTGATCGCCACGACGAAGATGCCGATCCAGAGCACCAGCGCGCTGATGAGCTCGGAGGCTGGGCGGCGCCGGGCAAAGGCGCCGCCGGCAATGAGGATCAGCACCAGCAGCAGGGCCACCACCTGGCCGGTCTGCTGCTGGGTCAGCCCCATCAGGGCCCCGGCGTCGCTGCTCACGACGAGCGCCAGGCCGGCGGCGATCAGCAGTGCGATGCCGATGAAGATCATGCCGGGTCGGGCTCCCGCTGCGGGGTGCGAATAGTCGGCGTCAGGCTGGTCATCTTAGAGATAAAGCCATTCGCGGGGGCGAATTCAAGCTCGGTGTTCGGGCGGGGCCGGACGGGGCATGAGTAACTGGCTTGCCGTCATCGCATGCCAGCCATGCGGACATGGGGGGTGAGGGCAGGCCCGGCAACGCCGACATTGGTGTTAGGCTAAGTTTTCCCCGAGCCCCGCAAAGATCATGCCATGAACAAACTTACGCTCATCAGCTCGCCCACCTGTCCATATGTGCAGCGCGCCGCTATCGCGCTGAGAGAAAAGCAGGTGGCGTTCGAGGTGATGTATGTTGATCTCGCGGATAAGCCGGAGTGGTTTCTTGCCATTTCGCCACTCGGCAAGGTGCCGGTGCTGCGCATTGAGCGTGATGGCGAGCCGCCGGCGGTGATCTTCGAGAGTGCGGTGATCCTCGAATATCTGGAGGAGGCGGTGCCGGGGGTGAAGCTGCATCCGGCCGACCCCCTGAAGCGGGCGCAGCATCGGGGCTGGATCGAGTTCGGCTCCAGCGTTCTCGGCGATCTCCATCGCTACAGCACCGCGACCGACGCCGCGGCGCTGGCTGCCTCGCGCCTCGCGCTGCGTGGCAAGTTCAAGCGGCTGGAATCGGCGCTGGTGGGGCGGCCGTATTTTGCCGGACAGCACTTCAGCCTGGTTGATACGGCGTTTGCCCCGGTATTCCGGCAGATCGACGCACTCGAGACGGTAACGACCACCGAACTGCTCGATGGGTTTCCCGGGCTCGAGGCGTGGCGCAAGGCGCTGGCCGCCCGCGACAGCGTCCGGGCCGCGGTGCCGGAGGATTACGTCGAGCGCTATCTCGGCCGATTGCGCCAACTCGATGCGGTGTTGCTGAAGGCAGCCTGACCGGCTCAGACGAAAACCAGGAACGCCGCCAGCGCCGAGATTTCGAGCAGCGCCTGCAGGGCGCCGATGAGGTCGCCGGTATGGCCGCCAACCAGTACCCGGCAGAGCACCGTCCAGCCCCACGCCACCAGCGCCGCAAGCACCACCGCCAGCAGGAAGCCGGCCAGGCCGGCGCCGGGGGCGGCAAGGATCAGGCCGAGGATCAGCGCAAAGATCGCGCCCATCGCGAAGGCGGGTTTGCTGACGCGGCCCGCGGCGGCCGCCACCCCGTTGGGACGGGCGGCCGGCAGCGCTACCGAGAGCCAGAGCGCGCCGCTGCGGGCCAGCAACATGGCCGCGAGCCACATCGCCGCGGCGGCCAGCGGACTGATGGCCGCGAGCGCCGACAGGGCCGCGACGCGCAGCAGCAGCAACAGGCAGAGCGCGGCAACACCATAGGTGCCGTGGCGGCTGTCCTTCATGATTTCCAGCCGGCGTTCGTGCGTGCTGCCGCCGAACAGGCCATCGGCGGCATCGGCGAGCGCGTCCTCGGCCATCGCGCCGGTCACCAGCACCGACGCCGCCACCGCGAGGCCGGCTGCAAACAGGGTAGGCAGGCCAATGAGGCTGGCGCCGAGCAGCAGCAGGGCCGGCACCACCCCGATGATCACGCTGGTGAACGGCAGGGCCATGGCGATACGCGTCAGTTCGGGCTGCCGGTGCGGCCGGTCGCCAGTCGGCAGGCGCGAAAAGAAGCGCAGCCCCATGAGCACGTCGTCGCCAAACTGTGCCTTCGTCGCGTCGGGGCGGTCAGGGGACTGGTTGTCGTTATGGGGGCCGCCCTGGCGCTGCGGCGGGTTGTGACTCACTGTCGATCTTCCTGCTTCGCCCTGCGCCCGACCATGGCACCGGCGCCGCGGCGCGGCAATTCAAACCGGAAGGTGGCCAATTTGCCGCGCTAGCTTTGCCTGTCGGACTCGCCTATCCCAAGGCGCGCTTGCAAGGAGCTACCATGCCCGCCTCGGACCCCAGCCCGTTTACCGACATCATCGAATTGCTGACCATCGTGCCGGACGGCGACGAGCGGGCGGTGGAGGCTGTGCGGGCCCGCGATGCGACGCTGACCAAGCCCGCCGGCTCGCTCGGCCGCATGGAAGAGCTGGTCGAATTCCTGGCGCGCTGGCAGGGCAAGGCGCCGCCGACCCTCGACAACCCAATGGTGGCGATCTTTGCCGGCAATCACGGTGTTGCGGCGCGCGGCGTGTCGGCTTTTCCGGCGGCGGTGACGGCGCAGATGGTCGCCAACTTCACCAATGGCGGGGCGGCGATCTCCCAGATCTGCGGTTTGCATGGATTAAACTTGCGGGTATTCGAGCTGGCGCTCGACCTGCCCACCGGCGATATCACGGTCGAGGCCGCAATGGATGATCGCACCTGCGCGGCGACCATTGCCTATGGCATGGAGGCGGTGGCCGGGCAGCCCGACCTGCTGGCCATCGGCGAGATGGGGATCGGCAACACCACCGTGGCGGCGGCCATCTATGCGGCGCTCTACGGCGACAACGGCGCCACCTGGGTTGGGCGCGGCACCGGGGTCGACGACCAGGGCCTTGGGCGCAAGGCCGCGGCGGTGGATGCGGCGCTGGCCCATCATTACGACGAGTTGGTCGACCCGCTGTCGATCCTGGCGCGGCTGGGCGGCCGCGAGATCGCGGCCATGCTCGGGGCCATCATTTCGACGCGGCAGCAGAAGATTCCCGTCATCGTCGATGGGTTCGTGGCGACTGCCGCGGCTGCTGTCGCCCATGCGGTGAATCCACGCGCCATCGATCATTGCCTTTTTGCCCACGTCTCGGCCGAGACGGCACACGCCCGGGCGCTGGCGCGAATGGGCGTCGAGCCGCTGCTCAACCTCGGCATGCGGCTCGGCGAAGGGAGTGGGGCGGCGCTGGCCGCCGTGCTGGTGAAGACCGCGCTGCACCTGCATACTCACATGGCAACGTTTGCCGAGGCCGCCGTCAGCGGCCGGGAGTAGCCCGGCCGCCGGGTCGCCAGTCAGTGCGGTAGGCTCTTGGCGTAGGCCTCGAAAGTCGGGGCGTCTTTCAGGTCGTAGGCTTCGCTGAAGCCGGCAAGCGAGAAGCTCACTGACAGGTCCTTGTTGGCCACGTCCTTGGCAATCAGCTTCAGCGTCTTGCCCTTGCGCAGGCGGCTGATGAAATCGGCCTTGATGAACTGCTCGGACTCGCAGGACTGCGCCGTGCAGCGCCAGTAGGGCAGCGCCTGTGGTTTTGCCGTGTCGATCTGCCACCTGAGGCCGGGCTTCAGCACGACGCCAACCGGCACGGCGGCGACCGCCAGCGTCGGCACACCCTTGGCGCTGTCGATGCGCAGCAGGAACGAGCCCATGATGCTGGTGTTTTCGAAGGCCAGCTTGCGGACGATGCACACCTTGTGGCCGTCCTTCGGATCGGGGTCGCAGAATTTCGCCCAGGCCTTGACGGCAGCCGGCACCTCGCGCGGCGCCGCAGCTGGCGCCGGAGTGGCGGTCGCAGGCGCTGCTGCCGCTGGCGCTGCTGCCGCAGGGGCGGCGGGCGCAGCCGGTGCCGTCGCGGCGGCCGGTGCCGCGGCGGGAGCGGGCGCAGCCGGTGCCGCATTGTCGGCGAGCACCGGGGTTGTCGCGGCGAGGAGCGCCGCAGCGCAGGTGGCAATAACGTACCGATTGAAGCGCATGGGAAATCTTGATCCTTTGCCCGTTGCTGCTGTCGCATCCCATAGGTCACGCGGCCGGTCAATCGCGGTACGCGGCCGTTGACGATGCGCCGCAGGCCTTCGCACCCATTCGCGGCGAAAATAGGGGATCAGGCGCGGGGCCGGGCTTCCGAATAGATCTCCAGCCGATTCTTGCGCTCGACCACCGGCGCCAGCGCGTCCATGACGCGGGCGCGCGGGAAGGTGGCGATCACCTCGGTGCCGAAGCGAAGCTTTGAGAACAGGTCGAAGCGCCCCTGGTGCAGTTCCATGATCTTCTGCACGATCGGCAGGCCAAGTCCGGCGCCCTGCTCGGCGGTCTTCTGCGCCAGCGAGCCCTGGCCGAAGGACGAGAGCACGGTCTCGATCTCGTCCTCCGGGATGCCCGGACCGTTGTCGCGCACGGAAATCATCTGGCCGCCATCGCCGCTGCGGGTGACCATGAGCGAGACCTTGCCCGATTGCGGGGTAAACTTGATGGCGTTGCTTAACAGGTTCAGCACAACCTGGCGGATGGCGCGTTCATCGCCCCAGATCTTCGGCAGGTTGGAGCCGGTCGAAAAGCTCAATTCGATGCTCTTGGCCTTGGCCCTGATCTCCATCATGCGCCGGCAATCTTCGGCGATGTCGACCAGCGAAACGGCTTCCTCGTTGAGATCGTACTTGCCGGCCTCGATGCGCGACAGGTCGAGCAATTCGTTGATCAGGTTGAGCAGGTGCTGGCCGCTCGAATGGATATCGCCGGCATATTCCTTGTATTGCGGTATGGCGTGCGGGCCGAGCAACTCGGACTTCAGCACTTCGGAAAAGCCGATGATGGCGTTGAGCGGGGTGCGCAGTTCGTGGCTCATGGTTGCGAGGAACTGCGATTTGGCGATGTTGGCCTGCTCGGCATGGCGGCGGGCCTCTTCCGACATGTTGCGCGCTTCCTCGAGCTCGATGATGAGCGCGTCCTTTTCCGCCTGATGGGTGACGCCTTCGAGCTCGGAGGCGTGCAGCTGGCGGGCGAGGTAGACGAAGAAGATCTCGGCGCCGATGGTCACTGCTGCCAGCGAATAGTTCAGCAGCCCGCCGGTGAAGATCAGGTTGAACGAAACGGTGAGGGCCGGCGGCAGGGTGCTGACCAGCGTTGCGGTGGGCAGGGTGCGGGTGGAGACGGCGTTGCTGGCGATCCCAACCAGCACCATGGCGAACATGGCGACGGAAAGGCTCTGCCCGCCCGCGACGAGCGAGAACAGCGACAGCAGCGACCAGCAGATGCCATAGACCGTCTCGGCGGCAATGAAGCTTGCCGTCCACTGCGGGGCGTTGAACTTTTCGCGGGTGGCGGTGCGCTTGAAGCGGCGGCAGATGAAGATCACCGCCGAATTGGCTGCAATGGCGAGGGCGACCCACAATGCCGCGGCGACAGGGGGGACCCAGAGGCTCGAGAACAGCCCCAGGATGATCAGCAGCACCGGGACGGCAAGCACGCCGGAAAGGCGCGAGCCAGCGTATTCGTCGAGCAGTTCGAAATCGAAGGACGCGCGAGTGCCGGTGCTCGAGGTCAGCCGCTGGCGCGCGTCAAAGACGGTCTTCTGCGAGCTACGGCGAAGCTCGCGCCCCATCTGGGCACGAACATCAGCTTCGTCTTTCGACGACACAAACGCCATGGAACGCTACTCGGTACTTACTCGATGCGGTCGCCCTCGGGCTCCGCTACGCTAGCTCAGACCCTAGGTCAGCGTGGTTAAGGGGAGATAAATTGCGGCATCCGCGATTGCGACAAATGCCCGGCCGCCGCCGGCCCCGCGGCCTGTGGGTCGGCATGGTCCTGGCGCTGCTCGTCGTGGCGCTGCTGCGGCTGCTGCAACCGGTGCCGCCGCCACTCTCCGGCCGCGGCACGGTGGTGGATGGCGATACGCTGCGGCTGGGCGGCGAGCGGGTGCGGCTGCTCAATCTCGACGCACCGGAGCGGGCCCAGATTTGCACCGATGCCGCAGGCGCCCAGTGGGCCTGCGGCGAGGCGGCGCGATCCTATTTGCGCCGATTGTTGGCGAGCGGCGACATTACCTGCACGCCGACCGGCCGCGACCGTTACGAGCGCCTGCTGGCCCGCTGCAGCGGGGCTGGCAGCGATCTTGGCGGGCAGGTGGTGGGGGCAGGGCTCGCCGTGCCAGATGGCGGATACGGCGCGGAGGCAGCGGCGGCACGCGCCGCGAAGGCTGGGATCTGGGCCGGGCCGTTTACCGCGCCGGCGCAATGGCGACGCGACGAAGGCCAGGGTGGTGGGGGCGTGCTGGCGACGATCCGGGGCTGGTTCGGCTCGTGAGCCGTAGCGGTCAACCTCGGTTGCCATCGGCAAGTTGTGGCGGCGGGGCAATGATGCGCCGTCCCGCGGTGGCGACGAGCGCAGTTGACAATGGCAATGGCTTTGCCTTCAATCCGCCCCCTGCTGGGGCGGCATTTCCTGGAGCCGGGTTTTTGGCTCGGTTTTGGCAATTTCATTTCGTGAGGGTTTGGGGCGTTGGACAAGATCGATCGTAAGATTCTTACGCTGCTGCAACGGGATGCGACGATGCCGGTGGCCGAGATCGGCCGCAAGGTCGGGCTCAGCACCACGCCGTGCTGGCGGCGCATACAGAAGATGGAGGAAGACGGCGTCATCAAGCGGCGAGTGGCGGTGCTCGATCCGGTCAAGGTGAACGCCGGCGTCACGGTATTCGTGGCGATCAAGACCAACGAGCATACCGAAGGCTGGCTGCGTAAATTTGCCGGCGTGGTCGAGGATTTTCCCGAAGTGGTCGAGTTCTACCGGATGAGCGGCGAAGTCGACTATCTGCTCCGTGTCGTGGTCCCCGACATTGCCGCCTATGATGTGTTCTACAAGAAACTGATCGGCAAGATCGCCCTCACCGACGTCAGTTCGTCCTTCGCCATGGAGCAGATCAAGTACACCACGGCGCTGCCGCTCGAGTTCGCGATCGTCAGCGACGACGACAAGTAGCGATAAAGTGGCTGCTGACGCTCGCCCAGCACGTCTGGCAGTCCTGATCGATGCTGACAACGCGTCGGCGAAGATTGTCGACGGCTTGTTTGAGGAGATCGCGACGTTCAACTCCCCAATATTGCCCCGGACTTTGATCCGCGAACTTACGGGTTCAAGAAGCTGAGCGACCTCGTACGCGGCATCGATAAGCTTGAAATGAAAAGTGAGGGTGGACGCTTGATCGTGCGAAAGCGTCACAGCGCGCCTAAGGGTGCAAAGAAGAAGATCTAGCCGCCTGTCACGTTCATATGCCGCGCTAGCGCCGGGCCGTTGTGGTCGCGATCGAGCACGAAATCGTGACCCTTCGGCTTGAGCAGCATGGCGCTGTCGAGGGCGGCATCGAGGGCGTCCGGGCCGCCGTCGCGGAGGGCGCCGCGGAGGTCGACCATGTCGTCCTGGCCGAGGCAGAGGTAAAGCTGGCCCGTCGCAGTGAGGCGGACGCGATTGCAGCTTTCGCAGAAATTGTGGCTCATCGGGGTGATGAAGCCAAGCAGCCCGCCGGTCTCCTTGACGTGGACGTAGCGCGCCGGGCCTCCGGTGCGGTGATTGGCGTGTTCGAAGCTGTAGCGCTCCGCCAGCCGGTCATGCAGTTCCTTCAGCGGCAGATAGGTATCGACGCGATCGATGCCGACCTCGCCCAGCGGCATGCCCTCGATCAGGGTCAGGCCAAAACCGCGGCCGTGCGCCCAGGCCAGCATCGGCTCGATCTCGTCCTCATTGACGCCGCGCATCGCCACCATGTTGAGCTTGACCTCAAGCCCGACCTCGACCGCCGCATCGATGCCATCCAGCACGTCGGCGAGTCGGCCGCGGCGGGTGATCGCGGCGAAGCGGTCGGCGCTGAGGGTGTCGAGCGAGACATTGATGCGACGCACGCCGGCGACGGCGAGGCCCTTTGCATAGCGGCGGAGCTGGCTGCCATTGGTGGTGAAGGTGAGTTCATCGAGCCCGGCGCCGAGGTGCCGGCCCAATTGCCTCGTAAGGCCGAGGATATCCCGGCGCACCAAGGGCTCTCCGCCGGTCAGCCGCACCTTGCGGACGCCGCGGCGGACGAAGGCAGTAACGATGGCGTCGATCTCGTCGAAGGTGAGAATGTCGCGCTTGGGGAGGAACACCATGTCCTCGGCCATGCAGTAGACGCAGCGGAAATCGCACCGGTCGGTAACCGAGACACGCAGATAGGTGATCTGGCGGCCATAACGGTCGATCAGGGGTTCAGTTACGCCTGACGGGGTGAGGCGAGGCAGCTCGAGAAGCGTTGTCATGCTCGATATGTAGCGCCAGACAGGACGCTAATATAGTGCCGGCAAAAGAAATGGGCCGACCACTTGGCCGGCCCGCATTCGTGTCGAACCACTACTGATGGACGATAACGGTCGAGCCGACCTTGACGCGGTTGTAGAGGTCGATGATGTCGTCGTTGGTCAGCCGGATGCACCCCGACGAGACCGCCTGCCCGATAGTCCATGGCTCCGAGGTGCCATGCAGGCGGTAGAGTGTCGAGCCGATGTAGAGGGCGCGGGCGCCGAGCGGATTGTCAGGGCCGCCGGGCATGTAGGCCGGCAAATCGGGAACACGCTTGCGCATCTGCTCGGGCGGCGTCCAGCCGGGCCACTCCGCCTTGCGGGTGATGGCATGCTGGCCCTGCCAGGTGAAGCCGTCGCGGCCGACGCCGATGCCGTAGGCGATCGCCTGCCCGCCGGGCAGCACGTAGTAGAGGCGGAACTGGGACGTTTCGACAACAATGGTCCCCGGCCTGTACTTGCCGGGGAAGTCGACCACTTCGCGCGGGATGGCGGTGCTGTGAGGCGCGCTGCCGGCACGAGGCCTGACGGTCGGCGCATAGGGGGTCCCATCCGGGTGCACCCAGATTTGCTGCACCGGATCCCAAACCCGCCAGTTGGCTGGGATGGCCGCGGTCGCCGGCAGCGCAAATGCAATAAGCAACAACGCCGAAATCGCCGCCAGGATGACGGTCTTGATGCTGGTCATGGGTCGAACAATGCCTCTGGATTCTGCCCGAGCCGCCGTCTCAGGCTCAGTTTGCTCCTTAGCGGGTTTGCCGAAGGGCCGAAAGAGTCGGTGCCACGATTCGGCCATAGTGGAGACAGCTAAAAGACATTGTGTTGCGGGGATGCGACATTTGCCATTCACCGATGCGTGAAAGCTGATGTAAGCACCTGCCAGTATTGGGGATGGGGGAGGTCATGTCCGAAGCAGAAAAGCGTGCCGCGGCTGCCGCAGCACTGGAAGAAGTCCGCGACGGCATGCGGCTGGGGCTCGGCAGCGGCACGACGGCGTGGCAGTTCGTCGACCTGCTCGGCGCCCGCGTCGCGGCGGGACTGCGCTGCCTCTGCGTACCGACTTCCGAGACGACGGCCGCGCAGGCGCGGGCGCTCGGTATTCCGCTGACCGATCTCGACCACATCGACCGGCTCGACCTGACCGTAGATGGCGCCGATGAGGTCGATCCCGCCCTCAATCTGATCAAGGGCGGCGGTGGCGCACTGCTACGCGAAAAAATCGTGGCTGCCGCTTCCGACCGGATGGTGGTGATCGCCGATGCCTCGAAAGCGGTCGAAACGCTGGGCCGCTTTCCCCTGCCGATCGAGGTCAATCCGTTTGGCGAGGGGGCGACGCGCCGCGCCCTGACCGAGATTCTTGCGGCGTTCAAGGCCGAAGGCGGCCTGAAGCTCCGGCCCGATGCGGCCGGAGCGCCATTCGTAACGGATGGAGGACACCACATTTTCGATGCTTTTTTTGGCCGCATTTCGACGCCACAAGCCCTCTCCGATGCTCTTCTGGGGGTGCCGGGCGTAGTGCAGCACGGCCTTTTTCTGGGGCTGTGCCGAACCGTCTACTTCGCCGGGCCGGAAGGCGTTGTGCGTCGCGATCGGGATTGAATGCTGCCGGCAGGTGACGCGCGCGTTCGCTCCGGCTATGAGAATTGCAATCCAACAGGGATGATGAAACCGATGACCCGTCTTAACCGGCCCGCCAAATGGCTGGGCGCCGCAATGCTCTCTCTGGCGCTGCTGGCGGCCGCCGCGCCGGCCTTTGCGCAGGAAGTGTCGCCCGACCAGCTGGCACTGGCGCGCAAATACGTGGACCTGACCGACAAGGTCGACATCTTCGGCACGACCGTGGCCGGGACGGCGGCGCAGACGCTCAACCAGATCCTGAAGCTCAACCCGACCGCCGGGCAGGTCGCGACCGATGCCGTGACCGACGTCGTCAAGCAGTACAAAGATCAGCGCGGTACGCTGATGGACCAGATCGCGCGGATTTATGCCGAGAAGTTCACCACCGACGAATTGCAGCAGTACGTGACGTTCTATTCGACTCCGGCCGGGCAGAAGCTGGCGACCACCAATTTTACCATCAACCAGCAATTGCAGCGGGTGATGCAGGTGTTCACCGTCAACCTGAAGACGGAATTCTACGCCAAGGTGCGCGCCGAATTGAAGACCAAGGGCGTCACGCTCTGATCCGGCATCAGGCAAGATGATGCCCGGGGGCCTCGCCACGCGCGGGGCCTTCGTTTTTCTGCGGCGACAGGACGGATAGTGAGGGTGGCGGTGACGGAAGCCTACGATTTGGTGGTGATCGGCGCCGGCTCCGGCGGCGTCCGGGCGGCGCGCATGGCAGCGAAATACGGCGCCCGCGTTGCCGTGGTCGAGGAGTTTCGCGTCGGCGGTACCTGCGTGATCCGTGGCTGCGTGCCGAAAAAGCTTTACGTCTATGCCAGCCGCTTCAAGGACCTGTTCGACGTGGCGCCGAGTTTCGGCTGGCAGGTTGATGCCAGCTTCGACTGGCCGACGCTGGTCGCCAACAAGGAGCGGGAGATTACCCGCCTCGAGGCCGCCTATGTCGCGGGCCTCGACGGGGCGGGGGCGGAACTGATCCGCGATCGGGCCGAGATCGTCGACGGCAACACGGTGCGGCTGGTCGGGGCAGGGCGTACGCTGTCGACGCGCTACATCCTCGTCGCGACCGGCGGACATCCGTTCATTCCTGACATTCCGGGCCGCGAACTTGCCATTACCTCCAATGCCGCTTTCGACCTCAAGACCCTGCCATCCTCGATCCTGATCGAAGGCGGGGGGTATGTCGGCGTCGAGTTCGCCACCATCTTTGCCGGCCTCGGCGTGGCGGTGACGCTGGTCTATCGCGGCACGTGCGTGTTGCGCGGCTTCGACGAGGATTTGCGGCAGGGGCTGGATG
>Ga0207667_10007331_pt1 | contig 13276 bp, 10 predicted proteins | sample KBSCornC52_FD_184301 | JGI IMG/M metagenome (GOLD analysis project Ga0207667, IMG submission 184301) | Corn rhizosphere microbial communities from Kellogg Biological Station, Michigan, USA - KBS Corn C5-2 (SPAdes) (version 2) | ecosystem: Host-associated > Plants > Roots > Rhizosphere > Soil ...
GTCGACGATGCGGCCATCGCCGACCTCGTCGGCTCCTCGATCCTGGTCGGCCTGCACCGGCCGCACGCGCGTGAGCCCGCCGCCCACGATCGACCGCATCGCCTCGCGGTCGAGCGCATCGCTTTGCGGCAAATCTTTGATAGTGATGGAAGCCATGGGAGCAACCTCTGCGCGGACGTCGCATGCGACGCACTCTTGGCACCCACTATAGGCGACGGCCGCCGCCGCGTCCAAGTGTCGCGCGCGAACCAACATATTGCCGGCGCATTGTTGTCCGACACCCGTCAAACACGAGCGGCGCGCCCGCCTCGCACGGGGCCAAAAAACTATTTTGTCTGTACTTTCAGCCACTTGACCCAAACCGCACGCGGTTGGCACGGCGCTCGCAACATAGCTCATCGAGCAGATGCTCAACCCTTGAACCAACTCAACAACCCGCATACCTTTTTTGGAGAACCGACATGCAGATCGAAAACCTCAGCAAAGAGCTCGCGACCCAGGACATGACCGAAGTGCGCGGCGGTGACAACGGCAACTCAGTGACAAACACCATCGGCCAGGAGCAGAAGCTCTATGTGCCCGTGGCAGTCGGCGCGGGCGGCCCCGCCAACACCAATGTCCATGTCGATGGCACACAGTACGCCACGATCTGGAACGACCAGGACGCCGGCGATTCCTTCAAGGCCCTGTTCCCGATCCCACCCGTCATCCGCTAGACATCACTCCACCCCTTTCGGAGAACTCAAATGCAGATCGAAAACCTCAGCAAAGAGCTCGACACCCGGGAAATGACCGCTGTGAGCGGTGGTGACAACGGTAACTCGGCCGCCTCTACCATCCTGCAGGCCATGGGGATCGACGCGCCCGTTGCCGTAGGCTACGGGCCAGGCTCCGCCGGCAACACCTTCGTGCATGTCGACGGGAGCCAGACCGCGGACCTCTCGAATCACCAGACTTCCGGCGACAAGTTCAAGGCCTTTTTGGGCGATCTCAAAGCGTTGTAACGTCCGGCCGGTACGGTGGGGACCACTCCTCCTCTACAACCCCCACCGTACCGCCAGACCTGCACTCCATCATCCGGAGGCCACCATGACCATCACCGACCTTCCTCGCAACCGTGCCTTGGATTACAAGGCCATGTCGGCCATCCGGGGCGCAGGCCTCGGTGACTGGGTCTTGTACGCCTTTCTGCCCTACAAGCCCCCGGCTGCTTCGATTCTGCCGGTCATCAACTTCTACCAGACCAACTACATTGCCGATAACCTGACGGTTCAGACCCAGAACATCGATGTCAACAACTCGGCCGCGGGTGCCTCGATCAACGTGGGCGCGAATCAGAATGCACTGACGGTGAACGTCGTGCCGGCAGCGGCGAATTCATGAAGGCTTCGCATGAGCAGCGACACTCACTCGTTTCACTGGAGCTCGGCCTCGCGCTCCCACCCGGGCCGCGTCCGTGAGCACAACGAAGATGCCTGTCTGGATCAGTCCGACCAGGGACTCTGGGCGGTCGCCGATGGCATGGGCGGTCATACCTTGGGCGAGTTTGCCAGCGTCCTGGCGGTTCACGGCCTGATGAATCTGCCTGCCGCGGACGACCCGGCCAGCGGATCTTGCGCTCTCGAACAGCGGGTCACGGCTGCCGTGGATCGGTTGCGGGAAGTCAATCGCCGCCTGCGAGCCGAAGCGCGTTGGCGTCACGTGCCGCTCATCGGCACGACCATCGCCGTGCTGGTGGCCGCAGGGAGGTATTGCAGCTGTCTATGGGCCGGCGACAGCAGGATTTATTTGTTTCGCGACGGGCAACTGAGGCAATTGACTCGCGACCACAGCCACCTCGAGGCCGTGCGTTCGAAATACGTCTCGTGCTCGGACGACACGCTGGCGCGCCCGCGCAAGAACCTGATCACCCGGGCACTCGGTGGCGAGGACACACTGGATGTTGACCGGACCAACGTGGAATTGAGTGATGGGGACACCTTCCTGCTGTGTACCGACGGCCTGAGCAATGAAGTGAGCGACCCATCGATCAAGCAGGCTTTACTGCCAGGTATCTGCGGTATGGCTTGTGACGCGTTGTTCGACTTGGCCTTGGAGCGCGAAGCTCGCGACAACATTACGGCTGTAGTGGTCCGTGCCGAGGACCTGAGCAGCCCCAATCGGACCCTCATACAGCGGGTGGCGACCGACACGGCCCGTCAGTTGTAGCTTCGGCTCAATTCACCTTGTCGGCACGCGAGGCGGCGCGAAACTCCTTCGGGCGAATACCGTGCTTCTTGAGCAATACCTGCAGATGCGATCGATTCATGTGGCATCGCTTGGCCAGCTCGACGACGACGCCGCCCACTTCCTGCAGTCCTCGTTCGAGGAACTCACGCTCGGCCAGATCGCTTGCCGCACGCTTTGCCTCGCTCAAAGCATCGCCGCTCAACAATCGCCCGCCCTCGCTCGGGTTTGCATAGGTGGTGAGCTCGATCTGCGCCTCGGGTCGGATGTCGGCAGGCAAGTGCTCGAGGTCGGCCGTCTGCCCCGCCAGGCAAGAAAGCCGATAGATGATATTGCGCAGCTCGCGGATGTTGCCCGGGTAGGCGTATTCGAGCAAGAACGCACGTAACCGTCGGGTCATCTCAATGGGCCGCCGCTTGAGCAGCTCGGCTGCTTCGTCACCAAAGTATGCGAACAACAGCGGAATTTCATCCTTGCGCTCGCGCAGCGGTGGCAATGTGACGTGGATGACACCGAGCCGATAGAAGAGATCCTCGCGGAACCGGCCTGCTTCGCTCAATCGACGCAAATTTCGGTTGGTCGCGGCGACGACGCGCGTGTCGACCCGGATCGTCTGGTCCGATCCCACTCTCTGGATTTCGTGTGCTTCCAACACCCGCAACAGCTTCACCTGGCCTGCCAGTGGCAGCTCTCCGATCTCATCCAGGAAGATCGTACCAGTGTGCGCGCTCTCGAACTTCCCTTTGCGGTCACTCACCGCGCCGGTGAATGCGCCCTTGCAATGTCCGAACAACTCGGACTCGAGCAGGTTGTCGGGAATCGCACCGCAGTTGACCGAAACGAACGGCCGTTGAGCCCGGTCTCCATTGGCATGGATGACCCTGGCCATCAACTCCTTGCCGGTTCCACTCTCACCGTCGATCAGGACGGGCAAGCCCGTGGGCGCGGCCTTCTCGGCAGTTTCCAGGGCCTCGAGCAGCTTGGGATTGTCCCCGAACGCGCCCTCGAAGATGAAGCTGCGGTCGATCAACCCTTTGCGGCGCTCGCGCCGCGACAGATCGCTTCGGGTCGGCTCGGCAGCGGCCGCGTTGACGAACCGCTCCTTGTGCGAGAGCTGCATCACCTCATCGCGCAGTGCGCCGGCCTGCCGCAGCAGCTTTTCGATATCCGGCCGATCGAGCTTGGCGGCCCACCGTAATGCCGAGCGCAATATCTCGATCTTTTCGATCAGCCCGGCATATGAGACGGTGGCACTGGCGCCCGGATCCTGGTCGAGTATTTTCATGCGGCGGCACTCAGCTGCTTCTGCACCAACTCGTAATACATGCCGCGCCGCTCGACCAGCTCGTCATGGCGGCCCTGTTCGACGATTTTCCCCTCGTAGAGCACCAGAATCTTATCCGCGCGCATGATGGTGCTCAGGCGATGCGCAATGATCACGGCGGTCCGGCCTTTCAGAATGTCGTCCATGCTCGCAATGATGTTGCTCTCGGACTGCGAGTCGAGCGCGGAGGTCGCTTCGTCAAACACCAGCAGCCGCGGCTCGCGATACAGTGCGCGAGCGATGCACAATCGCTGAATTTGTCCGCCGGAGAGACCTATGCCGCGCTCACCGACGACCTGCTGATAGCCGAGCGGCATCTTGCTGATGAATCCATGCGCATCCGCTCTTTTGGCGACTTCCTCGATCCGGCGGCGGTCAGGCTCGTCACTGCCGCCAGCAATGTTCTCGGCTATGGTCCCCGAGAACAGCAAGTTGGTCTGCATCACGTACCCGACCTGGGCCCGGAAGTATTCCTTGTCGACCACGCCGATGTCGTAACCGTCGATTGTCAGCCTGCCCTCGGTGGGCGGATAGAAGCCGACGAGCAGCTTGGCCAGCGTCGTCTTTCCGGAACCGCTGCGGCCGACGATGGCAACCAGCTCGCCGGCCTTGATGTGCAGATTGATGTTCTCCAGGACGTATGGCGTCTCGTTACCTTCATAGCGGAAATAGACGCCATCGAAACGTACATCGCCCTGCAGCTCCGGGATGGCCACGCGCGAAGCCAGCTCCTCGGGTCTTTGTTCCGGCTCGAGGTCGAGCACATCACCCAACCGCTCCATGGCCACCGAGGCGTCGTTCAGCAGGCTCCAGAGTCCCACCAGGCCCATCAATGGCGCCAGCACACTACCCATCAAGGCGTTGAAGGCGATGAGCTGGCCGATGGTCAGCTCGCGCGTGAGCACCAGATCGGCGCCAACCCACAGAATGGCGATCGTAGTAGCGGAGTTCAGCAGTTGTCCGGCCAGGCCGACTCCGATGTTGAATGCCTGCGCGCGGTACTGCACTTCGAGCGCCTTTGCGTACTTTGATTCCCACTTCAGCCGCACCGGGCGCTCGATGCCCATTCCCTTCACGGTTTCCGCCCCGCCCAGCGCTTCCATCAAGTATGACTTCGCATCCGTCGTGACGCTGAAGACCTCACGGGCGAATTTCTTCACCTTCGGAGTCACGAGCACCGTCAACGCCAGCATCGGGATGACGAATGCAATGAGCAGCAAAGTCAGCCTGACGTTGTAGAGAAACAGCACCGTGAAGTAGATGAAGATCATCAGCAGGTTGAGGACAGTGGTGATGGTAGATTCGGTCAGGAAGGCCCGGATCGTCTGGTTTTCCTGAAAGCGCGCGAAGATGTCGCCGGTCTTGCGCTTCGCGAAGAAGGAGTATGGCAGCGACAAGGTGTGCCGAAGAAACTGCGACATCATGGTAAAATCGAGCTTTCTCACCATGAAGTTGGCGAGCGAGGCGCGGATCGTGGCCGTCAATTGCGTGAACACGCTCGAGACGATCAGGCCGACGATCAGGAGGTGCAACAAGCTCACGTTCTGATGAACGATGACCCCGTCCAGGATATTCTGGATGATCAGCGGCGGCACGATGCCCAGCATTTGGATCACGAATGTCGCCATGAACAAATGCAGCAGGATTTTTTTGTAGGGCAGCAGGTAGCCGGCGAAACGTACCCAAGGCGAATGGGTCGCACCGACCTGCCGCACATCCTGTCGCGGCGTGAAGGTCAGGCAGGTCCCACTCCAACCCCGCTCGAACTCCTCCACACTCAACTTCCTGAAGCCGACCGCCGGATCGGCTACCCAGACCTGGGTGTTGGAGATCCCATACACCACCACGTAGTGATAGCCCTCCCAGTGCACGATGAAGGGGAGGTCAAAACTCCGCAGCGTATCGAACGTGCACTGGACGCCTCGTGTGGTGAAGCCGATGGATTCTCCAGTGCGCGCCAGGCTGTCCAACGTCGCGCCCTGCGTCGTGACGTTGGCAAGCTCGCGCAACTTGCCGAGGGTCAGGCCTATCCCATAGTGCTTGCAGATCATCGCCAGACAGGCGGCTCCGCAGTCCATCTCCTCAGCCTGCTGGATCCAGGGAAAACGCCGGATGATGTTCTGCCCGAGCTCCGGTTTCGATTTCAGATCGATGACTACCGCAGGTTTGCGCCGCTCGAGGACCTTCTTCTGCCGTTGCAGCTCCCGGTCGATGATCCGGATCCGTTCCTCCAACACCTCGCGCACCTTCGGGTTGCGCTCGAGAATCAGATGCACGGTTTTGTCGGGGATCACCAGCACTGTGGTATCCGCGCCGGCCACTACCGACGTAAATTGCTCCTGCCGCAGCAGGCAGGACTTTTCGCCAAATGTTTCACCTTTCCGCAAGGTGGCCAACGTATAGTCATCACCTTCCTCGCGGCGCATGACACGGACTTCGCCGTTGCGCACGACATACAGGCGGCGATCGTCACGTGAGCCCTGTTGCAGGATCTCCTTGCCCGCGTCGACTCGCTTCACGCCCACGCTGCGGGTCAATTCCTCGAGCTCGCTTTTGCTGACCTTGCTCTTGAGATCGAACAGGTAACTGATCAGGCCGCCCGCCGAGCTGATGGCGACACGGCTGGCGACGAACGCGCGGGCCGCGGGGTTGGCCGCGAGGATCGGGGTGAGGACGGTGCGCGAAATGAACAGCAATTCGGTCTTGGCGGAAGCCCGCGCCGACCATTCGTGTTGGTATTCACGCAGCAGGACCATCTCGCCGCAGACCTCGCCTGCCTTGCGGACGCCCAGGCTGGTCTCCTTGTCGCCATCGGCGGCAAACACCCGGATCGAGCCGGATTTGACGATCAACAGGCCCTCCGCCATTTCCCCGGCGGTGCATACGGCATCGCCGAATGCCAGGAAGCGCGACTGCACACTTGCCGCGAGGCGCTGGATGTCACTGCGCGCCAGAGAGGAAAACAAGTCGACGGACGCCAGGAATTCGGTCAACGACTCGGTTTCCGGGGGCGAGCGGGTTTCTTCAGTGTTCATAACTTCAGCGCTCGAGCGGTATCAACCGGCTGCAATGACGTGTTCCCGGGCTCTGGCCCGCATCCAATCCTCGCTCAACAACCTCCGCACCTCGGTGGCGGTATCCTCGTCCAGCCGGGCGGGATGCTTGGCATTCACCCGGAAGATCTCGAAAGTCGTCCGATCCGGCGCTGTGAAAGGTCCGAGCAGATCGCCGGCGGCGGCGTTGAACACCTTCGCCTCCACATCGGACCGGAGCGATCCTCGGAGTACCTTGCCGATGAGACCGCCCTTGTCCCGTGTCTCGGCTATGGAGTGCTCGCGCGCCATCGCATCGAAGCTGTCGGGGTCATCGCACAGCACGGCGATCATCTCCCGAGCCTTGGCCTCGGAATCCAGAACGATGTGGCTCACTTCGATGCTGTCGAACCTGGGCGAGTTCAGCTTGAAATAGCCTTGCACGGCCTGTTCGCTACAGACCTTGCGCAGTATTTTTTCCTGATACAGGTTGTTGGTGAGGAAGGCCTCGAACTCCGGCACACTCACCTGCATCGCATCGAGGTACTTGTTGGTATCGGAGGCACGGTGCAGGCCGCGCACCCGTCGAAACTGATCGGCGCGCTCCTGGACCTCCGCTTCGGTCACCTCGATACCCGCTTTTCTCGCCCCGAGCGCCGCCAGCCGATCGCGCACGAATTGCTCGAGGAGCGATTCGAACTGGCCCGTCAGCTTCAACACCCGCACGAGCTCGGCGAGGTCGATTGCCTCGCCATCGATCTTCACGACAGTGGTCATCTGATTCGCTCCTGGCGGCTCAGCCGCCGATTTGCCGGAACGGGTCCAGTGCCAGATCGACCAGCCGCCGTTGCCGAACTACAATTTCCACCCCGGCCGTCATCCCATATCGCAGCGGGTACCTGGTGTCGGCGACCTGGTAGAAATCGCGCTCCAGGGAAACCCGCGCCTCGTACACCGGCAGCCGCGTCTGCGCAGACGGCTTGGTGGCCGGCGAGACGTATTCCAGCGTGCCAGTGATGACTCCATACCGCTGGTACGGGAATGCGTTGAACTTCAGTTTCACCGGCAGACCTTCGCGCAGGAACGCGCGGTCGTTTTCTGCAATCTCGACTTTGACGACCGAGCGCGAATTGCGCGGTGCGATGCCTCCCAGGGGACTGTTGGCCTGCACCTTGTCGCCCGGCTGGGTGGATGTCAGTTCGGTCACGACGCCGGAGACGGGGGCAACGATTTGCAGGAAATTGTCCTTGTCGATGTTTTCGAAGCGGATCCGCGCCGCGGTGTCGGCCTCGACCCGCGCGGTGTTGAGTTGCAACCGCAGTTTCTCCTCCGCGGTGGCGAGCTCGCTCGCCGCCGCCTCGTAGTCCAGTCGTAGCTTCTTCAGCTGCTCGCCGCTGACTTCCAGCTGGGCTTCGGCCTGGACGAGCTCCTGGCTTTGGCGGGCGGTCAGCTCGTTGACTCTCGACTGCGCAAGGCGGTAGGCGTTCTCGGCTGCCAACCGGGCGTTTCTCTTGCTTTCCACCTGCAGGACTGACACACCACCACCACCAGGACCCGACAGGACGCGCTCGAACTTTTCCACTTCGAGCTGCGCCGCGTCCCGCGCGCGGCGCGTTTCCTCGACGCTGGTGCGGGCCTCGGCCATCTGCGCTTTCTGTTGCTCCACCAGCTGGGTTGTGCCGAGCGCGGTACGCTTTTGATGTTGCTGCTCCTCCAGCTCCATCGCCTGTCTGAGCGTTGCCGCCTTTTGCTCCAACAGGGCTTTCCTTTCCGGGAATTGACGCCACTCCCGTTCCGCGTTCTCGAGTTTCAACTGCGCCTGCATGGCGTTGCTCGCCGCTTCGATGGCACCCCTGGCGTTGAGCCGCGCCAACACATCGCCTTTTGTTACCGGCTGGCCCTCGGCGACATAGAGGTTCACCAGCTCGCCATCGACGGGAGCATAGAAGCGCCTGACCTCCGAGGCGGGTGCCAGTGTGCCCTGCTCCGTCACGATCACGTCCGCTCGTCCGATGAAAGACCAGGTGAGGCCGGTCAAGACCAGCCCGATCATGGTGTAGATCAGGGCATGCAGTGCGCGCCACGGCTCTGCTGTCAGGATGGCAATGCCTTCGGAGCTGTGATCCCCGAGGGCATCCGCCAATGGGACCAGGCGCGTCGACTGCGTCATGGGTTCGAATCTCCGAGGAGCGCCAATTTGGCCTTCAGCAGCTCCGGCTCCACGACGTTGCTCAGATCGTTCAGCCGGTTGCGCTGCTCACGGGCTTCCGCTTCGATCTCGTCGCGAATCGCGGTCCAGGGCGCGGCTTCGGCTGGATCGACTTCCGAGTAGATCAGCAAGCCCTGTTGGGCATACTTGCTTGCCTCGGACAACAGGCGTGCGCCGTTGCGGAATTGAGCGGAGATCGACGTTTCGATCCGCTGCGAGGCGTCGATTGCGCCGCTATTCCGGTATTCCTCCCACAAACTGCGGGCACGGTTCATGGCCTCCTGTGCCCGTGCGATGACGTTGTCCTTCTGCTGGTTCAGATCGACCGCGATGGCGCGCACAAAATAGAGATCCTCATTGGCGTCGAGCGACTCCCGGAAAGCCAGCAGTTGGTCCACAAAATCCGCTGCGGTACGCGACTGCTGCAGCTCATCGTATCGAGCCGTTACATGTTGTCGGCGCGCCAATTCCGCGGCAGCAGCAGGCCCCCAGGAACCCTCCACCGCCATCTTCTGCAATCCGGCAAGCGCCTCGTCGGTGTTGCCATCCTTCCAGGCTCTCGTTGCAGCGTCGTACTGTCGGAGGAGCTCATCGGGAGGGAGCTGCCCGTTATCGATCAGCGCGCGCACAGCCTGTTGAAAAGGTGGCGTGTCGAAGTGTGCCTTGCGGACTGCTGCGAACAGCCGTCCCGAGTTCCGGGCGCGTGACTCGCCGCGAATCTCGATGTAGCCCGCCAGGTCCTGCCGGACTTTGTCCAGTCCACCCAGACCGGGATATCTGTCCGCAGTCTCCTGCAGGACGGGTTTCAATGCGTCCGGATCGTCCCGGTCCAGCGCGGTTGCGATGTTGGTCTTGATTCGACCGATGACTGGCAAGTACACGGTCGACTCGCTTTGCAACCTGCGCAGATGGGTGAGCGCCTCTCCATAGAAATCGCTGAACTGCGGCACATGGGAGGCGATCCGGGCCAATGCGCGCTGGTGCTCGCCCGTATCGTCGTTCCAACTGCCGATGAGGCGCTCGATGCTGTCTTCGTCGGCGTAAATCCGGATCGGCGCCTCCGGTCCACCGCGACTGCTGATGAGGCGCTCGAGGCTTCCCAACCATTCCAACTCCTCAATCATCGGTTGCAGATGGACATCGCGCTTGCCGAGCGGGGACATGCCCGCAAGAACGCCTTTGGCTCCGTCGAAGTCATGTGCGCGCACCTTCGCTAGCCACGTTGGGACGTTTGCCTTCAGGCTCGCGTCCGTGGCCAAGGCTTTCAGGTCGACGTCATCCGGGTGTTTGTCAAGGATTCGAGTCGCCAGCGCCGCGGCTCGCGCATATTCACCGTGCGCCACCGCGTTTTTGAGCTCGCGCTCCGGGGAGTTCCAGGAGTACGCCGTCGCCGCGAGTGCCCCCAGGATGACGACAACGGCTACGATTTTCCACCAGCTGCGTCGCTCGGTATCTGGATTGCCCCCAGCACGGAGTGAAGCAACCTCTGACAACAGCAACATGAAGCGCCCACGCCGGCGGCGGCTGACAGGCGGTTCTTTGGCAGGCGCTACGGGGGCTGCCGCTCCGGCCGGTCGAACATCCTCCTTCGGCTCGCCCGCCTCGCAGAAGATCTCGAGGAAGGTCGTCGGGGCGGCCATGAATTGAGTTTTGTTGCTCGCCAGCGGCATGTTGGGTTTTGCGCCCGCCGATGACGTGAGAGAGTCGCTGGGACCTGACGCGACCGAGGGACTCGGGGAAGCGCTCACGCCAGCCGGCAGCACGACGTTCACGTTGGCCGAGGGCACGGCGCCCGCGTTGGCCGGCGGCGTGGCACCCGCGTTGGCCGGCGGCATGGCACCCGCGTTGGCCGAGCGCACGGCGCTCACGTTGCCCGAGGGCACAGCGCCCGCGTTGGCAGCCGGGATGTCAGGTTTGTCTTTCGCCTCGCGTTTGGATTCCGAGCGTTTGACCGCCGCCAGGTGCCTGACTTCTGCGACAGATTTGGCCAGTGCTGGCGGGTTGGCCGTCCGGGACTCGCCAACGCCGCTGTCGGTCGGCTCGCTAGCCGAGCTCCGGGCGATACTCACCCGATAGACAAAATGCTGGCCGCCGAAGGCGACTACGACACCGTCCCGCAGTGGTACGGGGTGCGCCAAGGGCACACCATCGACGAAAGTGCCGTTGCCGCTGTCGAGGTCCTCGAGATAGACCTGATCGCCTTTCTGATAGATATACGCGTGTCGCCGTGACAGGTAGCCCAACTGCCTGGCATGGGCACTCTTACTCTTGTAGTGGGAGAACGTCGCTTCGGTCTTGCTGACGAGGAATGGAAACTTCGTGATGACAATCGGCTCCAGACCCGAGCCGCTCGACTCGGGTATCAAGGCCAATGTCAGAGTCGCTGCAGACAAACTATGAGGAGTGATCTGTATGCGATACGACAGCGAGTCAGCGAAGCAGATCTCGTCGCCGTCGCGTAGTTGGCACGGCGCATTGCCAATACCTACATGGTTCACCGACGTCCCGTTGCGGCTCTCCAGGTCCGCGAGATAGACCAGCTCACCTTTACGGAAGATCTGGGCGTGCCGGCGCGACAGCATATTGACTACATCGTTGCCGTAGGAGGCGAAGGGCTCCTCGGTCCTCCCGATCGCAAACACAGCGTCATGGATGCGTATCTCGCCCAGCCCGGGCTGGGACAAGGGCTTCAGGACAACGTCGGGATGACGAACTGACCTGTCGATATTCACGGCTGCCGCCAATCGGTTAGCGAGCTGCATTCGCGACCCGCACAGGGTTCCAACCGCCCCCGAGAGCCTTATACAGCGTCACGGTGTCAGATAGCACCTGCTCATGGCTGGCCAGGAGCGCGAGCTGCGCGGTAAGCAATGACCGCTCGTTTTCAAACACATCGAGTTGCGAGACTACGCCGATCTGCAGCTGTGTCTCGGTCTGGGCCGATACGACCTGCAGTTGATCGACCTGTTGCTGCAACTCCTCTTTTTGCCGCCGGTGGGCGTCGAGGTTGACCAGCGCGTTCTCGACTTCCTCATACGCGGCGATCACCGTGCGCCGATAATCTTCTTCGGCGACCTTGATCTGCGCCTCGGTGGTCTTGACGTGAGCCCTGACGCCCGGATTCAGGATCGGAACATTGATAGTCGGCATGAACCCGAAGGTGAATGCCTTGAACAAGTCGGAGAGCGCGAAGCTGGCGGTACCCGCCTGGCCGGTCAGGCTCACCGAAGGCAACTGGGCGAGCCGCGCCTGGCCCATCAGGTCGTGAGCTTCCAACACCCGGAATTCAGCGGCTACGACGTCGGGGCGACGGGCGAGGAGATCCAGGGGCAGCCCGGCAGGTACATCGGGGACGTGCACGCGGGGCCGTAGCTGGTCGGGTTGGATCTTGAGCTCCCCGGCAGGCACACCGACCAGCGTCGCAAGCGCGTTCTGTGTCACGTCCCGTAAGCGGTGCAGCTCAAGGAGATCTTTGGTCAGCCTGTTGTTCTCCGCCCGTTGACGCAGAACCTCGGTATCGGGGATCAGACCGTTGCTATTCATCGTCTCGTCGATGACGAGGATCTGCCGGTTCTTGTCCAAGGCACGTTGCTGCTGTGCGATCTGCTCATCGAGCTCGAGGATCTGGAAGTAGCTGACCGAGACATCAGCGACGATCTGCAGATAGCCGGCCCGCCAATCCGCCTCGGTGGCATGGAATTCTGCAGTTTGTCCCTGAACTCCCTTCTGCACCTTGCCCCAGATATCGAGATCCCAGCTCACTTGAGTGCCCACGCTGAACTGTTTCATGAGCGGTGTGCCGGTAGTCTTCTGCAAGCTGGACCCGGCGCCGACATCCGCGGCGGGCAATGCGCCTGCGCGCACTTCGGCGATCTGCGCCTGGGCCACGGAAATCCGTGCGGACAGGGCTTTCAGATCGAGGTTTCCGCCAATCGCCTCGGCCACCAGCGAGTCCAGCTCTGGATCACCAAACTGCGACCACCACTGCGGCGAGATCGCCTGGGCGGCTGACACCGTTGTCTGCGGCGGCTGCGACCAGTTTGCTTTCGCCGCAGCTTCAGGGCGCTGGTATTCGGGGACGCGAACGGACGAGCAACCGAACAGCAACCCCACGCAGACGCTCGCGAGAACAAAGACTGGTTTCATCGGCTCCCCTACACGCAACGAGCTCATCGAGTCTCTGTTCGGACTGTGCCGGATCGGATCGGGTGGCGAAAGTTACTTTCGACACTGCGGGAGCGCCACACCGAGCCGGCCGGCCGGGAGCTTATGACCTGGAGGTGCTGTTGGGAATCCTCAGGCGAGCGCCCGCAGAAAGCGTGCTCGCTCACCATCGTCGGTGAGATGGGCTGCCAGGGCGGCAACAAACTGCTCCTGGCTGAAGCCTGGCTGCGCCGCGCGCTTTGCCAGGACTTTCGCGATCGGACCCATGTGAACGGCCAGGAGTTGTGCAGCGCGCGTGATGTACTCCGGCGTCAACTTTGC
>Ga0207667_10007332_pt1 | contig 13276 bp, 12 predicted proteins | sample KBSCornC52_FD_184301 | JGI IMG/M metagenome (GOLD analysis project Ga0207667, IMG submission 184301) | Corn rhizosphere microbial communities from Kellogg Biological Station, Michigan, USA - KBS Corn C5-2 (SPAdes) (version 2) | ecosystem: Host-associated > Plants > Roots > Rhizosphere > Soil ...
CGCAGTCGCGCGATCCTTGAATTCGACCACGACATTTCGCTCCCTTGCATTGCCTTCCATCGCCTCGAACGCGCCGCCGCGCACGATGAAGTTCGCGCCGTACTTCTGGAATGCCGGTCCTGCGGCTGCGAGATATTCGGGATAACGCTGCTCGTCGCGCACCGAGACGCGCACGATCCAATAGGCTTTCGACATCGTCATTCTCCCTGGGTCAGTCGGCCGCGACGGTAGAGCGCGTCGCTGGCGTGCCGTGGTCTTTACTCGGGATATTCGTTCCCATAAAATGAATAATTCTGATGTTATTGATCTCGCTGAGAGATGAATATTGGAGAAATGAATGGACCTGTCCGATCTCCTGATTTTCAGCACGGTGGTTCACGAGGGCAGCGTGACGCGTGCCGCCGAGCGGTTGCGCCGCGTCCAGTCCAACGTGACCACCCGCATCCGCCAGCTTGAAGAGGATCTGCGCGTGACGCTGTTCATCCGCGAGGGCAAGCGACTGCATCTGGCGCCGGCCGGTCAGGTGTTGCTGGGCTATGCCGAGCGGCTGCTCGCGCTGGCCGAGGAGGCGCGCGGCGCCGTGCATGACGAGCAACCGCGCGGCACGTTTCGGCTCGGCGCGATGGAGAGCACGGCGGCGGTGCGGTTGCCGGGGCTGCTCAGCGAATATCACCGGCGGCACCCCGGCGTGGTTCTGGAACTGCGCACCGGCAATCCCGTCGTGCTCGGGAGCGCGATCCTGGCCGGCGAACTCGACGCCGCCCTGGTCGCGGAGCCGATCGCGGACCTGCCGTTCGAGAAGAGCTTCGCTTTCGACGAGGAAATGGTGATCGTGGCGCCTGCCAACCATCCGCCGATCGGCCGCAAGGGCAGGCTGCCGCGCAGCGTGCTCGTCTTCGAACACGGCTGCCCGCATCGCAAGCGGCTCGAGGATTTTTACGCCAGCCGTCAGGAGATGCCCGAGCGCGTCATCGAACTGGCGTCCTATCACGCCATCCTCGGCTGCGTCGTCGCCGGCATGGGGATATCCCTCATCCCCAAAAGCGTGCTGACGACATTTCCGGAACGCAAACGCCTGAGCGTTCATACGCTGGCGAAAAAGGAGAATTGCGCGCAGACCGTCCTCATCTGGCGCAAGGGCGCGGGTTCAGCCAATGTGACGGCGCTGGCGGAGATTTTACGACGCTAGTAGCGTCGGCGCGTCGCGCCAAGGAAATATCGATAGGGGAATGTCGATGCCAAAACTGTTTTCCGACCCCGAGGCGATCGCGGAGGACATCATCCGCGACGTCGGGACTAACCTCGTGGTCGGATTGCCGCTTGGGCTCGGCAAGGCCAACCATGTCATCAACGCGCTCTATGCGCGTGCCGCCGCCGACCGCTCGATCAACCTGACGTTCTTTTCCGCGTTGACGCTGGAAAAGCCGAAGCCTGCCAGCTTGCTCGAGAAGCGCTTTATCGGCCCGGTGATCGACCGGCTGTTCGGCGGCTATCCCGATCTCACCTATGCCGATGCGCTGCATGCGGGGGCGCTGCCGCCGAATATCCAGGTGACCGAGTTTTTCTTTCTGGCCGGAAAATGGCTGCGCGTGCCGTACGCACAGCAGCATTATATCTCGGCGAATTATACCCATGCATCCTCCTATCTGTTGTCGCGCGGGCTCAACGTCGTCACCCAACTGGTGGCCAGGCGCGTCGTCGACGGCGTGGCGCGCTACAGCCTGAGCTGCAACACCGACACCACGCTCGACATTTTACGCGCCCGCGCCGAAGGCCGCGCGTCGTTCAAGCTGATCGGCCAGGTCAATTCCGAACTGCCGTTCATGCCGGGCCAGGGCGATCTGCCGGGCGATGAATTTTCCGCGGTGCTCGACGGTCCCGCGACGGATTTTCCGCTGTTCGCGCCGCCGGCCGAGCCGATCAGCGACACCAAATACGCCATCGGGCTGCATGCGGCGGGCCTGGTGCCCGACGGCGGCACGCTGCAGATCGGAATCGGCCAGGTCGGCGACGCGCTGGCGCAGGGCCTGATCGTGCGTCACCGCGACAACAGCCAATTCCATGCCGTCATGAAACGGCTCGCGCCCGGCAGCGAACATCTCGCTGGCCTGCAGAGCGGGCCGTTCGAGAAAGGCCTCTATGGCGTCAGCGAAATGCTGTTCGAGGCGTTTCTCGGCCTGATCGATGCCGGCATTCTTAAACGCGACGTCGATGGCGTGATGCTGCACGGCGCGTTTTTTCTCGGGCCGAAATCGTTCTACCGCGCGCTGCGCGAGATGCCGCCGGAACAGATCGCGCGGATCCAGATGATGCCGGTGTCGTTCACCAACGAACTGTATGGCGATGAGATTGCAAAACGCCGCGCGCGGGTCGATGCCCGCTTCGTCAACAACGTGATGATGGCGACCCTGATGGGCGCTGCGGTCTCTGACGGCCTTGAGGACGGCCAGGTCGTCAGCGGCGTTGGCGGCCAGTATAATTTCGTGGCGCAGGCCTTTGCGCTGCAGGGTGCGCGCTCGATCCTGGCGCTGGAAGCGACGCGGCAGGCCGGCGAGGGCACGCAGTCCAACATCCGCTGGAACTACGGTCATGAAACCATTCCGCGGCATCTGCGCGACGTTTTCGTCACCGAATACGGTGTGGCCGATACGCGGGGGAAGTCCGATGCCGAGACTATCGCGGCGATGCTTGAGGTCACGGACTCCCGGTTCCAGAACGATCTGGCCAAGATCGCCAAGGATGCCGGCAAGCTGCCGAAAGGTTTTGAAATTCCGGCTGCGCATCGCGAGAACTTTCCGGACCGGATCGCGGCGGCGCTAAAACCCGCGCGCGAGGCCGGGCTGCTGCCGTCGTTCCCGTTCGGCAGCGACTTTACCGAGGTCGAGCAGCGGCTGATCCCGGCATTGCAGGTATTGCAGGAGGCTCAGCGCACGCCACTGAAACTGCCTGGATTGCTGTGGCAGGGCATGACGCAGCCGCCGGATGCCGCCGGCCTCGAATGCCTGGCGCGGCTAGGCCTCGACCGCCCGACGTCATTGGCCGAGCGCGCCTATCGCGCACTGGTCAATGCGGCGCTGGTGCGGAGTGGGGCGGGGTAAGCTGCAATACCGTCATTGCGAGGAGCGGAGCGATGAAGCAATCCATTCTTTCTTTCCGCGGCGACATGGATTGCTTCGCTTGCGCTCGCAATGACGAAGATTCCCTATCGGTTCCTGTTCACCGGCTTGCGCTTCTCGATGAACGCCGCCATGCCTTCGGAGCGGTCTTCCAGCGCGAATGTCGAATGGAACAGGTTGCGCTCGACGCTCATGCCTTCCGACAAGGGCGTCTCGAACGCGCGGTTGATGGCTTCCTTGGCCATCGCGGCCGCAGGGCGCGACATCGCGGCGATCTTTTCCGCCGCGGCCAGCGCCTCTTCCATCAACTTGTCGGCCGGCACGACGCGGCTGACCAGGCCCGAGCGCTCGGCTTCGGCAGCGTCCATCATGCGGCCGGTGAGGCAGAGGTCCATCGCCTTGGATTTTCCGATCGCGCGCGTCAGCCGCTGGGTGCCGCCGATGCCGGGGATGGTGCCGAGCGTGATCTCGGGCTGGCCGAATTTCGCGGTGTCGGAGGCGATGATGATGTCGCACATCATCGCCAGTTCGCAGCCGCCGCCGAGCGCGTAGCCGCTGACGGCCGCAATCGTCGGTTTCCGACATCGCGCGATACGGTCGCCGCCGATTGAAGCAAAATCGCTGGAAAACATGTCGATGAAGGTTTTCGGCTGCATTTCCTTGATGTCGGCGCCGGCCGCAAAGGCCTTTTCGCTGCCGGTCACCAGGATGCAGCCGATCTTGTCGTCGGCCTCGAGGTCGTCGACGGCGGCCGCGATCTCGCCAAACACGCCGAACGACAGCGCGTTGAGCATTTTGGGCCGGTTCAGCGTGATGACGCCGACCGCGCCCTTGCTCTCGACAATGATGTATTCGAACGTCGCCATGATCCACCCCAACTAGCCGATTTCGCGGGCAATGTGCCCGCTGACGGGATGGGCATCAAGTGGCTGCAACGCCGCGTCCGGAATGCGGCGTTGGCGCATCCAGCGCGGTTGGTCAGGCCAAGAATCAGTCCAGGAATCAGGCCATGAACATCCGCGCGGCGGAAGCCATCGTCAGCAAGGCGCCGAAGCCGATGAAGATCTTGCCGATCAGCGAGGTCTGATCCCAGGTGTTGCTGTCATTGGCCGCGGCCTGCACGGGTGCCGGGGTGGTCGCCTTGACCACGGCCAAGGCGACGGTCTGCTGCTTGGCCGGCGTCTCCTGCAGCGCCCGGTCGACGTCATTGAGCTGATCGGAAGCGACCACCGCGGGGTCGGCCGGGGCTTGCGCGTCGGCCGGCTTGTCCGCCGAAGCCAGCAGCACGGTGTTGGCCTTGGCCGTCATCGCGCTCGCGCTGTCGGCGAGGGCACTGGCGGAGGTCATCAGCGCATTGGCATTGGCCACCGAGGGGGGGATCGTGGGAGGGCTGCTGTCAGCGGCATCGGCGACGTCCTTTTCGGAGGCCTTGCTGCTCTCGGTGGATTTGGCGGCGGTGCGGCTGTACTTCCGGTGCGCATAGCGCTTCCAGTGGCGCGCGCTATGCCGGACGGACTTGGCTGATGGCGCACTTTCGGATTTTGACGTGGCGGCGCTGTCGCCGCTGGCTGCCCCTGCCGGCAACGGACCGGCGAAACAAACAAAAAACCCGGCTGCTACTATCAATGCCGAGTGCCCACTGGCTTTGATCGTCATCTGGCAATCTCCCCAATTTGCCCGCTCCCGATGGCGAAAAGAGACCTCGCCGCATGTCCGCAGCGCGGCAAAAAAAGGGAATCTTCGGGCAACACCGGGCAAAAGCAGGGCAACGCCGTTGCGGCGCGCAGCATTTTTCGCGGAGCGGATCTTCCAGGACAGGGCGAAGGCCGCGCTACGGGTGCGGGCGCGGGCAATCGATGGTATGAGCCTGCCGGTCTCCAGGCCGGCGTCCCGATTCCGGGTAGGTCGGCCTGGGTCTTTGACACGGGGGCTTCGATCACGACTTCGTGATCTCGGGCTTCCGATGTAACAATTTGAAAGATCGACCGAATTGCAAGGTAGGAGCGCGCGTGCGCGAACGGGATGACGAATGGACCGGCCTGATGCGGTCGGCCATCGCAGGCGATAGCGCGGCGTATCATCGCCTGCTCAAAGCCGTCACGCCGGTGCTCCGGGCGGCGGCGCGTCGCGGTTTGGCGCGTGCAGGACAACCGGTCGATCAATCCGAGGATATCGTGCAGGACATTTTGCTGGCGGTCCATTTGAAGCGGCACACCTGGGACGCCAGCGCCCCGTTTGCCCCATGGCTGTTTGCGATCGCCCGCAACAAGCTGATCGATGCGCTGCGCCGCCGCGGCCGGCGCATCTTCGTCGATATCGACGATTTCGCCGAGGTGCTTCCCGGCGAGACGCCGGTCGAGACGGCCTCGGCGAGCGAGGTCGCAGCACAACTGCAGTCGCTGCCGGCCCGCCAGCGCGACGTGCTGCAGGCGATCGCGGTCGACAGCGCCTCGATCAAGGATACGGCGGCGAAATTCTCGATGAGCGAGGGCGCGGTGCGGGTGGCGCTGCACCGCGGGCTGACCAGCCTGACGGCAAAGTTACGGGAACAATGAGAATGGATACCGATCAACTCATTCGAACGCTAGCGGCCGACAATGCGAGCCGCGCACGACCCGTAGGCTTTGGGTTGATGCTGGCGCTGCTCGCCGCGGCTCCGGTGTCGCTGCTGATGTTCTTCACCGAACTCGGCATCAGGCCTGATGTGATGACCGCGATGCACAATCCGTTCTTCGACCTGAAGTTCGCGGTGACATTGGCGCTGGCGTCTGCTGCGATCGCCGTCAGTCTGCATCTCGCGCGGCCGGAGGCCTCGCTGCGGGGTTTTGGCTGGCTGCTGCTGATCCCGGCCGGCATTCTCACCGCCGGAATTGGTAGCGAGATGATGATGCCGCAGCGGCTGCCGGTCATGGCGCGGCTAGTCGGCAATAATTCGCGGGCCTGCATGACCGCCATTCCGCTGATGTCATTGCCGTTGCTGGTTGGCGCGCTGATCGGCCTGCGTCGCGGGGCGCCGGCGCGCCCGGCCATCGCCGGTGCCATCGCCGGCCTCGCCTCGGCGGGCCTTGCGGCGACGCTCTACGCCTCGCATTGCACGGACGATTCACCGCTTTTCGTGGCGACCTGGTACACGATCTCGACCGCGCTGGTGACCGCGATCGGCGCGCTCGCGGGGTCGAAGCTGCTGAAATACTAGGTCCGTCGTCCCGGCCTTGAGCCGGGACTCATACGCTGCGGCCTTTGTTGCGCGAACGGTGTTAGCGACCAAGCCCTACCGATAGATACCGCGGTACGCCGGGACGAGCATGCGCTACGCCGCCGGTGCGTTCTGTTGCATGCGATGGAAACGCAGCACCTGCTGCGCGGTCGATGGCCGCAGCCGTTCGTAGGTGTCCTTGCACGCCGCGATATCGGTCGGCTCGCCGCCGGATAGCTCGTCGCGCATGTTGATGATGGTGCGCACCGTCGACCACGACAATCCGGCGACCCTTGCCAGGATCATCACGCCTTCGGCCCGGGTCTCGATCATCATGTTCTCGGCCACCGCCACCGGCACGCTGGCGAGGGCGGCGACCGACGCATTGGCTTCGTCGAACTTGCCGGCCTCGGCGAACGTCGCCACCTGGAATTCGTCGAGCCGGCCGTCCTCGTGGAGCGACTTGACCAGCGCATGCGCAATCTCGGTGTTCCTGGTGATCGCGGATGACGCCGATCGCGCGCGGCGTGTCGCTTCCCTGACGACGGCGGGCACCTGGTCCGCGTGCTGCGGATTGGCGGCTTCCAGCCGCTGCCGTACCGTATCGGAAGCCTTTGCCAGCAGCTTCAGATAAAGATGACGCGGAATGTTCGGACGCAGGCCGACACAGGTCGCCAGATTGTCGTCGCCTTCGGCGCGATTGACCAGGCGGGTGAAGCCGCGCTCGGTGAATTCGGCGCCGGGATTGTTGACGGTGCTCTGGATCACCTCGTCATTACCGCGCTGGACCAGCACGTCGGTGACCGCGCAGCTGAGGACCTTGCGGGTCGAGATCGCCATCAGATGCGCCTGGCTCTTGCTGCGCGCGTTCTCGATCAGGGTGTTGTCGTCGAGCCGCACCGACTGTGACAGCACGGGACCTGCGACCTCGATCACGTCGTCGAAAGCCAGCGCCCGGATCGTCAGCGGCGGCGCGGTGTCGATCGGGGCGAGGCGGTTGGCCAGCAGCATCTTGGCGGATGTTTCGATATGGTCGATCAAGCACTGGAACACGTCGTCGAACAATCCGATCTGGTCGTCCGAATAGTCCACCGCGCCGTTGATGAACAGATCAGTTACCCGGCGCAGGGTCTCGACCCGGCGCGCAACGGTCCCATGTGCGAGCGTGCTCTGCAGCTCGTCGAGCAGATTTGCCGGGGAGACGGCGGACTTCGAACTCATGACTCTATCCTGGAGTAAAGGCCGACGACGGATTCTCCGTCAGCGGATCTGAAATTCATCACGTCAGGCGTTGGTAATGCGGTTGCGTCCCCGCGCCTTGGCTGCATAAAGCGCGCTGTCGGCGCGCGCGAGGAATGTGTCGGCTGTTTCGTTGTGCTTCAGCGTCGCGACGCCGGCGGAAATCGTCACTCTCATGCTGGGCGAGAAAGCGCTCCAGTCGAGCTCGGAAATAATCGCGCGCAGCCGGTCGAGGGCCCGCACGGCGCCTGATGTGTCCATGTCGGGCAGCACCAGCAGGAATTCCTCGCCGCCGTAGCGGCCGAAGCGATCGTTGGCGCGGATGTTGGCGAACATGGTAATGGCGAAGGTTCGCAGCACCTCGTCGCCGGTCGGGTGGCCGAAGGCGTCGTTGATGCGCTTGAACCAGTCGAGGTCGATCAGCGCGATCGAGCAGGGCGCCCCGCTGCGCGCGGCCCGCGCGATCTCCTCGTCCAGCATCCGCATGATGCAGCGGCGGTTGTACGAGCCGGTGAGTTCGTCGAGTTCGGCGAGCTCCTCGATCCGCTTGTAGGCTTCCCTGAGCTTCAGCCCGCTCTGATAGAGCGAGTGCTTCATCGAAGAGGAGAAGATGCCGAGGAACATGCAGCGCCCGATCGACAATACCAGCGCCAGCATGGTGCCGAACCGCTCGAGGTAGTTGCCGTGCGGCATCGAAATCGGCTTGTCGGTCAGCAGGAACAGCCCGGCCAGGCCGATCGTCATCGCGGTCCAGATCATCATGGTCTGGCGCGGCGTCGAACGCAGCGACGAGAAGCTGAACACGATGAACAGCGTGCACAGGAACGTCGCACCGACTTCCGGCGCGATGTAGGTGAACGCCAGCGCGGTCAGCATGCAGGCGGTCGCCTGCGGCGCGACGAGGTAGTGATCGCTGAAGCGGTCGTTGAGGCCGAGTTCCGAAATCATCAGGAAGATGGCGACCAGGACCAGGCCGCAGGCTGCGTAGGACGGCCCGATCGTCACCGGGATGGTGCCGGCCTGCGCAAACAGCAGCAGCACCCCGGCATCGATGACGTAGCTGCCGCCGATCATCGCCAGAATCTGGCGGCGCTGCCTGGCGCGGCGCGCCCGTGCCTTCGCCGTCGGCTGGGAACCGACGCCTTCCAGTTCGGCTGGATTCACGAATGAGGACGCAGCGGTGCCCATAGTCTCGCCGTTGGTGGAACCGGCGAAAAATCTAAGTGGGAAAGCCTTTAGGTTTGGTATCTTTTGGGACCGATTCTGATCCGTTAAAACACCTGCCATTGCGCTGTTTCGCAACGGAAATCCGCCGTTCAGGAGCTGGCGGACCCTTGCGCGGACGCTCTGGCTGTAAGCAGATTCTGGCTTGGGTCCTGCCTTGGGTACTTCCTTGGAAACCAAGCCTTGGTAAGGTCGCCGTGGATGGCGCCATCTTTAGGAAAGTATTTCCGTATTATGGTACCAATTTGGGGACTTTCACCGTTTATGCCGGCGCCCATGCCGGTAAACCCGCTTATGTGGGGTAGATCACACATGCAATCGGGACATTGCCGTATTGTGAAGAATCTTGCCTCCACTATCGAACCGCCAGCCTCCCCCATCAGACCAATCCTGCGAGACGGCCATTGAGTGCGACACAGGCGGCTTCAGACGACGTTCTGATCGCTCGGATTGCTCAAGGCGATCGGCTCGCCATGCAGGTGCTGTACGGAAGGCACCATGTCAGGGTGTTCCGCTTCGGGCTTCGGCTCGTCCGGGACGAACAGGTTGCGGAAGATCTCATCAGTGAGGTTTTTCTCGATGTATGGCGTCAGGCTGGCAAGTTCGAAGGCCGATCCGCCGTTACCACCTGGCTCTTGGCGATTACGCGGTTCAAGGCTCTGTCGGCGCTACGGCGTCGCAAGGACGTTGGACTGGACGACGAGACCGCGAACGCGATCGAGGACACGTCCGACGATCCCGAAGTGGTCGCGCAGAAGAAAGATACGAGTGAAGCGTTGCGCAAGTGCATGACCGCGCTTTCGCCGGAGCACCGGGAGATCGTCGATCTCGTCTACTACCACGAGAAGTCCGTGGAAGAGGTGGCCGAGATCGTCGGAATTCCGGAAAACACCGTGAAGACGCGCCTGTTTTATGCGCGCAAGAAATTGGCCGAACTGCTCAAGGCAGCCGGCATAGAGCGAGGTTGGCCATGATGGCAGCGAGCAAAAAAATGCTGGATCAAGAACCCAGCGAAATCGAGTTGCTCTTGCCGTTCCACGCGGCCGGCACCTTGAACGCACGCGATACGCGCCGCGTCGACGAAGCGCTGGCCAGCGATCCCGCGCTTGCCCGGCAATATGCCGTGATCCGCGAGGAATACGCCGAGACCATTCATCTCAACGAGAGCCTGGGTGCGCCGTCGGCGCGCGCCATGGCGAAGCTGTTCGCCGCGATCGACGCAGAACCCGTGCGCAAGCTCTCGGTGTCGGTCAACCTTTCCGCGCGGGTTTCCGCATTCTTTGCAAGCCTGTCGCCGCGGACGCTGGCCTGGTCGGCCACGCTCGGCGCGGTCGCGCTGTTGTTGCAGGCCGGCCTGATCGGTGCGGTGCTGGTGAAAAACCAGAACGCCTCGTTCCAGACCGCTTCGCTCAGCCTGAACGAACCTTCTTCCGGCCCCATTACCCGCGACCTCGGCAGTTCGATCGCGACGCCGCCGCGCGCGCTGGTGCGGTTTGCGCCGGACGCCCGCATCGCCGACATCACTGCGCTGCTCAACACCTATCAGGCTTCGATCGTCGATGGCGTCAAGGACGGCATGTTCCGGCTGCAATTCGGCAACAAGGCGATGAGCAAGGACGAGGCCGCCAGCCTGGTGAACAGGCTTGCAAGCGAGAAGATCGTCAGTCTCGCGGTGGCGACACCGTAAGGCCGGTAATCGCGAAACCAGATTGCGCGCCCGAGTAAGCCGAGGTCCCATGGTCGACGATGGCGTGAATTGGCGCAGGATGACGCGGAGCACAGCGCTGCTTCTGGCCGCGGCCGTGGTGTCGCTTGTAGCTCCCGGCGTATCGGCGGTTCATGCGCAAAGCATCATGCGTACGCCGAGCCTCCACATCGACTCGCGGATCCCGACGATCAATCCGACGGTGGCCCCGCGCGTCAATCCGAACATTGCCGGTCAAGGTCCCGTCGGCGTCAACTCGGTCACCATCGCGCGTACGCCGCCGCCTGGTGGCGGCAATAGTATTTCGGCGATGCGTATCGCGCGCCCGGTGGGTGTCGGTTCGAGCACGCCGTATTTGAACTATTCACCCAATCTCTATCCGGTCTGCGAGTACGCCAACCGTGGTCCGGACGGCGAATGCTTTGATCGCCCACTCAAGCTCGTTGGCGGCGGTGGTGGCGTACCCAAAAAGGGTGGCAGCGGAGCAGGCAATAATTCGACGGCTGCCGCTGTCAATCTGCGCACGGTGCAGAACGAATTCGTCGCCGAGATCGATGGCGCCATGTCGCCCGCGGATGCCGATGCGCTGGCGCGCAGCCATGGGCTGGAACGGATCTCCTCGCAGAATTTTCCGTTGATCGGCGGCATGGTCGGCCTGTTCAAGATCATCGATCGCCGGCCAATGGATACGGTTCGGCGAGAGTTTGCCGCCGACACCAGGGTCAAGTCGGTGCAGCCTAATTTTCGCTACGTTCTGCAGGACCAGAAGACGAAGACCGAGGGCGATCCCGGCCAATACGCGGTCGCCCAGCTTCGGTTGCCGCAGGCGCATACGCTGGCGCGCGGCATGAACGTCACCATCGCAGTGATCGATTCCGGCATCGACGTCAAACATCCCGAACTCATCAATTCGATTGCCGACAGTTTCGATGCGCTCGGGAGCAAGGAAGGCCCGCATGTCCATGGCACCGGTATTGCCGGCGCGATCGTGGCGCATGCCAGGCTGATCGGGAGCGCGCCGGAGGCGCGGCTGTTGGCGATCCGCGCGTTTGCCAGCACGTCGGGTGCGGCGGAAAGCACGTCCTATGTCATTCTCAGGGGTCTCGACTATGCGGTCGAGCACGGCGCGCAGATCGTCAACATGAGCTTCGCCGGCCCGAAGGATCCGATGATCGAGCGCGGCGTCGCTGCGACTGCGGCCCGCGGCATTCTTTTGATCGCCGCCGCCGGCAATGCCGGAGCCAAGTCGCCGCCGCTCTATCCCGCCGCCAATCCGAACGTGATCGCGGTCTCCGGCACCGACGCGCAGGACAAACTGTTCGCAGCCTCGAATCGCGGCAACTACATCGCCATTGCCGCTCCCGGTGCGGACATCTTCCTGCCGGCGCCGGACGAGAAATACCAGATCACCTCGGGCACCTCGTTTTCCGCCGCCTATGTCTCCGGCATCGCGGCGTTGATCATGGAGCGCAACCCCGCGTTGAAGCCGAACGATGTTCGCGCCATTCTGACGAAGACCGCGCGCGACCTCGGCGCGCCCGGTCGCGACGATCTGTTCGGGGCAGGCGAGGCCGATGCTTTCGCCGCGGTGACGGCCGTCGGCGAGACGCCCCAGGTTCCGGTGGCTGCAGCGTCGCCCAAACCGGCCATCGAAAAAGCGCCGGCGCCAGCGGCTTCCGATAACGCTTCCGTGAGCAGAGCACTGACGGAGCCGCTGCAGGATTCCGCGCCATCGCTGTCATCGGATAAATCGGCCGCAAACGACGCAAATCACGTCACCGGGCGCTGATTTTCGACCTGTCAGGCTCTACCAAAAAGTTAAAAAAATCGCGCTGCATTTTGAACGTCCGCAGAGGTGCCGCGACTAATTGATGTGGGAGCGGTTATCCCTCCCCATCGGCTATAATGTGCGCGAGCGCCCATCCACCCCAAGCGCCTTTATGGCTTGACCCGTCCGGTTGTCCCCCCGGACGGGTCTTTCATTTTCAAGCTGGTTTGTCGCGAAAAGCGGCCCACGCCCGGTGCGGGCGCGTTAACGCTTTCTTTACCTTGCCCAGTGAAGTTGCCGCAGCGGCTTTCGCAGCGTCGCCATGCTGCTGTGCGGCTTGACTGCGGCGGGTACGAAAAGCCCCGTACAAATGCGGGTTTTTTTGGTTGAATCGCGTTGACGATGCTCGCGCGCTGGACAAGCGGGTAGTTTTCCACAGAATAAGACTGTCACATCAAGTTGATTCGTCCCGGTTGCGTCTGCGTCCGTCTTTCTTCCAACGGGCTGGTCCATGACACATCTTGGAGACGTGGCGCGCGGTCGCGATACCGTAGCGCGGTGGTGCAATCTCGCTGAGCGGCGGCTGGAATACCTCACAGACCTGTTCGAGACCGGGCGCTGGCGCCGCTTTCACAGCGAGCGGGCGTTCCTCGAAAACATCCAGGAAGCCAAGGCTGCCGTCGAAACCTGGCGCGACCTGATGGCGCGCGACGCCGCTCCGGACCATCTGGCAATCGACTTGACCGGTCACGGCAGCAAGCGCTCGGCATCGGCGCGCCGCGACGAGATCGGCGGGCAGGCGGCATTGCCGTCGTCCGAACCGGCGCCGATCGTGGTCGAGCCGCTACGCGAGATACCCGATGACGTCCTGGCAGCACTGGAAAGCCAGCTGCTCGATATGGATGAGATGTCGTCGGTGTCCGACGCGCCCGACCTCGACGACATGCCGTTGCCGCCGCTCGATCCCGAGAGCATCCAGCAACGCTATCCGCTGCTGCACAACGCGCTGTAGCAGGTCGGGAGGCGAC
>Ga0207667_10007333_pt1 | contig 13274 bp, 10 predicted proteins | sample KBSCornC52_FD_184301 | JGI IMG/M metagenome (GOLD analysis project Ga0207667, IMG submission 184301) | Corn rhizosphere microbial communities from Kellogg Biological Station, Michigan, USA - KBS Corn C5-2 (SPAdes) (version 2) | ecosystem: Host-associated > Plants > Roots > Rhizosphere > Soil ...
GCACTCTACACCAATACCGACGCCAAGTCGGTCGCAATCACGGCGAGCTATAACGCCGCCTCCGGCAACGGTTCGACGATCCTGCTGAGCGGCAGCGGCATGGTGAATACGGATTTCATGAGGATCGCGGGCTTTCCCAGCCTCAACTTCGGTACCAGTTCGACCGCGGCCTGGGGGAACGTCCGCATGCGCGTGGCGATGGCGCTCGACAACACCGGATCGATGGCTTCCGACGGCAAGATCGCCGCGCTGCGAACGTCCGCGGCCAGCCTCGTCGACCAGCTCAGCGCGCTCGCCAAGAATCCCGGCGACGTCTACATCTCGGTGGTTCCGTTCGCCAAGGAGGTCAACGTCGGCAGCAGCAACTACAACCAGAGCTGGATCGACTGGAGCCTCTGGGACAGCAACTCCCTCACCAATAGCTGGGGAACGTGCAGCCAGACCAGCAAGACGACCAGAAGCTCCTGCCGGAGTGCCAGTGCCAGCAACGTCTGGACCCCTGATCGCACCAAGTGGACCGGTTGCGTCACCGACCGTACTCCCCCTTACAACACCCAGAATACCGCGCCGACAGCGGGCAACGCACCGACGCTGTTCCCCGCCGACGAATATTATGAAAACAGCCAGTACTATTGCAAAACGGGCAACAACCCGCCGTTGCAGAAGCTGATGCCCCTGAGCTACGACTGGACGGCGATCAAGGCGACCATCAACGCGATGCAGCCGACCGGCGGCACCAACCAGCCGATCGGCATCTCCTGGGCATGGCAGTCGCTGCAGCAGACATTGCCGCTCAACGCACCGGCCGAGGACAGCAACTACACCTACAAGAGGGCGCTGATCGTGCTGTCCGACGGTCTCAATACCGAAGACCGCTGGCCGGCTGACGGCAACGGCAATACCCAGTATGGCGGTGCGATCGACACCATTCAGCAGACACTGTGCAACAATATCAAGGCCGTCATCGATCCCAAGACCGGCGGGCCCGCATATACGATCTATACGATTCAGCTCAACACCGGCACGCCCGGCGATCCGACCTCGACCGCCCTGCAAAATTGCGCCAGCAGTAAGGACAAGTTCTACCTCGTCAAGGACGCAAGCCAGACCCTGTCCGTGTTCAACGCGATCGGCGTCTCGCTCGCCAAGCTGCGCGTCGCGAAGTAACCACCACAAACATACGGCATAAGAAAAAGCCCGGCCATTACGGCCGGGCTTTTGTATGCGGCAGCAGTGCTTGCGGAGAACAGGGCATCGCCGGGGCGAACTTCGCGACCAAGCCCTCGCAGGTCTCCAAAGCAGATTGTGACTCGCGCCGATGCACCGCTGGGTGAAATGGGCGGCATCGGCGCTGCCGAACTAACCCGGGCCGGCCCGCGGCGGTTCCACGCAAGCATCCGTTAACCGGAAACATCTCCAAGCTTTGCAACTAAGGATTTAATCAACCCTGGATGCCCTATGTGCGCTGAACGATTACTTCGCCGCGCATTCGTGAAGGGCTGGTTGATGGACTCACTACAGAGTTGGGGCGCCTCAAGGAGCGACGCTGGATCAAATGCGACAAGGTTCGACTTCCCGGCGCACGGCGTCCACATTTTTCTGATTTCTTTCGCGTGCCTGTATTATGTCGCGAACGCCCAGCTACTTTTCTTCCACTTCGATCTGGGTTGGCACCTGGCCGCCGGAGATCTGATCAGGGAGCGCACCAGTGTTCCGTTCCAGGATCCATGGTCGTTCACCCTCGGCGACCGGCAATGGTATAACCTTTCGTGGCTGTGGGACGTGCTTGCCAGCATCGTATTCCAACATGCGAGTTTCGGCGGTTTGCTGGTTTTCGTCGTCGCATGCGGCGCCGTCATCGTCGGCTATCTGACGTCACTCTGCCTACGCTGCGGCGCCTCCACAGTTGCGGTTGGTATTGCGGTTCTCTCTGCCTGCCTGCTGTACCCGGCCTTCGCCACACCGCCGAACATCTATCTGGCCGCTTCGCCGAACACCGCGACGATGCTGTTCAGCGTCATCTTCTATGCGGAGTGCCTGAAACGAACACGACTCTATCTGCTGCCTTTGATCATGGTGTTGTGGGTCAATCTGCACGGCGGATTTCTGCTGGGTTTTCTCATTCTCGGCATCTTCGGCGCCGTGGTGCTGCTCAAGCGAGACTGGGCAGGCTTTCGGAGCTATTTTGTCGCCGGCGCAGCATGCCTCGCCGCGGTGCTCATCAATCCCTACGGTTGGCACATCTACGACGGCTTGACGGCGACCGTCGGTCACTTCGTGCAAGCGAACATCACCGAGTGGTGGCCCTACTATCTGAACATGACCATGCCGGGGAGCATTCCCGGCATGGTTTACATGTTGATTTTCGTCTCGCTCGAATTGCGCCACAGGACGTCCTGCCGCATGCCCGTGGAAGCGCGGTTGCTTTCCTGGCTGTTCCTGTTGCTGGGGTTCTATCAATACCGATACATGTCCTTCTTCTTCATCTTCTCGACGGTTCCGATGGCCCTTCACATCGATCGGCTGATGCCCGGACTTTCGAGCGACCTGCGTGCGGGACGGTCGTTCCTGGCTGCCGGTATCGTGGCTGCGTGCGTCCTGCCGTTGTCGTTCGTGCACGCTTTGCCCACCCTCGAACCGGCGCAAATGCTGACCAAGGAAGACGCGCGTTATCTCGAGACGCACCTTGCTCACGCGCGCGTTCTGAACAACTGGAATGCCGGCGGGCTGTTGATCTTCTACACGCGCGGCCGAGTGCCTGTGTTCGTCGACGGCAGGGCGGCAACCGCCTATCCGGACGATCTGCTGCGCGATTATTTCAGGCTTGTCGCCGTGGAGATCAATGAGGCCGCCTGGGACGAGGTTCTCGACAAATACAAGATCGATGCCGTGCTATGGGTGAGAGCACACAAGGAGCTGAGGCAGTTTCTCGTGGAAAAGCGAGGCTGGAAAGAACAATACGTCGGATTGTACGAGACCGTTTACGTCAAGCCATGATGCGTGATTGTCGTCGGTAACCACCGCCGGCATTGTCCGACCAAGAAAAAAAGCCCGGCCATTGCGGCCGGGCTTTTGATTTGGGCGTTGGAAAACGCGCGTGCGGCAATTAGTGCGCAGCCGGGACGAACTTCGCGACCAGGCCCTCGTAGGGCTTGAAGGTCTGCTTGGCGAGGTCGGTGTAGAGGCCGGCAATCTTCTGCGACTCGGCAACGAAAGTCTCGTAGGCCGAGCGTGCGAACTCGGTCTGCACTTCCATCACCTTCTCCACCGACTTCACGCCGGAGAGCTTTTCCACATACGACTTGGTGTCTTCGAACGACTTCTTGGCGTAATCGCCATAAGCGGTTGCGATCGCCTGAACGCCGCTCTGCAGGTTGCTCGCGGAAGCGGCAACCGATTCGAGATGTTCTTTTCCGTAGCTCTGAATGTCTTCAACTTTGACCATGATGGAATCCTTTTCCCAGATTGAACGTGCAACCGGGAGGTCCCGGCTCCCTAGACACGGCCTCTATATAGTGCACTGCACAATTATGTCAAGGAATCTTGTGCGACGCACAAACTCCCTCATCAATTCCCGGCATTTGCAGACAACCCCGGAGTGTTACGCAACGGTTCGTTAATGCTTTGGAAACTCGCTCCGCCTAACCTGATTCCTGGACTTGTTCGCCTTCCGACAGACAGCCCGAAAGCTGTTTGTGAACAGCACCTTAGCTAGAACAGCGACCTGATCAGCCAGCCGGGCTGCGCGTTTTGTCCGGATCGGCGCTTCGAGCAGGAAAACACCGGGGTCTTTGGGCACAATTTCGCCTCACGAACCGGTGATCAAGATAGAAATTGGGACGGGGAAGTAAATGCTTCGTACAACCTTGGCTTCCACGCGGACGTTGCGAGTTTGCGTTCTCGGGCTGGCTACCTTCACGACAGCGATCCTGATCACCAGCGACAGCGCCGAAGCGCGCCGCTACCGGCACCGCCACGTCGTCAGTCATCACCGGTCCCACGTTGCGAGCGAGAGCTACAGCCCGCAATTTTCGTCGATCATTGTCGACGGCAATTCCGGTGCGGTGCTGGCCTCGAACAATCCCGACGGCAGCCGTCACCCCGCCTCGCTGACCAAGATCATGACGCTCTATTTGCTGTTCGAGCGCCTCGAATCCAGGAAGATGAACCTGGACACCGAAATGGAGGTGTCCGAGCATGCTTCCGAACAGGCTCCGACCAAGCTCGGCCTTCGCCCGGGCCAGACCATCAGGGTCGAAGACGCCATCAAGGGCCTCGTCACCCGCTCGGCCAATGACGCCGCCGTCGTGATCGCTGAAGCCATCGGCGGCGACGAAGACGACTTCGCCAAGATGATGACGCGCAAGGCGCGCGCGCTCGGCATGACCAAGACGATCTATCGCAACGCCTCGGGCCTTCCCAACGACGAACAGGTGACGACGGCGCGCGACCAGGCCACCCTCGGCCGCGCGATCCAGGACCGCTTCCCGACCTACTACCGTTACTTCTCGACCAGCGTGTTCAACTATCACGGCCAGTCCATCCGCAACCACAATCACCTGCTCGGCAATGTCGAAGGCGTCGACGGCATCAAGACCGGTTACACCCGCGCCTCCGGTTTCAACCTCGTGACCTCGATGCGCCGCGGCAACCGCCATCTGGTGGGCGTGGTGCTGGGCGGTCGCAGCGGCGGTTCGCGCGACGCCATCATGCGCAACCTGCTCGCCGAGAACCTCGAAAAGGGCGCGACCAGGCGCACCGTCGCCGCGATCACCGAGCGTAACCCCGCCGACGCCAATGCCGACGTGGCCGAAGCCGAAGCCGCTTCCCGGCCGACCGAGACGGTGCAGGTCAATGGCGCCATCGCCGCCTCCGAACCCGGAATGGCGGCGCAGGCCGCGACGCGCCCGGTTGCAAAGCCCTCGTTGATGGCGGCGGCCGCCGCCGCCCTGCCCCCGCCGCCGGCCAGGGTCGAACCGCAAGCCAAGCCCGAGCCCGCGCAATTTACCAGCGGCGTAATCCAGACCCAGCAGATCGCGGCGATCCCCGGCTCCGCCGAGCCGATGAAGCCGGTCAGGGTCAAGACCGTTCAGGTCAAGGCAGGACCGATGAAACTCGCCTCAGCCGGCCCGTCGCAGCCGGCGCCGCCGATCACCAGCACCATTCCGGCCCGGCCCGAAGTCGCCGAGACCTCCAGCGCCGTGGTGGCGAAAGCGACCGATACCAACAGGACCGAGACGGCCCGGGTCGAGATGCCGCCGCAGCCCGCCAATCACGGCACCGGACAAGGCATCCTCGGCGTCCTGCCAGCCTCCAGCGTGGCCTCTGCCCCCTTGCAGGCCCCCGCTTCGCGGACTTCCCAGGCTTTGGCCTATGCCGACCCGGCGCCGCGCACGGTGCAGGACAACGGCGCCATCAAGCCGGCGGCTCCTGCCGCCGTCCACTCGGGCTGGATCATCCAGGTCGGCGCGTTGGAAAGCGAAGGCGAAGCCAAGCAGCGCATCGACCTGGCCCGCAGCAAGGCATCAAGCCTGCTGAGCAAGGCCGATCCCTTCACCGAGCCTGTCGTCGCCAAGGACAACCGCAAACTGTTCCGCGCCCGTTTCGCCGGCCTCGAGCGCGATCAGGCCGAAGCGGTGTGCAAGACCCTGAAGCGCGCCGACATTTCCTGCATCACCGTCCGCAACTGATCGAACGTCTGGTTTGAAGTCGCAAAGCCGGCGCCGCAAGCGCCGGCTTTGTTGTTTTTGGCGCACAGTTGGACCGGCAACGCGACGGATTGGAACCAATCGGCGCCGCGAAAACTTCTCGTCAAGACTTTAGGGTTAAGTTTTGGGGAACAAGCGATCGACCACGCCGGGCAACGGCGGGCGATATGGGGCCTCGATCAGAGAACAAGACGGAAGCAGCTCTCGGTTTGTTGCGTTTGTAGCGTAAGCCGGAGTTAGCTGAGATGCGTGCGAAGCAGAGTATCCTTGGCCTCGTTTACACGGGCGGCGAGGTACGTAGAGCCCCCCTGGTCGGGATGCAGTTTCTTCATCAGAGCGCGATGCGCCCGGCTGATGTCGTCGCGCCCCGCCCCCGGCTGCAGGCCAAGGATCTGGTAAGCCTCCTCGTCCGTCATTTTGCCGCTCGACGCCGCGCGGCGCTGCCCCCCTGCCGCCTCGCCCTGCGCGTTCTGACGCCAGGCGGGAAACCGGCGGTCAAGATAGCTTTCAAGTAAGGCGACGCTCTCGGCGTCGAAGCCCGGCATCATCGCGACCAGGCCTTCGAGGTCGAACTCGTCGAGCGCGCGGCCGGCATTCGGCCCGTCGACGATCCGGCCCGACAGTTCGCCGCTGTCGTGATCGAGGCTCATGTCGAGAAATTGCGAGCGCACGCGCGAGCCCTGCCCCGGCGAGCGCCGCGTTCCACCGCCGAATATCCCGCCGATATTGGAGAAGCCGCCAGGACCGAACGGCGACCAACCGAGCAATCCCGCGCCGAAAATGCCGAGCGGGATCGCCACCGCCAGTTCGCCCTTCAAGCCGGTAAAGGCCGCGACCGCCAGCGCCACGACGCCGCCCACGATCTTGATGACGCGCGCGAGCACGACCGGATTGGCCGCACGAAACATCTGCAGCAGCGAGTAAATAACGACAACGGCGACGACGCCGGCAATCAGGGTTGGCATGGCAGCAATATAGCGGCTTCCGCACCGAAAAGCATGGCGGTCAGCACCTGCAAAGCCGATCCTACCATCACTTCATCTGACCGATCAGCTTCGCCGCACCGCTTGCGGTTTTCGACAGCGCCATCAGCGCCTCGCGTCCACCGGCAGCGTAGGCTGCGACCGCGCGCAACAACTCGCGCAATTGCGCCGCGGCGCCGGGATCGAACCGGCACCACGCCCCGCCGGTCAGCCGCGCGATCTCGCGAAACGCCTGTTCGGCGGCGGTATCATGACCTTCCTGGAACATGAACACTGGCACCTTGAGCAGGCCAAGTTCGCCGGCCTTGGTGCAGAGATCGTCAACCTGTTCTTCCATGGCGTCGCCGACGAACACCACGGCGCGCACGGCGGATGCGACCGCCTCACGCCGCGCTTCCGACAGCACCTTGCCGATCTGGGTATTGCCGCCCTGGCAATCGATTTTACTCATCAATTTGGCAAGCTGGGCGGAATCGGAAATCCACCCCGTGGCACGGCATTCGTTGAGGCCGCGGTAATAGACGAGGCGGATGTCGAGGCTGCCGAGCGAAGCCGCTTCGCGGAACATGTCGGCCTGCAGCGCACAGGCCATGTCCCAGGTCGGCTGCCGGCTCATGGTGGCGTCGAGCGCAAATACCAGCCGTCCCCTGGCGCCGGCGCGGTGCGGCGACATTGCACGGGCCTTGGCAACGAAGGCGGCGATGTCCTCGGCCGCCGAGGGCTTGGCCTCCGGCAACGGATTGGCTTTGCGCGCGTCCGGAGCTTTCGCCGGCGCGACGTCGCCTGCCGATTTCGGTTTGATGGGTTCGCCGGCCATGGACTCTCGCTATCCGCAATCCGTCCTTATGTGGGACGGCGCCGGACAGCGGTCAATGTAGCAGATCTCGATCGCGCGTGGATCAACCGAACCTTGGTTGGCGCAAACCTTAGTTGGCTATCGGCTTGTTGGCTGGCGTCGGGTTGCTTGCCAGCGGCACCGGTCCGGGGCTGTTGGTCAGGACATCGGGCACCTTGGTTTGGACCGGCCTCAGCGAGCTGGAGTCGGTATCTTCCAGGAACTTGTCGAGCATGGACTGGATAGAGCTCTTGGCCGCGTCCGGACCGGTATCGCGCATGTCGTTGTGCTGGAAGCTGGTGTTGACGACGGTGATGCCGGCCTTCTCGCACTCATCCGCATCGGGAACGACGCCGGGGTCCGGCTTGAACTGGTTATCGTGCGAACGGAACGACAGGATCTTGAACTTGCCCTCGGTCAGGAACGGCACGCGGAGATTATCCAGCGTTACCACCTTCTTGATCTCGTCAGGATACTGCTTGGCGAAATACATCGTGATGTCGCCGCCCATCGAATGCCCGACCATGGTCACCCGGCTGTAGTCGGCATTGGGCTGGATCTTCTTCATTTCCGAAATTGCGAAATGGATGTTGGCAACGCCGCGCTGAATCTGCGGCAGCCGGCCGACATAGATTTCACCGACATTGGTCACCATCGGCGGATCGGTTGGAAGGTCATGCTGCGGGCTGATCACGAGGTAGCCGCGCGCCGCAAAGACGTTGGCCAGGAACGAATACTCGGTGGCTTTGACCGTGTTGCCGTGATTGATGATCGTCACCGGTAGCGTGATCATGCCGGCGTCGGCCTGCATCTCCTTGTCGCGGCGGACGGCGACATCGACCGCCACCAGACGGTTGTCACGCGCCGGGTCGTAGAACGAAATCGTCTCGTGCCGGATCGCCCACTTGCTCGCGGTGAAATATGCGAGCGTGAGCAGCACGGAGAGTGAAAGCAGAACGGTAATTCCACGTTTCATATTCGTCCTTGGTGCCCCACCAAAGGGGCCACTTTACCTTTGAGACTCTTCGGTCCCTTTGAGATGATATATGTCACAGCCACGTGACATAAAGTCCAAATGTTGTGACTTGAACGCCTGATCGTTGTGCGATGCACCTATCCATTGTGCACCTGCTCAGTTCGAATTTCTCCCTCATATGACGGCCCCAACCAACGCCGGGTTCGACCATCAGATAAAACTTTAATGAAAACAGGATTCTGGACGGCCTGTTCCGCCGCCGTTCGCTGTGCGTTGCCTTCCCGCCGCAATAATCCCCGTAAGAATACGGAGATTCAGACCGGGGTGTAGATCACCAGTTTCAACGCCGGATCGTCGTTGGCCTGAAAACTCGCATATTCCAGCTTGAGCTGCCCCTTCCTGGGATGGCTGATGGATTTGTGGCCTGCCGCAACGCCGCTGACATCGTGCGTCTCCCACCATCCAGCAAATTCCGGGCAGCCGTCACGCAGGCGCGCCAAGAGATCGCGAAAGGCCGGATCGCCGGCCCACAGATCATGGGTGGCCCGGAACTGGGCAACCATGCGCCTTGCCACCTCAGGCCATGACGCTCCAAACAGCCGCCGTGACGCCGGCTTGGTCAGCACAGTCACCAGACTGTTGCGATCGGCATCGACGATCTGGCTGAAGCCGAAGATGTCGTCGGCAGCCTCGTTCCAGGCCAGCACGTCCCAGCGCCGGCCGGTGATATAGGCAGGAAGGTTCAGCCGCTCGACGGTGCGCCGGACCGCCGCCGGAACGGTCTCGCGGACGAAGGCACGCCGGTCGGTATTTTCGGTCAACTCCTTCAGGTGCCGGTGCTCGGCCCTGGAAAGCCGCAGCGCGCGGGCCAGCGCGTCGATCGTCGACGCAGACGGACTGACCGAGCGTCCCTGCTCGAGCCGGATGTACCAGTCGACGCCGATGCCGGCGAGTTCGGCGACCTCCTCCCGCCGCAAGCCCGGCGTTCGCCGCCGTCGCCCGTCCGGCAGGCCGGCCGCCTTCGGCGTCAGTTTTTCCCGCCGCGAGCGCAGGAAGTCGCCAAGTTCGCCTTGCCTGGAAAGTTCGCCTTGCCTGGAATTCGTCAGCACGTCCGTCATGGCTCGAGCCTCTCCGGGAGGGTTTTGTAATCCTAGGATAATACCAGGTCTTGTTGTCCGGGTGAAGCCTGCGAGAATGCGGCCCTCTGCCCATGAAGGAACACGCCATGAAAGCTGCCGTCCTGAAATCGCTTGGATCACCGCTTGCGATCGAAACCGTGCCCGATCCCGTGCTCGGCACCGGCGAAGTGATCGTCGACGTCGCGGCGAGCGGGGTTCTGGCTTACGCCAACGAAGTTCTCAGCGGTGCCAGGAACTACCTGCTGGAACTGCCCATCGTGTTCGGCGCCGGCTGTATCGGCCGTGTCCGCGCCACCGGCCCCGATGCGACGCGGCTTCGTCCCGGCGACTGGGTCTTTTGCGATCCGACCGTGCGATCGCGCGACAATGCGCTGGCGCCCGATATCATGTTGCAGGGATTGACCGGCGGCAGCGAAGGCGGGCTCAAGCTGCAGAAATACTTCCACGACGGCTCCTGGGCAGAGCGGCTGCGGCTGCCGACGGAGAATGCCATTCCGATCGGCCCCCTCGATGCCAAGGATGCCGCCCGCTGGTGTGCGATCGGCAAATTTCTGGTGCCCTTTGGCGGCTTTCTCGCCGCCAGGCTGCAGCCCGGCGAAACCGTGCTCGTCAACGGCGCCACCGGAAGTTTCGGCTCGGGGGCCGTTGCCGTCGCGCTCGGGATGGGCGCGCGATGCGTCATCGCGACCGGCCGTAACGAGACGGCGCTTGCCGAACTCACGCAGCGGTTCGGCGCCCGTGTTCGAACCGTCAAAATGCTGGGCAGCGAGGTCGACGATCGTGCGCGGATCGTTCAGGCCGCAGGCGGCCCGATCGACTGCGTGCTCGACATCCTGCCGCCCGCAGCCTCTGCCGTGCAGGTGCGGACGGCGGTGCTGGCAGTGCGCCCTTACGGGCGCGTGGTGCTGATGGGCGGCGTCGGCATGCAGGGCGGCACAGGTCTCGAATTGCCCTATCCCTGGATGATGCGAAACTGCATCACGCTGCACGGGCAATGGATGTATCCACCGCATGCGGTGACACTGATGGTGGGACTGATCCGCTCAGGCCAGGTAACGCTGGATCATTTCGACGTCACCGCGTTCGATCTCGATCACGCCAACGAAGCGGTGGCGCATGCCGCGGCCAAGAGCGGGCCATTCAGCCTGACGGTCATCGAACCGTAGGGGCTTTTTGTTTCGGCGCGTTTTCTGCGAAAATGCTACGCGCTGATGATGTCGTGGATTTCGAGCGGCTTGTCGACCTGAGTGAACCATTCGGCGCGGTTGGCGGCGCGGCGGCGGCCACGCTCGTCGAGCGGCAGCTTGAGCTGACGGAGAAGACCGGTGACTTCCTCGCGCGCCGTAACGTGGCCGAGGCTCGGCCTTGTGCCGAGCGTCGCCTCGTCGAGGTCGTCGAGGGCGGTAAGGCCGCGCGGGAAGAATTCGCGGTAAACCACCCGTTCGGCGAAACCATCAATCGAGCGGAAGCCGAGCCGCAGCGAAAGATCCTTCAGGCTGTCGGCGACCAGCTGCTTGTTGCGCGAGCCGATCATCGACAAACGGTTCCGCACCACGATCCAGTCGCTGGTGGCGCCGTCGAGCTGGCGGCGCTTGCGCCTGACGTCACGCACCATCTCGGCGTAGTGGCTCTCGCCGGTCACGGAATAGGTGGCGGGATCGACGGTGCCGAGCACGTCGAAATCGAGGAAGCTGTCGTTGATCGGCGTCACCAGCGTGTCGGCCATCGAATGCGCCAGCCGCATCAGATAGGAGTCGGAACCCGGCGTATCGATGACGATGAAGTCGAAGGTGCGCTCGACCGCGCTCACCGCTTCCATGAACTGCTGGAACTCGGAATTTTCGTTGTCGGCGATCTGCATCGTCTCGCCCAGCTTGATGCAGTAGTGCACCGGAATCTCGAGATCCAGACCGGTACGGCGCGCCCAGGCGCTGCGGTTGCCGATATAGCGGGTGAAACTCTGCTGGCGGCAGTCGAGATCGATGGTGGCGACGCGCTGCCCGGCTTTCATCAGCGCGACAGCGATGTGCAGGGCGGTGGTGGATTTTCCCGAACCGCCCTTCTCGTTGCCCAGCACGACGACGTGTGCCGAACCGGATTGACTCTGACTAGCCTGCACCAACATGATTCAACCCCCGCACGATATCTTCAAATCACGCGCGGCTGCGGTCAAGCGAAATGCGCGGCAACCGTTTTAATTCGTGCGCGGCCTGCCTTAATCATGAATCCGCAAAGCGCGTGGGTATCTGTCCCACCGCACGCCGGCCCGGTTGGCGCACCAGTCCCGCAGCGCGCGTCAAGCTGTCTCGGACCGGCCATCCCGGAGCGATGTTCGAGTTACCTTGGCGACAATGACCTTGCCTTATATGGTCGGCCTGCCCGCCGACGGGCTTGAGGCTAAAGCCCTCGCCCGATCCAAAACGCCAAAAGCACTGCAAAGAGATTTAGCCCAGATGTCGCGAAGTCCCATGGTCGTCCGCACCGTTCCCGCCTTGCGCCGCGCGCTCGAAGCCTTGCGCGCCAGAAAGGCCGCGGTCGCGCTGGTGCCAACCATGGGAGCGCTCCATGACGGCCATGTGTCGCTGGTGCGCCTCGCCAAACGTCGTGCCCAAAAAGTCATCGTCTCGATCTTCGTGAATCCGACCCAGTTCGCGCCGACGGAAGATTTCGGTTCCTACCCGCGCACCTGGAAGGCCGACGTGGCGAAACTCGCCGCCGAGAAGGTCGACCTGATCTGGAACCCGGACGTCAAGGCGATGTATCCGGAAGGCTTCGCGACCCGGATCGTGCCGGAGGGACCGGCTGTCGCCGGATTGGAGGACCGCTTCCGACCGCACTTCTTCGGCGGCGTCGCCACCGTGGTCGGCAAGCTGTTCACGCAAGTCCGCCCGGATGTCGCAATCTTCGGCGAGAAGGACTTTCAGCAATTGCGGGTGGTGACGCAAATGGCCGGGGATCTCGACCTCGGCGTCCGCGTGGTCGGCTCGCGCACGGTGCGGGAACGCGACGGGCTCGCGATGTCGTCGCGCAACGTCTACCTGTCGCCGGAGGAACGGCAGACCGCGCCGGTGCTCTATCGCGCCATGAAGGAAACCGCCAAACGCCTCAAGGCCGGCGAGGAATGCGAGACCGCAACCGCCGCTGGCCGGGAACTGATCGCCCATGCCGGATTTGTCGTGGACTACTTCGAGGCCCGGCATGCCGAGACGCTGGCGCCGATCGCCTCGATAAAGGACGGACCGGTGCGGATCCTGGTCGCGGCCAGGCTCGGCAAGACCCGGCTGATCGACAATATCGGGATCTGATATTTGCAGATGTCCCGCTTGTCCGGCGCAACCCTTGGATGGAATATTCCGGACCAGGAATTAGTCAGGGCGGAGTGGCGGCATGCGCACGTGGTCCTTAATGGCGATCGCCTTCGGCGCATCGATGGGTTTCAGCGGCATCGCGCAGGCGCAGGACCCGCACCGGCCGGCGGTCGGCGGCATCGGTTCGCCGGTCGATGCGATGATCTTCTATGTCGCGCATGGCGCTGACGGCGCCTGCGGGCCGGGCTGTTCGGACTGGATCGCCGCCGAAGGCACGGTGCAGTGGGATACCCACAAGCGGCTGATCGCGATCCTGGACCGGCAG
>Ga0207667_10007337_pt1 | contig 13270 bp, 9 predicted proteins | sample KBSCornC52_FD_184301 | JGI IMG/M metagenome (GOLD analysis project Ga0207667, IMG submission 184301) | Corn rhizosphere microbial communities from Kellogg Biological Station, Michigan, USA - KBS Corn C5-2 (SPAdes) (version 2) | ecosystem: Host-associated > Plants > Roots > Rhizosphere > Soil ...
GTTGCCGTTGCCGATTCTGTATGCGGTCATCGACCGCGCGCTGGTTGCGGCAGGCCAGACACCTCCGCCGCCTCCGCCCAAGGCCGAGCCGCCCGCTGCTGCGGCCAAGCCGGGAAGTTGATCCTCCATGTATTTCGCAAAACTCAGCGCCGGGCTAGGATGGAAACACATGGCTAGCGCAACACGCACCTCAGGCCTGCTCGGCCCGTATCGAATCGCTGCCGCCGGATTGCCGCTGCTGCTCGCCGCCGGCATGGCGGGATGCAAGCAGAAGCCCGGACCCGATGTGGTCGCTACCGTCAATGGCCACGCGATCATGCGCGCCGACCTGGACCGCATGTACAAAGCGCAGATCGGGCAGAATCCCGGCCAGACGCCGTCACCGGAGGAGGCCGACTCGCTGCGGCTGAACATCGTCCGCGAACTGATCGACGAAGAAATCGTGGAGCAGCGCGCGGCCAAGATGAACCTCACCCCGACCGCGGAAGAGGTAGACGCCAAGCTGAACGAGATGAAGGCGCCCTACACCGAGGAGCAATTCAACGAGCAGTTGAAGTCCTCCGGCCGCACCCTGGACGATGTGAAGCACGACCTCCGTCGCACCATGACCATCGACAAGCTGATCAACAAGGAGATCAACTCCAAGGTCACGGTTTCGGATGCCGACGTCACCAGCTACTACAACCAGCACAAGCCGGAGTTCAACCTGGATCAGCCGCGCTATCACCTGGCCGTGATTCGCGTCACCAGCGTGCCCTCCGCGCAGCCCGGCAACCTGCAGGGCAGCAAGGCCACCAGCGACGCCGACGCGAAGAAGAAGATCGAGGCCCTCAAGAACCGTCTGGACTCCGGCGAAGACTTCGGCACCATCGCCATGAACTTCTCCGAGGACCCGAACACCTCCTCGAGCGGCGGCGACATGGGCCTGGTGCCCGAAAGCGAACTCCGCTCGGACCCCACTGCCGGCGCCGCTATCCTGAAGCTGAAGGCCGGCGAGACCACCGGCGTGTTTCCGCTGCTCGATGGCGAAACCAAGCGGCCCATCGGCTACTCCATCTACAAGCTCATCGCGCGGGAGCCCGCAGGGCAGCGGCAGATCTCCGACCCCGCGGTCCAGCAGCGCATCCGGCAACTGCTCCGCGACAGCCGCTCGCAGCTATTGAAGAACGCCTATCTGGAAATGCTGCGCGACCAGGCCAAGGTGGAGAACTTCTTCGCCGAACAGATCTTCAAGCTCGGCGCCAAGTAAACCGGCTAGCGGACCATATCCGAATGGTGGTGCGCCCGGTAGACGTAGTGCCCGATCAGCCATCCTCCCGCGGAGCCGATCAGCACATCCGTGGGAAAGTGTTGCTGACCCAGGACGCGCGTCGCAGCGACACCGCTGGCAGCCGAGTAGGCGAGCAGCGAGACCCAGCGGCTGTGATACTCGCCCGAGATCGCCGCCGCCGAGGACCACGACAGCATGCAGTGCCCAGAGACAAACGAAGAGTTGACTCCCGCCTTGCCGATGTAGAACTCGCCCTGCGCATTGTCCACCTGGGGTCGCTCGCGGAAGGTCACCAGCTTGGTGAACTCGTCCACCACGTAGGCGTCCACCATCGCCTCGCCACCCAGCAGTCCGGCCTCGCGCATGTGCTCGTTATGGGTCATGTGTCCAACGCCGAACATTGCCACGGGCGTCGCGATAAAGCCGCCCAGCAGCCCTTGCGACACGTTCACGGCAGCGTTGTTGAAATCAGGATCGTGGCTCACCACGTCGTGCATGGTGTGGGTGTCGGTGGCAAACGCCGCCGCGCTGGCCCCGGCCAGCGGCAGCAGCCACTTCAGGTCACCGGTGCGCAGATAAATCGGCGACACCGCGATATGCATCAGGTCCGTCAGGCCGTGCTTGGTCGAGTTCGCGAGTGTAGGACTGGAGTGCGGCTGCTGCTCCAGCGGCACGTCGTCGCTTTGCGGCGCCGGAGCCGACGGCAGCGAAGCATTGCTCTGAGCAGTCACGGCAGACTGCTGGGCAACGGCCACCCCGCCCCCCATGAAAGCCGCTAAAACGCAAAGAACCAGAATCCGGGATCCCACTGCCTGTCCTGCAAACGCCATCGTCAAAACGCCCCCTGATGAACCCTAAGATGCAGGCGAATTAGAAGAGGCCGCGTGCAGCTCTGGTATGAGTGTAACCGCAGCGCATCCGTCGCCCGGCGGGGATGTTCAGTCGGGCTGCCCGGTGCTATCCTCATGCATCTTGATGGAGATGGCTCAATCCGATCGCCGCCTGGCCACCTCGCTGGACCCGGCCTCGCCGCGCGCGCGGCAGAACAGCGAGGCGCTGCTGGCGCTGCTCGCCGAACACCGCGCCGAGGAGGAGAAGATCCGCGGCGGCGGCGGCCCCAAGGCCATCGAGACGCAGCACCGCAAGGGCAGGCTCACCGCCCGCGAGCGGCTGCGGCTTCTGCTCGACCCCGGCACCGAGCTGCTGGAACTCGGCATCTGGGCGGCGCACGGCATGTACGCCGAGTACGGCGGAGCGCCCGCGGCGGGTGTCATCACCGGGCTGGGCCGCGTCTGCGGCAGGCTCTGCATGATTGTCGCCAACGATGCCACCGTCAAAGCCGGAGCCTTCTTCCCCATGACCGCGAAGAAGGTGCTGCGCGCGCAGAACATCGCCCTGGCGAACCATATTCCAGCGCTCTACCTCGTCGACTCCGCAGGCGTCTTTCTGCCGCTGCAGGAGGACGTCTTCCCCGACACCGATGACTTCGGCCGCGTCTTCCGCAACAATGCCGTCATGAGCGCTTTGGGCATCCCCCAGATCACCGCCATCATGGGCATGTGCGTCGCCGGAGGAGCCTATCTGCCCGTCATGACCGATACCGTGCTCATGACCGAGGGCTCCGGCCTCTTCCTCGCCGGTCCATCGCTGGTGCAGGCTGCCATCGGCCAGAAGACCGATCCCGAGGAGTTGGGCGGAGCGCAGATGCACGCCGAGATCTCCGGCACCGTCGACTTCAAGGAGCCCAACGACGAGGCCTGCATCGCGCGGCTGCGCTCGCTGGTCGACAAGATGGGCTCGCGCGGTGCGCCGGTCTTCTCCCAGACACCCTACAATCCCACCGCCGACGCCCCACTCGCTCCCGCCGAAGACCTGTACGCGCTCATGAATCCCGCGCCCGGCGCAACCAACGTCTACGACATGCGTGAGGTCATCGCCCGCCTCACCGACCGCAGCGAGTTCGACGAGTACAAGGCCGAGTTCGGCCGCACCGTGCTCTGCGGCTATGCGCGCATCGGAGGACACGCCGTCGGCATCGTCGCCAACCAGAAGCTCAACCAGTCCCAGACGGTCGCCTCCGGCCCCCAGGCCGGGATGCTGCGCACCGAGGTCGGCGGCGTCATCTATACCGAGGGCGCGCAGAAGGCCGCGCGCTTCATCATGGATTGCAACCAGAACCTAGTGCCTCTGCTCTTCTTGCATGACGTCAACGGCTTCATGGTCGGCAAGGACGCCGAGTGGTCGGGCATCATCCGCGCCGGAGCCAAGATGGTGTCGGCGGTCAGCACCAGCGTCGTCCCCAAGATCGCCGTCATCGTCGGCGGCAGCTTCGGTGCCGGCCACTACGCCATGTGTGGCAAAGCCTACGACCCCAGCTTCCTCTTCGCCTGGCCCACCGCCCGCTACGCCGTCATGAGCGGCGCGGCCGCCGCGGGCACCCTGGCCGAAATCCGTGCAAAGCAGATGGAGTCCGGCGGCAAGCCCATCTCCGAGGCCGAGCGCAAGGCGCTCCACGACGAGATCAAGGCCACCTACGACGCGCAGGCGGACCCGCGCTACGGTGCGGCGCGGCTCTGGGTGGATGCCATCCTCGATCCCGCAAAGACGCGCGACGCGCTGATCACCGCGCTCGAAGCCTGCGCCCTGCGCACCGAGCTGCCGAAGTTCAACCCCGGCATCCTACAGACCTGAGCGCACCGGAGCCGTATCCGCATTTGCTTCACCTCGATCTGTCGTAACTGCACTCCGCTTCACTGGAAAGGCCGCCGCAATGAGCACCACCCCGGAACTCGAAGAGGCACAGAACCTCTATCCCTTTGTTTTGACGGAGGAGCAGGAGCAACTGCGCCGCGAGATCCGCGACTTCGCCGCCCGCGAGATCGCACCCAACGTCGCCCGCTGGGATGAGAGCGGAGAGTTTCCCCTGGCCACCATCAAAAAGCTCGGCGAACTCGGCCTGCTCGGCATCCTCTTCCCGCCCGACTACGGCGGCGCAGGCATGGGTTACATAGATTACGTGCTCGCGCTCGAAGAACTCTCCGCCGTCGACGGCTCCATCGGCCTCACCGTCGCCGCGCACAACTCGCTCGGCGCCAACCACATCTTTCTCGCCGGCAATGAGGCGCAGCGCCGCAAGTACATTCCGCGCCTCGCCACCGGCGAGTGGCTCGCCGCCTGGGCGCTCACGGAGCCCGGCTCCGGCTCCGACGCCGGCGGCGCACGCACCACCGCCGTGCGTAAGAACGGCCACTATGTCCTCAACGGCACCAAGACCTTCATCACCAACGGCCACTATGCCGACGTCCTCGTCGTCATCGCCGTCACCGCCAAGGATCGCGGCACTCACGGCCTCTCCGCCTTCGCCGTCGAAAAGGGCACCCCCGGCTTCCGCACCGGCAAAAAAGAAAACAAGCTCGGCCTCCGCGCCAGCGATACCGCCGAGCTCATCTTCGACAACTGCCAGGTGCCCGCGGAAAATCTCCTCGGCCAGGAGGGCGAGGGCTTCATCGACGCCATGCGCGTGCTGGACGGCGGCCGCATCTCCATCGCCGCACTCTCGCTGGGCATCGCCCGTGGCGCGCTCGATGCCGCGCTCAAATACGTCAAGGAGCGCCGCCAGTTCGGCAAAGCGATCGCCGAGTTCCAGGGCATCCAGTGGCGGCTCGCCGACATGGCCACCGAGCTCGACGCCGCCCGCCTGCTCACGCAGCGCGCCGGCGTGCTCAAGGACGCGGGCCGCAAGGTCACGCGCGAGTCCTCCATGGCCAAGCTCTTCGCCAGTGAGGTGGCCGTGAAAATCTGCAATGAGGCCGTGCAGCTGTTCGGCGGCTACGGCTTCATCAAGGATTACCCGGTCGAGAAGTTCTATCGCGACGTGAAGCTGTGTACGATTGGCGAGGGCACCAGCGAAATTCAGAGGATGGTCATCGCGCGTGAAATCCTGAAAGTGACACCATCCCGTGGTTGAAGCATGAGCGACGAAGTCAAAATCATCGAGTGCCCGCGCGACGCCTGGCAGGGTCTGCCCGGCATCATCCCCGCCGAAGTCAAATCCGACTACCTGCGCATGCTCTCCGGCGCCGGCTTCACGCATATCGACGCCGTCAGCTTCGTCTCGCCCAACGCCATACCGCAGATGGCCGACTCCGAGCGCGTGCTCGACTACCTCGACCCACCCCTTCCCGCTGAGATCATCGGCATCGTCGTCAATGAGCACGGTGCGGAGCGCGCCATCGATTCCCCCGGGCTCACAACCATTGGCTTCCCCTACTCCATCTCCGCGCAGTTCCTCCTTCGCAATCAGCACCAGACCCCGGAGGACGCACTCGAGGAGATGTCCGCCGTGCATGACCTCGCCACGTCGGCGGATCTGGGAACTGCGGCCTACATCTCCATGGCCTTCGGCAATCCCTACGGCGACCCCTGGAGCATTGAGGAGGTGATCGGCGCCTGCGAACTGATCGACGACCTCGGCATCCGCCAGGTCTCGCTCGCCGACACCGTCGGCCTCGCCACGCCTCAGCAGATTCACGAGCTGGTCACCGCCGTGTGCACCGCGCATCCGCAGATGGAGCTCGGCGTGCACCTGCATGCGCGCCCCGCCGATGCCGCAGCCCGCATTCGCGCGGCCTACGAGGCCGGCTGCCGCCGCTTCGACTCCGCCATCGGCGGCCTCGGCGGCTGCCCCTTCGCGCAGGATCTGCTGGTGGGCAACATCGCCACCGAAACTCTGCTGGCCACCCTCGCTGAGTGTGGCGCGTCGCTTCCGAAGCTCGCGCCGCTCGATGGCCTCATCGCCGCTAACGCGGAGCTGGTCTCCCGCTTCGGCTCCGCTGGCAGGAGCGTGCATTGAGCTACGAGACCCTCCTGGTTGAGGACCGCAGCCTCAATGGGGCGCTGGTCCGCACGCTCACACTCAACCGTCCCGCCCGGCGCAATGCGCTCTCACCCGCCATGCAGTCGGAGCTGATCGCCGCCATGGAGCAGGCCGCCGCCGACCACTGCCGTGTGCTCCTGCTCACGGGCGCCGGCGAAGCCTTCTGCTCCGGCCTCGACCTCGAAGTGCTCCGCACCATGACCGACGCCGGCGAGATGGATCACCGCGCCCACGCCGCCAACGTCGCGCGCCTGTTCCGCAACCTGTATGAGCTGCCCATGCCCACCGTCGCCGTCGTGCGCGGCCCGGCAATCGCTGGTGGCACCGGCCTAGCCACCCTCTGCGACTTCACCCTCGCCACCCCGGCCGCGAAGTTCGGCTTCACGGAAGCGCGCATCGGCTTCGTGCCCGCACTGGTCTCCGCCTACGCCGTGCTGCAGATCGGCGACAAGCGCGCGCGCGACCTGCTGCTCACCGCCCGCATCTTCCACGCCGACGAAGCCCTGCGCCTCGGCCTCATCAACGAAGTCGTCGCGCCGCAGGACCTCGACGCCCGCATCGACTCGCTCTGCCAGACGCTCGCCGCCAACAGCCCGCAGTCGCACGCCGCCACCAAGCGCCTGCTGGTCGCGCAGAACCGCGCCTGGCTCGACACCGCCATCGCCGCCGCGCTCGAAGAAAACGCCGCCGCCCGCAGCACCCACGACTTCCGCGAAGGCGTCGCCGCCTTCCTCGAAAAGCGCACCCCCGAGTGGCAGAAGTAAACAGCACTCGTTCTGCCGAAATTGGGGATCGTTACTTCCGCTTCACCGTAAACACATACACCGTCTTCGAGTGGAACGTCGCGCCCGGCATCAGCGTCGTCGTCGGAAAGTCAGGCTGATTCGGCGAGTCCGGAAAATGCTGGGTCTCCAGCGTGAACGCCGCCGTACCCCGGCGCGTAGGCGCCTTCATGTTCGGCGGCGGCGCCGGCGACTTCGGCACATACAGCTGCAGCCCCGGCTCGTCCGTGAACACCTGCACCTCGCGCCCACTCACCGGATCGCTCACCTCGGCTACCGGCGCTGACGCCTTGTGCGGGCGCAGCACGAAGTTCGAGTCGTATCCACGATCCGGAATCAGCTTGCCAAACGCGTGCGCCTCGCGAAAATCAAACGCAGTGCCCTCCACCGGCTCAATCTTGCCCGTCGGAATCAAGCTCGGATTCATCGGCGTGTATTTGTCCGCGTCAATCTGTGCCACATCGTCGAACACCGGCGTCGAAGGATCGTCCGCCAGATTGAAGTAAGAGTGATTGGTAAAGTTCACCACCGTCGGCTTGTCGGACTTCGCCGTGTACGCAATCGAGAGCGCAGGCGCGCCCTTGTGCCGCTCCAACTCAAAATCCACCGACACCGTCAGCGTCCCCGGAAAGCCCATATCCCCATCCGGCGACACCAGCGACATCACCACGCCGCTATGAGTCGGCTTCGCAGTCCACACCTTCCGGTCGAACCCCATCGGGCCGCCATGCAGCGTATTCCTGCCGTTGTTCTTCGGAATCTCGTAGGTCTTCCCATCCAGCGTGAACTTGCCGTCCGCAATCCGATTCGCAAACCGCCCAATCGTGGCGCCCGCAAACGGCACCCGCCCCATCAGGTACCAGTCCAGCGTCGGCGATCCCAGCACCACGCTGTTCATCGCGCCAGTCTTATTCGGAACCTTGATGCTGACAATCCGCGCGCCGTACGTGGTCAGCTGCACCTCAATGTTTTTGTCCTTCAGCGTGTACAGATCCACAGCGTTGCCCGCCTGGTCTTTGCCCCACGCCTCCTGGCTCACGGTGACCGCATGCAGCGCACCGGCTGCACCCATCCACAAGACAGAAAACACCACAACCGTTCGTCGCAAATTCATCCGCATCGCCTGATTTTCTCCACCACAGATTTCACACGTCTTTCCCGAGCAACGCAAACGGCGTCGTCTCTGACAGCCTCAGGCAGCGCATTTTCTCTCTTCCTACGGCCCTGAGATCGCGCTCCCTTGCACGTTGTACAGCACGCCGGAGGAGCCGGGGGTTGAGTTGGTTCTAGTCACAAACACCAGGCCGTTGCTGCCCCACCGTGCCATCTGTGTCGGATAACCCAGCACACCCGGGAACGTGATCGAGTTCAGCAGAGCCTGAGTCGTCAAGTCATAGATATGGAGCGTGTAGCTGGCGGCGCCTTGTCCTGAACCACCACTTGTGTCTTTGGCGAGGAGGAAGATGCGTTTCAGTGCATCGTCGGTCACCAGCAGGGCGCCCCCGCCGTTGTCTAAAGTGCCGGTTTGCACCAGGCCGACAGAATTGACCATCACTCCCGAGTCGCTGAAAAGCAGACCTGTAAGGGTGTCATAGTGGAGGCGGTATCCAAGATACGTTCTGCCGAAGGCGCCACTGACCGTCACGCCGGTCGAAGTCACCGAAAGTGAGTGGAAGCTTTGAGGTTGAAACGACTCGTCCGTTTGCGCAAAGAGCGTTGAGGCATCCGCCCCCCAGACCGGCCTCGTGAAATCAAAAGAGCTATAGGCGAGAGTTCCCGGACGCGGCGTGGCATCGTCATAGATGGCCAGCCCACCGCAACCCTGAGGTTCGATGGTTCCGTTCCCGTTGCTCACGGCAATGGTGTGCGGATTGTCGGGTGCCACCTTCACGTCGACTGCGAAGGTACAGGTGCCGTTCAGTCCTACATTGCCTCCTGTTACACCGGCGCCACTGGGAATTGTCAGATCCAGCGAGAACGAAGGAACGTTATAGCGCTGCACGATGGCCTGCGCATAAGAGCCCACGTAGAGGTACTGGTCATCACCCGAAAGGGAGATCGCGCTGGCCTGCGGCACGATCGGAAACGTCTGCTGAATCCCTGCCTTGGTGGGGTCAATCACCGCGATTATATTCGGGTAAACCGGATCCAGATTCGGAACCGCTACATAAATCAAGCCGTGTTCGCTGTCCCAGGCCAGGTCCTGCCCGGAGAGATTGAGCACATTCAGCTGCGCAGTCACACCCAGATTGGGCAGCACGGAGAAGCCTATGGATTGAGAGGAAGCAGTCCCCGGACCATTGCTGACCGCCACTGTGCTGGCCACGGCGCTGGAGAGCATGGCAGCCGGTATCGTGACCAGTATCTGCGTGTCCGAGATCGAATTGACGGCCAGGGTCTGGTTGTTCCACGTGACCTGCGAGGCCTGCGTAAAGTCGCGGCCTGTCAGCGCGACCTGCACATCGGAACTGCCGGCCGGAACCGAGGCTGGGCTCACGGCCGTCAGCGTAGGAGAAGGAGCGGCGTAGCCGCCTACCGCAGACGAGACGCCAGTGGCAGACACGAACGAGCCGTCGACCAGATAGATCTGGGTTCCGATGATGGCCAGGCCACTGCTGCCCCAACGAATCATCGTCGAGCCACCGCCCCCGTTGATAAGCATCGAGTTAATGGCTCCGAACTGATCGAGGTCGAAGGCTTTGATGTTGCCGTTGACATCCAGGTAGAACACCCGGCGCAGCGTCGTATCCAGCGCGAAGGCGCCTCCGGTGACCGGCATCTGAGCAACCGATTGCCCGGTCGCGGCGTTGACCACGTTTCCGTAAGTGTCCACCAGGTGGGAAGTTTGGCTGTCGAAGGCAAGCTCCCTCACGAACTGGCCGAGCGCGTTTCGTCGATCGCTCAGCAGAGTGACGCCGTTGGCGTCGACAGCAAAGGTATCTTCATCCGCCGTGGAACTGCCAAGGTTGGTGCCGTACAGGGTCGTGGAATCAGCTCCCCAGACCAGCGTGTCGTAAAAGCTCCCAAGTCCGGGCAGAGCGATGTTCGTTCGTGGAACGCCGTCGTCGTAAATCACAACTCCGCCGTCTGAGCCAATAGCCGTGGTGGTGCTGGTGTGGCGCGTGATAGCCACGGTATGTGGATGCCCGGGCGCGGCTGCGACGGAGTTGGACATGTAATACCGGCCGCCGCTGTCGTTGCCGAGATTGAACGTAATGTCGGGCGTGAGCGAAGGCAGGGTAAAGCGTTCAATCTGACCTGTAGATGGCAGGGTGACGTACACAAAGCTGCCGTCATCGGTGACGGAAATGCCCGCGGGTGAGCTCGAAAGCGGCTGCGTTGTGACGATCGTTCCCTGCAGCGGATCAATGGTTACCAGCTTGTTGGGCATGGTGGAAGAGCCGCTCGCTGCCACCAGCAGGCCGTGAGTGGAGTCCCAGCCGAGATCTGTGGCCACGAGATTGACCGCGCGGACGCGATTGGCTGCGCTGATGACGTGCAGCAGTTGCGCGTTGGAAGTCCCGCCCCCCGGCGCTGGGTTGGTAACGGTAATGCTAAGGTCTCCAGCGTTGGAAAGGAAGCTGGCAGGGATGACAATGCCCATGCTGGTAGAGCTGCCATGGAGACTCGCCTGTACCGTGACGCCGTTCACCTGGACCGTCGAGGACGGCACCAGGTCGGCAATGAAGTTGCTGCCCGTAAGCAGAAGGTTGAAACTAGTCGCGCCCGCGGTAATAGTCGAGGGCGAGATGCTGTTGAGCACCGGCCCGGGGTTTCCGACCTGAAAGTTGAGGGCATTCGAATTTTGATTCTGCGATGCCGGGTCCCGAACCGTGATGGGCAGCGTGGCCGTCTTGTAGAGCTCTAGCGCGGACAATTCGAATCGGATCGACGTCGGCGAGATGTACGTCGTCGGGGCAGGAATCGTGTTGCTGATGTAAACCGCAGCCGTGGGGGTGAAGTAGTTACCCGTAATCGTGACGTTCACCGCCGACGAGCCGTTGACGATCGCCGACGAAGGGGAGAGCGCAGTGAGTTTGGCTGGCGGCTGCCGTAGCGTCACAGAAACGCTCTGCGAGGTGCCCCCGCCGGGAGCAGGATTGGTCACAGAAAAGCTGAGTGGGCCGATCGGCGCGAGTGTGGCCGCAGGCGCAATCGCGCTCAGCTGGGTGCTGCTGACAAAAGTGGTCGTCAGCGCCGTGGTGCCAGTCATCACCACGGTCGATGGTACGAAGTTCGTTCCGGTGAACAGGAAGAGAGTGTCCCCTGAACCGGCGGCAAGCACCGGAGGCGACGCGGTGGCGAGAGTGGGCGCGGGATTTGTGACCGTGATCTCCGACGATGCAGCCGCAGTGGTCACCTGGCCGTCCGGATTGGCGACGGTGATGTCGGTGATGCTCCCGGCAGCGGCAAGGCTCGCCGGAACCGCCGCGCTCAGCGATGATGCGCTGACGTAAGTGGTAACCAGCGGCGTCGCCTTCCAATTCACCACCGCCTGCGGCTGAAAGTTGCTGCCGTTCACGGTGAGGGTAAAGCCGGAGGAGCCCGCCGGCACTGTCGTCGGGGATACGCTCGCGACCACAGGCGCAGCCGCCTTGGGAGTCGCAACGCTGCCGGAACCGCCAGAACTGCCAGCGCTACCACCGCAGCCCGCGATCAGGTTGAAAGCTACAAAACAGCCCAGGAGAAGGCAGACAGAAGTCCAAAGGCAGACACGATGAGGGGTACAGCTCGGCGTCGTCATTTAGCAGGGGGTAAGGTTCAGGGACACTTTACAGGCGGTATCCTCATTTCCCAAGCGATTATTGGGAACCCGCTTCTCGCGCAAATCAGGTTACTCAAGTGACGTCGCCTTCCACCCCTCCAGTCCGGCTGCAAGCGAACCGAAAGCCCTGATACTGTAAGCAGGAACCAACGCCGGCGCGCTCCCGTCCCTCACCGGCAGTGCCAATCAGCACAAGGGGTAATACCAATCGAACGGCTTCGGCGCGCAAACCCCATTCTTGAATTCGTCCTGCTGGCGTTCCTCATCGCGTACACCGTCGGCTTCGGCCTGCTCTGGCTCTGCCGCTCCTTCACCGGCACTTGGTCGCAGTACCTGCCGCGCATCGGAGTCGTCTACGCGCCGGCCATCGCTGCCCTGCTGGTCACCGGAAGAGGCGGCGCCCCCGCCCTGTTGCGCAAGCTCAACCCACGCGGGCAATGGCTCTGGGTGCCGATACTGCTGGCCGCTGGCGTCGTCTGCACTGCAGGCGCCGCGCTCGCAGCCGGAGTGCAACCGCAACAACTCACGCGCGCCGCACATGCGTGGCCCTTGTTCGCAGCGCATGCCCTGCTGCAGTTTGCCTTCGCCGGATGCGGCGAGGAGCTGGGATGGCGCGGATGGCTCCTCCCCCGCATCTTGACTCGCTACCAGCCCGTGGTCGCGGCCCTCATCGTTGGAGCCATCTGGGGCTGCTGGCACGTTCCTATTCTTCTCAGCGGCGCGCGGCCCGCATCCATCTTTCTGTTCGGAGTGCTCGGCCTGTCGTTTCTCTTCACCGCCCTCTGGCAGCGCGTCAACGGAAACATCTTCGTGCTCGCCGTGGCCCACGCCAGCGTCAACGCACCCCTCGCTATGCTCGATAGCCGCGTCGCGATGAACGCCGTCTTCTTGCTGTACGGCCTGCTGGGCTCCATCGCAGCGATGGGGATGCTGCTGCAATGCCGCGCGCCTTCGCCGCTACCAACCTCTTGACACCACCCGTACAATTAAAGAAGCAGCCCAGAGCTGTCGTGCGCACCCTCCGGACCGAGCCACTCGCTCGCGCAACGGCAATGCGCAGGACCTCCGCCACACCCAGAACAAATCCCACGACCCCTCCAGAGGGAACTCGTCCAGCTCTTTCTCAATCCGCTTGTCGCATCCCCTCTCGCCGCTTGTCGCATCCCCTCTCGGGAACACACCACGGTAACTCCCCCGTTGTCGACTCCGTGACTCCCCTCCCGCAACCTCTTCGCCATCAGCAAAACCGGGGTAGACACCCGGGGGGTGGTTCCCCCCGTCCAACCCGAGTAGGATGGGCAGCGAATGGAACCCAACGGCAAGCTCTGGCCCAGCGCCGCCGCCGCACTCGCAAGCACGGTTCGCGACGGCATGCTGCTCGCCATCGGCGGCTTCGGCCTCTGCGGTATCCCCGAGGCGCTGATCGCCGCGCTCCGCGACACCGGCGTCCACAACCTCACCATCGCCTCCAACAACGCGGGCGTCGACCACTGGGGCCTCGGCCTGCTGCTCGAAAGCCGCCAGGTTCGCAAGATGATTTCCAGCTACGTCGGCGAGAACGCCGAGTTCGAGCGCCA
>Ga0207667_10007338_pt1 | contig 13269 bp, 8 predicted proteins | sample KBSCornC52_FD_184301 | JGI IMG/M metagenome (GOLD analysis project Ga0207667, IMG submission 184301) | Corn rhizosphere microbial communities from Kellogg Biological Station, Michigan, USA - KBS Corn C5-2 (SPAdes) (version 2) | ecosystem: Host-associated > Plants > Roots > Rhizosphere > Soil ...
GGCGGCTTCGGCCACTTCTACGCTTACGCGCCGGAAAAGCTGGAATACCCGATCAACCGCTACGCGATGGAGACGAAGCGCCAGCTGGACGTGCTCGACCGCCTGCTGGCCGAGCGCCGCTTCGTCGCGGGCGACGAGTACACGATCGCGGACATGGCGATCTGGCCGTGGTACGGCGGCCTCGTGCTGGGCGAGCTGTACGATTCTGCGGAGTTCCTGTCCGTGCACCAGTACCAGCAGGTGCGCCGCTGGGCCGACGAGGTCGGCGCGCGGCCGGCCGTGGTCCGCGGCCGCAAGGTCAACCGCGTGCGCGGCAAGCCCGAGGACCAGGTGCTCGAACGCCACGACGCGTCCGACCTGGACTGAGCGCGCGGCGCGGCGTCAAGCGGGCGTATCGCGATCCCGATTGGGACTAACATGATCCGGTCGGGAAGGCATCCGCGTGACCGCCCGGCCGCGATCGGGCACGATTGAGTGAACGCAAGCGCGTGCCGGATGGTCCCTCTACCCTGAACGGATCGCCGCGCCGACGGCCCCGCAATCGTCGACATCAGGAGGACCAGATGAGCTACGCAGATCGCGATAGATATGGCATGTACAAGGACACGGGCCGGCATGCCGGTCCCGGCCCGGCGCTGATGGGTGCCGACACCCTGATCGGCGATGGCGTCGTCAACGCCGCCAACGAGGACCTGGGCGACATCAAGGAAATCATGCTCGACATGCAAACCGGCCAGGTCGCTTACGCCGTACTGTCCTTCGGGGGTTTCCTGGGAATGGGTGACAAGCTGTTCGCCGTACCCTGGCAGGCCCTGCACCTGGACACCGTCAACAAGCGCTTCGTGCTCGACATCGACAAGGAGCAGTTGCAGAACGCGCCCGGCTTCGACAAGCGCGCCTGGCCCGACATGGCTGACGCGCAATGGGCACAGCATATACACAGTTTCTACGGCACCGACCCGACGCGCCCCGGCGCACCCAGCATGGGGCCGGACGTGGCAATGCGCGGCATGGTCGGCGGCGCCGGCGCGGGTGCCGCGACAGGTTCGGGGGCCGGCATGGGCTCCATGGGTGCCGGCCATGCAGGCTCAGGCTCAGGCTCAGGCACGGGCGCCGGCAGCGCCATGCCGGGCGGTGGCGCAGGCGGCAGCCTCGACCCGCGTCCCGGCAATGCGGGAGGCGATACCGACCTGAGCAAGATCCGCGGCAGCAATCTCGGCTGACGTCCGGACCGCACTGTATCAAGTTTGCAACAAATTGTCATGGCCGACATTGCCGGCCATGATTGGCCATGGTGGCGCAGTTACAACTTGTAACCTCAACATTACATCGTTTTCATACGCACTCTGGCAGACTGACGAAATACAATATTGGCTGATCAGCCAGGCCGCATAACGCGGGCATGCAACAGGGCTTTACCCAACTTTACAGCACCGCTCTTTGTCTCGCGGCCCTTCACCCTCTACAATCCAGGCGTCGCCAACGTCTTTACTGTTCACGGAACGCCCCACATGAACTTGCGCCTTTGTTTTGAACCATGAAAATCTCGAGTGAACAGACCTTGAACCTGGACGGCTGGCGCAGCCGGGCGCACCCGGACGCATCCATCGATTTCCAGCAAGCCGATCCGGTGGCCGATACGAACCGGCTGGCGGACACGCCCACCCACACGCCGCTGATCGACCGCGCGCTGCTGGCCGGTTCCGACAAGATCCTGTTCATCGTCCACCTGGCCCTGGGCGACTTCACCTACCTGCAAAGCTGCTTCGTCGCCTTCGCGCGCGCCTTCCCGCACCTGAAGATCCACCTGTGGGTCGACGAGCGCCGCCGCACGAACCGGGCCGCGGACTGGCCGCACCTGAAAAAATACGCGCTGTACGACTGGCTGGCCGAGTGCCCGTATTTCGACAAGGTCTATAACGAAACCTACAGCCCGGCACTGTACGAGGCTTCCATGCGGGAAGCGCAGCGCCAGGACTATCCGATCGTCGTGTCGCTCTCCGTGCTGGACCGGCACAAGTATGCGAGCATGGCGCGCAAGATCAGTCCGAACGGTTTCGTCGTGGGCCAGAAAAAACGCGTGCGGCCCTATGACCTGCACAAGCACCTCATCTACCGCAAGCTGGACGCCTTCATTCCCGCGTATTCCGCGGCATCGCATCCGGAACAGCACATCAGCGACATCTACGCCGGCTGGTTCACGCAATTATTCGGCATCACGATTCCGCCCGAGGCCCGCTATCCCGTGCTGTCCATCCCCGCGCGCTGGATGGATTACGCGCGCGACCAGTTCGCCGCCTGGGGATTCGAAGGCGCCGCGGGCACGAAGGTCGTGTTCGTGAATGCATACTCGAAATCGGTCGAGCGCTGCTGGCCGCTGGAACGGGTCATCGAACTGATCCGCACGATGCGGCAGGAGGCCATGTGGCGCGATGCCGGCTTCATCGTCAACGTCGTCCCCGAAGACCTGGCGCGCGCCCGCGCCCTGTTCGCCGGCCAGGACCTCGCACGCACCCATTTGTTCAGCGCCGAAGACAATTTCTTCCAGCTGCCCGCCATCCTCAGCCTGTGCAGGCTGATCATCTCCGTCGAGACGGCCGTCATGCACCTGGCCAATGCCGTGCACGTGCCCGTCATCGCCCTGATGCGTCAAAAGAATCCGGAATGGGCGCCGATCGACAAGCACAACAGCACCGTCATCACGGTGGCCCGGCGCGACGACTGGGTCGACAAGATCGGCGTGGCCGACGTGATGGCGGCCCTGCCGGGCGACCTGGCCTGACCCGCAAGCGGATGCGCCGTCATCCGCGGCCGAACGATTCCCACGCGGGAAGCGAGAACTTCTTGCGGTCGCGCTCGTAGAACCATGCCATGAGCAGGCCGAAACAGGCGCCCGCGACGGTTGCCGCGAGCGCGTCGTCGGCCAGGCCGCGGCCCTGCCGCGACCACATCAGCAGCCACATCAGGCTCCCCCAGAAGACCGCGAACCAGGCGCCGAAGCACACTGTGACTTTCGCAAACCCCATGTAGTGCGGCGGCGGCACCTGGATGCCTATCTTCCACAGCAGCCGGAACAGCGGCGGTTCGTAACGATGGCGCGGCAGGCCGCGCTGCGACAAGAAAGCAAGCGAACGGTGCAGTTGTAGTTGGAATTCCATGATCCTCGCGCGCTGATTGACACATGCTTCTACCATATCAGGCTTTGCGCATTCGGAAATTGGCGTATTGTCATAACCGTGACATGGCTCCTTTACATTTGCCCAGCACGATGCCACCGCCAGCCGCCGGCGGCACCTTCCCAACCAGGAGAACGCAATGGCCACGAATACGATCTGCCTCTGGTACGACCACGATGCGCTGGACGCCGCGACGTTCTATGCGCAGACGTTCCCCGACAGTGCCGTCGGTGCCGTCCACCGCGCGCCCGGCGATTATCCCGCCGGCCAGGAAGGCACTGTGCTGATGGTCGAATTCACGGTCCTGGGCATCCCCTGCCTCGGCCTGAACGGCGGTCCCGGCGTGCGCCACAGCGAGGCGTTCTCGTTCCAGGTCACGACCGACGGCCAGGAAGAAACGGACCGCCTGTGGCAGGCCATCGTCGGCAACGGCGGCCGCGCAAAGGAATGCGGCTGGTGCGAGGACAAATGGGGCCTGTCGTGGCAGATCACGCCGCGGGTGCTGCTCGATGCCGTCACCGGAGCCGACCGGGCTGCGGCGAAGCGGGTGTTCGAGGCGATGATGACGATGAAGAAGATCGACGTCGCCGCGATCGAAGCGGCGCGGCGCGGATAAGGCGGCCACGCCCCGTCGGGCACGCGCGGCCGATCAGGTAGCCGCCGCGGGCCGCAGCGCGGCGCCGCCCGCGTCGCGCGCGGCGGCCTGCGCCGGCTGCTGGGGATCCTGGCGCGGGCCGTGCACGCAGTCGACCGCCAGCAGCGACGCCACGCCGTGTCCATCGTTGCCGCTCTCCAGCGCGGCCATCACGGTCGCCAGGGACGCGCACAGGCGCGTGACGATGCGGGCCTGGTTGCGGCCGTGCGCCTTGCCCTGGTACAGTGCCCAGTCGGCCAGGCGCACGGCGGCCTGCCAGTCGAACGCGTCGTCGGCCAGCGGCGCCAGCGCGACGATGCCCGCCGTGAGCGTCACCGGAATGGGGCGGCTGCCGGTATCGACCGGCGTCGCGCCGACCGTCTCCAGGATGCGCCCTGCCATGGTGGCGACGCTGTCCGGGTCCATGCCAGGGGCGTGGATCAGGAATTCCTCGCCGCCCCAGCGCACCACCATGTCCGTGTCGCGCACGGCCGCGGCCAGCCGGCGCGCCACGTCGACGAGCACGGCATCGCCCGCGCCATGTCCCCAACGGTCGTTGATGCTCTTGAAGTGGTCGACGTCCATGAGGACGAAACAGTCGACGCCGGCGTGTGCGCCGCTGCGGCGGTCTTCCCGGCCGTCCGGGGCGCGGCCCGCCATCCGCTGCGTCAGCGAACGCCGGTTGTGCAATCCCGTCAGCGCGTCGTGCGACGAGCGGAATTCGAGCTGCGCGTTGAGTTCCTTCAGCCGCGCGTTGCTGCGCGCCGCACGCCGGTACATGACGTACACGACGGCGCTGGCCAGCACCGTCAGCACAGCGGCGAACGTGGTCGCGATCTGCACCGTGCGACGCTTGTCCAGCTCGGCGTCCTTCAACCGGTTCTCGCGCTGCAGCAGCGCGATCTGCTGGCTGCGGCGGTGCGCGTCGAATTCTTCCTGCAGCGCCGCGATCGCGCGGTCGCGCTCCGTCCGGGCACTCTGCTGTTGCAAGGCCTGCTGCTCGCGGACGATCGCCAGCGCCTGCTGGTGCTGGCCCGCGCGTTCCAGCATGTGGCCCTTCTCGTCCAGCATCGCGTCGAGGTCGGCGGTGAGTTTTTCCTTGCGCATGTGGGCGATGACACCGTCGACCCAGGGCAGGCCCTCGTCGATGCGCCCCTGCCCCATCAAGGCGAAACCGAGGTTGGCGCGCGCCATCTGGATGACGTTCTGGTCGTTGCCCTTCTCCGACACTTCCAATGCCTTGCGCGACTCGGCCTCCGCCCGGACGTAGTTCCGGTGCTGCAGGTAATAGTCCGCGATATTGCCCCGGATCGACGCTTCCATGCCCTGCAGTCCGCCCCGCACCACCGTCGCCAGGGCATTCTCGAACGCGGCGATGCCTTCGCGATCGCGCCCGAGCCTGACCAGGGCGATGGCCCGCGTGAATTGCAGCGAGGCGAGCGGCCGCAGCGATATCTTCTTTTCCGCCAACCCCAGGTCGGCACTGTCGATCGCCTTGGCGGGATTATCCGCATTGATGTACACCTGGGCGATACGGGAATAGAACACGGCGCGCCTGCCGCTGTTGGCGGCACCGCCCGGCACCATGTTCAGGCCGCGCAGATACGCCGCCAGCGCCTCGTCGAACCGGGCGCGCAGGTTGAGAATGTCGCCCTGCACCCGTTCGGCCGCCACCCTGAACATTGGCGTTACATCCTTCGGTGCCTGCGCAACGGTCTTGTCCAGCAGCGCCTGCGCGTCGTCCAGGCGATGGGCGTCGACCAGTTCGCGGACCTGGGCCAGCATGGCCAGAGCCACGCGCGCCGCGTCATGGTGGGCCCGCGCCAATTGCAGCGATTCGCGTTGCAGCGTGTACGCCGCGTCCAGTTGGCCCAGGTCATCCCGGATCCAGGCTTCCGTCAGCAACAGTGTTTGCCTTGCCTCGTAGGGCGGGTCCGGCCCCAGCGCGCGGCGCGCGGCCTGGGCCCGGTCGAGCGCCGCGCGCAGGGAATCCTGGGCAAGCTCCCAGATCATTGCCACTTCCGCCTGGGGATCGATGGCGGGCTGGCCGGCGTGCGCGACCGTCCCGACCGCCGTTGCGGTCACGAGCAGAAACGAAACGAGGCGGTGAGGGAGAGGCATGACGAAGCGCCGGCTGGAAAGTCTACTGTCAAGTCCATTATGGACTCAACTTTGAATTTCCTCAACGAAACAACACCCCGTGCGTAACGACATGGCCCGGGCGATGCGCAAGCACAACATCATGACTCGCGCGTGAAAATGTGAGCGCATAACATTAATGTTAAGTAACAGCAGAACCGCACAAGAAACAGATCACCATCCAAAGATCGATCCGCATAAAAAAGTTATTGGCTTCAGAACAATTCATGCACTACATTGTTCCTCGCCCGGCGCGATCTGCCCGTTTGTGCTTTCCGTGCCGTGATCGACCCACGGTTGCGGGGCATGCGAACGATGTGGTTAAGCCGGGCACCTATGTTATCGCAATCATTCCTTATCCCACCTACCATGTGCCGCGATCATCCGATGGCATGACACACAAGGTCAATCCCATGCAAAAAGATAAGACCAACCACATTGGTCAAGCAGGAGACTATTCGAGAGGCATCCGGCGCACCGCGGCCTGCGGCGCACTGATGCTCGCGGCGGCGCTGCCGGCCGCCGCCCAGCCCACCACGTCCCCGGCCGCGCGCATGGATGCGGACGTCCGCGCCCGCGCCCTGGTCGCGCAGATGACGCTGGACGAAAAGATCGCCCAGCTCCTCAACGTGGCCCCCGCCCTGCCGCGCCTCGGCATCCCCGCCTACAACTGGTGGACCGAATCGCTGCATGGCGCGCTGGGCCCCCTGCCCACGACGAACTTCCCCGAACCCATCGGCCTGGCGGCGACCTTCGACGCGCCGCTCGTGCACCAGGTGGCGTCCGCGATCAGCACGGAAGTGCGCGCGCTGCACACGCTGGGCCGGCAGACGGGACACCTGGGCAAGATCGGCACGGGCCTCGACACGTGGTCGCCGAACATCAACATCTTCCGTGACCCGCGCTGGGGCCGCGGCCAGGAGACCTATGGCGAAGACCCGTACCTGACGGCGCAGTTGGGCGTCGCGTTCATCCAGGGCATCCAGGGACCGGACCCGGACCTGCCGTACGTCGTCGCCACGCCCAAGCACTTCGCCGTGCACAGCGGGCCGGAATCGACGCGCCACGTGGCCGACGTGTTCGTGTCGCGCCACGACCTCGAGGATACCTATCTACCCGCGTTCCGCGCCGCCATCGTCGATGCGAAGGCCGGCTCGATCATGTGCGCCTACAACCGCATCAACGGCCAGCCGGCCTGCGGCAGCGACCTCCTGATGAAGGAACACCTGCGCGGCGCCTGGGGCTTCAAGGGCTATGTCGTCTCCGATTGCGACGCGGTGACGGACATCTCGCAGCACCACAAGTACGCGCCGGATCCCGCCGCGGCCGTCGCCGTCGCGCTGAAGGCCGGCACCGACAACGAGTGCAACACGCAGACCCTCGGCGACGTACCCAACCTGGACGCGCGCTACCGCGAGGCGTGGCAGCGCGGCCTGATCTCGACGGACGACATCGACGGGGCGCTCGTGCGCCTGTTCGCGGCGCGCTACCGCAACGGCGACCTCGCCGGCCTGTCCCAGCGCGCGCCCGACAACACCCCGGTCACCGCCATCGACACGCCCGCGCACCGCGACCTGGCCCTGCAGGCCGCGACGAAGAGCCTCGTGCTGCTGAAGAACGACGGCGTGCTGCCTTTGAAGGCTGGCGTGAAAGTGGCCGTGATCGGCCCGCTGGCCGACGCCACCCGGGTCCTGCGCGGGAATTATTCGTCGACGCAGTCGGCGCCGCCCGTGTCCGTCGTCGAGGGCCTGCGCCGCGCCCTGCCGCGCGCGCAGGTGAAACTCGTGCCGGCCGGCGCCTCGATCACGGACGGCGACCCGGTGCCGACCCAGGTCCTGCGCACGCCGGACGGCAAGCCGGGCCTGCGCGCCGAGTACTTCAACCGCAGCGGCGACAATTACGACGGCAAGCCGGTAGCCACCCAGGTCGAGCCGGGCCTGGAATCGCATGCGCTGCAACTGAAGACCGTGGCGGACAAGCACAAGGTCGTGTGGACCGGCTACCTGGTCGCGCCGGAATCGGGCACGTACCGCCTCGGCGTGTCGGGCGTGCAGGGCGAGCTGACGGTCGCGGGCAAGCCCGCCGTGCAGGCGACCAAGTATTCGCAATGGGGCGAACCGTTGACCCTCACCGACGTGCGCCTTGAAAAGGGCCAGCGCTATCCGTTGCGCTTCCAGTCCGAGGCCGGCGCCTCGGGCGTGCCCGGCCTGTTCTGGAAACGCGTATCGACGGCACCCGACGCCGACCTGCGGGCCGGGACGGCGGATGCCGACGTCGTCGTCGCCGTCGTCGGCCTGACGTCCGACCTCGAAGGCGAAGAGATGGCGATCAAGGTCGACGGCTTCTCCGGCGGCGACAAGACGTCGCTGGACCTGCCGGCGGACCAGCGCGCCCTGCTCGAACGGGCGAAGGCGCTGGGCAAGCCGCTCGTCGTCGTGCTGATGAACGGCAGCGCCGTCGACCTGTCGTGGGCGAAGGACAATGCGGGCGCCATCCTGGAAGCCTGGTATCCGGGCCAGTCCGGGGGCCTCGCCGTCGCCAACGTCCTGGCCGGGAAGTCCGATCCGGGCGGCCGCCTGCCCCTCACCTTCTATCGCGGCCTGGCCGACCTGCCGCCATTCGACGACTATTCGATGCAGGGCCGCACCTACCGCTACTACGCCGGCACGCCGGTCTATCCGTTCGGCGCAGGCCTGTCGTACACGACGTTCCGCTACGCCCCGCTGCGCGTGGAACCCGTCGGCGGCGCGCCCGAGAACGGCATCGTCGTCACGACGGAAGTCGCTAACACGGGCACGCGCGAGGGCGACGAGGTCGCGCAGCTGTACCTGACGCCGCCGGCGTTCGACGGCGCGCCGCGGCTCGCGCTGCGCGGCTTCCAGCGGCTCAGCTTGAGGCCGGGCGAACGGCGCCAGGTCAGCTTCCGCCTGTCGCCACGCGACCTCAGTTTTGTTACGCGCGACGGCGTCCGCCAGCTGACGCCCGGGCAGTACAAGCTCAGCGTCGGTTCGGGCCAGCCGGGCACCAGCGTGGCGCAGCAGGATGCGGCGCTCGTGCTGAAGCAGGCCGTCCTGCTGGCGCAATAACGACTACTACAACAAGGAGACTACAAATGAAAGCCAGACATCGATTCAACCGGCTGCTGGGCGCTGCCGCCATCGCCTGCGCGTACGCGCTCGCCCTCCCCGCGCACGCGCAGAACGACAAGATGACGCCGATCGCGATACCGGCGCAGCCCGACGCGATCGTCCTGACCACGGGCGCCCTGCCCGGCGCCAAGGCGCAGGAAAGCTGGCACAGCCAGTACGGCAGCGTCTTCGCCCGCAACGTCACGGTCGCCACCCTGACCCCGTTCCTGCCCGATCCGGCCAGGGCGACCGGCGCCGCCGTGATCGTCGCGCCCGGCGGCGGTTTCAAGACACTGTCGATGAACAACGAGGGCTGGGACGTGGCGAAGGCGCTGGCCGCCCAGGGCGTGGCGGCGTTCGTGCTGAAGTACCGCCTGAACCAAACGCCGCAGGAGATGGGGGCGTTCGAGGACGACATGCGCAAGATGTTCTCGGGCACCGCGCGGCCGCGGCCGCCGTCGCCGCAGGACTCCGCCGCCACGCTCGCACCGCAGATCGCCGATGCGCGCGCCGCGTTCGCGCTCGTGCGCGCGCGGGCGGGCACATGGCACATCGATCCGGACCGCATCGGCATGGTCGGCTTTTCCGCCGGCGCCATGCTGACGATGGCGACCACGCTGCACGGGCAGGATGCGAAACCGGCGTTCATCGGCGACATCTACGGGCCACTGGCCGCCGTCACCGTGCCGGCCGACGCGCCGCCGCTGTTCATCGCACTGGCGGCGGACGATCCGCTGTTCGGCAACGGCGGCTTCGGCCTCATCGACAGCTGGCGCGCGGCCAGGCGTCCCGTCGAATTCCACCTGTTCGAACAGGGCGGCCACGGCTTCGGCATGTACCAGAAGACGACCACCAGCACCGGCTGGTTCGACGCCTTCTCGCGCTGGCTGGGCATGCACGGTTACCTGAAGCGCAAGGCCTGACGCTCACACCATGCCGAGGCCCTTGCGGATGGCCGAATCCACCGGGGCCGCCGGCATGAAGCGGCGCAGCTTGCTCAGGATGGACGCCTGGCCCGCGGGCGTCCGCCGCATCTTCCAGCGCCCCAGTGCCGCCTCGACGATCGTCCCGGCCACGCCATCCGGATCCGGCGCCTTGCCGACGTTGGCGGCGATGGCGCGCGACACGGTGTCGCGCTCCTTGTCGTAGACGGCTATCCCGGACGCGGCGCGCGGCGCGTTGGCGTCCAGGCTGGTCTTCGTGTACGACGGCTCGACCAGCACGACGCGCACACCAAAGGCGCGCACTTCGTGATCCAGCGTCTCGGACATGCCTTCGACGGCATGCTTCGAGGCCGCATACAGCCCCATGTAGGGCGCGGGCAGGAAGCCGAGCACGGAACTGAGGTTGACGATCCGGCCTGCGCGCTGGCGGCGCATGACGGGCAATACGGCCTGGATGGTGCGCAGCGTGCCGAACACGTTCGTGTCGAACAACGCCTGCGCCTCGGCGATCGACGTTTCTTCCACGGCGCCGACGAGAGACATGCCGGCATTGTTCACCAGCACGTCGATGCGTCCGGCGCGGGACTCGACGAGGCGCATGGCCTGGTCGACGGAAGCGGCGTCGCGCACGTCCATCTCCACGAGCTGCACGCCGGGGATGGCAACGGCGGTCGCGCTGCTGCGCACCGTACCGTAGACCTGGCAACCGGCCGCCACGAACCGCTCTGCGGCCGCCCGCCCGATGCCGGATGAGACACCGGTCACGACGACGACTTTTTTACTCGACATGTCATTCTCCTTCAATTGATGGGTTGGGCGTCACCGGCAAGCGGCGATGCCGGCGCGGGCACGCGCGCCGGCGCCGGTTTGATGCGGAACCAGATCGCGTACATCGCGGGCAGGAACACGAGGGTCATGACGGTGCCGGCGAACGTCCCGCCGATCAACGTATAGGCCAGCGTGCCCCAGAACACCGAATGCGTCAGCGGGATGAAGGCCAGCATCGCCGCCAGCGCCGTCAGGATGACGGGACGCGCCCGCTGCACCGTCGCCTCGACGACGGCGTCGAACTGCGTCAGCCCCTCCGCCAGGTTGTGCTCGATCTGCCCGATCAGGATCAGCGTATTGCGCATCAAAATGCCCGACAGCGCGACCAGGCCGACCAGCGCATTGATGCCGAACGGCTGGTGGAACAGGATCAACGTGGGCACGACGCCGATCAGACCGAGGGGGCTGGTCGCGAACACCATGATCATCGAGGCGATCGAGCGCACCTGGAAGATGATGATCAACAGGGTCAGCGCGACCATGATCGGAAACAGCGGCAACAGGGCGGCATTCGCCTTGCCGGCCTCCTCGATCGAACCCGCCATCTCCAGCTTGTAGCCGGGCGGCAGCGCCGCGGCGATCGGCTGCAGCGTCTTCCACATCGCCGTCGACACGTCCGGCGGCTGCAGGTCGTCGGCGATGTCGCCGCGAATCGTGATCGTCGGCACGCGGTCGCGCCGGCGCAGCACCGGCTCTTCCGGACGGACGTCCACCGAGCCGACCTGCGCCAGCGGAATGCGCTGGCCGGCGGCGCCGACCAGCGTGAACGCACCCAGCCGGGCGGGATCGAGGCGGACGTCGCCGGCCGCGCGCGCCACCACCTGCACGGAACGGATGTCCTCGCGCACGGCGGTGACGGGCACGCCGCTCAGCAGGAACTGCAGTTGCTGCGCGACGCCGTTCGACGTCAGTCCGACGGCCTGCAGGCGATCCTGGTCGAGCGTGAAGTGCAGCGTCGGCACGCGGGTGCCCCAGTCGGTGTTCACGGTGCGCATCTGCGGGCTGGCGCGCAGCACGCCTTCGACCTGGCCGGCGATGGCGCGCAGCGTGTCGCGGTCCGGACCCGACAGGCGGAACGCGACCGGATACGGCGAGTACGGCCCGAACACGAGTTGCGTGACGCGCACCCGCGCTTCCGGCGCCAGGCCGTCCGCGATGGCGGCGCGCAGGCGCAGCTTGAGGGCGTCGCGGTCCGCCTCGCCGTCGGTGCGGATCACGATCTTGGCGAACGACGGGTCCGGCAATTCCGGCGACATGGCGAGATAGAAGCGCGGCGCGCCCTGGCCGATGTAAGCCGTGACGATCTTCGCTTCCTTCTGGCGCGCCAGCCAGGCCTCGACTTTCGCCGCCGCCGCCGACGTGCGCCCGATCGACGTCCCGTAAGGCATCTGCACTTCGACCAGCACCTCCGGCCGGTCGGACGTCGGGAAGAACTGCTTCTTGACGACGGCCATGCCGGCGCCGGCCAGCCCGAACGTCCCGACCACGATCAGCGCGACCAGCCATTTGCGGCGGATCACGGTGCCCAACAGGCGCCGGAACCGGTTGTAGTTCGGCGTGTCATAGATGGCATGATGCCCACCTTCGACCTTCGGAATCTCCGGCAGCAGCTTCACGCCAAGATACGGCGTGAACACGACCGCGACCACCCACGACGTGACGAGCGCAATGCCCACGATCCAGAACATATTGCTCGTGTATTCGCCGGCCGACGACTGTGCGAAGCCGTTGGGCATGAAGCCGATCGCCGTGACGAGCGTCCCGGACAGCATCGGTGCCGCCGTGTGACTCCAGGCATAGGCCGACGCCTGCACGCGGTTGTAGCCCTCTTCCATCTTCACGACCATCATTTCGATGGCGATGATGGCGTCGTCGACCAGCAGGCCGAGCGCCAGGATCAGGGAACCGAGCGTGATGCGGTCGAAGTTCTTGCCGGTGACCGCCATCACGACGAACACGGCGGCCAGGGTCAGCGGCACGGCTGCCGCGACCACCAGCCCCACGCGCCAGCCCATGCTCACGAAGCACACGACCATCACGACGAGCAGCGCGACGAAGAACTTGACCATGAATTCGTCGACGGCACCGCCGATGTTCACCGCCTGGTCGGTGACCTTCGTCAGGCTCGCGCCCAGCGGCATGTGCCCGTTGATGGCAACCACCTCGGCGTCCAGCGCCTTGCCCAGGTCGAGTCCATTCCAGCCGTCGCGCATCACGACGCCCAGCAACAGCGCGGGTTCGCCGTTATTCCGGATCAGGAAAGTCGCCGGATCCTCGTAGCCGCGTTCCACCGTCGCGACGTCGACCAGTTTCAGCGTGCGGCCTTGCGCCACGATGGGCGTTTCGCGGATCTTCCGCAATTCATCGAGAGCGCCGTCCAGACGCAGGAACACCTGCGACCCCCTGGTGTCGATCGAACC
>Ga0207667_10007340_pt1 | contig 13267 bp, 10 predicted proteins | sample KBSCornC52_FD_184301 | JGI IMG/M metagenome (GOLD analysis project Ga0207667, IMG submission 184301) | Corn rhizosphere microbial communities from Kellogg Biological Station, Michigan, USA - KBS Corn C5-2 (SPAdes) (version 2) | ecosystem: Host-associated > Plants > Roots > Rhizosphere > Soil ...
CGGGCGTTGAGGTCGGGAAAGGCCGGCAAGGCGCGGCAGGTGGCGGAGATCAGGAAGGGCAGCAGTCCGAGCGGCGGATTCCCGGCCTGGCCGTTCAGCCGCGCCCGGAGAGCCTCAAGCGCGGTGACGTCAACTTCGTCGACATAGGTGAAATGCGGTATCCGGTCCTTTGCCCGCTGCATCCGCCGGGCGATCTGGCGCCGAACGGAGCCGAGCGGTACTTCCTCGCCGCCAGGGGGCAGCGGGACGGTTGCCGGCTCTGGCGCGCCAGCCTGCGCCAGCAGCAGGCGATCGAGATCGGCATGGGTGACGGTTTCGCCCGGCTTGGCCACACCTGCCAGATCGATCCCCAGGTCGCGCGCGCGCTGGCGCACGGCGGGTGAGGCCAAGGCTTTGCCGTGTGCGTGCCGGGGTGTTTCGGGCGGTCCGGGGGGGGGCATTGCCGGCTGTGACGGGGCGACGTTGGGCGGGGCAGTGGTTTGCGCGGGAGCAGGAGCGGAGGCAGAGGCATCGGTCTCGATCACGACCAGCAGGCTGCCGACCTGGATCGTTCCGCCCAGTTCGCCGTGGCGCTCGCGTACCACGCCCGGGACCGGCGCCTCGAGCTCGACGGTCGCCTTCTGTGTCGATGCTGAAACCAGCAGTTGCCCTTCCTCCACCCGGTCCCCGGGCGCGACATGCCATTCCACCAGTTCCGCCTCGGTCACGCCTTCGCCGATGTCGGGCAACCGGAATTCGAAGCGAGCCATGACGGCTACTCCCGCAACAGGCGATCAAGGGCCTCACCGATGCGGATCGGCCCGGGGAAGTATGACCATTCGAGCGAATGCGGATAGGGCGTGTCGAACCCGGTCACCCGTTCGATCGGGGCTTCGAGGCTGTAGAAGCAGCGCTCCTGGACGAGGGCGCTGAGCTCGGCCCCGAACCCGCTGGTGCGGGTCGCCTCGTGGACGATCAGGCACCGCCCGGTCTTGCCCACCGATGCCTCGATCGTCGCGATGTCGAGCGGAACCAGCGTCCTGAGGTCGATCAGGTCGGCATCGACGCCGTGTTCGGCCAGCACCTGCCGGGCGACGTGGACCATGGTGCCGTAGGCGAGCACCGTCAGTTGCTCGCCCTCGGTGACCAGCCGGGCTTCGCCCAGCGGCACGCGGTAGTAGCCTTCGTCGACCTGGGCATCGGCATGGTCGGTCCAGGTCTTGGCAGGGCGGTCGTAGTAGCCGTCGAAGGGGCCGTTGTAGCAGCGCTTCGGCTCGAGAAAGATCACCGGATCTTCATCCTCGATCGCGGCGATGAGCAGGCCCTTGGCGTCGTGGGGAGTGGAGGGAACCACCGTCTTGATTCCAGCGATGTGGGTGAACAGGCTTTCCGGTGACTGGCTGTGCGTCTGCCCCCCGAAGATGCCGCCTCCGAAGGGCACACGGATCGTCAGCGGGCACGTGAAATCCGCGGCCGAGCGGTGGCGGATGCGCGCCGCCTCGCTGATCAGCTGATCCAGGCCGGGATAGATGTAGTCGGCGAACTGGATCTCGGGCACCGGCCGCAGGCCATAGGCAGCCATGCCGATCGCGGCGCCGATGATCCCGCACTCGGTGATGGGCGCATCGAAGCAGCGGGCGGCGCCATATGTCTCCTGGAGACCGGCCGTGACCCGGAAGACCCCGCCGAAATAGCCTACGTCCTCGCCAAAGATCATGACCCGGTCGTCACGCGCCATCATCACGTCGAGAGCGCTGTTGATCGCGTGGACCATGGTCATTCCGGCCATTTGCGCTGCCTTTCCCGGATGGCCTGGGCGCACTGCTCGCGCAGGTGCCAGGGCATCTCCGCATAGACGTCTTCGAACATGGTCACGTCGGGCTGGTGGAGCCCGTGGCCGAGCACGCCATGCGCTTCGGCCGCCCGCTGCGCGGCCCTGACCTCCTCCGCAACCTCCCGGTCCATGGTGGCGTGCCGCTCGGCATCCCAGATGCCCTGGGCGATGCAATGGCGCTTGAGGCGGCTGACCGGATCGCCGAGTGGCCATTCGCTCGCCTCGCGCGCACTGCGGTAGACAGTGGGATCGTCGGCCGTGCTGTGCGCCTCGACCCGGTAGGTGAACAGCTCGATCAGCGTGGGGCCAAGGTTCTGCCGCGCCCGGTCCGCCGCCCAGCGGGTGACGGCATGAACCGCGAGGATGTCGTTGCCATCGACCCGGATCGCGGGGATCCCATATCCGATCCCCCGCGCCGCGAAGGTCGTCCGTTCGCCGCCGGCAAAGCCCGACCAGGTCGAGATCGCGTATTGGTTGTTGACGACGTTGAATACGCAAGGGGCGTTGTAGACCGAGCCGAACATCAGCCCGGCGTGAAAGTCCCCCTCCGCGGTCGAGCCTTCGCCGCACCAGGCCGCGGCGATCCGGCTGTCGCCCCGTGCGGCGCTGGCCATGGCCCAGCCCGCGGCTTGCGGGTATTGTGTCGTCAGGTTGCCCGAGAGGGTGAAAAAACCGTAGTCCCTTGCCGAATAGAGCGTCGGCAACTGGCGGCCGTGCAGCGGATCGAGCCGGTTGGAATAGACCTGGTCCATCATCCGTTCGACCGGATAGTCCCGCGCGATCAACAGTCCCGACTGGCGGTAGCTGGGAAAGCACATGTCCTCCCGATCGAGCGCGAAGGCGGCGCCGATGGAGACCGCCTCCTCGCCCGTGCTCTTGATGTAGAAACTGGTCTTGCCCTGGCGCTGGGCCCGGAACATGCGGTCGTCGACAGCGCGCAGCAGCGCCATCTTGCGCAGCATGGCAAGCAATGTGTCGGCATCGGGGCGAGGATTCCAGCTGCCGACCGCCTGGTCGGCGTCGTCCAGTACCCGAACCAGGCCATAGGCGAGCGCGTGCATTTCCGCGGGGTCGGCAGATTCGGCCGGGCGGGCAATCTCGTCTGGCGGGGGAACATGGAGGAAGCCGTAGTCGACCGGATCGCCGGGACGGAACGGCGGTGCCGGGACGTGCAGGCTCAACCCCGGCCGATTGCTGCGAGAACGATGCTGGTTGTTCCCCGCCATGTGAATGGCCACCTCCAACTGCAACAACGCACGACATCGCATTTCGGGTGCGAACGGACTGTGATGGCCCGGTTCAACCGGCCCCCGCGACAGTCCTCGCAACGTCCGCCGCAGCCCGGGTGCGGCCAATAGGATGCGCCGGACGCGGGCATGGTCCGGCCCAGGTATCATATACGATTTGCCCGGCCGGAAATGACATTTTCAACGGTCCCGGCCGCTCTGCTATGGTCCGATCGAAGGAAGGAGAGAGTCGATGCGAGCGACTCCGGATTTCGACTATGGCCTGTCCGAAGCCGCGCTGATGATCCGCGACAGCACTGCGCGGTTCGCCGACGACAGGATCGCCCCGCTAGCCGCCCGGATCGACGCGGAGGACTGGTTCCCGCGCGACGAGCTGTGGCCGGCCATGGGCGAGCTCGGCCTCCACGGCATCACGGTCGAAGAGGAGTTCGGCGGGCTGGGCCTCGGCTATCTCGAACATGTCGTCGCGGTGGAGGAAGTGAGCCGCGCCTCGGCCTCGATCGGCCTGTCCTATGGCGCGCACTCCAACCTGTGCGCCAACCAGATCCGCCGCTGGGGCAATCCGGAGCAGAAGGCCAAATACCTGCCCGGGCTGGTCTCGGGCGACCATGTCGGCGGCCTTGCCATGTCGGAAATCGGCGCCGGCTCCGACGTCGTCGCGATGAAGCTGATGGCCGACAAGGTGGCCGGCGGCTACCGGCTCAACGGCACCAAGTTCTGGATCACCAACGCGGCCTGTGCCGACACCCTGGTCGTCTATGCCAAGACCGCTCCTGACGCCGGTTCCAGGGGGATCACCGCCTTCCTGATCGAAAAGGACATGCCCGGCTTTTTCGTCGGCCAGACGATCGACAAGATGGGCATGCGCGGCTCGCCCACGGCCGAACTGGTGTTCGACGATTGCTTCATTCCGGAAGAGAATGTCATGGGGCCGCTCAACGGCGGGATCAGCGTGCTGATGAGCGGGCTGGATTACGAGCGCGTGGTCCTGTCCGGGATCCAGACCGGCATCATCCAGGCCTGCCTCGACGTGGTCATCCCATACGTTCGCGAACGCAAGCAGTTCGGCCGGGCAATCGGCACCTTCCAGCTGATGCAGGCCAAAGTGGCCGACATGTACGTCGCCCTCCAGTCGGCCCGCACCTATGTCTACGCGGTCGCCCGTTGCAGTGATGGCGGGCACACCACCCGGTTCGACGCCGCCGGCGCCATCCTGCTCGCCTCCGAAAATGCCTTTCGCGCCGCGGGCGAAGCGATCCAGGCCCTGGGCGGTGCGGGCTACACCAAGGAATGGCCGGTCGAACGCTTCCTCCGCGATGCCAAGCTGCTCGATATCGGCGCCGGCACCAACGAGATCCGCCGCATCCTGATCGGCCGCGAGCTGATCGGAGCGGGCGGATGAGCGCCCCGGTCCTCTCCACCAGTCTCGACCTGGCCAGCCCCGAGGCCCGGGCCCGCGCCGCCCACAACCGCGCCCTCGCCACCGAACTGCGCGCCCGCGTCGCCAAGGCTGCGCGCGGCGGCGACGAACGCAGCCGCGAGCGGCATGTTTCCCGAGGGAAGCTTTTGCCCCGCGACCGGGTGGAGCGGCTGCTCGATCCCGGCTCGGCCTTTCTCGAGATCGGGCAACTCGCGGCGAACGGAATTTACGGCGACGAAGTCCCGGGCGCGGGGATCATCACCGGCGTCGGCCGCGTTTCCGGCCGCCAGTGCATGGTGTTCGCCAACGACGCCACAGTGAAAGGTGGCACTTACTTCCCGATGACGGTGAAGAAGCACCTGCGCGCACAGGAAATCGCTGCGGAGAACCGGCTGCCCTGCATTTACCTCGTGGACAGCGGCGGGGCCAACCTGCCCAACCAGGCCGAGGTCTTCCCCGATCGCGATCACTTCGGCCGGTTCTTCTACAACCAGGCCAACATGAGCGCGCGGGGCATTCCGCAGATCGCCAGCGTGATGGGCTCGTGCACCGCGGGCGGCGCCTATGTCCCCGCCATGTCCGACGAGACGGTGATCGTGAAGGAACAGGGCACGATCTTCCTTGCCGGCCCCCCGCTGGTCCAGGCGGCGACGGGGGAAGTCATCTCGGCCGAGGACCTGGGTGGAGGCGATCTCCATGCCCGCAAGTCCGGCGTGGTCGACCACCTCGCCGACAATGACGAGCACGCCCTGTCGATCGTGCGCGACATCGTCTCGCACCTCGGCGCACCGGCCGACGCCGGGATCGCCCGCCGGACCCCTCGCGCGCCGAAATACGATCCAGAAGAGCTTTACAGCATCGTCCCAGAGGACGTGCGCGCCCCCTACGACGTCCACGAGGTCATCGCCCGCATCGTCGACGCATCCGAGTTCCACGAGTTCAAGCCACTGTTCGGCACCACCCTCGTCTGCGGCTTCGCCCATATCGAGGGCCTGCCGGTGGCGATCCTCGCCAACAACGGCGTGATCTTCTCCGAGAGCGCCCAGAAGGGCGCGCACTTCATCGAGCTCGCCTGCCAGCGCCGTACTCCGCTGCTGTTCCTCCAGAACGTCTCAGGCTTCATGGTCGGCGGCAGGTACGAGGCCGAAGGCATCGCCAGGCACGGCGCCAAGCTGGTCACCGCCGTCGCCACGGCCACGGTTCCCAAGCTGACGATCCTGATCGGCGGTTCGTTCGGCGCGGGCAATTACGGGATGTGCGGCCGCGCCTATGGCCCGCGCTTCCTGTTCACCTGGCCCAATGCCCGGATCTCGGTGATGGGCGGCGAGCAGGCGGCCTCTGTGCTGGCGACCGTCCACCGCGACGCCCCGACATGGACGCCCGAGCAGGCCGAGGCATTCAAGGCTCCGATCCGCCAAAAGTACGAGGACGAGGGCAATCCGTATTACGCCACGGCCCGCCTATGGGACGATGGGGTGATCGATCCGGTCCAGACCCGCGAGGTCATCACGCTGGCGCTGGAGGCCTGCCTGGAGGTGCCGATCCCCAAACGCCCCGCCTTCGGCGTGTTCCGGATGTGAAGGGGAGGCACAGATGATCCAATCCCTCCTCATCGCCAACCGCGGCGAGATCGCCTGCCGGATCATCCGCACCGCGCGTCGGCTCGGTATCCGCACCGTTGCGGTCTATTCCGACGCCGATGCAGATGCCTTGCACGTGCGTTGCGCCGACGAAGCAGTCCACATCGGCCCCTCGCCCACGCGCGAGTCCTACCTCGCCGGCGAAAAAATCCTTTCCGCCGCGAAGTTTACCGGGGCGGAAGCGATCCATCCCGGGTACGGCTTCCTTTCGGAAAATGCCGAATTCGCGCGGTCCGTGCTTGATGCCGGGCTGGTCTGGGTCGGCCCCAAGCCCAGGTCGATCACCGCGATGGGCCTCAAGGACGCGGCCAAGAAGCTGATGCAGGAGGCCGGCGTCCCCACCACGTCCGGCTACCTCGGCGATAACCAGGACCCCGCCCACCTCGCCGCCGAGGCCGCAAAGATCGGCTACCCGGTGCTGATCAAGGCCGTTGCGGGCGGCGGCGGGAAGGGCATGCGTCTTGTTGAAAGTCCGGAGGAATTTGCCGATGCGCTGGCCTCCTGCCGACGCGAGGCCAGCGCCTCCTTCGGCAACGACGTGGTCCTGATCGAGAAGTACATCCGCTCTCCCCGCCACATCGAGGTTCAGGTCTTCGGCGACAGTCAGGGCAATGTCGTCCACCTGTTCGAGCGCGATTGCTCGCTCCAGCGCCGCCACCAGAAGGTGATCGAGGAGGCCCCCGCGCCCGGCATGGACGCCGCCACCCGCGAGGCGGTCTGCCAGGCCGCCGTCCGCGCCGCGAAGGCTGTCGATTACGAGGGAGCCGGCACGATCGAGTTCATCGCCGACGGCTCCGAGGGCCTGCGCGCCGACCGGATCTGGTTCATGGAAATGAACACCCGGCTGCAGGTCGAGCATCCCGTGACGGAAGAGATCACCGGGCAGGATCTCGTCGAATGGCAGTTGCGCGTGGCTTCCGGCGAACCCCTGCCGAACCGGCAGGAACAGCTGGCGATCAACGGCTGGGCAATGGAAGCGCGGCTTTACGCCGAGGATCCGGCCAAGGGCTTCCTCCCCTCGACCGGCCGCCTCGACGTGCTGCGGTTCGGCTCGGCACCGGGCGGACGCATCGACACCGGGGTTTACGAGGAAGCCGAAGTCTCCCCGTTCTACGACCCGATGATCGCCAAGGTCATTGCCCACGGCAGCACCCGCGCCGAGGCGATCGAGCGGCTGGGCGACATGCTGAAGGGGACGGCCGTCTACCCGGTCAAGACCAACGCCGCCTTCCTCGTGAAAGCGCTGGCGCACCCGCAGTTCGCGGCTGGAGCGGTCGATACCGGGCTGATCGGCCGCGACGGCGAGGCCATGGCCCAGCCGCCGAGCCCGTCGGATGCCGCCTTGTCCAACACGGCGATGCAGCTCGTGCCCCGAAGCGGCGTCCCCGGCTTTCGCCTGAACGCCGCCCCCCGCCGCCACGCCCGGTTCCTGCTCGACGGCGAGACGGTGGAAATTGCGCTGACCGGCCACGGCACCGATCATCCCCAGGAATCCGCGCTGGTCACCGAGAACGGCCAGGCCTGGCGGCTCACCCCCTGGCGCAAGCAGGGCGCCCATGGCGCGGCCGTCGGCGACGGGGCCATCCTCGCGCCGATGCCGGGCAAGGTCACGGCCGTCTATGTCGCCGCCGGCGATCCCGTCACCAGGAGGCAGAAGCTGCTGACGCTGGAGGCCATGAAGATGGAGCACACGCTGGCCGCCCCGTTCGACGGCACAGTCGCTGAGCTCAAGGCCGCAGCTGGCGGGCAGGTGCAGGTGGACGCCCTGCTGGTGCGGATCGCGAAAGAGGAGAGCTGACATGGCCGGCAAGTTCTTCGACGAATGGCAGGTGGGTGACCGGATCGAGCACGAGATCCGCCGCACCGTCACCGAGACGGACAACCTCCTGTTCTCGACGATGACCCACAACCCGCAGCCGCTGCACATTGACCTCGAGGCTGCGAAAGCCAGCGAGTTCGGCCAGATTCTCGTCAACGGCACCTTCACCTTCGCGCTGATGGTCGGCCTTTCGGTGGGCGACACCACGCTGGGTACGCTTGTAGCCAACCTCGGCTACGACCAGCTCGTCATGCCCTCGCCGGTGTTCATCGGCGATACCATGCGCGCGACCAGCGAGGTGGTGGAGCTGACGGACTCGAAATCGCGGCCCACGGCGGGGATCGTGACCTTCCGGCACGAGCTGATCAACCAGCATGATCAGGTCGTCTGCCGCTGCCTGCGCTCGGCCCTGCTCAAGCGGAAGGCCGCGTGACGCTGCGCTCGTGCGCAGTGAAGCAGCCCGGCAAGATGATTGACAAGCCCCACTTGAAGTTGGCCGGGGCGATCCTCGCCAGATCGAGATGAACCGCCGAAGGTGCAGGCGGTTGCGGGCGGAGCAGAGGAGTCGAGCCTTGTATTCGGGTTGGACGGGGAGCAGATTGCTTCCATGGGCGAGTTCGACCACTTGGACGCGCTGGACGCTCTCAAATACGAGGACGAGAGCGATGCCGTCCGACGCTTGCTGGCCGATCCTGTGCTCGCCCCTGCACTGGGCGCTGCGGTCGCAACTGATGCGGCGGAGCTGAGCCTTGGAGCGCGGCAGAGCCGTGAACGGCACGGCGTGGTCCAGCGCTTCCTCCAGGAGTACTCGCTCGGAAGCCGCGAGGGCCTTGCCCTCATGTGCCTTGCCGAAGCACTGCTGCGAACGCCGGACGTGGCGACGCGCGACCGGCTGATTGCGGAGCAGGTCGCCTCCGCCGACTGGGCGAAGCACCTCGGCCATTCCAGGAGCCTTTTCGTCAACGCCTCGACCTGGGCCCTGATGCTGACCGGGAGACTGCTGGAACCAGATGCAGAGGCGAGGGAAAACCCCACGGCCTTCCTCAAGCGGCTTGCGGGGCGTCTGGGCGAGCCGGTCTTGCGGGCTGCTGTGGCCACGGCCCTGCGGATTATGGGCGAGCAGTTCGTGCTCGGTGCGGACATCAGGACCGCGCTTGCGCGGGCGAAGCGCGAGCGCCTGCTCTGTTCGTTCGACATGCTTGGCGAGGGGGCCCGCACCGAGGCGGATGCGGACCGCTACTTCCACCGCTATGCCGCGGCGATCGACGCGGTGGGCGATGCTGCGTGCGGATCCGGCCCAGAGCAAGGGCACGGTATATCGATCAAGCTCTCGGCGCTGTCGCCGCGGTTCGAAGCCGCTCGCGAGCCGCGCGTGCGGGACGAGCTCCTTCCCCGGCTCCGGCCGCTTGTCCGGGCGGCAGCCGGCTTCAACCTCAACCTGACGATCGACGCGGAAGAGGCGGATCGCCTGGTGCTCACTCTCAAGCTGCTCGACACTCTGGCAGGTGACCAGGATTTGGGAAACTGGCGGGGCCTTGGGCTGGCGGTCCAGGCCTATCAGCCGCGGGCCGTAGCGGTGATCGGCGAAGTGGTCAGGATGGCCCGACGCAATCACCGCCCACTGATGGTGCGTCTGGTCAAGGGCGCCTATTGGGACACCGAGATCAAGCGGGCGCAGGTGTCCGGGATGCCGGCCTATCCGGTGTTTACCAGCAAGCCTGCCACCGACCTCAATTATCTTGCCTGCGCGCGGGAGCTGATCGCCGCGGGTGATGCCGTGTATCCACAGTTCGCCACCCACAATGCCTACACCCTCGCGGCTGCCCGCCAACTTGCGGCGCAGGTTGGGCGCGAGGTAGAGTTCCAGCGCCTGCACGGAATGGGCGAGGCGCTGTATGAGGCGGCGCAGGAGCGATGGGGCGCGCTGACAGTGCGGACCTATGCACCGGTCGGCGAACATGACCAGCTTCTGCCCTATCTCGTCCGGCGCCTGCTCGAGAACGGCGCAAACAGCTCGTTCGTGCATCGCCTGACCGACGAGGAAATCGCACCGGCCGAGGTGGCGCCCGACCCGTTCCGCCTTCTCGCCGAAAGCCCGGGCGCGAACCCGAACATACCCCTGCCGCGCCTGCTCTATGGAGAAGGGCGGCTCAATTCCCGGGGCCGCGACGTGTCGATCGCCTCGGTCCGGAGGAACGCTGCGGCCGCTGTAGTCTCCCTCCGGGCGGAGGCGCTCACCGCCGGGCCCATCATTGCGGGCGAGCAGCTTGCAGGTGGGGGGCAGCCTGTCCGCTCCCCGGCCGATCTGGGGATCGTCGGCACGGTCCTCGAAGCTGGAGCGCGCGAAGTGGACCTTGCCGTCGCTCACGCGCAGCGTGCCTCGACGGGCTGGAACGAGGCTGAAGGGGCGGCGAGGGCTGCCATCCTGCGCGCCTGCGGGGAGGCCATGGAGGCGCGCATGGACCGGCTTGTCGCGCTGCTCGCTCTCGAGGCGGGCAAGACATACGACGATGCCGTCGCCGAGGTCCGAGAGGCTGCCGATTTCTGCCGGTACTATGCGCTGCTGGCCGAGGAGCAGTTTGCGGGGCCGCTGTCGCTCTCCGGCCCGGTCGGGGAAATGAACGAGTGGGAGCTCCGGGGCCGGGGCGTGGTGGCCTGCATCTCGCCATGGAACTTTCCGCTATCCATCTTCACGGGGCAGGTTACCGCGGCGCTCGCTGCCGGCAATGCCGTCATCGCCAAGCCGGCAGAGCAAACACCGCTGATTGCCGCGGAGGTTGTGCGGCTGTTCCATTCCGCCGGCGTTCCGGCCGACGTGCTCGCGCTCCTGCCGGGGGCGGGCGACGCCGTCGGGGCGAGGCTCGTGTCGCATCCGGGCATCGATGGTGTGGCGTTTACCGGCGGCACCGACACCGCGCGGGCCATCCAGCGGGCGCTGGTTGAGCGCAAAGGCCCTATCATTCCCCTGGTTGCGGAGACCGGCGGCATCAATGCCATGTTCGCCGATACGACCGCCTTGCGCGAGCAGGTCATCGACGATGCCATTCGCTCCGCGTTTGGATCGGCGGGCCAGCGCTGTTCGGCGCTGCGGATGCTGTTCGTGCCGAGGGAAACCGCAGATGACCTGCTCGCGGGGCTCGCCGGAGCGCTCGACACCCTGAAGCTCGGCGATCCCACTCTCCCGCAGACGGATATCGGTCCGGTGATCGATGCCGAGGCCAAGGCGGCTCTCGAAGGGCATGCCGAACGGCTCGAGCGAAAAGCCCGGATTGTGGCCCGCGGCCGCGCCTGCGGCCTGCCCGGCCACTTCGTCCGCCCGATAATCGCCGAAGTGTACGCGCCCGATTTTCTCGATCGCGAGGTGTTCGGACCGATCCTCCACGTCTGTCGCTACGCTCCACATGAACTTGAGCCGTTTGCCCTGAGGCTGGCGGCGAGGGGCTATGGCCTTACGCTGGGCATCCACAGCCGGCTCGATGGATTTGCCGAGAGCATCAGGCGACTCGTTCCTGCGGGTAACCTCTATATCAATCGACCAATGACGGGCGCAGTTGTGGGCGTGCAGCCATTTGGTGGCGTCGGGTTGTCAGGGACAGGTCCAAAAGCCGGAGGGCCGCTTGCCCTCCTGCCATTTACCTGCGAACGGGCGGTATCGTCGAACCTGATGGCGCGGGGCGGCGATCCACGACTTCTTTCTGATGGCCCGTCCCGCGGCGAGGCACAACCGGGTCCGAGTTGGATTGATGAACAAGCAACAGACCGCTGGTGAAGCGTCCCGGGCCGCGCCGGGATGAACTCTGCATCCTCTCCCCGGCCCCTCTCGCCTGTCGTCCTGGTCGACGGGGATGCCTGTCCGGTGAAGGAGGAGATCTACAAGGTCGCCTTCCGGCATGGCGTGTCGGTGGTGGTGGTGAGCAATTCGGCCTTTCGCATTCCGGTTCATCCGCTGGTTCGCCGGGTGGTGGTGAGCGACGGGTTCGATGCGGCGGATGACTGGATCGCGGCCGAGGCGGGGCGCAAGAGCGTGGTGGTGACGGCGGATATCCTGCTGGCCGAGCGCTGCCTGAAGGCGGGATCGCAAGTGCTTTCGCCGGCCGGCAAGCCGTTCACCACGAGTTCGATCGGCGGCAAGATCGCGACGCGGGCGATCATGGCCGATCTGCGCGCGGGCGGGGACATCGTGGGCGGGCCGGCGCCGTTTTCGAAGGCGGACCGATCGCGGTTTCTTTCGGCTCTGGACGAGGCGCTGGTGCGGCTGGGGCGGAGTTAGCGGCGGCGCTCGGCGGGAGATGAGCGTTCGCTTTGTGAGGGGATAGGGCGTAGGCTGTGACTGTGGGCATCGGCCTGCAGGAGAACGTTCATGGCCAAGAGCCAAAAGAAATCGAACCGCGAAGCGCGCAAGCCCAAGGCGGAAAAGCCGAAGAAGACCAACGCTTCGAACCCTTCGACCAAGGCGGGCGTGGGTTCTGTGGTGGGGCTGGAGAACTTCCGCAACACCTGAGGGACGGCGGGCGGCGGGCGCCAGGCGCGGCCGCCCTGCCCCGGTCAATCCAGCCGGGCGGTTTCCGTAACCTCAAACCGGCCGTCCAGCCGGTGCCACACGACGGCTTGCCAACGCGAGCCGTCACGCAGTTTCAGCTTCAGGCGATAGTTCGTGCCGGCGACGACCTGGCGTTCGGCGGCGAGGAGCTGCGCGCCCGGGTGCTTGGCCGGGGTGATCGCGGCGACGGCGGTGCGGAACGGTGTGTGCAGTTCCGGGGCGAAGCGGCTCACGGGCGCATAGCCGCCGACCATCGCCGGGGCGACGGTGGCGGCAATTACCGGCGGCTTCACCTTGGGGGGCGAGGCCATGAGCAGGAGAATCAGGCCGAGCATGGGCCAAGCCTGTGCGCCTATTTCGCGGGGAGGTAAACCTCTCCGCCCTTTTCGTGGAAGACGCGGGACATTTCCTGCATCCCGGCCTCGGCATCCTCGGCCGCGACGAAGGTTTCCATCGGCTGGTTCTGCTTGGCCGCGAATTCGCGCACTTCCTGCGTGATTTTCATCGAGCAGAACTTGGGCCCGCACATCGAGCAGAAGTGAGCGGACTTGGCGCCTTCGGCCGGCAGGGTCTGGTCGTGATATTGTTCGGCCGTATCGGGATCGAGCGACAGGTTGAACTGATCCCGCCAGCGGAATTCGAAGCGGGCGCGGGAGAGGGCATCGTCGCGCAGCTTGGCGCCGGGGTGGCCCTTGGCCAGATCGGCGGCGTGGGCGGCGAGCTTGTAGGTGACGACGCCGACTTTCACATCATCGCGATCAGGCAGGCCGAGGTGTTCCTTGGGCGTG